>Ga0315279_10001484_pt1 | contig 38916 bp, 19 predicted proteins | sample YL17G06_20_MG_FD_203694 | JGI IMG/M metagenome (GOLD analysis project Ga0315279, IMG submission 203694) | Sediment microbial communities from Yellowstone Lake, YNP, Wyoming, USA - YL17G06_20 | ecosystem: Environmental > Aquatic > Freshwater > Lake > Sediment | place: USA: Wyoming | collected...
TGTATCCTATGGTGTAGTAAGGATGGTTGCGCCAAGCCGTTCACTGCCGCAAAGTAGAGGACATGGAGCGAACCAACGAGACACTCACGGGAACAGGAATGAGAAGGGCGCGTCCCTGCCTTGCCTCGATGGCATTATTACTGGCCTTGGCCGGGTCGAACAGAGCGGGGGAGAATGAGAAGCCTTCAACCCGCAATGTGAAGCCCGAGGTCCTGAGCAAAGCATTCACCACGCCCCCCGCTCAGCCCTGGGTCATCAGCCGCGAAATGGGCTCGCCCTGCAAGACGCTGCGCCCACCCGAGGGCACAACCTTCGATCTGCGGAGCTGTGGTTCGCTCCGGGTATACGCCAGCCGCGAGAAATCCGCGGGTGAGGTCGTGCGCTTGCACTGGCTCATTCAGAGCCGCGTGGGCGGGCTCTACATGGCCTTGGCGCCGGTCAACATCCCCGCGGCGGGTTCTCATGCCGTGGCGCTGGATGTGAGCGCGGAATCACCGGAACTCGTGCCCCTGGGGCACCAACGTCCGTGGGATGCTATCTCGGCCGCGGAAGTCCTGGCGCTGGAGCTGCGCGCGGAATGCTGGTTCCCCCCACCAGGCGAAAGCAAAGAGCCGCTCAGGCTGGCGCTCTTTCAGGCCAGTCTGGATAGGGACAGGCCCGCGGCCAAACCTGCGGTTGTGGTTGACTTGTCTCTGCACGCCGCCCCGCCGGAGCTGCGCGCCAAGGCTGTGCTCACCTTCAGGATTGAGCCGCCGCTGCGCGACCCTTACGCGCCGGAAGGCGAAGGTGATGTGCGGGTGGGTTTGCCGGGCGGCCGGGAAGTGCCGGCCTTTTTCAACCAGGAATACCTTCAGGTCGAAGATGGCCGTGCCCATCGGGACGTCGCGGCAGGGCGGCCGTACTGGTGTGCTTATCTCCCAGAACTGCCCGCCGGCAGCGCACTCCTGATCTCCAGCGGCGCCAGAAAATGGCGGGTCCCGCTCGACGATGCCGCAGAGTTCCGGGGACATGACCCGATTTCCGGTCGTTTGGAAATCGGGATCGTGTCCCCGGAACTCCACTCGGAGGACCTCGAAGCAGGGCAGGAGGCCGTGCGCTGGCAGGTGCCCCTGGAGGTCCTGCTTCCTGACCTGCGGCCGAACGGAGCCGGCTGGCCGGCGATCTGGTGTTTGAGCCGGGACGGCGGATGGGAGGCCGCGGAGCCGGCCAAGGCCAGCGGGGTGGGCAGGATTCCCCAGGCACTCTGGCGGCCCGCCCCATTCTGGAATGCGGCCTGGGCGGGCTTTAGCGGGGCCTCCAGACCGGACGACGCTTTTGCCAGGCGCATGGACAGAGCGCTGGCCCAAGCGGCGCTCGCAGGCCAGGCGCAGCCGTTAGTCGTGCTCAATGGCGAGATGTTCGGCGGGCAGGGCACTTTCAACTGGGACAGCCATCCGCTAAAGGGCGAGCTGGCCGGCCCTGGAGAACTCTTCAGGTCGGCACGAGGCGTGGACTTCTGCCGCCGCTGCGTCAGGTACTGTATTGCGCGCTGGTGGGCCTCACGTGCCGTGTCGGCTCTGTGGCTGACCGCCACCTTGAACACGCCGGGCTGCTCCGAGTTCCACGCTCAACTCGCCCCGCTCCTGCAGCACTGGACGAGCAGTCTGCCCCTGCCTGTGGCCACCCTGCAACCCCTCCCACAAGTACCCCAGACGGTGAAAACCCTGGGGTCGTTCGAGACCAACAGCTTTGGTCCCTGGCGGGTTAACTCGCAGCTTGGCGCGTGCACCAGCAAGCAGGTTCCTCAAGCCGGCCCCGGCGGCTCAGCGTGCCTGGAGGTGGAAGCCGCAGATCCGCGCGCCACGACGCTGGAGATCGAGTCCGCGTACGTAACTCCGGTGTTGGACTGGAAGGCGGAGCCGCCCGATGAGTTCACAGCCGCGGACGCTTTCCAGTTCGAGGCCTGGGCGCCGCCGGGCGCGCCGGCAGACTTGCGCGTCGGGGTGCACGTGCGGGACCGCGATGGGCTGTGGTTTGAAACGCTGCTGCCGCAGATGCTCTGTCCCGGCGATTGGCACACCTTCACGCTGGACATCACGGGAGCAAACACTCACGGCCTGACAGCCGCGGGCCATAAGAAAGCCTGGACGGATTACAGCCGCCAACGGATCACGGAAATCGGCCTGCATGTCTACAGCACCCACCCCAATTGGGTCCCGCCAGCGCCCGCTCAGGGATCCGCGGCCGCCGTCCCCGCGGGAGCCAAGGCTGGAAAACCTGCCGCCCCGCAGCCGCTCGCGGTGCGCCTCGATAACATCCGCGCGGTGCGGCTCCCGCCAGGCCTCCGTCCCACCTTGCCCACGGCAATCAGCCTTCTCGACCAGGAGAAGGGCGCTGCGGACCAACTCTACCGCGGAGACCTTTGGGAATGCCGTCTGAACGTGAGCAAGACCTTCGCCAACCCTTTCGATGCGGCGCAATGCGATCTCACCGCGGTCATCACCACGCCCTCGGGCAAGCAGGTGCGTGTCCCCGCCTTCTTTGATGAACAATGCGAACGCCGCGAGGAGAAGCAAGGCGGCGCTGAGATTGTAGGACCCGTGGGCGGGGAGTACTTCGCGGTGCGCTACCGGGTTCTTGAGCCGGGCCCGTACAAGGTCGTTCTGGAACTTCGCGAAGGTGGAAAATACGAAGCGGTGGAGCATGAGTGGCAGCCTGATCGGCGTTTCATGCCTGACGGCACAGCCCAGGTGGCGACCAAGAACCGCTGGACTCAGGCCGCATACCAGCTATTCCCGGATGGCAAGCGTCTTGTCGAGAGAATCCGGTTTGTGCCGGGACCGGTCACGGCCACGCTGAAGCTGAGTGAGCCGGCGTTCGTCGCCGCGCCCGGCTCCCGTCCCGGCAAGGACCCCTTCCACGGTTTTGTGCGCGTCGCGAAGGACAAGCGGCATTTTGAATATGACGACGGCACATTCTATTACCCGCTCGGTCCTTCGTTGCGCAGTCCCAGCGACAACCGCATTCCGTACATTGATCCCAAGTGGAACCCCGTGGAAATCATGCGGCTGGCGAAGCGCGGCACTTACCAGTACGACGAGTATCTGGCCGAGTGCCAGAACGCGGGGATCAACTGGGTGCGAGTCTGGATGTGCCCCTGGTGGTGCGGCCTGGAATGGCGGCGCGACTGGCCGGGCTATCAAGGCTGTGGACGCTACAACCTGCTGAATGCCTGGCGCATGGACTACTTGCTTGAGGCCGCGGCGAGAGCGCAGATCCTGTATGAGGTGTGCGTCACTAACCACGGCCAGTACTCGCTCTACGTGGACACCGACTGGCCGAATAACCCCTACAACGCCAAGCTGGGGGGACCACTGATTGCGGCGAGCGAGTTCTTCACCCGCGCCGACACGCAGACCGCCCTGCAAAACCGCTTGCGCTACGTGGCGGCCCGCTACGGCCATTCGCCCAGCATCATGGCCTGGGGGATGCTCAGCGAGAATGAGTGGCTTGAGGAATATGAGCCCAGCATCAGCTCTCCAGTGGACAAGCCTGCGCCCAATGTGGAAGCCTGGTACACTTGCATGACCAGCTTCCTGAAGGCGCTTGATCCCAACCGCCACCTGGTCACCACGCATTTCGCGCGGCCGGTTCGGGGAGCCGGCGTTCTGGCGCTGCCGGCGCTCGACTACGCCAGCAGCAACGCCTATTCCTTCTTCGATGAGCTTGGCGGCGGGAGCTACGACGCCGCGGCCGCCCTCGCCGACTTCTGGTCCGGGAACACGCGCGGCTTCAGGGGTTTCATCGCCTATGACAAGCCGGCGCTTGTGGGCGAACAGGGACGGCATTGGCTCGGCGGCAAGTACAGCACCAAGCAGGAACTCGACTGCGACCTGCACGCCGGCCTGTGGGGCTCGGTGGTCCAGCCTATCGGCGGCGCGACGGGGTACTGGTGGTGGCTCCATCTGCACTTCGACAAACGCTACGGCGACTACAAGACAGTGGCGGCGTTCATGCAGGGCGAAGACATGCGTGCTGCCCAAGGCGAGGCGCTGCTGGAGCCGCTGATGCTCGCCGTGACGTCTCCCGAAAGCGTTTTGCGCGCGCGCGCCTTGGCGTCGCAGCGGCGCATGTACATCTGGATCTATCATCGCAATTCTCCGGTTGGACAGAGCGTTGCGGAGGTGAGCGGCGCGGTCCTGAATATCGGGGAGCTGAGACCGGGGAACTACACCATTGAGTTCTGGGACACACACGAAGGCCGCAGCAGCGAAAAGCGCGAGATATCCGTCCGCGGGAAGGATGGGAAAGCAGTTCCCGTCCAGATCCCTTTGCCCCCGGTCAAGAACGACCTCGCAGCGAAGGTGAAGGAAAGAAAGTAAGGGGGCGAAAGGCAAGAGGGACCAGCCATCAGATCGGGTGACCTGGCCATCGTGCCATCGGGTGAAGTAACGGCAACTGCAAGTTTCTAGTTCGCTCGATCACCCGATCACCCGATGGCCCGATTCAAGGGGCCGCGGCCAAACAAAAAGTCCGGCCGCCAAGGCCGGACTTTTCGCTACTCGAACCGAAACTCCACGCTCTCTATCTCGCCGTGCCGGTCTTGTTCAGCTTGGCCGTATAGCGCAGCGTCTGCGTCTTCTGGAACATAAACTGGGAATCCAGCAGCAGGATGATCACCTGAACATCCACCCGGGCTGACTTCAGATTCGCGTTTATGAGACCATCCGCCGCCAACTTGTCCTGGTACCTGCCTTTCAGCTTGATGGTATACTTGGCGTTCTGGGGGATACGCGAATTCTTCTTGGCACTGAGCTTGACTGACTTGGACCTGTCGGCACTTGTGAAGTTGCCCTTCAGGTCCAGGTTGGCCTCGACAAGAATGCCGCCAATGTCGAGCACTAACGTCTCGCCCCCCGCACTGAAGCCCGCCGGCACGGGCAGGGTGCCGGTCAAAGTGACAGTATCGTTGCCCGGCTTGGCGAAGTTAAGTTTAATGGCCAGCTTGGGTGAAGGCATATGGAACGGCGCGCTGACTCCCGGCTGGCCGTTGAAGGGCGTGGAGTTGGGATCCAAAGGATTGGTTCCCAGGAAGGTCTCGAGGTCGTCTGGGAAGCCGTCGCCATCGGTATCCACGCCTGGCAGCACCGGGAGGACCGTGATGACCAAGGGCTGCGTCACGGTTCCGGAACCGTTGGTGGCCGAGAGTGTGGCTACATAGCTGCCCGCAACCGTTGGCGTGCCGCTGATCACACCGTTAGCATAGGTCAGGCCGGCTGGCAGGTCGGAGGCAGACAGAGTGATCGGTACCGAGCCTGTAGCGGAGAATTGGTAGGCCGGCGTCAGCGGCACATTCACCATGCCGGTGATGGAGAAGCCCATGGAGCTTGTTATCGTCGGCGGCAGCGGCGGCAAAATAGTAATCACCAACGGCGCCGTAGCCGTGCCGTAGGCGTTCGTGGCTGTGACTAGAGTGCTGTACGTGCCTACAGTGGTTGGGACGCCGACGATCACGGAGCCGGCGGAGAGGACCAGACCGGAGGGCAGGCCGGCAACGCTCCAGGTGATCGGCGGGGTGCCGGTTGCCGTGAGCTGGAACCCCAGATTCGTGGGGTCCTGGAACGGCACGCCCACCCTCCCGGTCACAGCCCCTGGGTTGGTGATGACGGGAACCGGCGACGTTATGGTAATGGTCAGAGCGGCTGAGCCCATGCCAGCGGCGTTATTGGCAATCATGATGGTCTGGTAAGTTCCCGGCACGGAGGGGATGCCGCTCACTGCGCCCGTCTGACCAGTGACCGCAATTCCTGCCGGGATAGTACTCGGCGGGTACGGCCGCAGGTCGAAGCTCGTCGGGCTCAGCGTGGCAATGATCTGATAGCTGAACGGCTGGCTGACCACGCCGCTGGCAAGCGGCGTGCTGGTGATCACAGGCGCGCCCGCAGCCGGCGAGATCGTGATCGTCAGCGGGGCAAAGGTTGTGCCATACATGTTTGTCGCGCTGATCCGGGGGCCAGTTACGCCGTTAGGGTCGCCAGCATAGACGCCGGCCAAGAGCGGGGTGCCCGAGATCAAGCCGGTGGAGGCGTCAATGACCAACCCAGGGGGGAGACCGTCCGCTCCATAGGATGTGGCAAAGGGAGCGGTTATCACGTACCAGAATGCCACGCCCACCACCCCGGCCGCAGTGGGCCCGCTGGTGATGTTGGGCGGCGCGGCAGGGAGGACTTCAAGGGTCAGATTTGCCTGGCCGGTGCCGGTCTGGTTGGTGGCAGTGAGGGTTATGCTGAATGTGCCGGCTACGTTCGGCGAGCCGGTGATCTCGCCGGTCGCCTGGTCAATGGACAGTCCGATAGTTCCCAGGCTGCCGCCGTTGATAGTGGCACTGAAGCTTGTAGGGTTGTTGGAAGCCGTAATCACGTAATGGAAAGGCGCACTCACAAGGGCCTGCTCGTGCAGCGGGCTGGTTATGGCCGGCGCGCCGGGGGCCGTGCTGATGGCAATCAGCAAAGTGGCGCTCCCCGTGCCTGCCGCGTTGCTGGCGCTGATCACGAACTCATACGATCCCGCCAGAATCGCCTTGCCCGTAATCAATCCGTCCACGCCGCCCGGCTCGTTGGGATCGTTGCTGTGGCTTAGATGCAGGCCCAGCATGGCCAGAATAAGATTGGGGTCCACTGGCGTGACCGCATAGGAGGTCGCAGGGCTCGTGGTCTTTATCTGGTAGGTAAAGGGCTGTGGGTCACCGAGATAACCCGGTGCAACAAGTGGCGGCATAATGGCCGGCGCGCCCGCGGCACTGGCTATCACAAGATAGAGCGTGGCCGAGGCCTTGCCGATGCCATTAGTCGCGCCGATAGTCACGGGGAACGTGCCAGCCACAACAGGGAAACCGCTTATCTGACCGTTAACACTGTTGAAGGCTACGCCTTGCGGCAGGCCGAAAGCCGTGAACGACGTGGGGACGCCTGTGGCCGTGATCTGGTATGTCTGCAGCGGCACCCCCACGACCCCTTGGACGACAAGAGGACTGGTGATTTGCATCTGGTTGACTGTAATCGTCAGCGTGACGTTGGCACCAGGGTCGAAGCGCGGCGTCCCATCCGGGAACTTGAAAGTGGCGATATTTGTGACCGTCAAGACGACGTTGTAAGTACCCGGCCTGGTCGGCGTGCCGGTGATGGACGTGCCATTGGCTGTTCCGTTGAATGAAGTGCCTGGCGGCAACCCGGAGGCATTGATCACCATGTTCTCTGGCGAGCCATTTGCAACCACTGTGTAGGAGAACGGATTACCTACGATAACTGCTGGAGGAGGAGGCAGAATGTACGTATTCGCTGTTGGCCCGTTCTGGAAGCCCCGGAACGTGGGAGGCGTATAGACTGTAATCTGCAGTACGTTTTGCGCAGTGTCCGCTGGGTTGGTGGCGCTGACTGGAATATTGTATACCGTGGTGGGCGTGGCCACCAGCGTCGGCGTGCCGCTTATGACCGCCCCGTTGACCGTCAAACCTGGAGGCAGGCCCCTGTTAAGCAAGGTGCTGTCGCCGATGGTGATTGTCAGAGGCTGGCTGCCTGTAACCGTGACCGGGCTGCACGCCTGACCGCTGAAAGGTCTTCCCACATAACCTGTCCCCACTAAGGAGCTTGTGACCTTGGGCGGGGCAGCCTTGATGGATATGTGCAGCAACTGGCTGCCAATGCCGTAGATGTTCGTGGCAGTAATGATCGAATCGAATTCCCCGTACCCGACTGGTGTGCCTGAGATAATGCCTGTATTCGGGTCCGCGCCCAGGCCCGTTGGCAGCGCAGTCACCCCATAGGATTGTGGCAGGTATTGCGGAAGGGGCTTCGTGGCATCCAGCGATGGGTTCCCATTCGCATCGTACTGGTATGAGGCCACTGTGATACGATAACCAGGGCTCTGGTCATACGCCGCCGCGAGATGCAGCGTCGAGAGGTGAATCGCGTCTGTCAGGTTGGACAAAGTAATGTCGGGGGTGAGACCAATCTTCACCAGGACGTTGCCAGCCGCTACCACGCCGTTGCTATCGAACTCGAACCTCACAGTCTGGCCATTGCCCACTGGGCCGTCGCTGATGGCAATGGTGTCGCCGTCCGCAGGGCTCTGGGCGCCGAGCGCAATCACCCCCGTGGCCGCTGACAAGTTGACAGGAGGCGGGCCCTGGGAAGGCCACGCCCCGCCAGACATCCCCTGCGCGATGATGACCCCTGCGGCCGTTGCGTTAACCACTATCGGCTGATTGCCGACAGACCCCATGGTCTTGTTGGTCAACTGCACAGTGGCGCCCGGCGGCGGGTAGTAGGGGCCAGACGGCGGACTAAAGCCGCGCACCGGCGCCCAGGGGTTATAGAATACCACTCCGTCCATACCCACGGCCTTGAACATCGGGGGATCTTTCACCACCAGGGGATCCACAATCACCGGCGCCTTGGCAATCTGGGCTACGCTCAGACACAGCGACTGCTGCCCCGTGTCATAGGCATTCGAGGCGTATACTGCGCTTTCGAAGTGCTTAGCCGGATTAACGTACGTGAATGCTGTTCCCGCAGCCAGATCCGGCGTGAACGGGGATATGATATTCAGGCTCGTATCGTTGTTGATTGAGGTCACCACCCTTTGTTGGTTGTTGGCAGTGAGCACCGCTCCCACGTACAGTTCCTCCGTGAACCTCGTGTTCACGCCCGTTACGACATTGACCACACTGGAAATAGTTCCGGTTCCGGTCTTGGGGCTAAGATCCAGGGTCGGATTGGCAGGATCACTCGGGACCAGCGGTATCCCCGAGATTATGCCGGTTCGCCGGTCAATCTGCAGGCCCGGCGGCAGGCTATCAGCCGAGTAGCGGCTGGGTTCTCCTGTCCCCGTAATCTGGTAGCTGTAGCTCACTCCCACGATCGCTCTGTCTTGGATGGGGCTGGTGATATAGACGGGGTGGCTGCGCACGGTCAAGGCCCGCGTATCCGCGCCAAAGCTGCTCTGCGAGGCCACCAGCACATCCGCGCGCGCTACAGTGGTCAGCACGCCATGCATTAAACCGCTATTCATCACGTTCTGCGTTCCATCCGGGTTCACAGGGTTGTTCGGGTCCGCAGCGAGACTGTACGGCTGGTAGTTCACGGACAAGCCGCCGGCCAGGTTGTTGCCGAAATAATACCAGCCGTGGTTGGCCTCAAAGGGCGCAATGATGTACGTGTCCCAATAGGTGTCTTTGTCCCGTGATTGGCCAAGACCCGGCCCCCCGCCCCCACCAGCCTGTGGCGTGCCAATCAGGTAGTCAAATTGCCACCCATGGCCAGTGCCCGCACCGTTGAGCATGTCATATTCCAGATGGGCAACCCGGGACCCCACGGTCTGCGCAGTGCTCAGCCCCATGTCCCTGACGATCCGCGTGGCTGGGTTGCTAAAGCCAAACGTCGCGGCGGTATCGAGGTAGGGCTGGATAATTGGCGTGGCGGGATTGACGTCAATGTTGAGCAGGCCAAAGCCAACGGTATCGTCGGCAGTCCCAATCTTTCCGTCCACACCACGGCTCTTGAGCTGGAAAAGGACCGTATACACCTTATCCTGCATCGTCTCATTCGGCCAGAACTCCGAAGTCCCAATGTCCGGCGCGCCCCTGATGGTGGTGCTCGAGTTGCTGGTGGCGTCGAGAGTCAGGCCGCGAGGCAACGGCAGCGGGGCGGTGGGTGTTGCCCCACCCACGACTGGCAGCACGACTGCCGAGGCCACGCTGATAGCTTTGATCTCGTAAGCGTTCTGCGTCCCGACAACCGTGTACTGGAACGGAACCTTTTCACTAGCCGTGGCTGCCTGAGTGGTCGCCAGGGTGGGCTTGTTAGGCGACTGGTCGTAGAAGACCATCTGCAGACTGAAGTTGTAGCGCGTGGAAGTATCATGCCCGTTGGGCGCAGCCGCCGTTACATCGCGGTTATTGAACACGTTTGAGAACATCTGTTGGTTTTGAGTCACCGGATCAAGGCAAGAAGCTATGAATTCCACGGCAAACGGTCCAATGGACTGTGTGGCGGGGTTGTACTGTGGTTGTGGTGGTGGGGCGGTAACATGAGAAAGGGCGGTGATGGTCAGCCCGCTGGCGTTGATAGCCGTGGCCAGATTGCCTATGGTCACGAACTGATCCTTATTGATCGGGACGGCTATGTTGCCAGGCTGGAGAGCGATGCCGCCGCTGGGGTTCAACTGGAACTGGAAAACCACCACATTCACCCCATCGTTGATGGTGACAGTGTCACCATCGTTGGGGTTCTGGAGGTTGAGCAGGTTCACGGTGCCGGTGGCCTGATTAGCAGTGCCGTTAGCCATACCAGTGTGCTGAATATAGACATCGTCAGTTGACGTGATGAGGATATTGCTCAGCAACGGATCCACCACATCCCAGTCGGTCAAAAGAAGGCTCGAGGAGTCACTCGAAAGACTAACGTCCGTCCGAAGTATTGAAGTCTGAATGGCGGATTGCAGGTTCTGCAGGGTGGCGGACGGGCTGCTGGCGTTGATGCCCACATCCGTGGCCGCGGCGGGGCTGGCCGTAAAGCTAAATGCCACTGTATGGGATGCGGCATCCGTGATTGTGACCGAATCGCCATCAACGGGATTCCCCAATGGGAATCGGATGGTCCCAGAGGCCGGAGTGCCATTTCCGCCTGCCACGCCGGTCGCCGCAACTTTATCAGCGTTCTGGGTGGGGAGAGTCTGGATGGCCAGATTGCCTTGTGCTCCGGGAAGAGTATCGGTGAGCAAGGCCGTGGGCGGGGCATTACTGACCACCTTGGCTGTCATCTTGAGCCCTGACGCTGGGTCTTTGATCTTACTGACCAGGTTAGCCAGGCTGGCAACAGCAGTGGCTCCAATGGCTACGCTCGTGCTCCCCGGGCTGACGGCGTTGTTGCTGTCGAACTCGAAGGTCACTACAGTGCCAGTGCCGTCACCTATGATGACTTGATTGCCATCCGGCACGTTCCCCGCCGGCAAAATGAGCTGTCCCGTTGCGCCCACGCCGGAGCCGCCGCTCATGCCCTGCAGCGGGAACTGAATATTCGTGGGGTCGTTTGACGTGATGGGCTGGTTGCCTTGAAGGCCGGCGAAGTTGTTCTGCAGCATAATGAGGGGCGCCGGGAAGCGCACAGTCTGCACCACCGACATCTTCAGCCCCGAAAGGGGGATGGCGTTCTGAAGGTTCAACATGGTCTGATAGGCGTCGCCAAGCGGGTTGCCCGGATCAATGGGCACGGAGACATGTCCCGCCGTAACGTTGCCGTTGCTGTCAAACTCAAAGGTAACGGCCTTGCCCGCGCCGTCGTTCAGCGTGAGCGTGTCTCCGTCCAGCGGGTTCCCATTCGTGAAGCTGATCGTGGCGGAGGCCTTATTGCCAACGCCGCCGCTCATCCCAAAGACCACCACGCGGTTAATGCCGGTGGCCGTGGCGACTTGGATCGCCTGGTTGCCTTTCGGGCCAAGAGTAGTGTTGGTGAGGTAGGCACTCGGCGAAATCCGTCCGGTGATCCGCTGGCCGTCAAAACTCAAGCCCATTGGCAACACGAGCGGCCAAAGGGGCTGCCCGTTAGGGTCCTGATCCAGGACTGCGGAGTTAACGCACACTATGTTCGTCGGGATGGCGGTGTTGGCGTAGGTAAATCGGTAAGCGAAAGGCGCGTCCAGCTTGCCAATCACCGCATTGGGGCTGGTCATGATGGGTTGCTGGGCCTTCACATGCTCAACTCGCAGCGTAGTACAACCGAAACCGTGCATAAAGGGGTTGCCTGTGATAAACGTCATTGTTCCTATTGCTTCTTTCCGGATGAAGAAGACGCCGGCCTGAGTAGGTACGCCCGTCAGTACGCCATTCAACCACTCATGTACAGCAAGAGTGCTTTGCGTATACTGCGTGTTGCCGAGCAGAGCCAGCCCGTTAGGGCCAGGAGGGCCAGGCAATTCAGGAATAACGCCACGAAACTGAGCAGGAGGAGGGTAAAAAAGAGAAGGCACCCCCGGATTGATGCCAAAACACGGGTTGGGCAGCCCGAACAGGCCGTCAGCTCTGGCAGACGAACCATCTGTCTGCAAAGAGCCGTAATTGGCCGAGTTTGGAGCTCCAATGCCACTATTGGGGTCCTGAATGGTGAGCGGAATCGGAACCCCGACGTACACCGTCGCGGTACTCATCTGGTACTGGAAGGAGGGGTCCCAACCGGCTTCAAAAGGGTGATAGTGATAAGGGGGCCCATGGTTGTGGCCCCAGTCGCTGACGGCCACAGCGAAGTAGGGCCACGGGTCAATCTCCAAGGAACTCCCTTCGGGATTCGTATCCCAGATCTTATGCCAGAAAAGCCCCACGCTGAAGGTACCTTGCTGGTCCGTAACATAATGACCAGTATCCACCTGAGGAAAGTTCCAGGGCCCCGGATAGACGTTGAACCCTCCGCCAGCGGATATGCCCGCTGTGTATGCAGCATTATGATGCCAGCCGCCATTGAAGGTGGCGTCCAAGTCTTGTTGGAACCAGGGCGCACCTTGATCGGTGGCGGTCCATTGAAGTCCTCCACCGGTACCTGTTGTGACTGGCAGGTTGGTGATCTTGGAAGTGATGATGTGTGGCAGGGCGCCTTCGACGACGATCCGCAGCGTCTGGCTGACAGATTGCAGATTGCCGTCCTTGTCTCGGTAGCTCGCTGTCATGGGTACAGGCCAAATGCCTTTTCTGCCTGGGCTGGGTTTGCCGGTCAATTCCCCGGTGTTGACCTTGACCCAAGGCCCCAGTCCCGGGTTGGCATCCCGCTCAATCTGGACCACCGCCACCCCTTGTGGGAGAGCGCCAACATCGTAATCGTACTTGTACCGTGTCGCGCCTACCGGCGGCGTTTGAATAGCCGTGAACTGTTGCCAGCCTGACGGCTGCCCGTTCTCAATCGTACCTGCGCCTTGTCCCACCCACCACCAAGTGGTGTCCGCGGGAACCGTAGTGGTCTGCATGAAGTAATAGAAGAAATAATCAGGCAGGCCCGAGCCCGGCAGGACGATGCCGGCGCCATCGAAACCATGAACGGTCAGCGGGCTGGTTATGGCTGGCTTCACGCCATTGCGGATGCCAATAACCAAAGTGGCGGTGCCTGAACCGCCCAAGTTGGTCGCATACAACGGCACCGTGAACGTGCCGGGCATTGTCGGCGTGCCGGAGATCACCCCCGTGGTGTGGTTGATTGAGAGCCCTGGCGGGAGAGAGTCCACCACCGGCGGGCCCTGGTCCACCTGGCGGTCAAAATAGAACGGGTTGCCTGTTGCCGCGATCTGGTACGTGAAGGGCTGGCCGATCGTCCCCGAAACTCCGGTCAATTGAGAAGTGAACACCGGCGGGCCGGCGATATCAATCTCCAGCAACCTCACGTCTGTTTGCTGTTGCGAACCTGCCATATTGGTGGCGGTAATCGTAAAGATCACCACTCCGGACTGGTCCGGCGTGCCGGATACCGTGCCCGTGCCCAAGGCGCCCAATCCACTCAAGCCAGCCTGCGCCTGCGGACTAATGGTGATAGCAGCAGGCGAACCGGCTTGCGTCACTGTATAACTGAAAGGCAGCCCCAACCTGGCGAATTGTTGGAGCGCGCTGGTTATGACGGGCGTAGCGGGATAGACTGAGACCTGCACCAACAGGCTTGCGCTAAAATCACCATTGCTCACGGTTACTGTCATCTGGAACGCAATCGTTCCCGGGCCTGCGGCATTCAGCGGCGGCGTGCCGGAGACAAGCCCCGTGGTCACGTTCAGCGACGCCCAATTCGGCAGGTTCGAAGTGTTGTAGCTGATGATCGCTGGCGACGCCAGAATCTGGTAGGACCAGAAGTTGCCCGCGACCGCGATGGAAGTCGCCCCGCTTTGAAAACTAGGTTTGGCGTAAAGAACTTGGATCGTCCTGTTAAACGAATTGTCGTTCTCATTGAACTCAGCCACCTGCCCGGGAGGAGGATCTATGACCATCTGGATGGAGTGGGTGCCGTGGGAGAGCACGCCTATGGGGATGTCCTGGCTGGTAAAGCTGTGTCCCGCGCCCAAGCCCGGCTGATTGCCGTTCTGGGGGTCAGTCACCGGTATCGGGGTGCCGATCTGCATACTGTCCAGATATAGCACCACGTTGCAGGGGCCCGCGTTGGCCGTGCCGTTGTTGGTAACCGCTATGTCCACGAACAGGGGGGCGTCAGTGGAGTAAGGCGGCGTGGCTGTGGAATCAATGTTGGTGCCGGTCTGGGTCGAAATCACGATCGGCCCCGACCACCCCGGCGGGGTTACGTAAGTAAAGTTGGGCAAAGGCGGGGAGACTGCTATGATCTTGGGGAAGATGTTATCCGTCTCGTTGGATTCCTGCACTGCGCTTGTGGAATCAATCTTCATGGTGATGGTGTGGTCGCCGGTCGTGGTGAAGGCCGCGATTTGCAGATCCTGCTTCTTGAACACCGCGTTGATACCCAGGCCATTCCCCACGGAGATCGTCTGATTAAATACGCCATCCACGTCCAACTCAATCTGAAAGCTCCCGGCCGCAGCCTGTCCCATGTTCATGACGGCCAGACTGACGTAGAGTGGCTGGTTGACCGAGTAAGGCGGCTGGGTGTTGGAATCCACGGTCTGCCCTGGTTTGGTGGCCACCACCAAGGGAGCGGACCACCCGGCGGGCGTTGTGGTCGTCAGGTTGGGCTGGAACCCCGCAGCCCAAGTGCTGCACTCAAAGAACGCTGCCGCGAATGCCAGCGCCAGCATGCCGCTGCGCAACCGCCAGAACCGGGAGGGCGAGCGCCCCAGCACCCGTAGTTTAGCCTGCAGAGAAACCTGGCCCAGCATCCAACGTTCTGTTGCCAGCGTTCGAGAATCCATGCTTACTCCTCCGCGCACACTTCCTGCCTTAGTGCGTCTTGGCCAACGCTTTGTCTACTCTGAACCTGCAAGCCAACCCGCGAGCAAAACCCCTCTTCCAGGCTCCATCATCATCCCGGCAGTCGCTATGACGTTCTATCTATTTAATTGCTGCATTGCAAACCTATTTTTTTCTGGAAAAAAAGTGACCGTTCAGTGCCCGATCCGCGCGCCTGTCTGACGGCAGGCAGGCGTCAGCAAGCCCCGAGGCTTCGGGACTCCCTTACGGTCGCGGCTCGGGCTGAATACGCGGGTCATCGCCTGGTTTCGGCTCTCCGCTCTCGTTCTCCACGCAAGTTTCCTCGTTGACATTCGTTAAGGGTTTGGGAGCGGACGGCTTTTTGCGCTTCGGCCGCATCGGGAACGTGACCCGGTTTCTCCCGACTGCGGTCGGGATTTGGAGATCGGTCCCGAAGCCTCGGGACTGACCACGGAAGGCCAAATGCGGATGAACGCCGATGACTAAAGGCAATCTCTCCTGCCTGCGCATCTCCGCGTTCATTTGCGGTTCCACTTGCGGTTTCATGCTCTGTGCTGCTAAGAGTCCGTTCCTTTGCGCGCTGGGAAGATTTTTCCTGCCGCCGAGACGCCAAGACTCCCCAAGCACGCCAGGACCTTTCACCTTTTCACCTCCTCACCTCCTCACCTCTTCACCTCTTCCCTCATTCCCTTCTTGGCGTCTCTTGGCGTCTTGGCGGTTCGTCTGTTGGGTTGCGGCTCTGCCGCTCTGTGTTTCCGGCGCCGAAAGCGCTGACAAGGCTCTGGAACGCGAGATCATAGACAAAGCCCACGCGTCCATTTTGCCCGAAGATGCCAAGGGCTTCCTTCCGTTGTCCCGTGCCGGCGTTGGGGGGCCAGAGGCGACTGGCCCCGGCGCCCCGGAAGCCAGCGAATTTCCGCAGTCACTGGAAGTCTACCAGGCCGCCGTACGGGTCCGGCCCACACCGGAACTGCGCACGATAGTGTTGCAGCCTCTGGGCGAGTTCAACCGTGAACAGATGGAGGTCCTCGAATTGCTGCGTGAATACGCCGCCATTTTTTTCCAACAGCCCGCCCGCCTTGAGAAACCGATCCCGCTCGAACTTCCCGCCGGGGACATGACCCGATCTCCGGCAGTTTGGAAATCGGTCCCGAAGCCTCGGGAGTGTCCCCGGAAGGACCCGCTGGTTCGCAACGTCCCCTTGGGACAGCGCCACGGGACCTATGACAGGCAGTACAACGGCGACCGCGTGATTTTCGAACTTCTGGCCCCGCGCCTGCCCCGGGACACGCTCCTTTATCTTGGCGTCACCATGGCTGACCTTTATTGCGGCGAAGGCCAATACGTCTTCGGCGTGGCCAGCCTTGACCAGCGCGTGGGCGTCCTCAGTCTGTGCCGCTACTACCCCGAATTCTGGGGCAGTACCGCGCGCGAAGGCGATGAACACAGGGGCCTGCGCCGTGCCTGCAAGATACTCAACCATGAGACAGGACACATGTTCGGACTGCGCCACTGCGTCTTCTACCGTTGCGCGATGAACTATTCCAACAGCCTCCAGGAGCTCGACGGCACGCCTATACACTACTGCCCCATCTGCCACCGGAAACTAATGTGGAATACCGGTTTCGACCCCTTCAAGCGTTACGCCGCGCTGCGCGAATTCTACCAGCGCAACGGCCTGACTGCGGAAGCCGCATGGCTGGCCGGACGCCTCCAGCGCTGGAAAACCGTCGCCGCGCAAGAGAACCTGAAGAAAATAAAGGACGAATGAACACAAATCCCAAATCACAAATCCCAAATCACAAATACGAAACCCGAAAGAAAAGGACAAACCGCTAAAGGGAAAACGCCGCGGTCCGCGGCACCGTTAGGGTTTGCCCTTTTTGTTTTTTCCTTGGGATTTGGGATTTGGGATTTGGAGTTTGGTCTTAGAATACCGCCGGGCATTCGAGCGCTAGGGGAAGTATGAGCGGCACAGAGATAATGATCTCGCTGGTTGCGCCTGCTTACAACGAGAAGGAATGCATCGAGCAGTTCGTGCGCGAGGCGGACGCGGAGTTGAGGAAACTCGGGCGCAGCTACGAGATCGTGGTCGCCGACGACTGCTCAACCGACGGCACGCGGGACATCCTGGTGGGCTTGAAGGCCTCTTTCCCGTCCCTGCGCGTGGTCCGCCTGCTGCGCCACCAGGGGCAATCGGGGGCCTTTGAGGCCGGCATCGCTAAGGCGCGTGGCGGCTACATCGTGCTGATTGATGCGGACCTGCAGAACGATCCAGCCGACATCGGCAGACTGATCGCCGTTCTGGAAGGACCCGGACAACCCGCGTGCGCGGCGGGGTGGCGGGCCAGGCGCCAGGACGATCTGATCCGCAAGCTTTCATCGCGCATCGCCAACCGTGTGCGCTTTTGGATCACCGGAGACCCGGTGCGCGATACGGGGTGCAGCCTGAAGGCCTTCAGGGCTGAATACGCCAAGCGCATGAGGATCTTTCGCGGCCTGCACCGCTTCTTCACGACGCTGGTGCGAATGCAGGGCGGGAAGGTGGTTGAGGTGGATGTGAATCACCGCCCCAGGCCGCGAGGCGCGCCCAAGTACGGCCAGGGGCTGGGACGGACGTTCACGGCCTTGCGCGACGCCTTCGCGGTGTGCTGGATGCAATCGCGCTGCTTGCAAAATGACGCGGAGGAATTATAGAAGAGATGGGTAGCACGGGCGTCCCGCCCGTGCGCACGACCGGGACGGTCGTGCTACAGGCCAGGAGGGACGATGGATCTGCAGCTTCTAGCCGAAAGCGCCCGTAGCGCGTATGAGTGGAGCTTCAACCTTTTGGGCGACCCGGATATTCCGGTTGTAGTCACGCCGTGGAAAATCTACGGTCTGATTGGCGTGGCGCTTTTTTCTGGCCGCTGGCTGGTTCAGATGTACTATTCGCGCCAGGCCGGCAAGCCTGTCACGCCGCGCGTGTTCTGGGTGATGAGCATGGCTGGCAGCCTCATCCTGCTCACTTACTTCATCTTCAGCCCCAAGCATCGGGACATGGTCGGCGTGCTAAGCAACCTCTTCCCGTCAGTCATCGCGGCCTACAACCTTTACCTGGATCTTAGATACGCCACCAAGACCCGAGTGGCCGCGGCGGCCGCGCCCCCTGCGCCCGGAGCGCACGAGGCGGCCGTGCCCACCGCAGCGCCCGTGGCGCTTAACGAGTAGCAATGGTTTCAGGTTTCAAGTTTCAGGTTTCAGGTTGCGCACCGCCGTGCGTGAACTTGAAACCTGAAACCTGAAACCTTAAACTCAGCGTGCCGGTGCGCCCTTAGCTCAACTGGATAGAGCGCCAGGCTTCGAACCTGGAGGTTGGGGGTTCAACTCCCTCAGGGCGTATCTCCGGCGCATCTTCCGGTGTATGTTCAATACTTAACTTAACTGGTTACCTCTGTCAATAATCGGGTGTCTTGTGCCAGGCGCTGTTCACCTGCGAAACATCCTATGGATGAAATCCAGATACCCGCGGATGCCGCCGAGCGAGGTATGCAGCTCGACTGACTTGGCGATCTTGCGGATGGCCAGCTTGACTTCCTGTTTGGAGTAGTCGTTCAGGCTCAGCACCAGCCGCAAACCAAGCTGGAGGCGGCGGCACAGCGCGTCGCTGCCCGGCGCGGCAGCCGGGTTCGAGGCCATGCGGTCCAGGGCCAGGCTGACCAGCCCGTCGCTTAAGTCCAGGGCGGCCCCGTCGTGGGTGATGATATCTTCTTCGATACGCAGCAGCAGCGGCATGTAATGATCATCCTTCGGGTCAATAGAAGAGACCACCCGCCCTGGGCCATACAGTTCGGCCAGTGGCTTTAGTGTGTATCGTGTCTTCTTACCCGCTGCCTCGACCTCGACCTCTCCTGTTTCCTCGTTCACGAACTTGAAGTCAACTGCCGAAGATTCATCGTCCGAGCCACTTGGCTTTTCACTGGCTCCCATCAGTTCGATCAAAGCTTGATCCATGTGATTCCTCGAACTCTCTGAAACACCGTTAACCACTGACCACTGACCACTGACCACTGACCAATGACCAATGACCAATGACCAGCTACGCAATCTCCTCGACCACGACATTTGAGTTCGTGTAGATGCAGATCTGCGCGGCCTCTTTCAGCGCCTCTTCGACAATCTGCCGCGGGGGCATCTGCGTGTGCTTGAGCAGCGCGCGCGCCGCCGCCAGCGCAAAAGGCCCGCCGGAACCGATGCCGATGATCCCGTCGTCCGGCTCTACCACGTCGCCCTGGCCGGTGACAAGGAGCAGAGCTTCCTTGTCGGCGGCCACCAGCATGGCTTCGAGGCGCCTCAAGGCGCGGTCGGTGCGCCACTCCTTGGCCAGTTCGACGCTCGCGCGCCGCAGGTTCCCTTTGAACTGGTCAATCTTGCCTTCGAAGCGTTCCAGCAAGGCGAAGGCGTCCGCGGTGGAACCGGCGAAGCCCACCAGCACTCCGTTCTTCAGCTTGCGGATCTTGTGCGCGGTGGCCTTCAGCACCGTATTGCCATGTGTCACCTGCCCATCGCCGCCGATGGCCACCACGCTGCCCCTGCGCACCGCCAGGACGGTGGTGCCGTGGAACGGTTCCGCACTGCCGTATGGATTCGTCATTTCCTAGCCTCTTTCAGAAACGGTGGCCTCAGCACGATTATGAACGCGGAAGTCAAAAGGCAAAAGGAAAATGCAAAATTCCGCGTTGCTGGTAGTTAAGTGCCCAGGAGGGAACCGAGTTTCAGGTTTCAGGTCTCAGGTCTCAAGTTCACGCGAGGCGGCGCCCAATTGGCAACCTGAAACTTGAAACTTCGAACTTGAAACTTGAGACGTGAAACTTGAAACCATTCCTAGAGGGAAGCCATGAAATACCGCGTCCTGGGCAAGACAGGAATGAAAGTGTCCGTGATAGGTTTTGGCGCGTCTCCGCTGGGCGGGGTGTTTCGCAACGTGACGGAGGAGGAATGCCTCCGGGCCGTGCGCACGGCGTTGGACGCAGGGATAAACTACTTCGACTGTTCGCCATACTACGGACTGACCAAGGCCGAGACGATGCTGGGCAAGTGTCTGGCCGCATCCGGCCCGCGGGACAGATACTACCTGGCCACAAAGGTAGGCCGCTATGGCGACGGTCTTTTCGACTTCTCCGCCAAGCGCGTGGCTGCCAGCTTGGACGAAAGCCTGAAACGCCTGCGGGTCGCGCACGTGGACCTGCTTCAGTGTCACGACATCGAGTTCGGCGGCCTCAAGCAGATCTACGAGGAGACGGTGCCCGCTTTGCGCAAATTGCAGAAGTCCGGCAAGACGCGCTTCATCGGCATCACCGGCCTGCCCCTGAAGATTTTCCCGGCCGTCATTGACCATGCCAAGGTGGACACCATATTGTCCTACTGCCATTACTGCCTGAACGACACCGCGCTACTGGGCTTGATTCCGTACTTGAAGGCGCGGCAGGTGGGCATCATCAGCGCTTCGCCACTGGCAATGGGCCTGCTGTCCGAGAAAGGCCCGCCCGGCTGGCATCCCGCCCCGAACGACATCAAGCGAACCTGTGCGCAGGCGGCGGCTTACTGCAAGAGCAAGGGCGCGGACCTCAGCCGCCTGGCGATGCAGTTCGCCCTCGCCAACGAAGACATCGCCACGACCCTGGTCGGCACGGCGACGGAAGCGCACGTCAAGAACAACCTCGCCGCCCTGGAAGCGCCCTGCGACGAGGCGCTGGCCCAGGAGGTGCTTGCGATCCTGGAACCGATCAAGAACAAGACCTGGTTGTCGGGCAGGCAGGAGAACAACTAGCCTGGATGATTCACCGCAGAGACGCGGAGGCGCAGAGAGAACCTTTCTAACCGCAGATGGACACAGATGAACACAGATGGGATGAAAGGAACCAGTTCTCTGTCTTTATCTGCGTTCATCTGTTTTATCTGCGTTTATCTGCGGTTTCATCACCTGCGCCGCTGTGGTGAAAAGGTCCGGCCAAGGAGGAGCACGTTATGGATGCGCTCACGCGCAGGGAATTCGTAAAGGGCGTCGGCTTCGCCGGCGCGGCGGCCATGGCGGGGCGGCTGGCTCAGGCCGCCGAGGAAAAGAAGATCACGCTGGCCTTGGCCGGCTGCGCGCACATCCACACGCCCATGTTCGTCGCCGCTCTGAAAACGCGCCCGGACGCGCAGGTGAAGTACGTCTGGGACCACGATGCGGCGCGGGCCGAGAAACGCGCCACAGAACTTGGCTCAAAGGCCGTCAAAGACGCGGCGGTGATCTGGGGAGACGCGGAAGTGGCCGCTGTCCTGATTGCTTCAGACACCGGCCGCCACGCCGAACTGGTAACCGCGGCGGCCAAGGCCAGGAAAAATATCTTTGTCGAAAAACCGCTTGGCGTGGGCGCGAAAGACAGCGCGGAGATGGCCGAAGCAATCGAGAAGGCGGGCGTGCTCTTCACCACCGGTTACGTCCTGCGCACCGTCGCTCAGCACATCTTCATCAAGGAGAACCTGGCCAAAGGCAACTTCGGGAAGATTGTCCGCGCGCACTGCTCCTTCTGCAACGACTGCGTGCTGCAAGGCTCGTTCGACGATGAGTTCAAATGGACGGTTGATCCGAAGTGCGGGGCCTTGGGCGGGTTTGCCGACATTGGCACGCACGCTTTGGACATGCTGATGTGGCTGCTGGGTGACGTGGAGGCAGTGTCGGCGGAGCTGCGCTCAGTGACAGGCCGTTACCCCGATAGCGACGAAACCGGGCAGGCGGCGCTCCGTTTCAAGAATGGCGTAAGCGGGACCATCTCGGCAGGCTGGGTGGAACCGGCCAATCCCGTGGGCCTGCTGGTCTCGGGCACGGAAGGACACGCGGTGATGTTCAACGACCGGCTGTACCTGCGCACGAAAAAGGTTGAGGGCGCCGACGGCGCGCGGCCTTGGGGCAAGCTGCCCCCTGGTCCGCCTCATCCGCTCCTCCAGTTGCTGGATGCGGTTGGCGGCCAGAAAGATCTGCCGCTGGTGCCCGCCCGTGAAGCCGCCGAACGCGTGAAGGTCATGGAAGCGATCTACCAATCGGCACGGGAAAGAAAATGGGTGGCGGTGGGATGATGGCAGGCAGGCAGCATCCACGTTTTTTTGTTGCCTGAGTGCTCTACGTAGTACAAAATCAATGATGAGGAGAAAAGATAAGCTATGGGAACCGTATGTGTTAAACTGCCGGAAGTGCTTGAGATGAAGCTCCGTCGGATTGCCGAACGGCGGAAGACAACCAAGGCCACAATCCTGCGCGCGGCGTTGAGCGAATACCCTGAGGATTCTCTCGGGGAGATAGGCCCCTCTTGCCATGATCTGGCCAAGCATTTGTCCGGATGCCTTAGTGGTGGCCCGCGTGACCTGTCCTGGAACAAGAAGCATCTGCAAGGATACGGCAAATGACGGAACCGGCCATCTTGGACAGCGGGCCCCTAGTTGCCTACCTTCACAGACAGGACAAATACCATGTTTGGGCTCAGGCTCATTTTGCCTCTGCCACACCTCCATTACTTACCTGTGAAGCCGTGATTTCGGAAGCATGCTTTCTGCTTCGCGGCGTTCATGGCGGCGGCGAGGCCGTGCTAGACTTACTCGCCACCGGCGCGGTTTCGATTGCTTTCAGTCTTGATGAGGAGCACCGCGCCGTCAGGCAACTCCTCTCCCATTACGCCAATGTCCCAATGTCCCTGGCCGACGGCTGTTTGGTCCGTATGGCCGAAAAGTTTCCGCAGATTGCTGTAATGACCTTCGATAGTGATTTCACCATCTACCGCAAGCACCGGCGTCTGACCATTCCATTGTTGATGCCCAAGGAAACCTGAACAACCAGCATATCAAGAGGCGATCGCGTGCCAATCCAAAACCCGCCAAGTCGCTGGACCCGGCAGACGCTCCCGCGCCTCTTGGTGGTCATTGGCGCGGAGACGGCCCTGCGCGAAGAGGCGCTGGCCGCGGCCAAGGCGGCGGCGTTCGGCGGCGGCCAGGCTGCCATGAACGTGGTGACGCGCCACGGCCCGGCCTCGAAGGACGACGCCGACGCCCTTACTCCGGCCGATGTCCTCGATGAAGCCTGCACAGCCTCAATGTTCGCCCCGGAGGACGATCTGAAGCTGGTCATCGTGCGCGGGGCCGACGTTTTTCTTGCGGACAGGGATTGGCGCGAGATCCTGGAACGGAATGCCGAACGCATTCCGGCCACGGCCTCGCTGATTCTTGAGGCCGCGGCTTACGGCCAATTCAAAAGCACGCGCCTCTACAAGAGCCTGACCGCCAAGAACGCGGTGGCCGAGTGTGAGCCGCTGGTGGGGCGCTTCGGCGAGACGGCTGAACTGGAGGCCGAAGTTGAACGCCGCGCCCGTGCCCGCGGACTCAATCTCGCCCACGGCGCGCTCCTGGCACTTCTCAACCGCAGCGCCAAGAACCTGGGAATTCTCGAAGAGGAGCTTGATAAACTGGCCCTCGCGCTGCGGCCGGCCGGCCCCCTCACCCTTCCCTCTCCCCCAGGGGGAGAGGGTTGGGGTGAGGGGGAAGTGGCGGTCACCGAGCAGCACATCGAAGAGCTCTGCGCCTCGACCAGCGTTTACGGCGCTTTCAATTTCGTTGACGCTGCCGTGGACCGCAACGCCGCGCGCGCGTTGGAAGTCCTCGGCGGCATCTTCGCCCGCGGCCTGGTTGACAACACCAAGGCGGGCAGGATCGTGACCAGCGAAAGCTCAATCGCCATTGTCCTCCTCGGCGCATTGACCTGGCAGCTCGCGCAGCTTCAGGACGCGTGCGCGGCGCTGGATTCCGGCAAGCGCGAGTACGACCTGTATAGCGAAATGAAAATGTTCGGCGTGCGCCAGGAAAAGTTCAGGCGCCTGTTGCGCAAGCATTCCAGCGCCTCTCTGCGCGCCAGCATCGAGGCCCTCTTCCGCGCGAACCTGGATTTGCGCGCCAGCGGCATGTCGCCCCGCGAGGCGTTGGAACAACTGGTGTGGAAGATTGTCAAGAGTTAGTCATTTGTCATTTGTCATTGGTCAGTTGTCATTGGTCAGTTGTGCCCCGGATGAAACGGATTGAGCCGGAATGAGTGACACGGCGCCAAAACGTTCCTGGTTCCGCCCCGGCGGAATAATCCTCATGCTCTTCGTGTTGGGGCTGTTCGTCTGGGGCAACCTTTCCACACGCGGTGCCAGCGCGTGGGATTCCCTGTGTGTGGCCCCCCCATACATCTCCGAAACCATGGAACGTTTTATTTATGTGAAAGGACTCCCGTTTGCCTTCTTCGCCGAGCACGAGTGGGGCGGGTGGCCTCACAGGGAGTATCTCTTCTGGTTTCCATTGCTGCTCAATGTTGCCGTCTGCGCGTCTGCTATGGCCTCCGTCGCACGGGCCTGGAGCGTCTGGAGCGCCGGCCTCGGAGGCAAGATAAGGCTCCAATTCCATCTATCAACGGCCGTAATCCTGATGTTCGTGGCGGGGCTGGTGCTTTGGGCCAATTGCGCTCCATCCTCACAGGGAGGGCGATTGACCCCAGTTATCGCCAGCGGCAAGGTAATCAACGCCTATTTTTTGAGCTATCGGTACTATGGCTGGCCATTACCGGTCTGGGAGGTTGATTATAGTGAAGGTCCACGCGAAGGGCCAGGGAACGTGCAGCTAAACGGTCCCTTTCGCAGCAATGGAGAAGCGGCAGCCCATCTTGTCTATGACATCCTCGCCTGCCTCACCATAGTGTTCTTCGTCGGCCTCGCCTGCGAAGCCTGGATCGTGTGGCGCGCAAGGCGTAATAGATAGCAAATCATCCCCTGACCTTACCCGCAGCTGCGGGAGTGTGGACAGCGCTTTGGCAGCATGGTATAGTAGTGCACTGAGAGGAACACGAGCATGACCGCAGCAGCGCACCAACAATTGCTTCAACTTGAGCCGGGAGAGAAGCTTCGGCTCATCGGCGAACTCTGGGACTCGCTCGACGACTCGGACATCCCCGAACTGACCCGCGAACAGAAAGCGGAACTGGAGCGGCGCGTCCGAGCGCACAAACTGCATCCCGAGGAGGCCATACCTTGGCCAACTCTTCGTGCTGAACTGAGACGCTCGCGAAAATGATGCTTCCCGTTGTCGTCCGCCCTGAAGCATCCTTGGAAGTGCGCGAGGCTCACGCATGGTATGAGGAACAAATGCCCGGCCTGGGTGAGAGATTCGAGACCGCTCTACACGCGTGTTTCGAGCAAATCCGGCAACGCCCCTATGCCTTCCCGTTGGTGACAGAACACGTGAGGCGAGCGCGCGTGGCCAGGTTCCCGTACCTTGTTCTTTACCAGGTTGAGCAATCGGAAATCGCAGTTAGCTCCGTATTTCACTGTAGCCGCAACCCTGATGTGTGGAAGAGACGTATTGGCGCTTAGATGCATTCCCAGCGACCGGAGGAAACTCCAGCACCATGACCCAGCCCAATCCGCAATCCGCAATCCGCAATCCGCAATTGCCCTATCCCAACGAGCCCATTGACACCGACGCCATCCATGCCAAGCCCGTGATTGACCCCACCGCGTGGATCGCGCAAAATGCCGTCGTGATCGGCCGGGTCGCGATCAAAGCTCACGCCAGCATCTGGTACAACTGCGTAGTGCGCGGCGACTACGAGTTCACCGAGATCGGCGAGGAGACCAACGTTCAGGACGGCTCCATCCTGCACGTGGACCACGGCTGCCCGTGCATTCTGGGCAAGCGCGTCTCCCTGGGCCATAACGCCATGGTCCACGCCGCAGTGGTGGAAGACGGCGCGCTGATCGGCATCGGCGCAACGGTGCTGACAGGTTGTGTGATTGGCGCCGGCGCGCTGATCGCGGCGGGTGCAGTGGTGCTCGAAGGCACGAAGGTTCCGCCCCACACGCTCTGGGCCGGGTGCCCCGCCAAGCAGATCAAGGAGCTCTCGCCCGCGCAACGCCAGCGCCTCGCGTCCACGTATCAGCACTACGTGAACAACGGCGTCGTCTACCTGGCCTGCTACGGCAGGGAGCACATTGACGCGCTAGGGTCTGCTAAATGAACGCGCGTGATCTGGCTGAGTTCTTTCAGAGCCTTGAGCGTCCCCTGGATAAAGGCGAACGCATTGCGGCGGCCACCATAATCACGAACCACCGGCCTGAGCTGGAGGCGTTTATCGAGCAGAAAGAAAGGGAAGAGCAGTTCCTGCTGGCTGCGCATTACAAGGAATTGCTGCAGCGGCACGAGATCGCCCCCAGAGGCGCCAAGTTTGATGAAGAGGAGTGTACGCTGCGCTCCGGGCGTCTTTATGTTGGCTCGCGCGGGTCGTTTACTCTTCAAACGTCAATGCCGTGGGGGAAGGCGGCTGCCTCGGTATTGTTGGCTGGGTTGATTGCGGGATTGGGGTATGTGGGGGGCGTGGCAATCAGGTTCGCGGAGGAGCTAGACCGGATGCAGGGAGAGAAGATGGAGTTGTACCAGCCAGGTGTCTTCAGGGTGCGCAAGCGTCACAAACCGCCTGACCCGGATAGTCCACCACAGAGACACAGAGACGCAGAGTAAGGATTTTAGATTTCCAGTTGCCGATTTTCGATTGCACCCGGCTGGCAGTTCAAATCAAAAATCGCAAATCGAAAATCGAAAATAGTTTCCTTTGCCGCGCTGAGAATGTATAGTTGCTGCTAGGGCTATCAAGCCCGCGGGATTTTAGGTGGCCTATCATGGTCCGGGAGTGAACATGCTTACAATGACCTTTCTCGGTGTCGGCTCAGCCTTCGCAAAACGCAACTTCAACGCGAATATTCTCTTTGAGTTCTGGGAGAAGGAATGGAGCGGGCCCGTGCCTTCCGCTCCGCCTGACGACACGCTTCTCGTTGACTTCGGCGTCACAGGCCCGCTGGCGCTCTACGCCCTGAAGGAGCGGCCCGGGTTCGGGTACCTCAAGACGCAGAACGGGAGCATCAACTATTCCGCCATCCGCAAGGTATTCGTCACCCACCAGCACGCCGACCATATCGGCGGGCTCGAGGAGATGGCGTTGATGAACACCTTCGTCTTCAAGGACAAGAAGACCGGCAAGCCCTACAAGGCCGAAGTCATCAGCACCATCAATATCCTGGTGAACCTTTGGGACCACTCCCTGAAAGGCGGCCTGAACACGATCCAGCACCGCTACGCGCTGTTGCAGGACTATTTCTTCATCCGCGCGCTGGTTCCCGCCCAGCCCGACAAGAACACTTTCCACCTGGGACCCTATATCTTTGAGATTTTCCCGACGGACCATGTCCACATTGAGCGGAAGTACGACTGGCCGAGCTACGGGCTGTATGTTACGGACCCTCACAGCGGCGCCTCGGTTTTCTATTCCGGCGACACCCGCTTTGACTATCCGGCGTACGTCAAGATGATGGAGGCGGCTGAAATCTGCTTCCACGACTGCCAGCTCTTCGATCAGCAGGACACGGTGCATGCGACGCTCTCCGAGTGCCGCACGCTGCCCGCGGCCATTAAGGCCAAGACGGTGCTATACCACGTCGGCGACAACTTTGATGACGAAGCGCTGCAGCCCCCGCTCGCCGAGTTCAAGGGGTTGGCGCGTCCCCAGGAACGTTACTTCCTCTTCGGCCGCCACGAGGCAGCACAGCAAGGATGAAGGATGAAGGATGAAGGATGAACGATGAACGATGAAGGATGAAGGATGAACGATGAAGGATTAACGTTGAAGACAGTAGGCAGTAGGCTGCATTGCATACCGAGCCTTGTACCTACTGGCTACTGACTACTGGCTACTGAGGAAGAAAGAATGTCGAACGAAGGGGCCACTGAGCTTATTCACTTCACCTGCTCCCGCTGCGCCGCGCCGCTAAGTGCGCCGGTGAGCCAGGCCGGGCAGAGCCTGAATTGTCCAGCTTGCCAAACAGGCGTTCTGGTTCCCACAGTGCCTGGCGCCACGGGCTGCCAGCCCGTGGCGCACGGGCAAGATGCCCGTGCTACAGTGGGACAGGCTTCCAGCCTGCCAGACCGTCAAGATGCCGGGCCTACAGTGGGACAGGCTGTCAGCCTGTCAGACCGGCACGTCGGCTCTTCCATCACCGGGGAGGCGCCGGCGCCTTCTGTCGTTTCTCAGTTGGCAACTGTTCCGGCGGGCGAGTTGGCAGAGGGGAACGTGCCGGTTTCGCCAACTGCTGCCGGCCTCGTCCCTGCCGAGATTCCCGCCCAGGACATGAATACCGTCGCCGACCCGGCGGCTGCAATGGCGCCTCCAGCCGCCGAGTATGGGCAGGATGCCCATGCTACGACTGCGGGCGCCAGGACAGGACTGAGTGCCGGAGTACTGAGTAGTGAGCGCACCTCAGACATTGGGCACTCAGTACCCAGTACTCAGTACTCAGTACTTCCCCCGGCGGGCGGGACGCCCGCGGTACGGGCGGCTTCCCCACTGGACTATCCGCGAATATCCTCGGCTCTTGAGCCGCCCAAATCGCCCGCGCGCAAGGTGGTCGCGGTTTTCGCTGCGCTCATCTTCATCGCCGCGGCGGTGGCCATCGGCCGCTCAATCGCCAACGGCATCGAACGAAGCCGGATCGAGCGCGAGATCAGCGCGAAAATCGAGGATGCGGAGACGGCGTTCTCCTCCAATGACATCAACAGGGCGGCGGAACTGGCGCTAGGTGCGCAGAAGCGGCTCAGCAGTTCCCCGCAAGCGCTGAACCCCGAAATGACGAAGCACTGGCGCGACAGGTTCCGCCATTTCCTGAAGACGAAGTCCGAGGCCGGCGAGTTGCAGTCCATATACAACCAGGCGCCAAAGGACCTCAGTGGCGCGCGCAGCCGGCTCGAGGACAAGAAGTCGCTATACGGCCCTGTGACCGCCGACAACCAGCCGCTCGTTTCGCGGGTCGAAGGACTGCTGCTCGACCTCGCCAAGCAGGAGTTGAAGCAGAAGCAGCAGCGGTTGCATGAGGAACTGCAAAAGGCCGAGGCCCTGTACAATAACGGCAAGGTTGAGGAGGCCGCGAGCCAGACCGCCGAACTCGCCAAACAGCTTGCCGAAAAGCCCGCGGTTCAGGACCCTGACCTGGAGAAGCGCTTGAAGGTCCTGGTCAAGCGCGGCGAACAACTCAGGGACGCCAAGGAAACGCGGCAGGCCGCCAAGAGCGGCACGTATGCTGAAGCCAAACGGAAGCTTCAGACCCAATTGGATGCGCTCGACGAAAGCAACTCCGACCTCAAACCGCTGCATCAGCGCATCGCGGAATTGAAGAACGAACTGGTTCAACAGGAGAAACGCAGCCGCAGGCTGAATGAGAAAGAGTCTGAGGCGCTGAGTGCCTTTGCCGAGGGCCTGGCCCGCCACGACGCCGACCTCAAGGCCGGAAAGATCGAAGGGGACAGCATAGGCTTGACCTACGCCGGCAAGCCCCTCCAAATGGGTTTGCAGCGCGGCTTGCTCAGCGAAAGCCTTTTCTTGGAAACCAGTGGCTACCGCTTGCTGGTTGAGGCCAGCGACTTGTTCGGGCGCGAACCGGCCGAGGGCTCGCCGGGCAAGTCGGGGCGCGCAGCCCGCGTGCTGGCCCACGCCCTGGCCGTGGGCGAAGCGATGAAGCAAGCGGGCGTGCCCGCCGATGAGACTTGGAACGCCTCCGAGGAGGCGCCGCTGCCCTCGGCGCGCAGGCTCGGCGACGACGGGAAGGAATACATCTTCCTGGGCGACAGGCTATATACTGGCAAGCCCGTGGAGAAGACGGAGAGCGAGAAGGAAGTCGAGGCCGACTTCGCCAAGAAAACGGAGGCCTTGGCGGTGGCGGTCGAGAAGGACACGCCCACGCCCGAAGAGGTCCGCAGTGTCTTGGCCGTTGCCGTGCGCGCTGCCTTTAAGGAGGCGGACTGGTACGACCACCTGCCGGGCGACTTCGTGCGCAAAGTGATAAATGGGGGTTATATCGAGAGCAATATGCCCGGATCGGCGGAACGCCTGAAAAAAGAACTGGCGGACTTCCGCGCCGGTTACGCCAAGATCAGCACTCCTCATGCGCGCTTCCGTGGCGTCAGCAGCCGAGGCGACGAGGCGGAAGAACTGCGCACTTTTGAGGAACACGCCATCTGGAAAGTGCAGAACAAGGCGGCAGACACAACCACCTTCGCCATCAAGAACCCGGACGACGAACGAGGCTGCCTGTTCATTTTGTATGATTTCCCCGGCAAGCTCCAGGACTTCCCAGCGGACACGCAGCCCAAGACGGTCCGCATGACCCACCAGGCCATCGGCCTCACGGCCACCTATGACATGGCGGCCAACAAGCTCACCTGCGATCAGGCTGTCTGGGACCGCGGGGTGGTCCTCGAAACCCCCATCATTTCCCAGCAAGCACGCGTGGCCAGGGGCTTTGGAGTCCCGGGCTGGTGCCTGCCGCCCCATGTCCTGCTGGTGGATTTGATGGGCAATACCAAGGGCATTGTGACCCCCTATGGCAGGCTGGACGTGGTGAATTTCAACGAGATTGCCGACACGGCCAAGCGCGCGGCGGCCATGGACGCCTGCCTGAAGAAAATGGCGAAGGTGCTGCCCACCCCGAACTACCTGCACCTCTACTTCCGTTACTTTATGGAGTACATCCTGGACAGCCCGGTCACCTCGCTGCCCAATCTGCTGGGCTCGCGGGCGCATTGCGGCGACATCCACCAGACCGCGTTCGAATCCTTGCAGCGTTTCATGGGCGGACGCTTTGTGGGCGATTGCGACGATCTGGCCGAGCTGTACATGACGGTCACCCGCCGCCAGAACAAGCTCAGCTACGTGATGTCTCTGCCCCAGCACGCCGCCTGCGGCTACCTTGAGAAGCCGAAGCAGGACAACGAATATGCTTTCTACGTGCTCGATACCGGCCCGCCGCGGATATTCAAGGACAAGGACATGGACAAGGTCGTTGAGAAGGCCCATCGCGCCTACGATGAAGACAAGACCATGCGCTTCGACCCCAAAAGCCTGGGCTTCCTTTTCCGTTTCGCCGGCGAACCCACCCGCACGCCTTACTGGCTCTCCTCGCGCATGTACGTTGATCCAGTCTACGCCGAGATAATGGAACGTGTGCAGAGCTACTGGCATTTTCACTTCTATGCCTTGGGCATCAAGACCATGACGGAGATGATCGAGAAGGGCGACCGCGTCCCGGAAAACTGCATGGAACTGGCCGGCCTGTACGAGTGGGTGCGCGAGCCGGAAAGCTCCATCCACTGGACCAATGAGGCCCTCAAGCAGTTCACGCCTGAACAGGCAATCTCTCGCTTGAACGAGGAAGTCCGCATCGCCGGCATGTGGCGGGAAATGCACGACAACCAGAAGTGCTACGAGGCGCTCAAAGCCCCCGTCGCGGAATTGAAGCGGCTGGAATCCAGCCGCCGCAGCATGGACTACTTGAATCTGCGCCAGACGGTCGCGGGATACCTGGTGACCATTGACCGCCCCTGGGAAGCCTGGGATGTGGTGGCCAGGGACATGTTCCTCCTCCAGAACGTCAAGCTGCTCAAGATTGAGCATGCCGGCGAACTCACCAGCGTCTACGAAAAGATGCAGCGTCTGATCCGCGAAGGCAAACAACCCACGGCGGCGGAGAGCGAAAAGCTGAGAAAACTCGAAGAACTGCTCGCCTGGTTCTACGAAAATGCGCTTTTTGAACCCGAGGACGACTTCAACGACTTCATGCGCAAGTACGCCTACGTCGGCCTGTGGTACTCGGGGAAGTTCGGGCATGAACGGTTGGTGGCCGAACTGCTCAAAGGCGGCCCCTTCCCTGACCCTGCCAACCCGCGCCTCCATACCAATCGCAAGGACCCGGAAGCACAGGACTGGAATTGGATCAGGCTCTCCCTGCCCTCCTATGCCATGGCCATCGCCGATGCTGTGGACCTCGACGACCCTCCGGAGAAATGGCGGCGCGAAGAGGCAATCAAGCTCACCGACGCCATGCTCAAGGCCGCCGTCGTCGCGCGCAAGTTCGGTTCGCTGGCCAGCACCGAGTTCCAGCTTTTCAGCGCGCGGGAGTTCCGCGACTTCCTTACCAAGGACTGGGCTGATCTTGAGGCGGTGCTGAAAGAGACCGCGGAACGCCACTGGGCGCGGCTGACCGCCGACATTGCCGAGACTTTCGGCCGCGGCGCGCGGTTCGTCACACCGGAGGAGTTTGTGGCCCAGTACAAGGTTTTCACCAGGCACATCAAGGCCCGCACAGCCTACTTCACGGTCGTCTATGAAGCGTACCGCGCCGATGCAACTGAGCATGCCGTGCAAGCCGCCAAGGTGGCGCTGGATTGCTGGCCGGGCGACGAGGACATGAAACGGGAAGCCCAGTACCTCGAGGACTTGGCCAAGAAGAGGCAAGAAGTCAAAAGCAAAAAGTAAAGTAAGCGTTCAGCCTCCCAAAGGGGGGAGAGTCCGTGTCAGTCCGTGTCAGTCCGTGTCAGTCCGTGTTCGTCCGTGTTCGTTCCCCCCCCCCCACCGAACGGTTACTGACTTCTTACTTTTGACTTTTTACTTCATCCGCATTTGCCGATACAAGGTAGGATGAATAACGAGGAATCTCGCGAAACACGGGCTATTGTCACCGGGCTGGGCTTGGTCTGCTTCGCTCTGTTTGCCGGGGTGAGCCTTTACACCCATTCGCCTTACGACGTCCTGGACTACCACGCTGCGCAATCGCAGGAGATTCAAAACAAGGCGGGCCTCATCGGCGCGCAAGTGGCGCACCATGTCTTCTGTCTCTATGGCATCGGCGCCTGGGTGCTCACCATCCTCATGCTGCTCTGCGGTTCGTGGATTTGCGCCGTGCGCTCGATGTCCGGCTTCCTGGCCAAGGCCTTCGGTTCGCTGCTCTTGACTGCTCTGGTCTGCACCTGGGCAGCGGCCATGGGCGACAGCGCGCCCGCGTCTGAAAGCTGCCCGGCTGGACCCGGCGGGCTGTTGGGCGGAACGTTTCTCGCGCCTCCCCTGATCAGCTACTTCGGCCGCGTCGGCGTCTACATGGTATTGACCACCGTGGGCGTGCTGTGCTGCCTGCTGTTGGCCCCGGGGTTGACTGAGTTGCTGCTGACTCTGGTGGGACGCAGTGTGGTCTCAAGCGGCCTATGGTTCGCCAACTGGGTTTTGGGGCGCGTCCAGGAGATACCTGCCGTTGCCGCTGCCCAACCCGTCTTGGCCCCTGTCAACGCGGACGCAGACGCCGGGCAGGCAGGATGTAGCGCAGGCGTCTCGCCTGCAGCCAATGCGCGTGTCGCGGTTTTCCCCGCCTCTGCAACCAGGCGCAATGTCGGCCCGCTGAGCGGGGTGGGTATTCAAGATGAAGAGCCTTCCAACAGATTACGCCGGGTGAGGGCTGCCCGCGGAGACGGGGAAGACGAGGCGGCGGTCCGGCGAATCCCCAAGCCGCCCCCTGAGGACGAAGAAGAAGAGCTGAGCGAGGAGGAGGAAGCCGAGCTGCGGCGGCAGGAGGCGTTGAGGCAGGTTGAGGCCGCGGATGCCGCCAGGCTGGAACGCGAAAAAGAAGCCCGCGAGCAGTCCCTCCAGCAATCGAAGGCCCTGGAAAGGCTCGAAAGAGAGCGCGCCGCCAAGGAGGAGCAGCGCGCCAAACAACAGGAAAAGTTCGCGGCCGTCATGGCTGAAGCCGCGGGAAGTAGCGCAGCATCCGGCTCGCCTGCATCCACAGAGGCGGGCGGGACGCCCGCGATACGCGGCGCAGGCGTCTTGCCTGCACCCACAGAGGCCACCGAGGCCGCGAAACCCAAGCCGCAACTGCCGGAAAAATACGATCTGCCTCAATACGACCTGCTGATTGCCAATGACGTCACGCCGGAAATCACCAGCGAGACGTTGAAAGAACGCGGCATGACCGTGATCCAGACGCTGTGGGATTTCAAAATAGAGTCCAAGCTGGTCGCGGTGCACAGCGGCCCCACGGTCACGATGTACGAACTCGAACTGGCTCCGGGAGTAAAGGTTTCGCGCGTCGTTGGCCTGCAGGACAACCTGGCTATCGCCTTGAAGGCCGGCAACGGCGTGCGCGTGGTCTATCCCATCCCCAACAAGAACACGATTGGCATTGAGATTCCCAATAAGGAAGAACACACCGTCCGCATGCGGCCTATCCTGGAATCGCCGCAGTTCCGCGCCAAGTCCTGGAAACTGCCGCTGATCCTGGGCCGCGACGCTGTGGGCAACCCCTTGGTCGCCGAACTGGCCGACATGCCGCACCTGCTCATCGCCGGCACGACCGGCTCCGGCAAGTCGGTCTGCGTCAACTCGATCATCCTCAGCACCATGATCCTGCGCCGGCCGCATGAGGTTAAGCTGATCCTCGTGGACCCCAAACAAGTCGAGATGCACGATTTCAAAGGCATTCCTCATCTCCTTTCGCCCGTCGTAACGGACATGAAACTGGCCGCGGGCGTGTTGACCTGGGCCGTGCAGAAAATGGAAGACCGCTTCGACCTGATGGCCAAGCTGGGCGTGCGCAACATCTCCACGTTCAACCGCATGAGCAAAGAGGAGCGGATTTCCAAGCTCCCGCCGGATACGCCGCCTGAGGATTTCTTTGAGCCGATGCCGTACATCCTCGTGGTGGTGGACGAGTTCGCGGACTTGATGCTGGTTGCGGGCAAGGAAATCGAACAGGCCGTGCAGCGCCTCGCGCAAAAGGCCCGCGCCGCGGGCATCCACGTCATCCTCGCCACCCAGCGGCCCGATGCCACCACGGTCACTGGCATCATCAAGGCCAACTTCCCCTGCCGGATTTGCTTCCAGGTGAAGAGCAAAATTGACAGCCGCATTATCCTGGAACAAAACGGCGGCGAGAAACTGGCCGGCAAGGGCGACATGCTCTACATCGGCCCGGGCAACTCGAACATGATTCGCGCCAAGGGCGTGTACATTGCCGATGAGGAAATCCGCAAGGTAGTGGATTGCTGCAAGGCCCAAGCCGAGCCGGTTTACTCGGACGAAATCGAGCGTGTCGCCGCCCTGTCCGCCGGGAAGGACGCCGGCGAAGGCGACGAGAACAACCGCCAGGCCATCGAGATGGACGACAAATTTGATGAGGGCGTGGAAGTGTTCCTCCTCTGCGGGCGCGCCTCGACCTCGCTGCTCCAGCGCCGCATGGGACTGGGCTATACGCGCGCCGCCAAGCTCTGCGATCAAATGGAAGCCCGCGGCATCGTCGGCCCCGACCGCGGCCCCAAGGGCCGCGAACTGCTCATCACGCAAGAGCAGTGGGATGAGTTCAAACGCATCCGCGCCAGCGCGCCCAGCGGCCCCTCAGGCTCCGACTCCGCCTGGGGCCCCAAGGGCAGCAAGGACAATCCGATCACCGGAAGTGGCACGGGCGTCCCCGCCCGTGAAAGTACCGCCGGCGTCTCGCCGGCCTTGGACGACCCTAGCGTCCCCGCCAGCGTAGGGCGACCCTCCGGGTCGCCGGACGATCCAGAGGATCGTCCCACGGGCCCCGCCCGTGAAAGTAGCTCGGGCGTCCCCGCCCGTGGCGAAGAGTCAGACGACGAGCCCCTGCCCGCTGAAGTTGCGGCAATCCGGGGACATGACCCGCTTTCCGGCAGTTTGGAGATCGGTCCCGAAGCCTCGGGAGTGTCCCCGGACAGACGCAGGAAACTGCGCCCCGAAGGCGAAAAGCCCGACCCAGCGCTCCTCGCCCAGCTTTCACCCATTGACGGCGTGAAAGACCCGGATGACGAAGACAACGAAGCCGCGTGAGTCCGCGCCTGCGCAGCTATCCCGGACTTCAAAGTCCATGCCGTCCATTCCGTCCATCCAGTCCACTTACGCCGCGCTTTCGTCCAACGCCCACCACTTACCATCCACTACTTGGCGAACAGATCGTCAATTTGGAGCGTGAACGGCTGGTCGGAGTAAACCACGACCCCGATCCGCGAGATGGCCTCGCGGCCCTGCAATTCCTGATGGTAGTCCTTGAATTGGTTCTGGGGCGACTTGAAGACTCTGCCTGCGATCTGTGCTGTCACCGGCAGCCATTTGCCGGGCGTTACACGGACCGTTTTCGTCTCGTGCCAATCGCCGGCACGGCTGGTGAACGCAAAGGCAACTTCAACCGGAACGCGGGAGGTCAGGTTCATGCGGCAGAGCAGTTCCCTGCGTTCGCTGAAGTCGAGAACTTGTCCAATACGTGTGATCGCCACCTTCTCCTTGCTCCGCTGGGTGTCCTTGACCGCATTCGCGCCTTCGCCTGCAAGCACGAGCAGCTTGTTACCTGTGTCCTTGTCTTCCGTGACAGACGCTTGGCCTGGAATGGACCAAGACTCGACGAGCCACGCGCCGTCCGCTTCCAGCCCGTTGACTACCTGGGCCTTCTTGCCATCCTGTGATTGTGCCCCGGTGGCTTCATTCTCGGGTGGCCTGGGAGGTGGCTTGGCCGCTGCCCGAGGTAGTGCCGGTTGTACTGACCAAGGCTGCAGTGGCTTTATGGTACAACTGTTGTTAGTTGCCCGGTCGCGCACCAGGGAAACGGTCCCTATTTTGGACTCCGTTTTTAGGTAAGACTTGCCGGTCTCAGTAAGCACCGGCTTTAGGGTCATATCGAGGCCCAGCGTGCTGGCTGTGATAGCGAGACAGCGCTTGAAGCCCTCGGATTCGACCTCCGGTTGGTTTCTGTTGAAGTTGTAAATGCTGATGCTCCAATTGGGCGGCGGATTCACTTCCGTCCGGGCGCCTTGCATCGGGAAAGCGACGCCCTTGTTGGGAAGTTCGCGAGGTTCGCCGCCTAGCCCCGCCTGCAAGGCTTCGCGCAGCTTCTTCAGCACCTCTTCCGCGGAAGACGAGGCCGGGGCAGCGGCAGGGGCGGCGGGGGCAGGACTGGGCGGAACAGGGGCGGCGGGGGCCGGGACCTGCGCCCCAGGCTCAGGCGCAGGAGGCACCCACTTCTTCTTCTTGGGTGAAGGCCCCGCCGCGGGCGAAACAGGCCCAGGGGCAGGACCTGGCGGAACAGGAACGGCGGGAGCCGGAGCGGGCGCGACAGCCGCTGGCGCCGGCGCGGGCTGGACGGGCGCGGGCACGACGGGTTGGGCTGGCTTAGGCACCTCAGTTTGTCCTTCCGGCTGGGGCGCAACTGCTTTGCCGTCACGCTCTGTCGCGCCAATGCAGAGGCCCAGGTAGTGCTCGGGCGCCTCTTTCCGCTCCAATGCTTGTTTGAACTCGCGACTTGCCACAAGGGAGTCGCCTTTTTGCCAGTAACAGCGCGCCAGCGTAAGCGCGGAAATCGCTGCGCCGCCCTTGCGCGCACGCTCAAGGAAATCCACGGCCCAATCGTTCACGTTGCGGAATGCGTACCATTCACCGAATGTTTTGAGAGCTTCGGGATCATTCTCGTTCTTCTGGAGAGCTTGCCGTGCCTTGGGCAACAGGGCGTCGAACTCCCCGTAACGGGCGGGACGCGTGAAGTCGCGAAGATGAAGGGTCTTGTCCGCGCCTCCCGAGAGCGCTAGATTCCCGTCGGGCGAGAATGCGACGCTCAATACGCCCTCGGTTTCGCCACTGAATATCCGCAACTCACGCCCCGTCGCCACGTCCCAGAGTTTCAGCGTTCTGTCTGCGCTTCCCGAGAGCGCCAGTTTCCCGTCAGGCGAGAATGCGACGCTTGATACCAATTCGGTGTGGCCGCGGAGTGTCCGCAGTTCGCGCCCCGTCGCCAGCTCCCAGAGCTTCAGCGTCTTGTCCGCGCTGCCCGAGAGCGCCAGGTTCCCGTCGGGCGAGAAGGCCACGCTCATTACCTCGTTGGTGTGGCCGCTGAATGTCCGCAGCTCGCGCCCCGTTGCCACGTCCCAGAGCTTCAGCGTCGTGTCCCTACTTCCCGAGAGCGCCAGCTTCCTGTCGGGCGAAAACGCGACACTGTGTACTAAGTCGGTGTGCCCCTTGAATGTCCGCAGCTCGCGCCCCGTCGCCACGTCCCAGAGCTTCAGCGTCTTGTCCAGGCTTCCCGAGAGCGCCAGCTTGCCGTCAGCGGAGAAGGCCACGCTCATCACAAAAAGCGTGTGCCCGCTGAAAGTCTGAATAGGTCTGGGGTTTGCGTTACAGAGCTCGAAGATGCCCGTCTCGACTGCGAACGTCGGCTCGCCAAGACCGGTAAGGGCACGCCATGCCTCGTTGTAACGGTCCAGGCTATCCTGTGGACGGCTGGCCAGGCAAAGCGCATCCGCTTGCAGGACCAGGCTGTCCGCCAGACGCCGGGTGGCTTCCCTCTCATTACGCGCTGCCTGCGCTTCCGCCGCTCGCGCCCGCTCAGCCTCCGCCACCGCCTTGTTCCTTTCAGCGGCCAACTGCGCGTTGTACCACAAGCCGCCGCCGATAAGCGCCGCCAAGGCAAGTAAGCTCACAGCAATGAGTGCTGCCACAGCAGGCCGCTTTGACGCCCACTTGCATACGCGCTCGACCTTGGTTGGCGCGCGGGCGGAAATGGTCTCGCCATTGAGCCACGCCTTCAGGTCCTCCGCCAGAGCGCCCGCGCTGGCGTAGCGCTTCTCCGGCAGCTTCTCCAGGCATTTCAGGCAGATGGTCTCCAGGTCGCGCGGAGCGTCCGGCGTGATACGGCGCGGCGCCACAGGCTCTTCGGACGAAACGGCGCGCAGAATCTTCAGCGCGGTTTCGCCGATGAATGGCGGGCGGCCCGTCAGCAGTTCGTAGAGGATCGCGCCCAGGCCATACACATCCGACCGCGGGCCTATGGCCCGCATGTTCCCTTCGGCCTGCTCCGGCGGCATATAGGACGGAGTCCCCAGCGCCTGGCCAGTGCGGCTGAGGCCGGTATCGCGCGCGATTTCCTTGGCCAGGCCGAAGTCCAATACCAGCGGCTCCAGCGCTTGCGGATTGGTAGGGCGATCCTCTGGATCGCCAGGCGACCCGGCGGGTCGCCCTACAACTGATGACCCGCCGCGGGCGTGTTCCAGCATGATATTGGAGGGCTTCAGGTCGCGGTGGATGATGCCTTGTTCATGCGCGTACTGGAGTTCCA
>Ga0315279_10001485_pt1 | contig 38915 bp, 34 predicted proteins | sample YL17G06_20_MG_FD_203694 | JGI IMG/M metagenome (GOLD analysis project Ga0315279, IMG submission 203694) | Sediment microbial communities from Yellowstone Lake, YNP, Wyoming, USA - YL17G06_20 | ecosystem: Environmental > Aquatic > Freshwater > Lake > Sediment | place: USA: Wyoming | collected...
CCGTTCGCCCGGCACGGCCACGCCGATCGTCTGCATCAGGCCCATCGGCCGAGCTTTGCTGTCGCCGCCGAGCATTGAGGACATGTCGGCCCGCACCGTACTAGGCGCCCTGCGGAATATGCGGCGGCGTGAGGCCGACCTCCGCGATCCCTTGCCTGAAAAGCGCGCGCGAGACGTACGCCGGTCGCAGGTGCTCGGCAACGGTAGGCATCAGAGGCACGTGCGAAAACAGGTCATCGTGCGGTCACGATCGTCGTCGAACCAGGCGGCGGGTACGGAACCAGCGCCTCCTGGCGACACGCGGCGCGACGGGTCATCGGATCGGCGCCGAGGCGCTCGAGCAGGCGTGCGATGGCCGACAGGGCGCGCTTCCGAGAGAAGAGACCAACGGCCGTTAGCGCCAACAGTTCCAGATCGAGGCGAAAGGTGTGGTGGCGAACATACAGGAGGCTCAGCCTGCTCTTCCACGGGCGAATGAGCTGATTGTAAGCGAGGTCCGGGTCGTTCGCGCCCTGGAGGATGTCGCCTTCATCGGAGAACACGATTGACGAGAGGTCCGTGATGCCAGGCCGAATGATCAGCATCTCACGTTCGGCCGGTGTGTAAATGGCGACCTCGCGGGGGACTTGGGGGCGCGGGCCGACCAGGCTCAACTCGCCCTTCACGACGTTCCACAACTGCGGCAACTCGTCCAGCTTATACGCGCGTACCAACCTTCCAACGCGCGTGATGCGGTGGTCGTCGCCGGAGGTCGAGTGGATGCCCGCTCGGTCGGCACCGACAGTCATCGATCGGAACTTGACCATCTTGAACGTGCCTCCGCCTTTCGCGACACGCGGCGCCACGTACAACGGCGATCGGAAGTCCTGCAGCCAGATGGCGACGGCCACGACGAATAGCAGCGGCGACAACAGGAGCAGAGACGTCGCCGCGACGATCAGATCGAACGCACGCTTTCCTTTGTCCATGGTTCCTACAATCGTCGAAGACGGTCGCGCGCTTCTTCGAGTTCCGCCTCGGCCTTGGCAAAGCAGAAGCGCACCAAGTCCCGACCTGCGGCGGACTCGTAGAATGCGTCGCCCGGTACACTAGCCACGCCGGTCCTTCTCAGCAGGTGCATCGCCTTCTCCTTGCTGTTGCAGCCCGGCAGGCGCGAGGCGTCCGCCAGCACGTAGTAGGCGCCCTGCGGAACCATTGGCGACAGTCCCACGTCGGCGAGCGTCGAGCAGAGCAGATCCCGCTTGCGTCGGAACGCGTCGCACAACGCGGCGTAGTAGCTGGGACCGAGCCGCGTGATTCCTGTCGCAACCCCTAACTGCAACGGTGCCGGCGCGCACACGTAGATGAGGTCATTGACGTACCCGATCGCGTCGGCCCAGCGGCTTTCGCAGACGCTGTAGCCGATGCGCCACCCGGTGATGCTGTAGGTCTTCGAGTAGCCGGAGATCATGATAGTGCGGTCCCTGACGCTCGGAAGCGACGCGGGGCTGAGGTGCGTCCGGCCGTCGTACACGAAATACTCGTAGATCTCGTCGGTGAAGATGAACAGGTCGTGCTCCCGGGCGAAATCGGCAACGATCTGCAGTTCCTCCCGCGTGTAGACCTTGCCCGAGGGGTTGCCCGGCGTGCACACCATGATCCCCTTCGTGCGAGGCGACACCGCGGCTTCAAGGTCCGACGCGGCGAAGGTCCAGGCGGGCGGATCCATCGTCACGTACCGGGGCACTGCCCCCGCGGCGAGCAGAGTGTTCACGTGATACCCGTAGAACGGTTCGAACAGAATCACCTCGTCACCGGGGTTCAGCAGTGCAAGGCACGCGCAATAGAAGGAACCGGTCGACCCGGCACTGACGGTGATCTCGGTCTCGGCATCGACGTCCAGGCCGTTGAACAAGCGAAGTTTCTCGGCGATGGCCTGGCGAAGCTGCCGCAGCCCGTCGTAGCGCGTGTAGCTGTTCACCCCCTGCCCGATCGCCTCGACGGTCCCTTCCACGACCTCCGGAGGGACCCCGAGATCGCACACGCCCTGCGCCAGGTTCACCCCCCCAATTCTCTCGCACTCGATGGTCATCACGCGAATCTCGGCCTGCGTGATGTGGTCTGCCCGGTCGCTCAGCGATAGCGTCATGCGCGTGTTCTCCCCCGGCCATCCCCCTCACTTCGGTCACCGGCCGTAGAATGCCCGCGCCACCTGGATGACGTAATCGATCTCGTCATCGGTGAGTTCGACCGCCAGGGGCAACGAACAAACCTCGCGGCTGATCGCCTCGGTGGTCGGGAACCCGCGGTCTTCCAGCTTCAGCGCTTCGTGTCGGTAGTACGGCTTCCGGAACTGCGTCAGCACCTCGATGCCGTTCTCCTTCATGTGCTCCGAAAAGTCGTTCCCCTGTTTCGCACGCAGCGTGTAGTTCTGGTACACGTGCTCGAATCCGGGCCTGTCGTAGTGCGGCAACATGAGATCGGAGATGTCGCACATTCCCCTGCGGTACCGCCCGGCGATATCCTTTCTGCCTTCAATCCAGCGGGGGAGATAACGGAGCTTCACATCGAGGAACGCGGCCTGGAGATTGTCGAGCAGGCACGTAAACCCGTGACCGTGATACTCGCCGGTGTCTCGATCCTCGCCGTTGTACCGCATACGCCGCGCAAACTGCGCGACCTCGGCATCGTTCGTCGTAATCGCGCCGCCATCGCCGTAGCCGCCCAGGATCTTGAAGGGATAGAAACTCCAGCATCCCGTCAGACCCCAGGAACCGGCGCGCTTCCCGTTGATGCTGCTGCCCAGGCTCTGGCAGGCGTCCTCGACGACGATGAGATGATGGCGCCCGGCGATGTCCATCACCTTCGGCATATCGGCCATCCAGCCGCTCAGGTGGACCGCTATGATGGCCCGCGTCCGGGGCGTAATGGCCGCCTCGATTTGCGTGACGTCGATGTTGAAATCGTCCGCCACGTCGACGAGCATCGGCCTGGCGCCGACGTTGACGACGGCAGAACACGTCGCGACGAAGGTGTGGGCCGGTACGATCACCTCGTCCCCGGCGCCGATGCCCGCGGCCCGGAGCGAGATGTGGAGCGCGTCGTAACCGCTGTTGAGGCCTACCGCGTATCGAGTCCCGACGAAGCGGGCCAGGTTCTCCTCGAAACTCCGTAGCTGTCGCCGGTCGATCAGGTCACCCACGTTCATGACCTCGAAATAAGCAGCATCCAGCTCCGACTTGATGTCCCTGTAGAGGCGGCCAGGATCGACGAACGGTACTTTCCGCATCATGCCTCGCCAGGTTCCTTTCCGATATGACTGCGCCCGAGCATGTCGCACACAGCAGCCACGATGTGGGACCGATCCTTGTAGTACGCCTGTTCGAGGCTCCGGGTCGCCGGAGCGGGTACGTCGGGCAGCGCGAGCCGCCGAACGGGCCCTTTCAGCTCTGACAAGGCGTGTTCGGCGACCGACGCGCTCACTTCCGCGGACACGCCGAACGATCTCCAGCCGCCGTCGACGACCAGCAGGCGACCGGTCTTGCGCACGGAGGTGAGCACGGTATCGAGATCGAGCGGCTTAAGAGTCCGCAGATCAATGATCTCCGCATCGATCCCGCGCCGTTCCAGCTCCTCCGCGGCCTTCATCGATTCGGCCGCGAGGAACGAGTTGGCGACGATGGTGAGGTTCGTCCCCGTTCGGCGGACGATCGCCTTTCCAATCGGCACCGCATACGGCTCGGCAGGAACGGGGCCGACCGAGCGGTGCAGCCACCGATCCTCGAAATACATCACCGGATTGTTGTCGCGGATGGCCGCGATGAGCAGTCCTTTCGCATCGAACGGCGTGGATGGCATCACGACCTTCAGCCCGGGGACGTGGCAGAACCACGCGTGCAGCGCCTGCGAGTGCTGAGCGGCCTGCTCGCCACCTCGGTTGATGATCGCCCAGAGGACGAGTGGCACCGACGCCCTGCCGCCGTTCATATAGTGCCAGTTGGCGGCCTGGTTCACCAATGGGTCGAGGCCGTAAATGAGGAAGTCCACGCGCGGGTGCTCGATGATCGTACGCATCCCGGTGAGAGCCGCGCCGACGGCCGCGCCGGTCATCGCGTTCTCGGATACCGGCGTATCGACGACTCGCCGTTCGCCGAACCGCTCGAGCAGGCCAAGACAGGTATTCCCAACGTACCAAGGGCTCTTGACGCCCTGCCCGATGAGAAGGACCGACGGATCTGCGTGCATCTCCTGATGGAGCGCCTCGTTGATCGCCGCCTCGAACGAAAGTGTCCTAGTCATGGAACACATACTTGTAGAGATCTTCCTGTGCCGGCCTCGAGCTTTCGGACGCATGCACGTGCGCAGCCCGCACCTGGTCGGCAACCTCGATTTTGATTCGCTGCAGGCCATCGGCATCGACGGCGCCCGCCGCAAGCAAGTGCCGCTCGAAGCCGGCGATCGGATCACGGGCCCGCCAGTGTTCGAGTTCCTCGGGCGGCCTGATGTCGGTGTGGGTTCCCTGAATGTTGTCGTTCGGCCCGACATGGCCGCGCATGCGGTACGTCAGGAACTCGATGAAGACGGGCCCGTTACCGGACCGGCACGCGGCTACCGCCGACGAGGCAGCCTCGTGAACGGCCAGTACGTCGTTGCCATCCACCCTGTGCGCCTTGATGCCGAACGGGGACGCGATAAGCACAATGGGGCAATCGACGCGAATCTCCCGGATTGGCATGTGCGTCGAGTAGAGATTGTTCTCGCAGGCGAAGATCAGCGGCAGCCGCCGAAGCGCGGCGAAGTTCAGCGCCTCGTACAGAACGCCCTCCCCCGTCGCACCGTCGCCGAAGAAGGTCACCGCGACCCGATCCTCGCCCCGCACCTGTGCCGCCATTGCTGCCCCGAGGGCAAGCGAGATCGTCCCGGCCACGATAGGCGCGGCGCCAAGCATCCCTCTCTCCGGGTCGATCAGGTGCATCGACCCGCCACGGCCGCGCGAGCAGCCCGTTTCGCGGCAGTAGACTTCAGCCATCAGTTCCTTGACGGTCCCGCCCTTCGCCAGGAAGTGGCCATGCGAGCGATGCGAACCAAAAACGTAGTCGCGAGTGTCGAGCGCTGCGCATACGCCAGCCGCCACCGCCTCTTGGCCCGTGTAAAGATGGACCGGACACGTGATCGTTCCGTCGAGAATGCCCGGCACAAAGCTCTCTTCGCACATCCGGATTGTCACCATCATCCGGTACAATTCGAACAACTGCTGTATCGTCAGCGCCACGCGTCACTCCCTCTAGGGCCTCTGCTCCGACGTCTCGCGTGCGGCAATCGGGTGTCAATCGCGGTACGCCGCCGGGAAGGTATCAACGGCCGCTCGCAGAAGGCGTAAGTACCGGTTGAAGATCCGATCGGCATCGAATTTCGTGGACACGAGCCGATAAGCGCGTTTCCCCATCGCGCGCCGCTCGGCATCACAGTCGTGCAAGCGCCGAATGACGGCGCAGAGGTCATCGGCGGACCGGGCATAGTAGGTCGCCCCGCATCTCTCCGTCGCCAGCAGTTCCTTCAACTCGCCTTTGAGGGTGGAAATGACGGGCAATCCGCCGGCCATGTACTCGAACGGCTTGTTGGGCAACGACATTCTCGCAGTGTGCTTGTACGGCGCAATACCGGCGTGCGAGACTTCCATGATCGCGGCAATCTGCGCCGCGGTGAGCCAGCCGAGAAACCGCACGTTCGAAGAATCCGACGCCAGTTGGCGGAAGCGGGCGCTCGTACTGCCGTCGCCACCGAGCAACAGCTGAAAGGGAAACTCATGTTCGAGCCGCTTGGCTGCGACAATGAGCGTCTCAAGGTCGAAGAACCGCCCAATCGTGCCGAAGAAACAGACGGTGAACGCGTTACTGATTAACGCGAGACCCGCACGCCAGCGACGCGCGTCATCCATCGCTTCGGCCGACACCGTGTTGATGGTGTAGCCGAGAGGAATGACCGCGTCTGTCGGCGACCGCACGCGGTCGGCAAAACACAATCCATACTTCAGGTAGCGCTCAGATACGGCGACAATGGCAGTCGCGGACTTGCACGCGCGCCGCATCTCCGCGTAGCCTCCGCGGAAGGCGAGCTTCGTGACCGGGCGGAGCCAGCGAGGAGCCAAGTCCACGATCTCGTCAGGCCATTCGTCACGAATGTCAACTACCAAAGGGATACGATAGCGTTGCGAGATCCGCCTAGCGGCGCCGACTATCTCGATCGTCGGGACGGGCGCGATCAGCACGTCCGGTCGCCCGCCGTGTTCGATGGAATGAGCCGCCAGGCACTGAAACCTGGCTGCGAAGTCGCGATTGTGGGCGAGCCGTGCAAGCGAAATGTTCCGGCGATACCCGCAGCTCTTAATGAACTGAAGGCGGACTCCCTGCCACCAAGCGGCGCAATCGCGATCGACAATCTCCCGCTTCGGGGCGTGGCTGAACCCTGAGAGCCACCAAGTCACGTCGTGGCCAGCGGCGACCAGCCACTCGGAAAAGCATCCGTACCGAAGCAGCCGGACGCCGGGCTCAAGCGGGATCGGTTCGCCGATCTCAACAATCCAGATGCGCATGACTGTCGGGCTTGTGGCCCTCAGCGCGACACCAGAGGCACGCCAGGCCCTACCTTCCGCTCGTGACGACGCCCCGGCAGTCGACACTCACGCGAGTCGGCCGTAGACATCCGCGTTAGGGCTTCTCGCAGCACAGTAAAGCACCTGATACTTGCCGTCGACCAGCGGCGGGATGGCCGCCGGGCGAGAGACTCCGTCGCACTCCGGATAGAGCCGCCGGGGTGCGGCAACCAGCCGCCCGAACACCACTCGTTTCAACCACGTGCGACCGCTCAGAGTGGCGGGAAAGAGGTGGTGCTTCGCCGCGATGCGTTTGAGAGGACTGAGCAACCTGTACCAGCGACCTAGACTGGCACGTGGCGAGCCGCCGAAGAATTGGCTCTCAAAGCCATGCGCGGCCACGAGGTCCCTCAAGTCCTCGCAGTTCGGGTAGAAGGTACTGTAGGCGCTCGGTGCGAAATCAGGCACGTCCCGGTTCGCTGTCGCGAGGAGAACCACGCCGCCAGGCCGAAGCACGCGCCGGCATTCAGCAAGGAACCGGGAGACGTCGGTCAGATAGTAGAGGCCTTCGAAGAAAATGACGGTGTCGAGACTCTTCGCGGCAAACGGCAGTGCCTGTGCATCGAACTGGAGACATCGGACCTCCGAGCCGTACTCGCCCCGTACATCCGTCACGCGGGCAAAGTCGATGTCGCCGGCCCATATTCGTCGCCCGGGCGCGAGCAGCACCGACAGGCCCTGCCCTCCGCCGCAGCCCACCTCAAGGACATCTCGGCCGACGGCGAATGCATTGGCCCAGGCGTAGCGCTCCCGCATCCGGCGCAACTGCACTTGGGACATCAGCTGCCCGGCCGCCTCAGTCACCGCCGAGTAGTCGAAACGCCGATGTTGATCACCGCTCACCTGCAGCTCCTCGCCGACACGGCCCGTTGGTGCAGCGGCCGGCGAATGCAAACGCCCCCCGGTGTGGTTTGCCAGCGCTGCAATCAGACCGAGATCCCACCAGAAGAAGAGCCCCACCTTCGCTCCAAGGCTGATGGCGTCAACCAGACCGAACACGTGAATTGCGACGAGATTTGCCCACAGCCCGAGCGCGAGTACGGCCCGCCGCCCGGCTTCGACCCTGTGCACCCGCAAAGCACGCACCGTCGCAATGAGCAGCAAGCCAAGGTAGGCCGCCAGACCGGGAACGCCGACGTCGAGCGTGACCTGGAGGAAGATGTTGTGCGCGTGTGGGATTAGAAGGGTCGACGCGGCGCCAGACGCGGCACTGGGCACCCGGACGATATAGCGAAAGCCTCCGAAGCCGATGCCGGTGACGGGGTTGCGCCAGATGGTCACGATCGCACGACGCCAGATCTCGGGTCTGTCGCGGAGATCGAGTCGCGCGCTCTTCAACACGGCTTCCCTCGTCCTTCCCCAAGTGTTCTGGGGGCTTAAGCCGGCCTGCATCGCAATCGCAATTGACAAAACGGCGAGTGCCGTCAACACGAAATGGCGCTTACCGCGCACCACCGCCATCGCGGTAAGTGCGACGATCGCGCTGAGCCAGCAGGTCCGGGATTCTGTCAGGATAAGGACGATCGCACATGCCGCAGCGAGCAGGCCAGCCGCACCTCGGATTCCGCAGCCGTAGACTCCTCTAGACACCTCTGAAGCGAGAGAACCGTCAGCAGGACGCACAATTCGAACCCTCGCCAGTGGAGCGGCCAACGCCGTCAGCAGCGGGATGAAAAACAGAACGGTGCCGCCGAGCGCATTCGGGTTTACGCCGTGATCTATCCCCGGCAGGCTTGGGAAGATCGTCGGAATCCGGGAGGCAATCGCAAACAACGCGTTCGACTTCCGCTGCCAGCTGGGTCCCGCAAGCAGGCCACCGGCGACGACGCCACCACCAGCGAGTATGTAGAGGGCGACCGCCCACCGCAGGCCGGCAGACGATCCAGCTGCGAACGTCACACTGCGGAAGGCCAGCACGCCTAGAACAACACCAGCGAGCTTCGGCAGCGCCAGATCGCGCGATGGCGAGATCCAGAAGCTGACAACCGCCATCGCTACTAGGACAGCCATCGGCCCGTCGAACGCGGTGGACATTGGTCGGCGCCCCCCCGCATGCAACGCAGCCCACACGACCAGCAGCAGAACGAGCGCAGTAACGGTCAAGAATGGCACAACCGTGGGAAACATCAGCAGCGGCGCGATCGCCGCAACGAACAACCACTCGCGTTCCGCCTTGAGCGGTGCTGAATGCCTCACCGGCTGTCCTCTGCCCAGCGCGACGACCGGTCCGGTTCGAGCAGCGGGACGAAGTCGTCGCGGGCGAGATCGACAACCAGGCACCCATGACTCAGTCGGGTACAGGCTGCCACACACGGCAGCACGCCGACCCGCTCCGCCAGAAGCTCCCTTCCGTCCAGACACGTGTGCATCCACAGCTTGGCGATCGGCCACACTTCGTCGACCGTCACGCTTCTGATGCAGTGCAGTTGCGACGGACAGGTTGCGACAAAACGCTGATCGAGAGTCAAGCATGGGCTGCACGCGAGCTTCGCCCTGATCAGGACGTTGCGTGCGCCGAACGGTGAAGTGCGATGGTAGTCGCTGTACGCCCACAGCGCGAGCACCGGTACGCCTCTGAGCGCTGCGATGTGCATCAACGCCGAGTCGTTGGCAACAAACAGGTCACATGAGTCCAAGTGCCTCACGACAGATGCGAATGGCAAGCCGACCACGGCCGTGATTCGCTCGGGCCGCACCGCCTGTAACTGCTCCGCAAGATGTTCCTCCCCGGAGCCGCCGAACACCAACCAGTCGCAGTCGAACTCTGTGCCACAACGCCGCATTAGCTCCTGGTAGTTGCCCACACCCCAGCGCTTCGTAGCACCAGCGACACTCGAGCCGGGATGCACGCCGATGACAGTGCGCCGACTGGACGGGCCGGGCCTCTTGTCGAGGTTCGGCGTCGCCGACACGCCGAACATCGAGCAGTTCCGCTCGATGTCATGTGCGCCCTCCTGCCAGGGTACCTCTCGCCAAGTGATTAGGCGGCGCCACCATGGGTCCTCCACCCGACCGGCCCTCCATCGCTCCTGCCCTCGTATCAGGGCAGCGAGAACGTGTTCTCGTCGGCCGCCAGGATACACGGCGTATACTTTCCTAAAGCGCTGGTGCCGTAACGACCACGCGAGGCGCGCCAAGTTCCTTGCCGGTCCTTGCCGTTCCTGCCACACGTGCAAGGTGATGCCCAACGCGCCGCACTGACTAGCTACGAAGTCAGCAGACCCATTGTCAGATACGACCAGACTGACTCTAACGCGTGGGTTCTGCCGGCAGTACCGTTCCACAACTGGTACGAACAGAACCGTGTTGCCAAGTCCCTGCAGGCACAAAACGACGTCATGCACGTCCGGCGCTTTCATCGCGCGAGTTCCTCTGGCCCCACCCTCCGCCCGCGTACGCCGCTCTTCATCCCTGCCCCCACAGTCGTTGATGTCACGAAGCGACGCTGTAACGCTTCCCGCTCCTGACAACCGTCGAGATGACGAGGACTGTCACGACTCCTGGCAGGAAGCCCGTCACCCAGCCGGGAATGTTCCACTCCCACGCTCGGAACAATCCTTCGAACAGAACTACGTATGCGTGCATCCCTCCGACACCAGAGCCTCGCTCCACACAGTACTAGTACGGGCCACGGCACACGACGCCCATTGTCGCACCGAGAAGGATCACGCCCAGCACATGAAGTTCTCTTGACGCCACCGTTCGAACATCCGATAGGCCACCGCAATGTCACGCAGATTCCATCGACTCGTGAGGGCCGGCGTCTGATGCCCATCTTGCAGGCGCGTCACTTGGCGCAGCCGCAGGATGCCGCGCAGAAAGCGGACCGGCTGGTCGTAGAGCCGATACCGCACCCGACGGCCGTCGAACCGAGCGTCGCGCAAGACGAAGCGTTTCTCGGCCACCTGTCGCACGCGGCCTTTGCGGTACGTCGCGATGTCGACGTCCATCGCGACGAGCTGTTTGAAGAGCTTGGGACTCCAGCCGCCCGGGTCGAAGACGATGGTGGGCCGCCGGCCTGGTCCGACGAGTGCCCGGACCTGCTCCAGGATCCGGACGAGCATCCGGGTCATGGCCCTGTTGGCATCGGCCGTCACGACGAACAGGGGATCACCCCCGTACAGCTTCCGAAACCGATCCTACCGCAATGCCCACGCCAACCGACCGACGTTTCTCGCCGTGCTCTCACGCTCGTGCCAGATGTACCAAGTGACAGACGGACTCCGAACGATGGCCCCGGCCAACTGGTACGACCCATTGTCAGATACCACAACACTTACGCGCACACCAGGGTTCTCGCGAACACATTTGGAGATTACGCAGAGGAACATGACAGTGTTGCCAAGACCCTGCGGGCATAGCGCGATGTCGTGACGCCCGATCATCCCGCGGCCACCGGATCCAATATCACGCTCTTTGCGGTCGTCAGAAGGATCGGTCAATGCCCGGGTACCTCTACACGTCGCCCGCCCGTGTGGCGACCACCGCCCCTGGCCCGACTCGGAGCACCTGTTCAGTGATGCCATGAACACAGAACAAGTCGGCGGCCTTCCGATCACTTGACATAGCCCAACGACCGCAACCTCTCGAGTAACTCTGGATCCAGAACAGCCCTTCCGGTTTCCGCGGCGTGCAATGTCCGCTGTGCCCCGTTCAACCCATCAGCCATCATCCCCGCTAACACCGGTTGCTGATCCCACAGGCTGTGCCTCTCGCCGGGGTCCCTCTCGAGGTCGTAGAGTTCCGGCTGCCTTCCAGGTTTTGCGATCAACTTCATGTTCTCGAGAACTCCCGCCCGAACCGTCATTCCGCCAGAGAATCCCTCAGAGAGCACCCACCTCTGGCGTGGCAGCTCCTGCAGATCGTACCCCCGAAACCTTTGTGGCACATTGAGGCCGACAGCTCTCACGACGGTCGGAAATACATCGATCCCGCTTGCAACCGCGTCAACTCTGGCCGGTTCCTCCTGAAAAGGGTACTTCACGACAAGCGGCACATGCACTTCAGATTCACGCACACTAAACCCGTGCCCATACTTGCCGTCATCTCCAAACTCTTCCCCGTGATCGCTCGTGACAATGATCAGACACGAGTCCATGATTCCGGCCCTCTCAACGTCCTTCATGAACCTACTCAATTCCTCATCGACATACGCAATGGCCCCATCATATGCGCCTTCAGCGAAAACCTGTTCCTGCGGGGTCAGCCGGACATCAGACGCGTACGGCTGGATCCTTGGCAGACGTGGCCCGGTCGTAAAACGCGTCAAGTACGGCGATGGTGGCACGTATGGCTGGTGCGCATCCATGTAGTTCACAAACATGAAGAACGGTCGCTCCTGCGTGGCAAACCCGCGCATAAGGGCAACTGCTTCGTCTGTGATCTCAGAGGCGCTACGATACGGGCGATACGAGCCCACCTCGCTCATCCATGCGAGGCCGAGCATCAGGAAATCGTCCAACAAACCCCTCCCAGGCACGATGGGCCTTCGCGCATCATAGTAGCTGAACCCCCGATTCAGGTTGAAATGCGGGGCCAGGTATCCATAGTTAGCGATAACCGCCGCGCTGAGGTAGCCATGCGCAGACAGCCACTCCGCAAGCGTTAGCACCCCAGGACTCAGTGGCTTCCCCGTGGGCGCATCCGCCGAACGTATCGCGCCGTGCTCTGTTGGATACAGGCCGGTGAATATTGATGCGTGGCTACTAAGCGTCCAGTTGGAGGGCGCGACCGCTCGCGTGTACACCGTCGCCAGTCGGTCCGCAAACAGTCTCAGGTGTGGAGTGGTGTTTCTCGCATAACCGCAGAGCGATACGTGATCGGCCCTCACGGTATCCAGAGTGATCAAGATGACATTCGGCAGCGTGGAAGACGGAGCCGCATGAGACGTGACGGCAGGCTCCCCCGGAGTTCGCAAGTACGGGAGCACGTTGCAGGCCAGAAGGAGCACCACGCAACCGCCCACCCCGATAGCGTCTCTCCATCCCGCTGAAATGCCGCCATGCTTGAACTGCCTGCGAAGCATCACGCCAAAACCCCCAAGCAGGACCGAATAGGTGACGCCTAGGAATATTTGGTAAGACAGATGCAGGGCTGCCCGCGGTTCAAGCACGTAGGCATTGCCAAAACAGAAGAACGGCAGCACCCACAGTAATGCCTCCACCGTTGGACCGCCGGCGCAAAACAGCGCCATGACCAGAGCAACCGCCGCAATTACTGCGACGGCGACAACTGGAGGACTCTGTGCCGCCAACGCTTGAGCCCCAAACCACGTGACGTAGACAAGTGATGGGGCCCCTCCGACCAGCGCTGACCTCCGCAACGCAAGCCACCGAGAAACAAGCAAAGCAACAGCCGTGACGAACAAGAACACGCACGGATACACGAGATAGGGCACAAGAGACATCACTCGAATGCTCGACAAGGAGTCGTCTCGGTGGAGCATCCAAGGAACAAGCACAACAAACAGGGTCTCGGCGGCGGCACAGGCAACACCGAGCCCCGCACTACGACAGACTTGCTCCCGAATGTTGCTCATAACCCTGACCCGCTCCAACTCTCTCGCGCAACATCTAGGCCGGCCGCAATGTCGTGCTTTCTTCCAACGTCGGTCGAGCCCCGCAGCACCCAACGACCTCACGATCCCCGCGTTCGGTGGCCTGGCGCCGGCAAAGCAGTGGACCGACTCCCTCCTGCCCAGACCGAGATCGCCACCACCGTAGCCACACTAGGCAAGAAGCCGGTCACCCAGCCCGGAATATTCCACTCCCAGGCCCTGACCAACGATTCAAAGAACATGACATATGCATACACCCCACTAATGCCAAGGCCCCGGACGATACAGTAGTGATACACACCCCGGCTCAGCAACCCCAAGGTCACACAAATGCCAATGATGCCAACCACGTGAAAGTTGATATACCCCTCACCCAATATGGTGGGCGCGGCTGCCTCGTCCTCAGAACCCAAATATCTAACCGCGAAAACTCTGCCAAACGAGACGACTGGCTTTCCCTCCCACAGCCCCCTCGGAATCCACGCTACCGCGATCGGTGCTAACGTCTTCCCAAACTGAAACGCCGCCACCCTCGGCGTATCCCTGACCGCAATCGTCAACATGTCTATCCCCGTGAAGCGATGAAGCAGCGACACCACAAGTACCCTTTTGTCATCTTGGATCCTGACACTCATGCCTCTCACGTTCGACCAGAGCTCGCTCCAATCCTTAAAATTCCCTCGATAGGCATTGAATACCGGAAATGTACTCAACGCAGCGACGACAAACAACGTCATGAACTTGAGACTCACCCGCCTCTTGAGGTAGTGGAATATCATCACCAGCGTCAGAAACGTACTCAGAAACGCTCCTTTTGAACCACTGCCCAACCCTAGCGCGACGTTCAACGGAAAGAGTACACTCCACGTAAGCAGGCAGAATCGACGCTCCGCCAGCCAGAAGGCGTACGCGACAAAGAGACTATGCCCCGTCATCGAACCCAACCACGCAACGTAGTAGTTGCCTCCCATTCCAGTGTTCAGAACTTCCGACTTGTTCAAGAGATAATGGCGTAAACCGCCAAGATTCGCCGTCAGTACGACGTTGCCGACAATACCGACCCCGGCCAGAACCAGAATGACCGTCCGCGCCCGCCGCCGATTCCATCTGCGCGGCAAGATCTGGAGAGAATTGGCTAACGCCACACCAAGGCGACTGTAGTAACCTCCAAGAAAAGCGACCAACCCAACAATCGCGTAGAACAGGGCAAGCTGGAACGCCGCCCGCGTCGCGCTGTCAAACGGCGGCTCTCCTAGATAGGCTGAGCCATTTAGGAGAACGTCGACGCTTCTTACGCCAAACACCAGTAGAAAAAACGCCAGAGACCAAGGCAAGATGGCAAATGTGTCCCGTCGTCGTGGCACGAAGACTTCACAGATCAGGACGGCTCCGACTATAAAGAAGATTGTCACCACAAGCAGGTACACCAGCCTCAGCTGGCGCAGGCCATCGGCAATGAGGTAGGTGGCACTGATCGTGCATATGACCGACCACGCAATCAGGCCCATCCAGGCGGTCAGTTTCCCACGTTGGATCAACACTTTCTCAACCGTCTTTGGTTAGCGGATTAGCGTGACGGCTGCACGTCAGCCGCGCGAAAGATCCGACTGTTCGTACTTGTACTTTCCTCACCGATATGGCATGACCAGCGTGTGCGAAAAAGCTGGCGAAGCACTTCGCTCCAGGCCCTGCTGAAGGAGCTCGAACCACAGCAGGCGGAGATCCAACGGCAACGACGCGACCCGGAGCGGCTAGAAAGTTGCCCTGCATGCCGCTGCTGAGCACCTGCTGCTTGCTCAAGAGGTAGTGTCGCACCCCACCCAGGCGCTCGGTGAGCACAACATTGGCAAGAACACCGAGTAAGCCGAACGCACCAATCGCGATTCGTGCCCGAGGCACGCTCCAACGCCGCGGCAGCACGGGCATACGGTTCATGAGCGCGACCGCCACGGGCGAATGGCAGGCCAGAAGGAATGCCATCAAGCCGATATTGGCGTACAGTAACGCAGTCCCTAGCGCTGCACGGGTCGGCTCGTCGGACGGCGGTTCCCCGACGTAGACGGACCCGTCGGCGAAGACCATCCCCGCCCAGGCGCCGAAGGGCAGAATGAAGTACGCGAGAGACCACGGCAGAATGCCGAACACATCGCGCCCGATCAGTATCTGGTGCAGGACCGCGCTGCCGCCGACCAGGAAAATCATCCCCGTGAGGAAATAAGCGATCCGCAGCGCGGGCGGTCCAGTCACCACGAGATAGCGGATTGTTGCCAGAAGGAACGCGATCCACAACACAAACGCCAACGAACGATCTCTCGGTCCATTGAGTAGGGCCAGCGGCTGCATCATGCGCTCTGACTCGAATCGAACCCATGACAACGGAGGATGTGGTCGAGGTCCACATACCTGTTGGCCCAAGAGAACGTGGCAGCTGCCCGCTGCAAGTCGGCTCGATCACCATCCTCAATTTTCACTGCCCGTGCCGTTGCCTCCGCGAATGCTCCGGCGGAATCGACAACGGTCGCATAAGGCTCCATGGCCCGCGTGTGACCACAGTCGGTCGCTACAACGGGTAGTCCGCTCGCAAGATAGTCGTAAAACTTAAGTGGCCGCTCCAGCTTGGCAAACATCTTTGATCGTCGAAATGGAATCAGACCGACATCGGCGTGCTGCAAGTAGCCGGGAAGCGCGCGATGGTTCACGGCACCGATGAAGTGCACGTTTTCTGGCATCAACGGAGGCAGCCCACCGACAACGGGGCCGATGATCACGAACTGAATCGGCGGCAGGCGCCTGGCAGTCTCGAAGATCAGTGGGTAGTCGAGCATTTCCGGCGACACACCGCCCACGTAAACCGCACGCGGTCTTGGAATGCATCTGTACTCAGGAGGACTCGGTTGCTGGTGCTCAAAGGCGGGAATGTCCACGCCGTTCGGCAGGTAGTACACACCGTCCTCGCGCCCTCGCCGCTCTACAGCGCTTTGTAGAATCGGCCTCGACACTGCGAGCACGACTCCGGCCTTCTTCAGCAATCTGCCCTCCAGATCGACGACATTCGCGGGCTTCGCCGTGTCTGCAGGATCGTCGGAGATGCGATACACGAGCATCTTGCTGTCAATGACCTCCGCCACCGCCATCGACGCGCCAGATTCCACAACGAGGAGGTCCGGCGCCCCAAATCCTCGGCGCGTCAGCCACCCGGCGAGCGACGGCACTGCCGTTCCGAGAAAGCCGTTGACCAACCGTTCGCTGCTGAGGAAGCGTCGGCAGACGGGCAGGTCCGCCGACGGATGCACGAGCGTCAAGGGCGCGTAGTGCACCAGCCGACCGTCGCGCTCGTACACGCCGTTCCTACACCAGTTCCCCAACAACGATCCGACACGCCCCGTCTCGCGGCTTCGAACAACGTTCGCGATGGTGAGCAACGAAAACGGGACCGTCAGAAAAGCGACATCCCAACCTCGCGCTATGAAGAACTCGGTGAGGTAGTGCATTCCAGCCTTGAATGGCCAGTCCCACAGATGATACGAGGCGACCACCACCTTTCCTCGCACGTTGCGATGCAGCATCTCCCGCTCCCGCCGACGCCACCTCATGCTCTCACCATTAGACATTCGAGTCCTCGCACGTCGCCATGCACCATCTCCCGCTCCCGCCGACGCCACCTCACGCTCTCATCGTTAGACATTCGAGTAGCGAGCGTTGCGGATCATCGCGTAGCCCTTGATCAGCTCAGTGATACCTTCGTCCAACGAAAACTGCGGTCGGTAACCGGTACGTTCGATCTTCTGATTAGAAACAATGTAGTCACGCTTATCCGGGTCTTGTGCAACGTTCGATTCCAGGAACACGAACCCCGGCAATTGGCGCTGAATCCGCTCACAGAGCTCGCGCTTTGACAAATTCGCATCAGATAATCCCACGTTATACGGCTGGCCCTGCATCGTCTCGAAATGATCGAGCACATGGAGGAACGCGCGCGCGACATCGCGCACGTGGATGAAGTTGCGCTTGAAGTGGCTTTCGAAGAGAACGATGAAGCGGTCGTGGCATGCACGGTACGTGAAGTCGTTTACAAGAAGGTCCAAGCGCATCCGCGGCGACATGCCGAAGACGGTCGCGAGCCGGAGGCTGACCGCGGCCTGATGGCGCTCGAGCACGGCGCGCTCAACCGCCACCTTGCCCCGTCCGTACAACGAGACCGGCCGCAGAGGCGTCTCCTCGGTACAGAAGGTACCCGCCTCGCCGATGCCGTAACCGCTGTTCGTGATCGGGACGATCACCTGCTGGCTGGCGCTGATCTCGCCCACCATCCAGACGATGGCGTCCGTGTTCGTCGTCGTGGCGGCAATCGGATCGCGGTCGCACAGCGGCGCGCCGACCAGTGCTGCGAGCGGAATGATGACGTCCGCCTTCTTCAGCAGCGGACGCATGACGTCCGCCGATCTCACGTCCCCCCGCACCATCTGGAACTGGGGGTGGTAGCACACGGCCGCCAGGCTGTCCTGCCGGTACATGAAATTGTCGACGACGGTCACCGAGAAACCGCGGCCGAGCAGTTCGGGAACCAGGATCGAGCCGAGGTAGCCGGCCCCACCCGTTACCAGTATGTTCGCCACGTCGCTTTTCGCTCCTTCTTGTCGCCGCGTCCTGCCTTGCCGGCGGGCCGCGGGAGCCCCGTCACGGCAGATCGTTGAGCACGGCGCACAGTTTCGTGATCTTCGATTTCTCGAGGGTCGGATAGTTCCCGATGTAGAACCCGTAGAAGTGCACGTGTTCGACGTTCGGGTACTCGGTGAACAGGTCACCGAGGAGGCGTCGCAGGTACGGTTGACGCAGTTGGTTTCCCCCGCCGGACGTGCCCCGGCGGAACTCGACGCGCCTGGCCCGGAGCGCCTGGCACACGGCGTTACGCAGGTGGTCGTCGGGCTCGCGCAGCACCAGCGTGAACGCGTAGTTGCAGCTCCCCTCGGTCGCGAACTCGGTGAAGTACTTGCGCGAGTCGAGCCCGCCGAGAAAGAGCACCAGGTTCTCCTGCCGAATCCTGTTGTTATCGTCAAGGCGGCGCAGCGCCGAGCGGCCGATGACCGCCTGGACCTCGGTGCTCCGCATGTTGTACGCGGGAAACGCGAAAATGAAATCCGGGTTCAGGTCGGGATGCAACGCCGTGTAGTGATCCTTGACCCCCTGGCCGGCCGCCTCGCGCACCATGCCGTGCGCCCGCATCATCCGCACCGTCTCATAGATCGATTCGTCGTTGGTGGAAACCATCCCGCCCTCGACGGTGCTCATGTGGTGGGCGTAGTAGAACGAGAAGTTCGACGCCAACCCGACGGTCCCGAGCCTGCGGCCCGCGAAGGTCGCCCCGTACGACTCGCACACGTCCTCGATGAGCGGGATGCCGCGCGTCTCCAGTTCCTCGACCAACCGGGAGGTCAGCGCGTTGTAGCCGAGCACGTGGGTCACGAACACTGCCCTCGTGCGCGGCGTGAGTTTCGCCAGCACCTGATCGGTGTCCATGCCGAGCGTCTTCATGTCGATGTCGGCAAACACCGGAGTCAGCCCGCACTGCAGGAGCGCGGAGATGTCCGACACCCACGTTAGCGGCGGGACGATCACCTCACCCGGGCCGTAGATCTCCTTGAGCGCGGCCATCGTCAGCACGTTCGCCGACGAACCGGAATTGACGAAGACGCTGTACCTGACTCCCAGCCATTTCGACCACTCCGCCTCGAATGCCCGGACCTGGCTCGACTGCGTCAGGACGGGATCATCCGAACGAAGGAAGTCGATGACCGCGTCCAGATCGCGGCGGGTAATGTTGTTCGCCATCAAAGGCCACGCCAGGTCCTCGATCGGCGCCTTCGCGCGAACGGCTTGCCGGTCGGGACTGTCGGGGGCCGTGTGGTTTACCGTTGTCATGCTGTTCACTAGGGTGAGAAGGCGCGGGCAGGCGGACGTTGCAGAACGAGGGATGTCAATCGCCGAGGAGCTTGCGTTTGAGCCGAATGGTCGCCATCTGCTCGACGTTCCGACGCTGCTCGAGGCCGAACTTTCGTTCGACGAGATCCAGGCAAGGGCCGTAGGTGAAATAGGTGTGCCACGCGTGATCGCGGAAGCGCACGACTTCGGCCGCGGTCAGGTGCCGCGTGGGCAGGGGCTCCGCGTCGTACGACAGGAAGCCGTACCCAGCGAAGGTGTCCGGCAATTTCCAGCCGTTCGCCTTCGCCGCGTTGTACAGGGCGCTGCCGGGCAGCGCCTGGCACGGGTAGTAATTCGAGAACTCGGCAACCATCTCGAGCGACAAGTCGAGCGTCTTCTGCATCGTCTCTAACGTGTCGTCCGGGAACCCGAAGATGTAGTTGGCGACGACGTTGATGCCTGCGGCCTGTATGCCCTTCACGACGTCGCGGATGTTGACCACCTTGAAGCTGCCCTTCGACACCTCGCGGCGGATCACCTGGTCGGCCGATTCGATCCCGATCGCCAGCCAATCGACGCCGGCTCTCTTGAAGAGTTCGAGGTACTTCTCCCTGACGGTATCCACCCGCGCGTAGGACCACGTCCGAAGCGGTAGGCCGCGCTCGATGATGCCCGTGAGCAGCGGCTCATAGTACGCCTTGTTGAGGAAGAACATCTCGTCGGAGATACGAATGGTCTCGACGCCCATCTCCGCGAGGATCTCGAACTGCTTCAGCATGAACCCCGTGGACCAGTGCCGCATCATCGGCGAGTCCGCGGCGACAATGGTTTCGGCGTTGTCCACGCGGTTGACGATGTTGACCATGCAGAAGTCGCACTTGAACACGCAGCCGAGCGAGGTGTAGATGGCGGCGAACGGTGTGCGGAGCGCATGATTGTACTTGGCGTGCCAGAAATGCGACCGGTACAAGTCGAGCGGCTTCTGCCGGTACGGCAGCAGATCCCACGCGTACCCGGGCAGATCAGCGTCCATGCACTCCTGGGGCACGACCCGCTCCGGCGCGTTGAGCGCAGGCGCGCCGTTCGACTTGTGGCCGATGCCCTTGACCTTCCCGAGGCCCGCCCGCAGGTCGGTCTTCAACAGGTTGCGCAGCGCGTAGACGCCTTCGTTGAGCAGCACGAAATCGACGAACGGAAGCTTCAGCACCTCCATCGGCAGCGCACTCGTGTGCGAACCGACGAAGCACGTCTTGAGTGCCGGGTAGGCGTGCTTCAGGAGCGCGCAACAAGTGGTGTTCCCTTCCATGTTCGTCGTGCCGGAGTTCGGGTTCTGCCCGTAGACCACGAAGCAGACCAGCCGTGGCGCGATCTCGCCAATCCGGCATGCCACCTGCTCGTCGGTCAGCCGCTCGGCGTTCGCGTCGAGGATCCCGACGCCGTAGCCCTTGGCTCGGCAGCTCTCGGCGAGCAGCAGCGACCAGGTCGGGGGCTCGATCGCCGAGTACTCCTTGCTCAGATCCTGATACGCCTTGGCCGGCGCATCGGCGTTGACGAACAACACGTCGAGAGGACGACTGGCCGGCTCGGTCACGCGGAAGGCCTCCCTGTAGGTCTCGGTGCGGCAGTGAGGATCACCGATCGCTGCCCGCCGGCCCGACGCCGCGGCGCCGGCGGCGGCTGTTCGGCCTCGAGCACGCGGTCGGGCCGGTAGAAGATAATCTGGGTGCCGTCACGCTCGAAGGAGAAGGGCACGTGGAGCAGCCCGCTGAGCGCCGCCTTGAGCGCGCGGTGATCCTCGGGTGGCGCAAAGAGGAGCATGAACCCGCCGCCGCCCGCACCCATCAGCTTGCCCCCGGTCGCCCCCGCCGCCCGGGCGGCCGCGTAGATCTCGTCGACGGCCTCGGTGGCAATCTTCGGTGTGAGGCTCCGCTTGATCATCCAGCTTTCGTGCAGCAACCGGCCTAAGTCGACGATGTCCCGCCCACTGCAGAGGATCGCCTGTGCCTGGTCCACCATCTTCTGCATGTTGGACAGTTCCGCGGTGAGCTGCGGTGTGCGCTGAATCTGCTCCCTCGCAATCTCAGAGGCCACGCGAGAGAAGCCGGTGAAATACAGCAGGAGGTGCCGGTGCAACTCGAGCGCGCGGCCGCGCGACAGGACCACGGGGCTCACCCGGATCCCGCCATCCACGTCGAAATCCACGCGCTGCATGCCGCCGAACGCGGCGAGCACCTGGTCTTGACACCCGACGCTCTCCTGCAGCAACTCCTGCTCGACGTAGATCGCCTGCTGGGCGAGTTCCATCTTGGTCGGCATGATCCCCTGGAGCGCCGATATCCCGTGGAGCAACCCGACGGTGAAGGCGGAACTCGAGCCGAGACCCGTTCGCGCCGGCAGGTCGCCGTCGTGATGGATCTCGACGCCCGCCTCGACGCCCAGGTGCGCGAGCACACCTCGAACGGCGGGGTGCTCGATGTCGCGGTTCGACGCGACGTTCTCGATGCGCGAGTACACCACCCGCGACTTGTGCTCGAAGAACGGCGGCAGGTAGCGGCATGTGATGTAACAGTACCGGTCGATCGTCGTCGCCAGCACCGCGCCGCCGTGCTCGCGGAACCAGGCGGGATAGTCGGTGCCGCCTCCGAAGAACGACATGCGGTAAGGCGTGCGCGTGATGATCATGGGCGGTCCGAAAAGTCGGTCGGGGCCTCGCACGCCTCGAGGTGCGTGACGAACCACTCATAGGTGTGGCGAAGCGCGGACCTGAGATCCCAGGAAGGCCGCCAACCCAGCGCCGCGAGGGGCGCCGAGTCGAGGCCTTTCAAGGGCATGCCGTCTGGCCGGCTGGTGTCGAATCGAAGCTCGCCGTCGAAGCCGATCACGTCGCGGAGGATCTCCGCGAGCTCGCGGACCGACGTCGTCACCCCCGTCCCGACATTGATCGGCTCCGGCGCGTCATAGGCCTGCAGGAGAAAAATGAGGGCATCGGCGAGGTCATCGACGTAGATGAACTCGCGCCGGGGCGTGCCCGTGCCCCAGAGTTCCAAGCTTCGCGCGCCGGCGACGCGCGCTTCGTGCATCCGGCGGATCAGCGCGCCGACCACGTGCGAATTGGCCCAGGTGAAATCGTCGCCCGGGCCGAACGCATCCGCCTTGATCGCGGTAATGAACCGCGCGCCGTGCTGCTGCCGGTACGCCTCACAGAGCCGGATCCCGGCGAGCTTGGCCACGGCGTAGGCCGCGCTGGTCTGCTCCACGGGACCTGTCCACAGGGACTCGACGGCGAGCGGTTGCGACGCGTGCTTCGGATACGTGCAGGAGCTGGCGACGTACAACAGCTTCTTCGTGCCGTGGCGCCACGCGGCCGGAACGACGTGCGTGGCGACGAGCAGATTGTCGAGCATCAGGTCGGCCGGGCACTTCTGATTGCCCGCGATTCCTGCCATGGCGCCGGCGACGACGATGACCGCCTCCGGCCGCGCGGCCGCGAAGAACCGATCGACGGCGGCTGCGTCGGTGAAATCGGGCTCGTCATCAACTCCGACGAGGCGCGCACATTGCTGCGACTCAAAGCGCCGCACCAGGGCGCGACCGACGAGCGTGGAAACGCCCGCGACGAACACCCGCAACCAGTTGTTCATCGCACGACGACGGTCGCAGCGAGGTCATCGCCGCGGACAAGCAGGCGCGCCACCTTGGCGATGCGCGCCGCGTCCGGATAGTAGAACTGCTCGAGCGTGTGGCCAGCCGGCGTCGGGATGTCGGGCAGGCCCACACGGGCGACTGGCGCCCTCAAGTAGTGGAATCCCCTTTCGGCGGCGAGGCAACAAATCTCGGCACACACGCCGCCCATCATCCAGCCGGTGTCGACCGCGACGAGGCGCCCGGTCTTGCGCAACGAGTCCAGGATGATCTGCTCGTCGAGCGGCTTCACCGTGCGAACGTCGATGACTTCGACGTCGATGCCCTCGTCGGCCAGCAGCCGGGCCGCCCGCATCCCGAGTTCGATCGCGTGCGAGGCGCCGGCGATCGTCACGTCGCGACCTTCCCGGCGGCATATACCCTTGCCGATTGGCACGCGGTAGATGCCCTCCGGCACGACGCCGTCTTTCTTCATCAGCCAGCGGTGCTCGAATACGCAAACCGGGTTGTTGTCGAGGATGGCCGACAGGAGCAGCCCCTTCGCGTCGTAGGGCGTACTCGGCATGACGATCTTCAGCCCCGGCGCGCCGAGCAACAGGCCCTGAATGGCCTGCGAGTGCTGCGAGCCCGAGCCCCATCCGCGCCCAATCGCTGCCCACACGACCAGTGGCACCGTCGTCTCGCCGTTGTCCATGAAGTGGTACTTAGCGGCGTGGGTGACGAGCTGGTTCATCGCAAGCAGGACGAAGTCGGGCCGGTTGTGCATGAAGACGGGGCGCATGCCGTTCATCGCCGCGCCAGTCGCGACGCCCATCATGCCCTCCTCGGACAGCGGCGTGTCGAACACGCGCGCCGCGCCGAATCGCGCCTGCAGGCCGCGTGTCGTGCCGAACATCGCCGACGGGTCGTCAACCCCCTGCCCGAGCAAGAAGACCGCCGGATCATGTTCGAGCGCGAGCGCCAGCGCTTCGTTGATCGCCTGGCCGTAGCTCACTACCCGGCCCTCGCGTGCATCGGGCCGGGCGTACACCAGTGAGTTGACGAGACCTTCATCCCAGGGCATGCGAGAGTCCCCTTCTAGTCTGCGTAGACGTGCCGGTACAGGTCTTCCTCGGTAGGATTCGCGCTCGCAAGCGCGAACTCGAAGGCCTCCGCGATCTCGGCGTCGATTGATGCCTCGAACTCCGCGCACGACCGAGCGTCGAGCAAGCCGGCGCCAGTGAGGAACTTGCAAAACATCTTCACCGGGCAGAACTCCTCCCACCCTTCGCGTTCCGCGACGTCCCGGTACCCGGTCTTGCTGTCATCGCCCGCGCCGCCGTGCGCGCGGTACCGGTAGACCGGCGCCTCGATGAAGGTCGGGCCTTCGCCCGCCCGCGCCCGGTCGACCGCCTCCTTCATCGCGGCGTGAACCGCCAGGACGTTCATCCCGTCCACCGCGATGGAAGGCATGTGATAGCTCGCAGCCCACGCGCACAGGTCGCGCGGCGGCTGCCGAGTCGCGAGCGGCGACTGCACCGAGTAAAAATTGTTCTCACAGAAGAAGATCACGGGCACACGCTTCAGGGCCGCGAAGTTCAGGCTCTCCGACGTCACGCCCTCTTCCACCGCGGCGTCGCCGAAAAACACCACCACAACGCGGTCCGCCCCCTGCATCTGAGCGGCAAGCGCGGCGCCCGTACCAATCGGCACAGCGCCACCGACGATCGCGGACGTGCCGGCCATGCCCACGCGCTTGTCGATGAGGTGCATCGACCCGCCGCGCGAGCCCGCGCATCCGTTCGCACGACAGTGCATTTCGGAGAGCATCCCCTTCAGGTCGCCGCCCTTGGCGAGGTAGGCCCCATGTGTGCGGTGGCTGGAATACAGCAGATCGGTGTCGCGCATCGCAGCACAGGCGCCCACCGCGGCCGCTTCCTGGCCGATGACGAGGTGAATCGGCGTCTTCATCTGATCCTGATCGTACCGGCGCTCGATCTCTTCCTCGATCCGCCGGATCCGGAGCATCGAGCGGTACAAGCCGACCAGCGTGCTTGCCGAGTGCAAGCGGGCGAACCGCTCGAATCCCTGCACGCCCTCGCCGCGATACCGATACCGAATCATCAAATTCCCCCTACCCGCCGCACCTGCCCTAGGTGCCCGTGTTCCGGCTGCGGAAACGAAGAGCGTTGCGCACGTAGCGACGCTCGGTTTCCGCCGCACTCATGGAAAGATAGACCGGCGCGTACGCGGCCACGACCAGCAGCGCCTTCACGCCGATACCCAGGAAGCCTGCTTCCGGCCAGAAGCGATTGGCGAGCGAGCCGACAACGAGCGCAGGCACGCCTGCGAGTACGGGTGGAACGAGTCCACGAGGGATGAAGACGCGCGCCTTCAGACCGACGTTGCCGCACGCGAGAACCGGGACCAGCCAGCCGCTCGTGCACACGTGCGCGATGAGCGTGCCGAGTGCGACCCCCGCAATGCCGAGCTTTCTGACGAGGAACACGGAGAGCGACAGGTTCAGCAGCGCGTTGGCCATCTCCGAGTACATGAACGTCTTGTTGCGTCCCGTACTTTGCAAGAGGACGCCCGCCGGGGTGCCGACGGCGTGGACGAAGTCCATGGCCACCAGAATCAGCAGCACCGACAGCCCGGCGACGGCGTCGTGACCCACCCAGGCGTTGATGAACGAGCGCCCGAACAGCGCGAGGCCGATGCCGATGGGCATCATCACGCCCATCGACATGCGCGTGATCAGCAGGTACTTGGTCGCCAGTTCCCCGCGCTCCTTGAGCGCCCAGAGACGCGCAAAGGTCGGGAACATGCCGGTCGAGAGCTGCGAAAACGCGTAGGTCGCGACGAAACAGATCCGGTATGCGATCGCGTAGGGTGTGACGGCCTGCGCGCCGAGGAATACGCCGATGACGATGGAATCGGTCTGATACAGAACCCGGCTCGTGAGGCCCAGGCTGAGCGTCCTGAGACTATACGGCCAGACCTCGCGCAGTGAGCCCATGTCCGCGAGGCGCCGGCTGAACCGGAGTCCCCAGCCGCTAGTGCGGATGAAGCCGCCGTACAACACAACGCCTGCCAGGCCGGTCGTCACCGTGACCGCAGAGAGCCCGACAAGCCCGAGCCCCGTCTTGGTGCACGCCACGACGCCCACGGCGTTCCCGACGACCAGGACCGTTGCCAGCATCTTCGCAGCATCGACGCGCTGGTAGCCACAGATGATGTTCGCCAGCACGCTGGTGATCAGCCCGAGTCCCGCGCTGGCCACCATCAGGACGAATGCTACGCGCGCGGCGGCCGCGCCGTCGGGGCCGATCTTGAACCACCCGGGCACGAACCACACGACCGCGAACGAGGCGGCGAGCATCACCGCGCCGGCACACACGAACACGAGCAATACCGTCGAGAGCAGCGCGTTCAGCGCACCCTGTCGCGCGGTGGCGACGTACTCCGCCGCGTATTTCGTGACGGCCGCGCCCAGACCGAAATCGGCGAGAAGCAAGTAGCTGCTGAGGGCGTTGAGGATCGCCCACAAGCCATAGTCGCGCGCGCCAAGCGCCGACAGGATCACCGGCGTGAGCACGAACGACAACACCAGGCTGGCGGCGAGATTCACGTAGCTCGCGTGGATCCCCCGCTCGGCAGCCCGTCGTCGGTCGACGCCCACCTGCACCGCCACGGCAGTGGCGGAATCCGTGAACGTGCCCGCCATCGCCTACCTGGTCGTCCCCTTTCGCAACACGCTCTTCACCACCGGATAGACCGGCCCCAGCATGCGCCGGAGTCGCTGTGTGAGCAGGAGCTGGTAGTACCGCCGGCGATACCCTGAAAGAAATCGCCCGCCGTGCCGCCGGCTGACGAGCGCGTCCTCGCGTTTCCACATCAGCCGGACGCCCATGCGGTTGCCGGAATTCTGGCTGCCTTCGTGGATGCGGAAGTTGCTCAGTACCTTGTCGATGCGGTGCATCCGGAAGGCCTTCGCTACCCTGATGAAGAAGTCCAGGTCGTTGCCCAGATCGTCGAAGCCGCCGACTCTCTCGAACACCGCGGGCTTGTAGAAGGCCGCGGGCGTGGGAACTGCGCAGTACTCGTTGATCAGCTCGTCGAGGACGACGTCCTTCGCTTCGAACGTGCCAGTCACTGCGCCCTGTGCGTCGATGAAGTTGATGTTCCCGTAGACGAACTGCGCGTTCGGATTCGCGCGGAAGAAGTTAACGACTGTTTCGACGGCGCACGGTTCGTACGTGTCGTCGGCGCCGATCCACCCGAGGATCTCTCCTCGCGCCATGCCGAGCCCCTTGTTCCAGGCGTCACCCGTTCCCCGATCCGGTTCAGAGATGAACCGGATCCTGTCCGGGTACCGGCCTGCGTACGCCTTCAACAAATCGACGCCGCCGTCCGTCGAGGCCCCATCGACGAGAATGTGCTCGATATCCGGATAGGTCTGAGCGAGGACGCTCTTGATGCATGGCTCCAGGTACCTGGCGCCGTTCAGAACCATCGTCACGATACTGACCAGCGGCCTCGCTGCCGTCCTGCCGGGACAGGAATCGCCACACACCGTCACATCCATCTCAGGCTCCCCTACGCTGTTCCCACACCGTGCCGCTCGCCCTGCGCGTCACCGTGGCTGTTCGCCGATGGCCACGGGCGCGGTTCTCATCGCGCATGGCAGACGGCATACACAATCCTGTATTGCTGGTCAGGCGACTGGGTCGAAAGCGGCGTGAGCTGGATATCCCTGACCAGAGCCATTTCCTCGTCGTCCAGTTCGTGCTTCAGCGTGACCCCTCTCGCACCGAGGCCGGTCAAAGCCTTGATAGTATGCCGAAGCCCGAGAACGCCGAGGGCCTTGCTGACGGCGGCTCTCGCCATCGAGAGCGCACGCGGCCGCCGTGTCACTGGCCGCGATGACGCGGGAAACGCTCCGAAGCACCGCGTATCGAAGGCATGTTCCGCAAGCAACCTGTGCAGATCGGGAACGGAGTGATACTCCCGGCTGAGCCGGCTGGGCTGGAACCCGGGCTGGTCCTTGTTCGGGGTGTTCACGAGCAGCAACCCGCCCTTGCGCAGGACGCGGCGACACTCAGCGAACAGCGCCGCCGCATCCATGTAGATGATCGCCGCCACGCAGAGAACGACGTCGAACGACTCGTTCCTGAACGGCAGGCGGTGCGCGTCGAGCGACACGAGACCGACCTTCCCGCCGTAATACTGGCCCGCGAACCCGAGGCTCTCCTGCATGATGTCGCCGCCGACCACGCGCCTGGCGCAGCGGGACAGCCAGCCGAGCCCGAGGCCCGGGCCGCACCCTATCTCCAGGACGTCCTTCCCGGCGACGAATTCGGAGGACCACAAGTAGCGGTGGGCGATCACCTGCAACGTGTCGACGTTGATCTCTTTCCCGGGCAGCTCTGTTTCCGGCACAAAGGACGGCGCAACGTGCGCCTGGCCGCGCTTAGAGTCTCGATTCATGGGAATCGGACTTCTCGAGAATCAGGTTGAGATGATCGCTCGTCCCCTTGCACAGGCCCATGAGCTGGTCGACGCTGTGGACGCGCAGCAGTCCCTCGGTCACGGACTGGCCGCTCATGCAGTAGTCCTCCTCGACGACCCACATGGCGAAGCCGAACTCATCGAGCAGGCGGCGCACGAATTCGTCCGGCGAGTGCCCCATGTTCTTGATGAGGAGTGGGAAGAACTCCACGACCATGACAAGATTCGGGCTGCGCGTGAGAACGCCTTGCATCCCGTCGAGCGCCAGTGCCTCCGCGCCCTCAACGTCCATCTTGATGACATCGACGTGTTGTTCCCGGCCTTCAAGCAAGCTGTCAAGCCGAACCTGCTCAACGTCAACAGAGGCCTTCTTGCGGTCGACGTAGTCCGGCCGGTAAGCCGCAATCCCGTCATAGCTGCGGATCGTGTGGTGGCCGGTGTCGTAGGGGCAGATGAACAGCTTCACAAAGCCCGGTTTGTCCGCAACCGCGCACTGACGCGCGATGACGTTCGAATAGCCGTTTAAATCGAGATTGCGGCGCAGGCACGCGTAGTTGCGCGGCTCGGGTTCGAATGCGTACACCCTGCCCTCTGGTCCCACCTGTCGTGCGGCAAGCATAGTGAAATAGCCAAGGTTCGCCCCCAGGTCCAGCACCACGTCGCCCCGGCGCACTAGCGTCTTGAAAAGCCGGGTTGTCGCCTCTTCGTGAACCCGGTTAATCGCGTACGCACGAAACGTCCGCCGAAGACTTCTGTCCTTCTCGTAGACGTCGAGGTACATCTTGCTTCCCTGCACCTCCTGGACTTTGCCCCTCAGCCAGATCGGCCAACACCGCATCTCGGTGGTTGCCGCCCTCGGGAAATTGCTGATCGCCTTCGCTGTCGAATACAGCATCGGCGAGCCTTTGACGAATCGTTTGATTTCGTTCGCTACGGTATCCATTCCGATCTCCCTCAAATCGTCCGTCACGTTCAGGGGTTCGACTCAGGCTGCACGCGCACGATCACGTTGCGTTGGGCTGGACGCACAACTCCTCGTACAGTCGCTCCATCTTCGCCATTTCCTTCTCGTAGTCGTTGTGCTGCTCAATCGTCGTTCGGTTCACCCGACCAAATGCGCTCCTCGCCCCTTCATGCGTCAACAGCCACACTATCGCTTGGGCGAGCGCCTCATGATCACCAGGCCGAAACAGGAAGCCTCCCTCGCCATTCTTCACCCATCGCCCGTTGTCGCCGAAGTCAGTGATTACCACCGGGAGCCCGCACGCCATTGCTTCGGCGGTGCTCGCCGCGATACCGGCGTCGGACAGCGACGTCGACACGTAGACCTGTGCGGAGTGGAGGCGGACAGGCAGGCTGTCGTTGGGCACCCGTCCACCGAACAGCACGCGATCACCGACGCCCAGATCGCGAGCGAGCTGCTCGAGCTGCCCTCGCTCCTCACCGTCACCGATAAGCACAACCCGGCTGTCCGGAACGTGCTGCACAACGAGCGCGAACGCGCGGATTAGCGTGCCGACATCGTACACGGGATAGAAGGAGCGTAGAGAAATGATGACGAACGGCGGGGGCGTTGCGCGGGAGGTTCCCGGGGCGACCGGGCTGAACTTCCGCGTGTCGACGCCGAAGTTGACGATCTGCACCTTCTCGGGGCGCGCACCGAGGGCGATCAGCGGGCGTCTAATGTGATGTGCGTCACAAGTGATCAGATCGGCTCGTTCGAGGGCGTACTTCGCCATCCAAGTGGCCGCGCGCGAAGCACTGGCGGTAACCAGAACGTCAGATCCCCAGGCGGTGAGAACAAACGGATGAAACCCAGTGCGAGCGCCCCAGAACCCGTACCCGCTCACGTTGTGTGCATGGAGGACCTGTGGGGCGATCCGTTTGACGATGCGGCGGATCTGAGGAGGCGCGAGGAATGGGCGAACACCGCGGACGACCACGGGGAGTCTCAGAACATGCGTTCGATCGTCGAATGCGCCCTCGCCAGCGCTCGCCGTGATGACGTGGACATTATGCCCTCGCTCAAGGAAGTACCGTACCCATTTTGTGGTGTGCACGCTCGCGGTGTCGGCCAGGTAGCAGATTCTCATCGCGGACGATCATGTCCCTGGACTTCGACGGTGCGCGCCGAGGCCATCCATACCGCCGGGGAGTCAAAAGCCGTGGCGATACGCGGGGCGGCCTGCCCATCGCCGTAAAGCGGATTGCGGACGGCGGGAACGGCGAAGTCGTGCCCGGCCGCAACGATTGCGGCTGTTTCGTGTCCAGCCAGCACGTTCCAGCCCGCCTGGACAGTTTCGACCCATTCCGTCTCGTTGCGCAGCGTCACGCAAGGGACGCCAAGCCAGTACGCCTCCTTCTGCACACCGCCCGAATCCGTCAGAATCATCCGCGCGCCGTGCTCCAGCCTCACCATGTCCAAGTAGCCGAGCGGTTCGATCAAGCGGATGTTGCACATCTGCTCGCCGTTCGCAAGCAGTGCCGACGCAGCGAACGACTCCAGCCGTTTGCGGGTTCGAGGGTGCACCAACACTCCACGGCGTTGGTGAACTTGCGCGATGAAGGCATCACGGACGGTGTGGACCTCGTTGGCGACGTGATGTACGACGCTCTCCTCGCCGCCGTCGCGGGCGCAGAGAACGAGTCGGCAGTGCTCGATCGGCTCGACTGACCGGAGCAGCCTTGATGAACTAGGGACGCGCACCGACGATCGTCACAACTTTCATCGCCGGCCGCCCCCGGCGTCGTCGCGGGGTAGCGGCTTCTCTTCCGGCCAGTCGAGGCATCGGAGTACACCGGGCTCCATTTCACGATAGCGCCAGCCACTCTCAGGACAAACGAGATCCGCGCCGTCGCACTGGGTTAGCCGGTGTCCGTGCCGGCTGATCCATGCTCGCTGCACGGCCGGTACCCCTAGCATCAAAGCGTAATCGGGCACATCCTTCACGACGACCGCGCCCGCGCCGATGAACGCATACCGGCCGATCGTGACGCCGCACCCGATGGTCGCGTTGGCTCCAATCGATGCGCCCTGCCTGACGCGTGTGAGCTCATACAGGTGATGGCGAATCACCTGCGACCTGGGATTGGTGACATTCGTGAACACGCAGGAGGGACCGCAGAAGACGTCGTCTTCGAGCTCCACGCCCGTATCAGGTTCAGTGAGGTGTTGCGGGAGATGCTGGACCCGGGCGCGGCCCCTCGACTCGGGCCGATCGACGTCGGATGACCGTTCACGACAGACAAGCCGGCGCGCACGACGGCGCCGCCTCCGGGACCGGGCCCGGTGTGCGAGCGGCTCAAAAGAGCACCGTCACGCCTGGCTTCCCGTCCGGAAATGATCCGCTATCTGGCCGGCGACATGGTCGACCAACTGGTCGGTCATCTCGGGATAGATCGGCAGCGAGAGAATCCGTGACTGGTCCGCGTAGGCGCGGGGAAAGTCCTCCGGCGTATGGTCCAACCGCGCGTAGGCCTTGAGCAGCGGCAGGGCACACGGGTAGTTGATGCCGGTCTCGATTCCGCGGTCCGCGAGGAACGCGCGCAGTCGGTCGCGGTGACGAGTCCGAACGACGTACAGGTGGTAGACGTGTTCCCGTCCCGGCGCCTGATGCGGCACCTCGACGTCGCCCACCCCATGCAACAGCCGATCGTACCGGGCCGCGATGTTGCGACGGGCCGCGTTCCACGCCGCGAGGTGCGGCAGTTTCGCCGAGAGCACGGCTCCCTGCAGGCCGTCCATCCGGCTGTTGATGCCCTCCATCTCATGCACGCCCTTGCCGCCGTGGCGGGCGAACGACCCGGCGAATGACGCCAATCGATCGCTGTTGGTCACTAGGCATCCCGCATCGCCCATGGCGCCGAGATTCTTGCCCGGGTAGAACGAGAAGGTCGCGATCGTCCCGAAGGTTCCGACCTTCCGCCCCCCGTACGTGGCACCGTGCGCCTGCGCGCAATCTTCGATCACCCAGAGGTTGTGACGCGCAGCGATCGCCAGGATGGGATCGAGGTCCGCCGGCTGGCCGTACAGATGGACGACAATCAGGCCCCTGGTCCTCGGCGTGACCTTCGCTTCGATCAAGGCGGGATCGATCGTGAAGGTTACGCCATCGGTGTCGACGAAGACGACGCGCCCGCCTGCCTGGGTGATCGTTTCGGACGTGGAAATCCAGGAATGGGCCGTCGTGATCACTTCGTCGCCAGGTTCGAGCCCGAGCGCTCGCAGCGCGATGTAGATCGCGTCGGTGCCGTTGCCGCAGGAGATGCAGTGGCGGACGCCCAGGAACTCGGCGAACTCACGTTCGAAGCGCTCGACGAACGGGCCGCGGATGAACGACGAGTCGGCGATCACTTGCGCGATTGCCGCGTCGATCGCCTGGCGATTCGACTTGTACTGCTCGGACAGATCGACGAAACGTACTGGGGTCCGGACCATCACCTCTCCCGATCACCGCACTCCGGCAGGCTGTGCAGGCGCCTGGCAGGATTCCCCGCATAAACACCGGGGACATCGATGTCACGCGTCACCACGGCCCCAGCACCGATGACCACGTCGTCGCAGATGCGCACCGGCAGGATGGTGGCGTTCGACCCGATGGACACCCGGCTGCCCACCACCGTGGACCTCCACTGCGTTTTGTCGCCACCGGCCGGGCGCCCGATGCGAAAGAGGTCGTTGATGAACATCACGCCGTGCGCGACGAAGCAGTCGTCGCCCATCTCCACCAGCTCGCAGATGAAGCTGTGGGATTGCACCCTGCAGTTGTTGCCGATCCGCGCATTCCGCTGGATCTCGACGAACGGGCCGATGAAGCAATTGTCGCCGACCGAGCACCCGTACAGGTTGACCGGCTCGACGATCCTGACGTTCGTGCCAAACTGGACGTCCACGACGCGAGCTTGCGTCACGATCGGTGCATTCATCGACGGCCTTCCACGAGCGTCGCGATCCTCCGGGCCGGCGCCAGCTACGGGCACGGGCTCACCTGCGCCGGGTGGCTGGCCACCGTGAGGGGCGGCGCGAGTCGCGCGTTCCGGTAGATCATCTCGATCGCCTCGATCGTCTTCAGTCCCTCATCACCTTCCACGACCTGGCTGCGCTCGTGAAGCAGGCAACGCACGACGTTGTCCACCACGTGGTCGTGGTTCGAGCTGGTCCCCTGGTACTTCCCGTAGATGTTTGGCCGGTCGACGAAGGCGACGCCGTCCGGAAGCGGATACGCGCGAACGTCCCAGTGCTCGATCTTGTTCAGGTATTGGCCGCCAATCTTGATTGTGCCGTGTTCGCCGACGATCGTGATGCTGCCCTCGTAATTCTGGTTGTACACGCAGGTGGTCCAGAACAGCGAACCGAGCACGCCGGAAGCAAACCGCAACTGGGCCGTGCCGCAGTCCTCAATCTCGATCGCGTGGTTTCTGGTGGCGAGTACTGCGTCCGCACATACGACGTCGCCGAACCACCATATCAACAGGTCGATGAAATGGCTCACCTGCGTGTACAGCGCCCCGCCCTCGAGGTCCTTGCGCCCCCGCCACGTCGACTGGGTGTAGTAACTGTCCATCCGGTTCCAGAGGACGTTCACCTGCACCATGAAAATCCGGCCCAGCTGGTTGTCCTGCAGGGCACGCTGCGTCAACGCGATGGGCACGTTGAACCGGTTCTGCTTGACGACCATCAAGCGCACGTTGTGCCGCTCGGCCGCCGCGATCATCTCGTGCGAATCTCGCGTCGTGAGTGCCATCGGCTTCTCGACCAGTACGTGGCGCCCCGCGGCCGCGGCCTCGATGGCCATCTGTGCGTGCAGGCCGTGCGGCGTGCAGATGCTGATCACGTCCGCATCGATGCGCCGCAGGAACTCCCCGTAATCGGTGAACGACGGCACGCCGTTGTACAGCCCGGTGTAGCGGCGGCACTTCGCTTCGTCGATGTCGCAGATGCCGACGAGCGAGGCCCGGGGTTCCGCCTCGATCACCGCGAGGTGCCGGGACCCGATGTTGCCACAGCCGACGACGGCGAACTTCACCATATCCATCTTCCGGCCTACCTCCCGTGACTCGGGGCGCTCCCCTGCTGGTTGCGGTACCACTCGATCGTCCGCCGCAGACCGGTCTCGAACGACGTGGTGGACGCGAAGCCGAAGCCAATCTTCGCTCTGCTGGTGTCAAGCTTGCGCCGCGGCTGGCCGTTGCGCTTGGTGGTATCCCACACCACACGGCCGCGGAACCCGGTCAGGCGCGCGATCGTCTCGACCAGATCCTTGATGCTGATCTCGAATGCGCTCCCCAGGTTCACCGGCGCCGAACCGTTGTACCGCTCCGCCGCCAGGACGATGCCTTCCGCGGCGTCCTCGACATAGAGAAACTCCCGGGTCGGGCTTCCGTCACCCCAGACCTCGATGCTGTCGCTGCCCCCGCTCCTGGGCCTCCACGCACTTCTTGATCAGGGCCGGGATGAAGTGGCTCGAGGAGGAATCGAAATTGTCGCCGGGCCCATACAGGTTCACCGACAGGAGAAAGATGCTGTTGAACCCGTATTGCTCGCGGTAGGCCTGGCTCTGCACCAGGAGCATCTTCTTGGCCAAACCGTACGGTGCATTCGTCTCTTCCGGGTACCCGTTCCAGAGATCCTCCTCGCAGAACGGCACCGGGGTGAACTTGGGATACGCGCACACCGTGCCGGGTGCCACGAGTTTCTCGACGCCCGCCTTGCACGACTCGTGCAGCAGCGGGATGCCCATCATCAGGTTGTCGTAGAAGAAATCGGCCGGGTACTCGCGATTGGCGCAGATGCCGCCCACACGGGCGGCCAGGTGGAAAACGACATGCGGCCGGTGGTCGGCCAGCGCTGTGCGGATCGAATCGAGGTTCCGCAAATCGTAGCGATCACGGTCGACGATGCTGACGTGGGACGCACCGTGCGCGGCCAGCGCGCGGACCACGTGGCTGCTCAGAAAGCCGGCGCCCCCGGTCACGACGACCCTCTTATCGCGCCAGAACTCGTTCGCAGCCGGCCATTCGTTCGCCATCATCGGCTCCTGGTCGTCCTGGCCTTGCGCTCACTGCAGATCTCCATCCCCAGTCCCGGAGAGCAGCGGCGCGAGGCCAACATGGACTGCGCGCCCCCCTTCGGCGCGTCCAGCCGCTGTTGGATGTGCTCTCAGTCAGCAGATCGGGCTCTCGACTGCGCCGTAGTGCCAGACACGGGTGGGCGTGCCGCCGCCGAGCCTTTCGTCATCCCTGCGCGGTCGCCGTGAACGATGGCGGACTGAACGTTGGGATGCATCGCGCCAGTAACGATTGCATAGTCAACCCATCGCCGTTCATCGCCGCAATCTGGAACATCTCGAGTTCAGCCGCCAGATCCTCCGACGTGATGCTGTAGCTCTCGACGACGTTGAGCACCTCGGGATTGGCCGTGGGCTCGACGAGGGCGTGCGGCTCCCACAACGCCTCGGTGAGCTTCTCGCCGGCCCTGATGCCCGTGAAGACGACCGGGACGTCCTCGGAAAGCAGGCCGGACAACCTGACCAGATCGGTGGCGAGATCGACGATCTTCACCGGTTCCCCCATGTCGAGCGCAAAGAGCTCGCCGCATCGCGCCATGCCGCCCGCTTGCAGCACCAGGTGAACGGCCTCGGGAATCGTCATGAAGAAGCGCCTCATCTCCGGATGCGTGATCGTGATTGGTCCGCCTCGCTCAATCTGGCCCTTGAACAACGGCACGACCGATCCCCGGCTGCCCAGCACGTTGCCGAACCTCACCGCGGCGAAGGCCCGCCCGTGCCGTTTCGCCGCGTCCCGGACGATTATCTCCGCCATCCGTTTGGATGCGCCCATGATGCTCGTGGGACAGACGGCCTTGTCGGTGGAGATCAGCACCAGGCGTTCGGTCCCGTATCGCGCCGCCACGTTCACGACGTTCAGCGTGCCGAGGACGTTGTTGGTGACTGCTTCCTCCGGGTTCTCCTCCATGAGCGGCACGTGCTTGTGGGCGGCAGCATGAAACACCACCGCGGGGCGGAATTCCTCGAAGATCCGCTCGAGGCGCGGCACGTTGCGAATGTCGGCAATGACCCGGCGGGTCTCAACACGGGGAAACAGGTCTTTCAGTCGCGCCTCCGCCTCGAAGATGCTGTTCTCCCCGTGGCCGAGGAGAATCAGGCACTCTGGCCGGGCGTGCGCGACCTGCCGGCACAGCTCGGAACCGATGGAACCACCCGCGCCGGTCACGAGGACCGTGCGGCCAGCCAGGTAGTTGGCGCTTCCGTCGTGACCAACTATCGGGCTGCGGCGGAGAAGGTCCGTAATGTCAACGTGACGCAGGCGGCTGACGTCCACGCGGCCGTCCAGCAACTCGAAGACGCCGGGCAAAGTCCGCGACGTGACACCAGCCTGGCGGCAGCTCTCTGAAACCGCCCGCACGATCCGGCCTGGGGCCGTCGGCATCGCGACGAGCACTTCGTCAACAGCTTCGACCTTCAGCACGCTCGCCAGGCTGTCCAGTCCGCCAAGGACGCGGACGCCGCGGATCCACTTTCCGTGCTTGTGCTCCGCATCATCCAGGAAGCCGACGGGCTGGAGATTCAGCTGGGGATTTTGCTGCATCTCGCGCACGACGAGAGTGCCGGCCTCACCGGCACCGACGACGAGTACCCGCTTCTGCCCGCCGTTTCCGCTCCCTTTCTGCGCCTTCTGGCGCACATCACCAATGACCCGGATCGACATGCGCAGGCCGCCGGTCAATACGAGCGTGAGCAACCAGTCAATCGGGATCGCCTGCCGCGAGAAGTCGCCGATGACTCCAACCGTGCGGCCCAGGCCGACGTACATCGCCACGACTACCGAGGCCGCTGAAACGGCCAGGGTCACGGCTATCAGATCCTGGGCGCTGGCGTAGCGCCAGTACCGTCCGTACATTCTAAACAGGTAGAAGACCACAGGCTTGAGGATCAGGACGCCTGCCAGAAATGAAAAAAACTCCGGACGGTAGTGGAGGAACAGCCAGTCGAAGCGAAGCGCAAAGGCGCCGAACGCGGCGATTGCAACCAGGGGCAGATCCGCGAGGAGAACATAGCGGTTACGCATGTCAGTCCTTCCGCTTAGCGTTGCCCCGATGTGGCACGATGTCGTGGCGCCTGGTCATTGTTGATCAGCTGTCGTGTTCAGTTCGAGTCGCGGGACGGTGCGAAGCGCCGGTTCCAGGTACTACGACGCCGAGCGCGCGCATCTTCCGGTACAGGTTCGTCCGCTGAATGCCAAGCGTATGAGCGGCCGCTGGCACCCGCCCGCCGCATTGCTGCAGCACCGCGTGGATGTACTCGCGCTCGAAACGGCGCCGGGCGGCGTGCAGCGTGCCGCCGACGGCCACGCTGCGTGCGTGCGGATCGAGCCGAACGCTCGCAAGGACGTCGGGCAGGTCGATCGTCCCACCAGCCACCCACTGCGCCAGGCTCTCGACGAGTCCGCGAAGCTCCCACGCGTTCCCCTGCCAGGGAAGGGCCTGGAGGAGCATCGCGGCCGAAGGGGTGAGCTGCTTTGCCTGGATGCCGAGCGCTAGCGCGTACTGGTCCAGAAAGAACCCGGCCAGTCCGGGAATGTCTTCCTTCCTCTCCCGAAGCGGCGGCACGTCAATGCGCAGGGCGGCGAGACGCTGATGGAGGTCCGGACGAAGACGTCCTTCGGTGACGGCACTCTCGAATCCCGGTTCGACAGCGGTGATGAGGCGGCAATCGAGTCGCACCTGCGAACCGCGGGCGCCAATCACGTGGCGGTCGCGTATCACACGAGCGAGCCGTGCTTGCACCAGCGAAGGCATCTCGACGATGTTTATCAGGTAGAGGCTGCCGCCGAGCGCCCGCCACAGCAGGCTGTCGGACGAGACGTTTTCGCTGGACGGCCGGCCTTGCTTTGCCTTCGGGGATCGCCGTTGAGCACCGAACAACTCGGTCTCGAGATCGTCCTCCCCCGCCGCGGCGCAGTCGATGGCGACGAACGATTCGGGCCGCGAATGCGCAAGCGCGTGAATCGCCCGGGCGATTCGTCCCCGCCCCGTGCCCGCTTCGCCGCAAATCAGCACGGGACGCCCGTTCGACGCGGCCTGGCGGATCAGGCGCAGAACGCGCTGCATCGCGGTCGAGACACCAAAGACACCGAAGGCCACCATTTCTTCCGCGGCTGTGTTCTGGGCTTGGCCATTGCTCCGCTCACTGTCCGGGAGCGGGGCACCGACAGCTGGCGCGCCGACCGCCGGGCCGGCGGCCGACCACGGTGGAGCGTGGAGATCAGTCATGCGAGTTGAGTGCCTCGGTGGTCGAGAGGAGCGACCGGATACATGCGAGGCGGGCATGAAACAAAGCTTCGCCCCGTGACTTACAGGAGCCCAGAGCAGCTAGAACTCACTGAAGCCGACACTCCGACTGGCGCCGATGTGGTAACGCCGCGAGAGATTACCTGGTGCTGAACTCGGAGTGGCCCAACGGCGGACCGGGAACGGCGGGGATTCTATAACAATACTGGGCTGTGTCAAAGGGAATACGTGGAGCCGCAGTGATACGACTCGTTAACAACGGGGCCTCCTCCGCAGAATTCGTGGGTGATTGACCCAGTAGGGGAGGCAGTTCTGGTCTGTCGTTCGTCTGAGAAGAGGACCCGATGATGCGGGTGGGCGCTGTGCGA
>Ga0315279_10001486_pt1 | contig 38898 bp, 34 predicted proteins | sample YL17G06_20_MG_FD_203694 | JGI IMG/M metagenome (GOLD analysis project Ga0315279, IMG submission 203694) | Sediment microbial communities from Yellowstone Lake, YNP, Wyoming, USA - YL17G06_20 | ecosystem: Environmental > Aquatic > Freshwater > Lake > Sediment | place: USA: Wyoming | collected...
GGGCAATGACGGGGCGGTGGCAGCCGTCAGCATCACGGCGCGAGATGTTGCGGGCAATGCGGCCGCGGCTCCCACGGGACGCACCAGCTATACAATCGACAACACTGCGCCGACGATCACGAGCGTGAGCTCGATTGCCAACGATACCACCTATGCCGCGAACGCTGTTATCGACATCACGGTTCAGTTTTCGGAGAACGTACTTGTCGTGACGACGGGCGGAACGCCGACCCTTGCTCTGAACTCGGGCGGAACGGCGACGTACAATAGCGGTTCGGGAGGGAACACGCTGACGTTCCGTTACACGGTGGCAGCGGGGGAGAACAGCGCGGATCTGGACTACAATGCATCAAGCTCGCTCTCTCTAAACGGCGGCACGATCAGGGACGTGGCGGGAAACGATGCGAATTGCACTCTGCCTCCACCCGGAGGCGCAGGCTCGCTTGGATCGAACAAGAGTATCGTCATCCAGACAACGCCTCCTCAGAACATTGTACTTGTTCTCGACTATTCAGGCACCATGGATCAGACCGTCGCATTCGGCAATCCGCCCGGGCCGTCAAGGTCGAAGGTTCAATGGGTCAAGGATGCCGTGAATGACTTTGCGAACTATCTGCTGGATTATGTTGCCTCGAGCAATTACAGGGTCGGCATTGTCCTGTATTCGACGGACGGGCTCAAGGCGATGGATCTGACGGATAAGTCGACTCTACTAGGGAATCGCAATCTCATTCCCAATGCGCTCGCTCTCGTGCCGACCCGGGAAATGACGGCGATGGGCAAGGGTCTTGCATGGGCGCTCAATATGCTTACCTATGCGGTCCCTGCGGCGACGTACCCGGGAATCCGCGCCATAGTTCAGCTCGCCGATGGCCAGCAGAACGTCCAGCCCGATGTCGTACCCGTGGAAAACAACGCAAGCCATGCGGGGAAGGACGAGTTTACAATCAACACCGCTTTGGCCACCTCCGGGTGTCCGGCCGGGATGGGAACAATCGACGTCACGACCGGCGACATCCCGATCCATACCCTTGGCATTGGGGGAACTCCGGCCTGGTTCGCGACACTTGCCCAGATTTCAGAGGTCACAAACGCATCACACTATACGAACGATCAAGTCTGGCCGACGACAATCAGCACATTCATCAGCCTCTTGCCGTTGTTGTTTCCCTATTCAAGCCCGCAGATCGTGAGAAATGGAATGGAAAGCTTCCAGACCGGAAGCCCCAATGTGCTCAGCTTCGATCTTGATTCGTCAGTGAAGAAAGTCACGATCTGCCTGAGCTGGGCGGGGAATGTGCCGCTTACGTGTTCTTTGAAAAAGGGAAATATCTCAATCTGTTTCGATTCTGTGGTGCAGAAAGAAGGTCTATACATCGGAACAGTGCGACTGCCCCATTACCAGCCCACAAAGGGGAGTGTGCTGCCACATCGATACAGTTTCGAGAATCATTTTGCCGATGTCATGAAAAAAGACGTCATTATTCTTGATACGCCGCTCTTCGATATTGCAGACGAGGCATTTTCGGGGAAGAAGCTCCCGCTCGAGTTTCGCGGAAATGTCAGCGCGCTTGGATCCTGGCAGCTCGAGGTGACAAAAACGCAAGACGGGGCCACGCCTCCATCGGGGTACCCCTACCTTCTTGCCATTATCGTTGATGAAAAGGAGATAAGATATCAGATCGATCCTGTTCGATTCGTCTATTGGGCAGGTGAAGCCATTCCCATGGGAATGAAGCTCGTGAAGAACGGAATTCCGATGGATGTCGCCCCGCGTATTGATGTCAAAGTAACGCGACCTTTGGTGCCGCTCAACAATATCCTGGGCAATGATCCAACGTTGGCTTCTACGATTCTTCAGGGACAACTGCCGACGAATCTTGCAGATGTGCCGAAAAAGATGGACCAGATCATGCATGACAAGATCGTCGTGCCCATGCTGGAGAAAAGGCAGATCGCGATCGTCCGGCTCGGATCGTTCTTCGGCTTTGTGCGTCGTGCGCGGGCAAAAGGAGGTCGAGGTCTCTCATCTTTCTACTCATATACAAAAACCTCCGGAGCATATAGTCTTGCTTTTCAAATTCGGGTGAACCAGGGCAAGAATGGCACATATCAACGCTCGGCATTCCAGACCGTTCGCGTCCTCCCCAAGCCCGAGCTGGCATATTCCACCCTCGATGGCAAGTTGAATGGAAAGATTCTATCGATAGCCTTCACCCCCAAGGACAGATACGGCAATTTCCTTGGCCCGGGCTTCGGAGATGATTTCTTCATAGAAGTCGAGAAGTTAAAGGTCTCCAAGGTAACCGATCAGCTCAATGGAATATATCTTCTGGAGGTTCCTGTTGCAGGCGCTTCATCGACGACACCGGATATCGCCAAGATCAAGCAGAAGGTCTTCGATGCCCTGATGAGGAAGTATTTTTTGCGAGCAGGCATCTAGTAGGAAACCCGTTCCTGCCGGGCCGCGGTTCAACCTTCAGCCGCCCGCCGTGCCACTGCCTCCCACGCGGACCGGGGGAGGGGATGCAGCCCCGGCTCGTGCGCGCGAGCTTCCGGGGAAAGGACGAAGCGGAGCCCCGCGAGCATCGTTGCCATTGTAATATCGAAGGAGTTGAGGGTATCGCCCTGTCCTGCCGTGAGGTTCGCCATGGCGCCGCCCGCGAAGAGGTACACGGTCTTCCCTCCCACTCGTGCTTCCTCCACGAATGGGATCACCTCTCGTCGCGCGCCGAGTGAGTCGACATCGATCTCGTCGCCTGTATGGCCGACGTTGACCAGGAAGCAGCCGTCGGCAAGACCCGTGAGGTGCCGGGCAGTCACCACGTGCCGTTTCCCTGTGGCAGTGACTACCACGTCGGCGCCGCCCGCCAGTTCCTCCAGGGGACCGGCAATGAATCCGTCGTAGCGGGCGTCCAGCGCCCGGACCGGGTCCTGCTCGGCAACACTCACGGCGCCACCGAGTGCCCGGGCAGTGAGCGCCACGCCTCGGCCGACAAGCCCGTAGCCCACGACGAGCACGCGCTTTCGGTGGAGGCTGAGCTGGGTCCGGTCGGTAAATGCCTGCCAGGCGCTCTGGCCGACGAGGTAGCGGTTGTGCAGGCCTTCCTTGATGGGAACGTCGTCGCAATTGAATATCGGATAGCCCGGGAAGCTGCCGGCCGCGGAGAAGTCCCGAAGCCGGGCGATCCCCGAGCCCGTGGACTCCATGCCGGCAACCACGGACGCGGCGCCGGTCCCGCCGCGGACGATTGCCGCGGTGAGGCTCGCTCCTATTTCCCACAGGTGCGTCGGCTTCCAATCCACGGCGCGGCGCTCGGCCTCGGCGGCGTCAGCCTCACTCATGCCGCGCCACGCGCGGGCGAGTGCTCCCCGCGATTCCAGCCGCTTCACGACCTCGTCGCGCACCGTCGAGGGGTTGCACGTCGTGAGAAAAAGACCTGCCCCGCGCTCGAGCAGGCCCTCCAGCGAGGGCGCGACCTTCGGCTCGAGGTGGATCGAGCAGGCCAGACGCACACCTTCCAGGGGCGGGAGGAGGCGGATCTCCTCCTGGGTGAGGGCCATGTGCTTCCGCGCCCACTGCAGGCGCGTGGCGAGATCCGTCTCACCTTCGCGACTCTCGTTCATGCTTCTGCTATCATACAAACGCGGGTCCGGACCATCAAGGAGGAATACGCCCCATGAGTGCCCTTCTTCTACAGAATTGTTTCCATATCCAGCCCTCGGCTGATGCCGAGGGCATCCGGGGGGCGGATGTGCTTATCGAGGATGGGTCGATCTCGAGGATCGGACGAGGGATCGTTCCCCCGCGGGAGGCGCGCCAGATCGACTGCTCGCACCACGTCGTCGTGCCGGGCTTCATCAACACGCACCACCACTTCTTCCAGACCCTGACCCGCAACCTGCCGGCGGTCCAGAATGCGAAGCTCTTCGACTGGCTGGTCTATCTCTACGAGATCTGGAAGAGGATCGACGGGGAAGCGGTGTACTGGTCCTCGGTCCTCGCCATGGGGGAGCTCCTGAAGACAGGCTGCACATGCTCCACCGACCACCTGTACCTGTATCCCCGCGGAGTGCACGACGACTTTCCGGGACTGCAGTTCAAGGCGGCGGAAAAACTGGGCATGAGGTTTTCTCCCTCACGGGGATCCATGTCCCTGGGCAGGAAGGACGGGGGTTTGCCGCCGGACACGGTCGTGCAGGACGAGGAGACGATCCTCTCCGACAGCGAGCGGGCGATAACCGCCTACCACGACCCTTCGCCTCGGTCCATGCGAAAGATCGTGCTTGCCCCGTGCAGTCCGTTCTCCGTCAGTGAACGCCTCATGCTCGAGTCCGCCCGTCTTGCGCGTCGTCACGGGGTACGGCTGCACACCCACCTGGCGGAGACCGCCGATGAGGACGAGTTCTGCTTGTCGAAGTACGGGGTGCGTCCGGTGGAGCTCATGGAGCGGTGCGAGTTCATCGGTCCTGACGTCTTCTATGCGCACGGCATCTTTTTCAACGATGATGAGCTGAAGACCCTTCATGCGCGCGGGGTGCACATCGCGCACTGCCCTTCCTCGAACATGCGACTGGGTTCGGGCTTCTGCCGGGTGCGCGATATGCTCGATCTCGGGATCCCTGTTTCACTCGCCGTGGACGGATCGGCCAGCAACGACTCCTCCGACTTCCTCGGCGAGATGCGTCACGCGCTGCTCTTGCAGAGGGTGTGGAAGGGGAGCGGAGCCCTTGGCGCGCGGGACGTGCTCCGCATGGCCACCGTGACAGGTGCCCAAGCGCTCGGGTTTGAGGGCATCGGCCGGGTCGAGCAGGGATACGCCGCGGACCTTGCGATCTTCGACGTAGGCAGGATGGAATACTGCGGGGGCCTCTCGGATCCCTTCGCCGCCTTGCTGTTTGCCGGCTACGATCACGGAACGGCATACACGATCTGCAACGGGAAGGTCGTGGTGGACAATGGAAGGCTCACGGGAGTGGAGGAAGAGGAGCTGATTCGGGAGGCAAACGCCATTTCCGAACGCCTCATCCGGGCCTGAGCGGGGCTCGGCGGTTCCGTTTCGGCTGCCCGGCTCAGTCCTTCCGTCCCGTCAGCTTGATGATGTGGTAGCCGAACTGCGTGGATACGACGTCGCTGAGGGAGCCGTGGGAAAGCCGCTTGCAGGCCGCTTCGAAGGCGGCAACCATCTTGCCGGGCCCGAACCAACCCAGGTCGCCGCCGCGCGATTTCGAGGGGTCGGTAGAGTACTCGCGGGCTATGGCTTCGAAGCTTGCGCCCAGCTTGATCCTCTTCAGCAGCTCGTTGGCAAGCTGCCGATCCTTGACGAGTATGTGGCTTGCGCGCCATTCCATGCGGGTCCTCCAGGATATGTGGTTCATGATAGTGAAAAACCCGGACCGTGGCCACAGCCCGGAACCAGAAGTCGGACCGTGAGGGGTCCCGCATGTGGGCTTTCCACTTGATGGCGTGCCACAGTGAGAGTATCATTTGAATCGAGAGGCAAGAATGACCAGTTTCTTTACTGCCAAGTACGTACCTATCGATGCCGGCTACATGGGTCAGATTGTCGAATGGCCCGAGGTGATCACAGAGGGCTCGACAATCGAAGAATGCAGGTCGATGCTCGAGGATGCACTGAAAGAAATGGTTGCTGCCTTTGCTGACATGAAAAAAGAGCCGCCATTGCGAAAAGCCATCTTCGAACAGATCCCTGTCGATGTCTAGGCCTTGTCTGTTAAACGGGCCGATCTCGTCCGACTTCTCGCGGGCAGAATATGCAATCCGAGGCGGCAATACAAGCGAAAAACTACAGTCCCAGTGATTCCCGAAATGTCCTTTTGCTTACGTCCGCGTGATCCTCACCGAGAGGATCCTCTTTGCAGCCTCGCGGAAGCCGAGCTTCGCATACGGGGCGGCGCTCCTGCGGTCTGCCCGCGGCACCTCGATGCGGATGGACGAAGTCCCTTCCGGGGCGACTTTCAGGAGCAGGGCAAGGAAATCTTCGACGATCTCCTGCGCCCGCTGCTCCGGCACGACGTACAGCTCGTCGGCCACGAGCACGTTGCCGCACTGGTCGCTGCTCCAGCAGTTCACCAGCATGCAGTACCCGACCAGCTTCTGCTCCCGTTCGAACACGTACACCGATCCCCTGCCCCGTGCCGGCTGCAGCTCCTTGACCGTGGCAAGGACCTTTTGTGCGTCGAAGGGTGGAGCTTCCCGCCTCTCCGCACGCTCCGCCTGGACCAGCTTCAGGAAAAAGGGGACGTCTTGGGGAGTGAGCAGCCGATACGTCGCTTTGGTGGTGACGAGGGTGTAGTCGAGCATCTTCTTCTCTTCTATAGAAATGAACCCGTGATGTCAAACCGGGAATAACCCTCCGATATCTGCCGATTCGATCTTGCCCTCCCGGCGGCAAGCACGTACAATCGCAGGATGATCACCGACATCGTGCGGCCGAAGACCGTGGCCGAAGCGGTCAGGGCGAAGACTGCCCCCGGAGCGGCGTTCCTCGGCGGAGGGACGTGGCTGAACTCGGGCAGGGCGGAAGACGTCACGATCCTGGTGTCGCTGGAAAACCTCGGACTGGATTCCATTCAGAATGAATCCGCGGGGTACCGCGGTGCGGCAGAGGCGGGTCGGTGCAATATTGGAGCATCCGTCACATTCCAGGCGCTCGTGGACGGTGCGCTGGTGCCCTCCGGCCTGCGTGCTGCTGCGCTCCTCACCGCCTCGCGGACCCTGAGGAATATGGTGACCGTGGGCGGCGAGCTCGGGCTTTCACCCGATGATTCCGCGCTGATCCCCGTGCTCATCGTCCTCGGCGCCGAGGTCTCCGTGGCAGGAAAGCGGAAGCCTCTGCCGATCGAAAGTTTTCTCGATGAGGGCAGGACCGGCCTGGTCCTCGGTGTCTCGGTTCCTTCGCGGCTCGTGGCCGCCGTCCGGGCCGTCTCCCGCACATCGCACAGTCCGCGGTCTCTCGTGGCCGCGGTGAGCGCGCGCGCGGCCGGACCGGTGCTGGAGCAGCCGAGGCTCGTGCTGAGCGACTGCCGCGGGCTGCGCGTGAGGCTCACGTCGGCGGAGCAGAAGCTGGACGGCGCGCCGCTCCCGTCGCGGCAGGACATCGAAAAGCTCGCGCGCGCGGAGTTCTCCCCCGCAGCGGACGTTCACGCCTCGGTCACCTACAAGCGCTACATGGCGGGGGTCATGGTTGCCGACCTTCTGGCGGCGCTTGCGAACGAGGCGGCTTGATGAGAATCACTTTCACGCTCAACCGGGTCGTCCGCACGGTTTCGGCCGAACCGGGCGAGACACTACAAGAGCTCCTCCAGCGGATGGGGATTCCCTCCGTGCGCCGTGCAGACGACCGCGAAGGCTTCTCCGGCGCCGACACGATCCTCCTTGACGGCAGGGCCGTGCTTGCGGGCCTCATGGTCGCCGGCCAGGCGGAGGGCCATTCCATAGAGACAATCGAGAGCCTCATGGAGAACGGGCAGCTTTCCGCACTGCAGGGTGCCATGCTGGATGCCGGTGTCGTGCAGTCGGCGTTCAGCAGCCCGGCGGCGGCGCTCCTGATCGAGGAGCTGCTGCGCCGTTCCTCGGAGCCGACCGAGGCGGAGGTCGCGGATGCGCTCTCGGGCCTCCTCAGCAGGGCGACGGGCTACCAGCAGTTCTACCTCGCCGTGGAGCTGGCGCGCCGGCGCAGGAAGGATCCCTCCTTCAGGCAGGCCGCCGCCGAAGAGTTCCGTGAGGATCTTCGCGTCATCGGCAAGTCCGGACGCCGTGTCGACGGCACGAAGCTCGTGGCAGGGATGAAGGCCTACGTGGAGGACAGGGTGGAGCCGGGGAGTTGCGTGATGCTGATGCTCCGCAGCCCCCATGCGCACGCCAGGATTCTGGGCCTCGACACATCGGCGGCAGAGGCGCTGCCCGGGATCGTGGCGATCTTTACCCATCGCAACTGCCCGGACATCCTCTACACATTCGCAGGGCAGGGTTATCCCGAGCCCTCGCCGTACGACTTCCGGATGTTCAGCCCCGTGGTCAGGCACGTGGGAGATCGTGTCGCTGCCGTCGTCGCCGAGGACGAGCGCGCGGCGGAAGAGGCGCTGAAGCGCATCGTTGTGAAATACGAGGTCCTGCCCGCTGTCCTCTCGATCGATGCGGCGAAATCCGACGGCGCGCCCCAGGTCCACGGCGATCAGCTGGAGAAGATCAGGTGCGAGCTGTCCATCGGCTCCGACCCGAAACGCAATCTCGCCGCCAGCGCCTCGGGTTCCACGGGAGACATGGAAAAGGGCTTTGCCGTGGCGGACGCCGTGGTGGAACGCACGTACACGACGAGCAAGGTGCAGAGCACGCCTGTCGAGCCACACGTGGTGTACACGAAGATGGACGGCGACAGGCTGGTCATCCACGCCTCCACCCAGGTTCCCTGGCACCTGCGGAGGATCGTGGCGCGAGTCCTGGGCATCCGGGAGAACCGCATCCGGGTCATCAAGGAGCGCGTCGGCGGCGGCTACGGGAGCAAGCAGGACATCCTCCTGGAGGACGTCTGCGCCTGGGCGACGCTGCAGACCGGCCGTCCGGTATTCTACAAGTACACGCGCGAAGAAGAGTTCATCGCGGCCACGACCCGTCACCCCTTCCGCATGAGGGTGAAAATCGGGGCGAAGAGGGATGGCACGATCACCGCCATGCACCTTTCCACGGACGCGGACACCGGGGCCTACGGGAACCATGCGCTCACCGTGCCGATGAACTCCTGCTCGAAGTCCCTCCCCCTGTTCCGCTGCGACAATATATCCTTCGAGGTGAAGAGCTGGTACACCAACCATGTTCCCTCGGGAGCCTACCAGGGCTACGGCGCCCCGCAGGGTTCATTCGCCGTGCAGATGGCAGCCGCCGAGCTCGCGTCGGAGCTGGGAATCGACCAGGTGGAGTTCATCGAGAAAAACCAGGTCCGGGAAGGCGACGTGCTGGAGATCCTGAAGTCCCTCGGCGAGGGCCGACCGGGAGAGGCGGTGACCGTCGGAAGCTGCGGCTTGGACAAGGCGCTCGCACTCGGCCGTCAAAGCATCAGTTGGGGGCAGCGCGTGCCGGACGGGGATCCCGACGTGGAAGTCGGCAAGGGCGTGGCGGTCATCCAGCAGGGGTCGGGGCTCCCGGGTCTCGACCAGGCCTGCGCCGACGTGCGGCTCCTCTCCGACGGCACATTCATGGTTCTCTCGGGGGGCGCCGACCTGGGTACGGGCCTGGACACGCTGCTGGCGAAGATCGCGGCCGAGACCCTCTGCTGCGACGTGGAGAACGTGACAGTCCTGACGGGAGATACGGACACCACGCCATTCGACAAGGGCGCCTACGCGTCGAGCGGCACATACTTCTCCGGCAACGCGGTGCTCAAGGCATCGCAGGCCCTGGCGGAACGGATGGCCGCCACTGTGGCCGCCATCCTGAAGGAGCCCCGCGAGGGGGTGGGCCTGGCGTACCCCGGCGTAGTGAAGGGCACACGCGGGAGCATGACCTACGCGGCGCTTGCCCACCGCTGCGGCACCGGCCACGGGGAGGGAGATCTCGTGGGAAGCGCCTCCTTCACCAGCCACGACAACGCCATCCCCTACGCCGCGCACTTCTGCGAGGTCGCGATCAACACCCGGACCGGCGCAATCGATGTGCGCCGCTACCATGCCGTGCACGACAGCGGCACGCCGATCAATCCCGAGCTGGCCCTGGGGCAGATCTACGGCGGGGTGCTGAAGTCCATCGGCCATGCCTTGTACGAGGAAATGATCTTCGACGAGGAGGGCCGCTGCCTCACCACGGGGCTCGCCGCGTACGGGGTGCCCATGATCCAGGAGCTGCCGCGGGATTTCCGCGTGCGCATGATCCAGACCGATGACCGCTACGGGCCGTTCGGCGGCAAGAGCGTGGCGGAGATCAGCGTGAACGGCGCAGCCCCCGCTCTGGCTGCCGCCATCCATGACGCCGTCGGCGTCTGGATGCGCGACTGGCCCTTTACGCCGGAAAAACTGCTTGCCGCACTTGGGAGGTTCTGATGCCCGCACAGACTGCGCACGACATCAGCCGCATGATCGACGGCCTCTCGGCCGGGGCGCTGGCCGAATTGAAGGGACGCGATTTTCTCCTCACGTGGGACAAGAGCCGGGCGGAGCTGGAGACGGTCCTCCAGTGCGCCCGGGTCCTGAAGTCCCTGCGGACGAGCAACATATCCGCCCGTGTCTACGACAGCGGGCTCGCCGTCTCCCTGTTCCGCGATAATTCCACGCGCACCCGATTCAGCTTCGCCTCCGCGTGCAACCTCCTCGGCTTGACCGTGTCGGACCTGGAGGAGGGCAAGTCCCAGATCGCTCATGGAGAGACCGTGCGGGAAACCGCGAACATGGTCTCCTTCATGGCCGAGGCGGTCGGGATCCGGGACGACATGTACATCGGCAAGGGTCACACCTACATGAGGCAGGTGGCCGAGGCGCTGGAGCAGGGTCATCAGGACGGCGTGTTGGAACAGCGGCCCACGGTGGTGAACCTCCAGTGCGACATCGATCATCCCACGCAGACCATGGCCGATCTTCTCCACCTCGTCTCGGAAGCCGGGGGCGTGGAAAAGCTCAAGGGGAAGAAGGTGGCCATGACGTGGGCGTACTCGCCTTCCTACGGCAAACCGCTCTCCGTGCCGCAGGGCGTCATCGGCCTGTTCACCCGTTTCGGGATGGAGGTGCGCCTCGCCCATCCCGAGGGGTATTCCCTCATGCCCGATGTCGTGGACAAGGCGGGCAGATTCGCACGGGAGGCGCGCGGGGGCTTCCGCGTGTGCGGGTCCATGCGTGAAGCCTTCGACGGGGCGGACTTCGTCTATCCCAAGAGCTGGGCGCCCTTTTCCGTGATGGAGGAGCGTACCGTCCTCGTGGAGTCCGGCGAGCGGCAGAAACTGCAGGAACTGGAGAAGCGATGCCTGGAATCGAACGCGCGGTTCCAGGACTGGCAGTGCACGCGAGAGCTGATGGCGACGACGAACAACGCCTTGTACCTGCACTGCCTGCCGGCGGACATCAGCGGGGTAAGTTGCGTCCGGGGAGAGGTCGCCGCGGAGGTCTTCGATCGGTTCCGCACGCCCCTCTACCGGCAGGCAAGCTGGAAGCCGTACATCATTGCGGCCATGATCTTTGTGTCACGGATGACAAACGCCCGGGCGGCGCTCTCCACCCTTCTGGACAGGGCCGAGACCCGGGTGCTGTAGGAGGCGGAACATGGACCAGAAGGTTCTTCTCCTGGATGCGCAAACCGGATTCTACCGGGTGCGACGATACCCGGTGGGAAGATTCTTCGGACCGGTGGACCTCGGTCTGCACCTCTCTTCCCGCACGCAATCGATCAACATCGGTGTCGGGCTGCTTGCCGGCTCGATTTTTCCCGGCTCCAACCGCCTGTTCGTCACCGGCTTCTCCCCGTGCTGGCGCGGATTCTACGTTTCCTCCATGGGCGGTGCCGGGCTGGTGTTCGACAACCTGGGGCTCAACGCAGTGTCGATCATCGGCAAATGCCCGGTCCCCTCGGTCCTGCTGTTGAACCGCACCAGCGGGGAGGAGGTGGAGGTGGAGCTGGAGCCGGTGGATCCGCAGGGGGTGTGGAGTGCCGGACGCGGCGGCGCGTACGCCATGCTCGATCACGTGTACGAGAAGTACGGGAAGCGCTATGCCACAGATCCCCGGGTCCTCGCAACGGGGCCGGCCTCCCTGGCCACCGACATGGGGGGAATCGTCTCCGTGCCGATAAGCCAGGGCCGGTTGAGCTCTGTGGATACCTGGGCAGGGCGGGGCGGGATGGGCAGCAAGCTCCTACGGGAGCACGGGATCGCGGCGGTGATCTACGGCGGCACATACGTGGACGAGGATTTCCGTGACCGGAAGGTCGCCGACGCCTGGTTCGAGACGAAGTACAAGCAGCGGCTCCTTGCAAAGGACCTGGAAGCGACCACGAAGTACCGCTTCGATCCGAAGTTCAACACGGGCGGCACCTTCGGGGTGAACTATGCCGGCATCGGCGGCCGGCTCCTGGCCTTCAACTACAGAACGATTTTCGATTCGGAGCAGGACCGGCTCGGGCTGCACGAGCGACTCATCGTCGGGCACTACCTGAAGCAGTTCAACGAGGAGACCATCGTCCCCCGTCGGCAGCACACCTGCGGCGAGCCCTGCGCCGCGGTCTGCAAGAAGATGAAGGACGATTTCAAGAAGGACTACGAGCCCTACCAGGCCATGGGCCCCCTGTGCGGGATCTTTGACCAGCGCGCCGCGGAGCTGCTCTGCCACCGTGCGGACTCACTGGGCTTCGACGGTATCTCAGCCGGGGGTGTGCTGGCGTGGCTGATGGACCTTCTGGCCACGGGGGCTCTCACGAAGGAGGATCTCGGGGTCACTCGCACGCCCCGCTGGACGGTGGAAGGTTTCGATCCCGTTGCGGATTCCGCGCACAACGCGGAGCTCGGCGTGGAGCTCCTGGACTCCATGATCCTGCGCCGGGGCGTCTTGGACATGTCCGACGGCGCACGGAGATGGGGGAGGAGGCTCTCGCGCGAGCGCGGGCTTCGCCTCCTGGACTCATTCGTGTTCGTGTCCTTCGGCCGGCAGGGGTGGATGGTCCCCAACCAGTACTGGACGCCGGGGGTGCTCGCGCCGATGGCGATCATGGGCAAGTACTACATGTACTACGGCCACGCCTTCGCGCCGCCTCGCGACCTGGGAAGGATGTGCGCCGAGCGCTTCCAGAAGGAGCTTGTCCTCGACACCGCCGGCTTCTGCCGCTTCCATCGCGGGTGGGTGGAGGACACGGTGCCCGACATCTTCGGCAGCCTCTACGGCATGAAGGACCAGCTCCTCGCCGCGACGGCGGTGACCGCGAGCAGGATCAATTCCCGCAACGCCTCGGTGTACTGGGAGTCCGAGAGGGACATCGATTTCGTGCGCACCTTCCTCACCCGGATGCGCGACGTCGACGGGGAAAAGGACCCGAAGCTGCTGGAATGGATCGCCCGGTTCGACGCCGACAGGAAGGAAGCGGCGCTGGAATGGTGGTTCGAGATGCGCAAGGGCATCGACGAGAGCCTGCGGGAGTTCTAGGACGTGCTGTACACGATTGGCTCGGTCGGGAGATACAGCTCTTACGGCGGCATCCGCTTCCCGCCTTCGATCCTTTTCATTTGATGGTCCACCGCGGTAGCGCCAAGGAGCTTAGTAGGCTGGCGTATCGTGCCGACGGGCTCGAATCGAAGCTGCGCGCCTTCGTAGTGAGCTTGGCGGACAAGCGGTGGCCCGCTCTCTCTCGCTCAGTGCCTGTTCAGCTGCCTGCAGGAAGATCGCAGGACCAGAGTCGGCCGGAGCACGACCCTGCGGGAGCTGATGAACTTGTGCTCCACCATGTGGATGAGGAGCGTGAGCGCGTTTTTGCCCATCTCGTACGCGGGGCAGGACACTGAGGTGAGGGAGAGCATGCCGGATATTGGCATGTCTCCGTATCCGACCAGCGACACGTCCCTGGGGACCTTCAGGCCGCGCTCCTCCATTGCCTTGCGGATTCCAAACGCGATCAGGTCGCTTCCTGCGAACGCCGCGGTGAAGACAGGTTCCCCCGCCTTCAGGATCCGCTCCATCGCCGCGTGGGAGGTCTCCGAGTCGAATGAGCACTCCGTGATGAGCGCGGGGCGAACTGGGATCCCGTGCTCCCGCAGGGCCCGCTTGTACCCGGCGAGGCGCGCCCGCTCCGTGCTCGTGACGTGCGTGCCCCCGACGTACAGGATGGATCTGTGCCCCAGGTCGACGAGATATTTGGTGGCCAGGAACGCCCCCTCCTCGTCATTGGACACGACCCAGTTCGCATCTTCCGCTTCCAGGCTGCGGTCTGCCAGGACAACGTGGATCGCCTTCTCCTGCAGGAGCGCATACCCCTGGAGCTTGTCCCCTGAGGGGACGAGGATCGCTCCGTCGATCGGCGTCTCCGAGAGGCGGTGGATGTTCTTCAGCTCGATCTCCGTCGAGTTGGCCGAATCCATGAAGAGGATGTTCCAGTTGTAGGTCTTGGCCACCGCGTCGATGCCGTGGAGCAGGACGCAAAAGAACGGGTCCAGGATCGAGGGAACGATCACGGCGACGGTTCTGTGCCGGGCTGCGGGGCGCGGCCGCGATTTCTTACGGTACTCCAGGTTCGCCACGGCGCGGGCGACGCGGTCGTAGGTTTCGGCTTTCAGCTGCGACTTGTCCTGGAGCGCCCGCGAGATCGTGGATATGGACACCCCCGCGATTTTCGCCACGTCGGAGAGCGTGGGAGTTTTTTTCCTCGGCGTCATTGGTGTTGCCATGGTGACGGGGAGCGCCCCCCGTTTGTTCCAATCCCTGGAGAGTATCACATTGCGCGATTCCTGAAAAGAAAGGCAAATTTGCTGAAAAAAGTTGACAGGTGCCCGGAATAATGATAGGATTTTTCAAACTGAAAACTGGTGCCCTGGTGGGCGGTTTCCCCGTGCGGGAAGGAATGAAGAGCCGGTGCATTCCGGTCTTTCAGGGCCGGGCCGACGAGAAGGGAGGTGACAGGACCATACTCAGGAGTTCGGCCGCGATGTGATCTGTCGCGGCAGCTTAGAAAGAGGAGGAAGAAACATCATGAAGAGAATTTGTCTCGTGCTCGGCGTGTTCGTGGCCCTCGTCCTCGTCGCGGGCGTCGCGGTCGCCCAGGAAGTCCCCAAGGGCGTGAAGGTCGCGGGGTCTCCCGAGGTGATGCCGACGACCGCGGAGATCCAGAAGGCCATTCCCGCATCCCTGGTGAAGATAGGGAAGGGCAAGACCATCCGGATCATGTTCCAGGGCGGCGGTGACTCGGCGCCCCCGCTGGAGCTGAAGGAGCTTGTCCAGAAGCAGACGGGTCTGAACCTGACCATCGACGTCATCCCGCCGGAGAACCTCCACGAAAAGCAGCTCACCTTCTTCCTGTCCGGCCTCGCCGACTATGACCTGCTGGAGCTCTACCCGACCTGGATCGGCGAGTACGCGGAGGCCCAGTACATCGAGAACCTGGACGCGCTGAACGCCAAGTACGGCCAGGAGCTCAACACATCGGACTTCATCGAGGGCGCCCAGGTCGGCTTCGACAAGTACAAGGGCTCCTGGTACGCGATCCCCTACGACGGGGACGTGAACATGTTCTACTACCGCAAGGATCTTTTCGACGACGCGAAGAACAAGGCGGACTTCAAGGCCAAGTACAAGTACGATCTCCTGCCTCCGAAGAGCTGGGAAGAGGTCAGGGACCAGTCGGAGTTCTTCACCGGCCGGACCAAGGACTTCTATGGCTTCGGCACTCTCGCCCTGAAGACCTGGTGGGCGGTTGACTACTGGGCCAACGTCTACAGGAACAGGCTCGCCGCGGACGGGGTGGCATTCGAGAACGGCCTGGTGAACGACAAGGGCGTCATCGAGCTCAACAAGGACGCCTTCGTGAAGGCCAACGACTTCTATAAGGGCCTGATGAAGTTCTCCCCTCCGGGAATCCTTAACTGGGGCTACCCGGAGAGCAAGGAAGGCATGGGCAATGGCGTCGTCGCCATGACCATGCAATGGGCCACCTCGGTGTTCCGCGACCCGCGCCAGGCCAAGTACTGGGACAAGACCTACGCGGTGCCGATGCCCGGTTTCAAGAGGAAGGACGGGAGTGTGAAGGCTGTCACCTCCTTCGCCGTGGGCAAGGGGCTGGTGATCCCGACAGCCTCCAAGAACAAGGACATTGCGTTCCTCTACGCACAGTTCCTGGCTTCCACTACCATGCAGATCTACGCAACCAACTCCGGCTCCGGCGTGGACCCCAACCGCTACTCAGTGTGGAAGGACCAGCGGGTGAGGGACGTCTGGGGGCCGCTGGTTGACCCCACCATGAAGTCCCTGCAGATGGGGATCGGGGACATCAAAGTCCCCCAGGCCTCCAAGTTGTACGAGGCCCTTTTGAACGAGCTCAGCCAGTCCTGGTCTGGAGCGCAGACCTCCGCTCAGGCCTACGACCGCACCATGACAGAGTGGAACAAGATCATGAAGGAATGAGCGCGCGAGCGTGAACCTTCGAGGGGGCGGGGCTCCGGCCCGTGCCCCCTCCTTTCTCACATCCTGAGGCAGGGGAAAAGCATGGCATCACGGCAAAGGGAGTTGCGTCGGGCACACTTCCGCAAGCGGGCGACGCCGTACGTGTACATGGCGCCCACCATGATCTGGCTTCTGGCGTTCATGATCTACCCGCTCATCTTCGCCCTTGTCATGGCATTCAAGAGATTCAAGCTCCAGAAAGGCCTGACCTTCTGGAACATGCCCTGGAATGGGCTTAACAACTTCATCGACGCGTTCAACGACCCGTATTTCCTGCTGTCCCTGGAGAAGACCGTCGTCATCCTTGTCGCGGCGGTGACGATCGAGTTCCTGCTCGGGTTCCTGGTCGCCTGGCTGCTCAACAAGAAGCAGATCCGGGGGGACTTCATCTGGATCGCCCTCATCCTGAGCCCTATGATGATGCCGCTGATCGCGAGCGGGAACCTCTGGCGCATGCTCCTGGACATGCGGTGGGGCGCCGTGAACGCCTTGGTGATGTTTCTCGGCTTCAAGCCGATCGACTTTCTCGGGACCATACAGTGGTCCCTGCCCGCGGTCATCTTCGTGGAGATCTGGCAGTGGACCCCGTTCGTCATCATCACCCTCCTTGCGGGACTCCGCTCCATCCCGGAGGAGCCTAAGGAAGCGGCCATGGTGGACGGGGCGAGCCATTGGCAGGCATTCACCCATGTGATCCTCCCCCACCTGCAGGGGCAGATCATGATCGTGCTGCTCATCAGGAGCATGGACGTGGTGAAGACCTTCGACATCGTCTATGCCCTGACCTTCGGCGGCCCGGGCCAGAGCACCACCGTGGCCACCTTCTATCTCTACCGGCAGGCCTTCACCCAGTTCAAGCTGGGCTACGGCGCCGCCCTCTCCTGGCTTATCTTCATCATGGTCTACCTCATCAGCTATGTCATCCTGAAGCTGTTCCGCAGACAGGAGTCCGCAATATGAGCAACCGAAAGACCCGGGGCCTCCGCACCGTGCTGCTGCATCTGGCAGTTGCGGCCTTCTCCCTCGCGTTCGCCTTCCCCCTGATCTGGATGCTCATGACATCCTTCAAGACCCCCCGCGAGTACTACAGCATGCCTCCGCGGTTCCTGCCCAAGCAGCTGACGTTCTTCCACTACAAGGAAGCATTCGCGCCGTGGACCATCAACCCGAACGAACTCTCCGAGTCGACGTACTTCATCGAGGAGTCGGCCGGGAGGGTCGAGTCGGTGGTCCCGAACATCTTCAACAGCCTCATCATCATCGGAGGCTCGGTCGCCCTCGCGCTCCTCGTGGGGATATGGGCCGCGTACGCCCTGTCGCGTTTCAAGTTCAGGGGAGGAGAGAACCTGGGAAGCTGGATCCTGTCTACGCGCATGATGCCCCCCATCGTGATTGCCATTCCCATGTTCTGGGTCATGCGTCGCCTCGGGCTCACGGGGACGCACGTCGGGCTGATCCTGATCTACGTCATGACCCAGCTCCCCTTCGTCATCTGGATGATGAAGGGCTTCTTCGACGAGGTGCCAACCAGCCTCGAGGAATCGGTCCTGGTGGACGGGGGCTCTCGGGGGACCGCGATGTACCGGGTGATCCTTCCGCTCGCTTTTCCCGGGATCATCGCTACGGCCCTCTTCTGCATCTTTCTGACGTGGACGGAGTTTCTCTTCGCCTCGGTCTTCACCAACTCCACGAGCGCCACGCTCCCCGTGGTCCTCTCCTGGTTCCGCCAGGACAGGGGTATCCTCTGGGGGCAGATGAGCGCCGTCATGGTGGTCGCGCTCATCCCCCTGCTTACCATTACGATGGTTCTGCAGAAGCAGATGATCAAGGGGCTCACCGCGGGAGCCTTGAAGTACTGACAACCGGGCGGCCTCGCCCAGCGGAGGTTCGAATGTCCATGACGCCTCGGGATCGCGTCGTCACCGCGCTCGCTCACAAGGAGCCGGACCGTGTGCCCATCGGGTTCGGCTGCCTCCACGACAGCATCCACGTCTTCGGCCACCGAAAGCTCAAGGAACACCTTGGGTTTGCAGGCGGGGACGAGAGGATTCAGGACGCGTTCCAGCAGATCGTTTTCCCTGACGAAAGGCTCCTTCAGCGCTTCCAGGCCGATTGCCGCCCGGTGTATGGCATGCCCGCAAAGCCCTACACTTTCGCCTACTATCAGGAGGGGGAGTTCCGCAAGTGGCGCGACGAGTGGGGCACCGTCTACCGCCAGCCCGTGAAGACCGGGATCTGGTTCGACTTCGAAAAGCACATCTGGTCCGGGAAGACGGCGCAGGAGATCAAGGCGCACAAGCTGCCGGACCCGACGGACCCCAGCCGCTTCGAAGGCCTTAGGGATCAGGTGCAAACACTGCTCCGCGACACAGACAAGGCCATCGTGGCCCACGCCCCCACGGGAGGGATCGTCGAGCATTCCTACTGGCTGCGGGGCGTCGACGAGGCCTACATGGACATGGCGGCCGACCCGAAGCTGGTGGAGCTCGTGGCGGACCGGGTGGTGGAGTGGCTCGAACCCTGGTGGACCGAGTACATGAAAGCCATTGGAGATCTCGTGCAGGTAGTCCAGATGGGTGACGACCTGGGCGGGCAGGATGGGCCCCTCTTCTCCCCGGAGCTGTACCGCAGGTACTTCAAGCCCCGCGAGGCCCGGCTCATCAGGATCGTGCGTAAATACTCCAAAGCCAAGATATACTTCCACTCCTGCGGGGCCATCCGAGAATACATACCGGACCTCATCGAAATCGGCGTGGATGCCCTCAACCCGGTTCAGGTCCAGGCCAGGAACATGGACAGCGCGGGGCTGAAGAAGGACTTCGGCAAGGACCTCTCCTTCTGGGGAGGCGGGGCCAACCCCAACGCCGTCATGTCCCGCGGGACCCCGGAGGATGTGCGGCGCGAAGTGAAGAGGCGAGTGGAGGACCTCGCCCCCGGGGGCGGGTTTGTGTTCGCCTCCGTGCACAATATCCAGTCCGAGGTGCCGCCCCAGAACGTGGTCGCGTTCTTCGAGGCAGCCCTGGAGTACGGGAAGTACTAGGAAGGGGAGGAGGAATCGCCGATGGAGAGGCTCGCCATGTGTTATCGTGCCATCCCCGCGAAAAAGCAGGAGTACATCAAGGCGCACAAGGAGATCTGGCCGGAGATCACCCGCGGGCTCAAGGAGGCGGGCTGCCGGGAGATGACCATTTTCCTCAGGGGCAACTCCCTGTTCCTCTACGCCGTCATCGACGACGTTGCGGAGTTCAACAGGATCCGCGCCCTGGACCCCGCATACCACCGGTGGAACGCCTGGATGAACGAGCTCCTCGAGGCGCCCTATGACGCCCTGGAACCGGGGCCCTTCGCGGTCATGGAGGAAATCTGGAGGTTCGAAGAAGGGGACGTGAAATGAGTTGCGACGCGCCCGACATCAAGCGCCTCCTGGCTTCTTTTGACCACAAGAAGACCGACCGGGTCCCGAACTTCGAGATTCTGATCGAGGACCGCCACACCAGCCGCCTGCTGGGCAGAACGGTCGGCCACACCCTCGGGTCCGCCAAGGGGGCGAGCGAGGATGAGTACGTCACTCCCCCCATGGACGCCATGGATTACGTCGAAATCTGCAGGCTCATCGGCCAGGACGCGGTGGGGATGGACGCGCTGTGGGCCCCCCTGAAGCGGAAGGGGGACGACGGGAAGCTTCATATCATCACGGACGGGAGCGTGCACACTTGGGAGGAGCTGGACAAGGTGGTCCCGCACTCCCAGGAGCTCGATATCGAGCCCAAGCGCAGGCACCTGCGCGCCTACATTGAGGCCTGCAAAGGCACCGGCATCGGGACCACCATCATGACCTGCGCCCCCATCATGACCCCCTACCAGTTCATTGTGGGCTTCGAGGAGTTCATGATGAAGCTCATCACGGACCAGGACTTCGTGGAGAAGGTCGTGTCCCTGTGCATGGACTACTATGTGGACCTGGTCCGAATGGCCTGCGAGGAAGGGGTGGCCTTCATCTACATCGCGGACGATATCGGCCAGAAGGGTAGCCTCATGATGGGGTTGGAGCTCTCCCGAAAGTGGGCCATCCCGTGCTACGCGAAGATCGTCGAGATCTGCCGCGGGTACAAGGTCCCGGTGGCCATGCACAGCTGCGGGAACGCGGTGGCGGTCATACCCGACCTCATCGACATCGGGATCGTCATGTACAACCCCGTGGAGCCTACCTCCGGCGCCGACATCTACGAGGTGCACCGAAAATACGGGGACAAGATCTGTTTGAGCGGGAACATCGACATCGCCGGTGTCCTCGCCTTTGGCAGCCCGCAGGCGGTGGCGGAGGACGTGCGGGCCCACATCGAGGCGCTCGCCGGGGACGGAGCCTACATCCTGACCACCAGCCACAGCGTCACCAACGACATCCCCTACGAGAACTTCCTTTCCATGATTGCGGCCGGCCACCGCTACGGCCAGTATCCCCTGGCGGCCGGAAGGGCGGAGCGCGCCGACTGCCACGCACAGCGGGAGCTCGGGAAAATCCTCAGCCACGTCGGGGGGGAGCGCATGGAAAAGAAGCTCTTCACCCCGGAGACCCGCTACGGGGTGTGCAAGGGTTGCGGGAACAGGGCCGTCACCTACCACGTGCCCTCCGACGAGATGCTCTGCGAGAAGTGCTATCCCGCCGCGGGCTGGGTCCTGGTCCACGAGGGCCCGGAGATGGGCTGGCACCGAAAGAGCGCGAAACTGTGCTGAGGAGGACCGCGCCTTGAGCATCGACGCGGGTCGGAGCGCGCAGGTGCGGGTCCTGCTCGCCGGCGAATCGTGCATCTCGACGAGCACCCACGCGAAGGGCTGGGACTTCTTCTCCAGTACGGTCTACGAGACTGGAATCCGCGCACTCCAGGGGGCTCTCACGGGGACCGACATCGAGCTCGAGCATCTGCCGGGACACCTGGCGCCGGAGAAGTTTTCGCTCACCAGGACGGAGCTCGGCGCGTACGCCGTCGTGATTCTGAGCGACATCGGGGCGAACTCCCTCCTCCTGCACCCCGCCACGTGGATTTCCGGCACGACAATGCCGAACCGTCTGCGTCTGCTGAAGGACTGGGTTCTCGACGGGGGCGGGCTTGCCATGTGCGGCGGCTACTACTCGTTCGCCGGGATACACGCAGGGGCCAAGTACTATCGGACTCCCATTGAAGAGGTCCTTCCCGTGAGCATCCGCACCTTCGATGACCGGGTCGAGACCCCGGAAGGGGTCGTCCCAGAGATTGTGCGCAGCGAACGCCCGGTGCTGGAAGGGATCGAAGGCGCATGGCCCGCGCTCCTGGGCCTGAACGAGCTCACTCTGAAGGAAGACGGAGAGCTCCTGGCACGGGCGGGGGTGCATCCCCTCCTGGCCGTCGCACAGAGGGGCAGGGGACGGACGCTCGCCTGGGCGTCAGACATCGGCCCGCATTGGTGCCCGGAGGGGTTTACACGCTGGAGCGGGTACGCTCGGCTTTGGAGAAACGCGCTACACTGGATTGCAGGAGGGACTCGATGAAACTGGCAGTCATTCTGGGAAACCTCGGGAACACCAACGACCGTTTCCTCTCCAGCGGTTATAAAGACCAGCCCACCAAGGAAGAGATGCTGAAGCGCGCGGCGGCCATCGAGGGCGTGCAGGGCGTCGAGCTCGTCGGCAGCTGGGATATCACCAGGGAGACCGTGGACCAGGTCGGCGCGCTTCTGGCCAGGCATTCACTGAAATGCGTCTCCATCATTCCCGACCACTTTGCCCAGAAGAGGTGGGGAAAGGGCGCCTTTTGCTCCAAGGACGCATCCATCCGGGCGCAGGCGGTGGATGAGACGGGGAGGATGGCGGAGGCCGCCTTGAAGCTGGGATGCGACCTGATCAACCTCTGGCCGGGGCAGGACGGTTACGACTACCCCCTTCAGGCCGACTACCGGCAGGAAAGGGAGTGGCTGGAGGAGGGGGTGCGCTCTCTGTGCAAGAGCTTCCCGCGCGTGCGCTTTTCCCTGGAGTACAAGCCTAAGGAGCCCCGCACCCATTCGTACATGGCCCGGTGCGGGGACACCCTCCTCCTGGCCCAGCGTGTCGCCATGCCCAACGTCGGCGTCACCATCGACACGGGCCACTCTTTCGTTGCCGGTGAGAACGTGTCGGAGGCGGTAGCGATGCTCTCGATGGCAGGAGAGAAACTCTTCCACATGCACTTCAACGATAACTACCGCTCCTGGGACGACGACATGATCGTCGGGTCCGTGCACTTCGTGGAGTACGTGGAGCTCCTCTTCTGGCTGCGGGAGTGCGGCTACAAGGGCTGGTACTCCATGGACCAGTATCCCTACAGGGAAGAGGCTCAGGGCGCCCTGCGGGAGAGCATCGAGTTCCTCAAGGCCATCGACAGGCTGCTCGACGCCAGGTCCATTGAGGAGATCAGGGAGCTGGTTCGGACCGGGGACGCCGTGAAGTCCACGGGGTGGGTGCGGAAGCGCTTCCTCTCGTGACGCCCGGAGCGGGAACCGGGACCGCTTCCGGCATGCAGGACGGCTGATGGAAGGAAAGACCTCGGCCCGTGCACACCCGCGCGGTGCGATCTCGGCCAACGGCACCGCATTCACAGGCGACGAGACTACAGGGCGACGCCATTCTTCCCGAGCTTCCCACGCCGGTGACCGCCGGCAAGATCAATTCCCGCAATTCCGCGGCGCTGGGCTGGTGGTTCGAGATGCGCAAGGGCATCGACGAGAGCCTGCGGGAGTTCTAGTGCACGCCGCCCGAAGGGCGGCACTGAAATTGACACATCCGGAGCGCCGTCGTACCTTCTGCTGGTATGCATGCTCTCGTCCTCAGGGAATACGGGAAGCTCACCTACGAAGAGATCGCCGATCCGCGCGCGCAGCCCGACGAGGTCCTCATCGAAGTGAAGGCCTGCGGCATCTGCGGGAGCGACGTCCACGGGATGGACGGTTCTACAGGCCGTCGGATCCCCCCCGTCGTAATGGGACACGAAGCGTCGGGCGTGATCGTCGAACGCGGCGCCGAATCCGCCTCCGGCGGCGCAAATGGTAAGTGGCGCGTCGGCGACAGGGTGACGTTCGACTCCACCGTCTGGTGCGGCGAATGCTGGCACTGCCGCAGGGGAGAGATCAATCTCTGCGAAAACCGGCGCGTGTTGGGCGTTTCCTGCGCGGAGTACCGGCGCGACGGCGCTTTTGCACGCTACGTCGCCATCCCCCATCGAATCCTGTACCGAATCCCGGACGACGTCGGATTCGACCACGCCGCGCTCGTCGAGCCCCTTTCGATCGCGTTCCATGCCGTGCGGCTCGCGAGGCCCCAGCTCAACGAGGTCGCGGTTGTCGTGGGAGCGGGCATGATCGGCCTTCTCATCCTCCAGGTCCTGAAGGCCGCAGGGTGCAGTCAGGTGATTTCGGCTGACGTGGACCCGTCCAGGCTGCAGAGGGCGCTGGACAACGGCGCCGATGCCGCGTTGGACCCGCAGGTCCCGGGCTTCGCCGAAGAAGTCCGCGACCGGACCTCGGGCCGCGGCGCGGACATTGCCTTCGAGGCGGTCGGCATCAGCGCTGCCCTGCAGACCGCCCTGGGCTCGGTGCGCAAGGGCGGGCGGCTTGCGCTGGTCGGCAACGTGGCGCCGAAGGTGGACCTCGCCCTGCAATCGGTGGTTACGCGCGAAATCGCCATGCTCGGCTCCTGCGCCTCACAGGGCGAGTACCCGGCGTGCCTGGACCTCATTGCCCGGGGGCGGGTCCGTCTCGAATCCCTGATTAGCGCGAAGGCCCCCCTCTCCGGGGGCGCCACGTGGTTCGACCGGCTGTACAAGCGCGAAACGGGCCTGATGAAGGTGATTCTCACGCCATGAGTACCCCCTTTTTCGACCTCTCGGGACGCGTTGCGGTGGTGACCGGGACAAGCCGCGGCCTGGGGCAGTATTTCGCACGGGCGCTGGCAAGGGCAGGAGCGGATCTCGTCATCACCAGCAGGCAGAAGGACTCCCTGGAGCCGTTTGCCGAGGAGATCAGGGCAATCGGCCGGAGGGCCGCACTCGTGGAGCTGGACGTCCGGGACCACCGGAGCATACAGCGCATGGCCCAGTCGGCGCACGCGGCCTTCGGCAGGATCGACATCCTGGTGAACAACGCGGGCTGCAACGTGAGGAAGAGGGCCGCCGAGGTGACCTGGGACGACTGGAACCTCGTCCTCGAAACGAACCTGCGCGGCACCTTCTTCGTTTCACAGGCAATCGCGAGGTTTATGATCGAAGCGCGCTACGGACGGATTATTACTCTCGGATCAGAGACTTCGGTCGCGGGGTATGCGGGACTTGCGCCGTACGGCGCGAGCCGCGGCGGGATCCGCCAGCTCACCATGAGCCTGGCCCACGATTGGGGCGAGTACGGCATCACCGTGAACTGCCTTGCGCCCGGCTGGTTCAGGACGGCGCAGAACTCAGTGATGTATGAGGATCCCGCCTGGGTGGCCTCTTTGAACGAGCGCATTCCGATCGGACGTCCGGGTGCGCCGAACGACCTGGACGGGGCCGTGGTGTTTCTTGCCTCGGAAGAGAGCAGGTACGTGACAGGACAGCTGCTGCTGATTGACGGGGGGCTCTCGACGGGCGCTCTCCGCGCTCTCCCGAACCGGCGGCCCGCTGACCCGTAGGGGCGGCCCGCTAGTCTTTGCCCGGCCGGGCTGCGTAAACGGCGATCTCTCCCTCTGCCTGGTTCGCGGCGAACAGAAGATCGCCGCCGGCCTGTTCCAGCACGAGCATGTTGGCGGCGCCCGCGCTCTCATCGACGACGATTCGCCGGGGCCGCGCTGCAGCGTCTGGCCCGAACTGGAACAGGAGGAGGCTCTTGCTTTCGGCCCTGCTGCTCACGATGACGCTCCGTTGCCCGTTGAACGTCCCCGCCAGGACGCAGTGGCCGAAATCCAGCTCCGCATCCCAGAAAGGACTCCAACTGTCACCCGACCTCCGGTACGCGCGCAGGGTGTTCCCATGGAAGGGCTCGATCGTGACCAGCTCATCCACCCCGTCGCCGTCCAGGTCGAAGACGGCCATCTCGCTGATTTCCTGCGTAAGAACCTGCCTCGACCCCCATTCCTTCCCGGTCGATTCGAGGTCCACGGCGAACAGCCCTTCGCCTGCACCGATGAGCAGTGACCGGCGGCCTTCGAACTCCGCCACGAGAAACCCGTGGTTCTTGTGGATACCCTCGAGCACGGGCTGGGGCTTCAGCGGAGAGACATCGGCGTCTCCTCCCAGCTCCGCGGCGTACACGGCCCCGGACCGCGACCAGTCCGCGGCATCCTTCTTGTCCTTCGCCAGGTTCGCGGCGAGCAGGTACCGGGCTCCGCCGCGCGTGACAAGCCCTATGCGGTGAGCGAAAGGAAGATCGAGGACCCGGACGGCCTCGCCTCCATCCCGTATGCGGTAGACGCCGCCGCCCTGGAATTTGTAGCCCACGAAGCAGCCCATCACGGCATAGAGCTCCGCGGCACGTGAGGAGTCGAAGACCAGTGCCATGCATCCGCCAGGCCCCGGCACAAGCATGCGGGCTTGCCGATAAGGCGGCGCGATCAGGACGACCGGCCCGTGATCCTCGGTGGCGCATACCACGTTCGGGCTCGAGCCCGGTCCGAACGTGCCGATAGCATAGGGCATGCTCATTCGATGGATGACGGTCTTGTCGAATCTCATGGTTTGGTGTGTGCAGCATACCATCATGTTTCTCTACGTGGAAGCCGCATGTCATCAGCTGGTCAGCGGGCGCCACTGCCTGCGCCGAGAGCGCCCGCCTTCTTCATCGCCTGCAATGCTTCTTCGTCTGTCATTATGGGGGTAATCGTGAAGGATTGCATTGCTCCCATCGACACGGCGAAGATGGAGAACGCCGACATGATCACGTCGTCGGGCATCTCGAAGATCAGGAACACATGATCCTCGCCGAACGCCCACCACATCGACAGGAGCCTTCCCCCGAGGCTCTCTGCTTCGGCCTGAATCTTTCCTTTGCAGCTGTGGGGCTGGGCGATCCAGGCCGCCCACCCCTGGGAGTTGAAAGATACCCGCAACAAGTAGTGTTTCATGACTCATCCTCGCCCGTGCATCGAAGCGGATCGCTTGCTTCGCTCGACCAGGTAGTGAAGCGTTTCGTCCGCCACAGGGCTCTCGCCGGCGATCAGGGCGGCCACCGCATGGCCGACCTCGCGCGGTGTGTACAGGGCCGGATTGTTGACACCCTGTCGCTCCCGACTCCGCGTGCGGATGACGCCGAGCATCACCTCATGGATGCGCGGCCCGGCAGGCCCCACCTCTTCCGCAAGCGTCATGACCAGGGATTTCTGCGCCGCATTCGTCAGGCCTATGAGCCCAGCGCCCGGAAAGGGCCGATCCGCGCTCAGCCCGGTGAGATGCACCAGGGCTCCTGTCGTCGGTCTGATCAGCGGGGCCAGCATGCGAATGGCCCGGAAATGGCTGGTGAGGTTGTCGGCAATCGAATGGGCCCAGATGCGATCCGTCACCTTGAGCAGAGGCCGGCTTGCCTCTCCCCACGCGCCGATTGCGATCACCGCGCCATCGAGCATGCCGAAACGGTGCCGCAATTGCTGCTGCAGTTGGGCGCTCCCCTCCTCATCCTGGTCGAGGTTCCCGACCAGCGGCACCAGACCGCCGCTTGCGACATCAGAGAGGTATGTGCGCACCTGATCGAGTCTTTCCGAGCTCCGACTCAGATCGATCACCATCGCCCCGCGCTCGAGCAGAGCGCGGACGATTCCCTCTCCGACACCGCCCGCGGCACCGGCCACCAGAATCTTTCGATTGAGCAAAGTATCCATGTCTTTCGCCTGACGGCTACTAATAATAGCCTAACAACAATATGATAGGGAATGTAGGCGGTGTCAAGTAATAAAGCTACAAAGTATTGGTTCATGTGGTATATTTCAGGGTAAGATCGCGAAAGCGGACGGCTATACTGCCGACCGCGAAGAGGAGGCGCTCCATGCACGCCCGGGGGCAAATCGACGTACAGGATCCGCACATCGACGTTGAAGACGGCAGCGGTGAATTGCCGCTCTGCTGGCAATTCCACGAGGCAATCGAGTTCGTCGGCCGCCGATGGATGGGCGCAATCCTTTTCGTGCTGATGCGCGGACCGCATCGATTCAACGCATTGCTCGCAGCGATCCCCGGCCTCTCCGATCGGCTCCTGACTCAGCGGCTGCGGGAGCTGGAATCGGCAGGGCTGGCTGTCCGCCGGGTGCTGACAGGCCCTCCGGTGAAGGTCGAATACGAGCTGACCGAAGCGGGCCGTGACCTGCAGGAGATCGTGCGGGCGGTGCTGCAATGGGGTCAGAAGTGGCTGCCGCCGAGGGACCAGCCCTGATGTTTCGGGAGCGAATCGGGGCATTTCTATCGAGTCCTGATATACGTTTCCAACAGACATTGACAATTGGGTGTTTCTGTTCGATACTCTTCTCAGAGAATTGATTTGTAATCTGCTCCCCGCTGGATCAGCCTTCGGGCCTCTGGTGGGGTTGTTATTTATAAAGGTTTGCTGATGCCAATTGAACCAACGACAAAGAGAGCTTTCGCCTTCTTCGACGGTCAGAACCTCTTCTGGCAACATCCATGGACTGCATGACGATTGCAGGAGTTCCACTCTCCCTCTCCACCGCCACTTAGTGATAGGCTGAGCTTGGGATGAGGCAACGCAGGCCCAAGTCGCAGAAGAGCGAAGCAAAGCACAATGATTCTGTAAACCTCGGTTTCGAGTCCAAGCTTTGGGCAGCGGCCGATGCGCTGCGGAACAACATGGATGCCGCCGAGTACAAGCACGTCGTCCTTGGCCTCATCTTCCTCAAGTACATCTCCGACGCCTTCGAGGGCCATCACGCAAAGCTGGAAGCCGACAAGGCGCAGGGCGCCGACCCCGAGGATCCGGATGAGTATCGGGCACTCAACATCTTCTGGGTTCCGCCGGAGGCGCGCTGGCATCATCTCAAGGCCCAGGCAAAGCAGTCGACCATCGGACAGCTCGTGGACGATGCCATGGCCGGCATCGAGCGAGACAACCCAACTCTCAAAAGCGTGCTACCAAAGGACTACGCCCGCCCCGCTCTCGACAAGCAGCGGCTTGGCCAGCTCATCGATCTCATCAGCAACATTAGCATCGGTGACAAGGAGAGCCGGTCAAAGGACGTCATCGGCAGGGTCTACGAATACTTTTTGTCTCAATTCGCAACCGCCGAGGGCAAGAAGGGGGGACAGTTCTATACGCCGTCGCGCGTGGTGCGTGTTCTGGTCGAGATGCTCGCCCCATACAAGGGCCGTGTGTATGACCCCTGCTGCGGTTCCGGCGGCATGTTCGTATCCAGCGAGAAGTTTATCGAGGCACATAGCGGCAAGATCGACGACATCTCCATCTACGGGCAGGAATCTAACTACACCACCTGGCGGCTGGCCAAGATGAACCTCGCCATCCGCGGCATCGACGCCCAGATCGGCCACGGTGACACCTTCCACAACGATCGCCATCCCGATCTCAAGGCTGATTACGTTCTGGCAAATCCGCCGTTCAATGATAGTGACTGGCGCGGTGAACTGCTGAAGGACGACAAGCGCTGGGTCTACGGGGTGCCGCCCGCGGGCAACGCGAACTTCGCCTGGGTGCAGCACTTCATCCACCACCTGGCGCCCAATGGAATGGCGGGGTTTGTGCTTGCTAACGGCTCGATGTCGTCCAACCAGTCTGGCGAGGGCGAGATCCGCAAAACCATCATAGAGGCCGATCTCGTGGACTGCATGGTGGCGATGCCGGGCCAGCTTTTCTACTCGACGCAGATCCCGGTGTGCCTCTGGTTCCTGGCGCGCAACAAGCACAACGGCCGCTTCCGCGACCGTCGCGGAGAGACGCTTTTCATCGATGCACGCAAGCTTGGTACGATGGTAGACCGCGTGCATCGCGAGCTGACCGACGATGATCTCGTCAAAATAACTGGCACGTATCACGCCTGGCGTGGTGACAAGGGCGCAAGCAAGTATGCCGACGTGCCGGGCTTCTGCAGGGCCGCCAAGGTTGATGACATCCGAAAGCACGGCCATGTGCTCACTCCCGGCCGGTACGTAGGAGCGGAGGCGGCCGAAAAGGATGACGAGCAATTCGAGGAGAAGATGAAGCGGCTCACCTCCCAACTCATGGAGCAGACGGTAGAAGGCAGGAAGCTGGAAAAAGTGATAGAGAAGAACCTCAGGGGACTGGGGTTCTGGGAAAAGGGCGAATGACACCACAGCAGTTCGACAGCACAAGGATCGAGTCTTTCATAAAGGATCTGAGCGAGGAGGAGCTTCGCTACCTTAACCAGCTAATCGTCGAACGCCTCAAGCTCATCTCGCAGGAAAAAAGCACACGCTCTTTGTCCCGATTCAATCTGGGAGAGTTGGTACAGTTCACCGACAGCGATGGGCGCCTGAAGACCGGCCGCATCGTGCGGCTCAACAAGAAGACCGCCTCAATCCTCACCTCCGACGGACAGCATTGGAAAGTATCGCCAGGCCTGCTCCAGAGCGGGCAGGAGAGGTGAGGGAAATGGGCGAGGGGCAGGAGACGAAACATGCCGCTTGAACTCGACAGTCTGAAGAAGGCCGTTTCCGCCTTGAACAGCGTGTGGGCGAAGAGCAACGACGCAGAGCTCATGGGCAAGCTGGATGAGATCACCCAGAATGCGATCAAGTCAGGCGTGATTCAGCATTTCGAGCTCACCTATGAGCTGTGCTGGAAGTTCATCAAGCGCTGGCTGGAAGTGAACATCAGCCCCACGGCCGCGGATGGAGTGACGCGGCGCGAACTATTCCGGCTTGCCGCGGAAAACCGCCTGATTGTGGACGTGGATGAATGGATGCGGCATCACGACGCAAGAAACCTGACATCCCATACGTATGACCCGGCGGTTGCCGAAGGCATTTATGCGGCGGCGCATGACTTCGCCCGCAACGCTCAGAGGCTACTGGAGGCATTGGAAGCTCGCAATGATTGACGTCAACCCCAACCAGCTTAAGACGGTCACGCGCATTCTGGCCGGGCATGTGCCGGAATGCGAGGTGAGGGCCTTTGGCTCCCGCGTGACCTGGACGGCCAAGGACTATTCCGATTTGGACCTGGTTGTGGTGGGGCATCGCGCTCTGGATTTGGATGCTCTTGCCCGCTTGAAAGAAGCGTTCGAGGAATCGGATCTTCCCTTCCGGGTGGATGTGCTGGACTGGCACGCCATTGGCCCTGCTTTTCAGAAGGTGATTGAGAAGAAGTATGAGGTTGTCCAGAAAAGCGAGGAGAAGAGCTCGGGCATGGAGGGCGAGTGGCCCACGCTCCCGCTTCGAGAAGCGAATGTCATTCTGATCGACTGCGATCATCGAACGCCACCGGCGTCTGAGGCTGGGTATCCATACGTCGCGATCCCCCAGCTTCGCGGTGGACGGGTTGAGCTATCCGACGTGCGTCGCATCACGCGCGAGCATTTTGTCGAGTGGACCCGAAAGGCGAAGCCGTCTGCCAACGACGTGATCCTCTCTCGCCGCTGCAATCCCGGCGAAACCGCGGTCGTGCCACCCGATCTGGAGTTTGCGCTCGGCCAGAACTTGGTGCTGCTGCGGGCCGATGGAACGAAGGTCTACCCGCCGTTCCTTCGCTGGCTGGTGCGGGGACCGGCCTGGTGGGAGCAGATCGGCAAGTTCATCAACGTGGGCGCAGTCTTCGATAGTCTGAAGTGCGCGGACGTCCCCAATTTCGAGCTGCGCATCCCGCCACTACCCGAGCAACGCGCCATCGCCCACATCCTGGGCACACTGGATGACAAGATCGAGCTGAACCGGCGGATGAACGAGACGCTGGAGGCGATGGCGCGGGCGCTCTTCAAGTCGTGGTTCGTGGACTTCGACCCCGTCCGCGCCAATTCTAGAGGGCAGGGCACGGGCTTGCCAAAACCTATTGCGGGCCTTTTCCCCGCCAAGTTTCAGCCTTCCGACCTTGGCGCGATTCCCTCAGGTTGGAACGTCGGGCCACTACTGAATCAGGCCAAACTTCTGAGCGGTGGGACACCGAAGACGGACCGCATAGAGTACTGGAGCGGACACATCTTGTGGGCTACTGCGAAGGACGTTTCTCAGTGTGGCGAAACGTTCCTTGTGGGGACAGAGCGGACCGTTGCCACGAAGGGCCTCGAAGAGAGTGCGACGCAGTTGATACCCCCCTTCTCCACGGTAGTCGTCGCGCGAGGAGCGACCACCGGCCGAATGGTTCTCTTCGGACGCGAAATGGCGATGAATCAAACCTGCTACGCCTTGGTCAGCACAACCGGAACGCATTTCGCGTTGTATTGCCAGCTACGGCACGGCATCGACGACCTTGTGCACGCAGCGCACGGCTCTGTCTTCGACACGATCACTACCAGGACGTTTGCCAGCTCAAAGGTTATCCTGCCGCCTTTGTCAATCCTCGAAGTTTTCAACAAGGCAGTCGCTCCATTCTTTCAACGGATGCTTGTGAACACTGAAGAGTCACGCACACTCGCCGCCCTCCGCGACACGCTGCTGCCCAAGCTCGTATCCGGCGAGCTGCGGGTGAAGGACGCCGAACGGAGAGCGGAGATCGTCTGATGGATCACCTTCAGAGAAAGCGCATGCGGAGAAGCTCGTTTGCCGAATCGCTACACCTATCGCGACATAATGTCGCGATAAATCCGTCCGCATGGCGTGACTGTCGGCTGGCTTGCCGGGCAATGTTTCGGACGAGGCAATCATGAGTGCCTTCACCGAATCCGTCGTAGAGGACGCCGCCCTTGGTTGGATAGAAAGCCTCGGCTACTCGATCGCGCACGGCCCCGAGATCGCCCCTGGCGAGCCTGCTGCTGAGCGCAGCAACTACGCGCAAGTCCTGCTGGAGGGGCGCCTGCGCCAGGCGCTCGCCCGCTTGAACCCGACACTGCCAACAGAAGCTCTTGATGATGCCTTTAGCAAGATCTTGCATCCGGAAGGCGAGACTCCCGACGCCCGCAATAGGATCGTTCATCGCTGGTTAGTGGATGGCGTGACGGTCGAGCACCGGCGCGCGGATGGCTCCATAGCCGGCGCTCAAGCGCGAGTAATCGATTTCGATGTTCCTGGCAATAATGATTGGCTTGCGGTGAACCAGTTCACCGTTAGCGAGAACAAGCATACGCGTCGCGTTGATGTGGTGCTGTTCATCAACGGGCTTCCGCTCGCCGTGATCGAGCTCAAAAATGCCGCGGACGAGAATGCTACGATCTGGTCGGCGTTCCAGCAGCTCCAGACCTACCAGCAGGAGATCCCGTCACTCTTTGCCTACAATGCAGCGCTCGTCGTCTCCGATGGGGTTGAGGCGCGCATCGGCGTTCTCGGTGCGGGGCGTGAATGGTTCAAACCATGGCGGACGATCGCGGGTGAAGCCCTTGCAGATCCGAAGCTCCCCGAGCTTCTCGTGATTACCGAGGGTGTTTTCCAGAAGAGCCGTTTTCTCGACCTGCTTCGGTACTTCATTGTATTTGAGGACACGGGCGGGGGACAGGTGGTCAAGAAGATGGCGGGGTATCACCAGTATCACGCAGTGAACGCGGCGTTGCAGGAGACTCTGCGAGCGGCGCGCGCTCAGGAAAAGCCAAGCCGCTCTCCAGAGCTCGTACTACGTCACGGCGGCAAGCCAGGAGACCGGCGTATTGGCGTGGTCTGGCACACGCAAGGCTCGGGCAAGAGTCTGACAATGGCATTCTACGCTGGACGCGCGATCCGCGAGCCGGCGATGGCAAACCCTACGATTGTTTTTCTCACAGACCGCAACGACCTAGACGACCAGCTCTTCGGCACCTTTTCCCGCTGCCAGGATCTGCTGCGGCAGCCGCCGGTGCAGGCCGGAAGTCGCGCTGACCTTCGGGAAAAGCTCCGCGTGGAAGCGGGCGGCGTGGTCTTCACGACGATCCAGAAGTTCCTGCCAGAGGCCGTGGGAGACCATCAGCAAGTGCTCTCGAAGCGACGCAACATCATCGTCATCGCCGACGAGGCACATCGCAGCCAGTACGATTTCATCGATGGTTTTGCACGCCATATGCGCGATGCGCTGCCGAATGCGGCGTTCATCGGGTTCACCGGCACTCCCGTTGAGCTGACAGATAAGAACACTCGCGCGGTGTTCGGAGACTACATCAGCGTCTACGACATACAGCGTGCGGTCGAAGACAAAGCAACCGTACCGATCTACTACGAGAGCCGATTGGCGAAGCTCGAACTGGACGAGTCCGAGAAGCCAACGATTGACCCCGAGTTCGAGGAGGTGACCGAAGGCGAGGAGGTCGAGCGCAAGGAGAAGCTCAAATCGAAGTGGGCGCAACTGGAGGCCGTGGTAGGCTCGGAAAGGCGACTGAAGCTCATCGCAAAGGACATCGTCGAGCACTTCGAGCGACGGCTGGAGGCGATGGAAGGCAAGGCAATGGTCGTGTGCATGAGCCGGCGCATCTGCGTGGAATTGTACCGAGAGATCACAGCGCTCAGGACGCGCTGGCACCATGGCGCAGACGAGGAAGGCGCGATCAAAGTGGTAATGACTGGGTCGGCGTCCGATCTTGTCGACTGGCAGCCGCACATTCGTACCAAGCCACGCCGAGAGGCAATGGCGAACCGGTTTCGCGATCCGAATGACTCGCTAAGAATGGTACTTGTGCGCGACATGTGGCTTACCGGTTTCGATGCACCGAGCCTTCATACCATGTACATCGATAAGCCCATGCGGGGCCACGGATTGATGCAGGCGATTGCACGAGTCAATCGCGTCTTCCATAACAAGCCCGGCGGTCTGGTGGTTGACTACCTCGGTCTCGCTCATGAGCTTAAGCAAGCACTCGCCACCTACACAGAGAGCGGCGGGACGGGAAAGACCGCGATCGACCAAGAGGAAGCGGTCGCAGTGATGCTGGAGAGATACGAGGTCTGCTGCGGACTGCTCCACGGGTTCAGCTGGACCCTATGGGAGTCGGGAACTCCCGCGCAGCGGTTGGGCCTCTTGCCGTCGGCGCAGGAGCATGTACTGGCGCAGAAAGAGGGAAAGGATCGATTCCTTGGCGCTGTACAGGAGATGTCACAGGCGTTCGCCCTCGCGGTGCCCAATCCTGCGGCGTTGCACATCCGAGACGACGTTGCATTCTTCCAAGCCGTGCGGGCTATATTGGCCAAGCGAGCGCCGGGCGAGACGAAAACAGAAGAAGAGCTCGATCTCGCCGTGCGTCAAATCGTCTCAAGGGCTGTGGCATCCGAGGGAGTTGTAGATATTTTCGCCGCCGCGGGGCTCAAGAAACCTGACATGTCGATCCTGTCCGAGGAGTTTCTTGCGGAGGTTCGGGGGATGCCCCAACGAAACCTCGCGGTCGAACTGCTGCGCAAGTTGCTCTCCGGAGAGATTCAAACGCGGCGGCGCAAGAACGTAGTCCAGGCTCGCTCCTTTGCCGAAATGCTGGAACAGACCATCCGCCGGTATCAGAACCGTGCTATCGAGGCCGCGCAGGTAATCGAGGAGTTGATCGGATTGGCAAAGGAGATGCGCCAGGCCAACGAGCGTGGCCAGACGCTCGGTCTCACCGATGATGAGCTGGCCTTCTACGACGCGCTGGAAACGAACGACAGTGCCGTGAAGGTGCTGGGCGACGATACGCTCCGAGCGATCGCGCGGGAGCTGGTTGCAATTGTACGAGCGAACGTGACGATTGATTGGACCGTCCGAGAGAATGTACGTGCGCAGCTCCGCGTGCTGGTCAAACGAATCCTTCGGAAGCACGGATACCCGCCCGATAAGCAGGAGAAGGCGACGCAGACCGTACTGGAGCAAGCGGAGGTTCTGTCCGAGGAGTGGGCGGCGTCCGCATGAGCCCCCGCGTTTAGTATACTATATTTCCGGTCAGTGCGGAGGTGTTGATGCCTGAAAGAATCGGGTTCGTGGGGCTCGGCATCATGGGGCGACCCATGGCGGAGAACCTGGCGAAGAAGTTCAGCGTTGTCGGTTTCGACGTTCAGGAAGCCCGGCTCGCCGGGCTCTCGGGGATCACTGCGGCGCGCAGCGCAGAGGAGGTCGCCGGCGCGTGCGCGGTGGTCTGTCTATCTCTCCCCTCCGCGGCAGTGGTGGAGGAGGTCGTGCTCGGCAGCGGGGGCCTGGAAAAATCCCTGAAGCGCGGCTCCCTTCTCATCGATCTCAGCACGAGCCTGCCGTCCCTTTCCCGCCGCATCGCTTCGCGCCTCAGGGAAAGGGGAGTCGAGTTCGCCGATGCGCCGGTGAGCGGCGGCGAGGCAGGGGCCAGATCGGCCGGACTGGCGATCATGGTGGGTGCCGCTCCTGAGACCTTTGCGCGCTGCCGGCAGTACCTGTCGGCGATCGGGAAGACGGTGGTTCGCGTCGGTGACGTCGGGGCCGGCGGCATTGCGAAGCTGGTGAACAACATGATCGTGGGGACGGCCTTTGCCGTCATCGCCGAAGGCTTCGCGCTTGCCCGGTGCAACGACGTGGATCCGCAAAGCCTGTATGATGCCATCCGCGAGGGATGGGCGGGATCCAAGGTGCTGGATGTGAGCGCACCTGCAATCGCCGCGCGGGAGTACGTGCCGGGCGGAACCGTGGACATGCTGCAGAAGGACCTCTCGTATGCGCGCACCATTGCCGCCGAAAGCCACAGCCCGATCCCGATGACAGCCGCCGCCCACGAGCTGTACGTTGCCGGGCAGGCGGCGGGCTACGGGAAGAGCTCCCAGCCGGCGCTCTTCGAGCTGTGGAGCAGGAAGGAAGAAGCCTAGATGCGGATCGCAATCGGGGCGGATGATGCCGCCTATGATCTGAAGGAAATCCTGAAGACGTTCCTTGCGGCAAAAGGCGTGGAGGTCGTGGATTACGGGGCATTCGACAAGTCGCCGAGCCTGTATCCCGACATCGCGGTGAAAGTGGCGGAGGCTGTGGCGGAGGGAAAGCACGAGAGGGGCATCCTCATGTGCGGGACGGGGATCGGCATGGCGATCACCGCGAACAAGGTCCCCGGCATCCGCGCGGCCACCTGCCACGACACGTACTCCGCCGAGCGCGCGCGAAAAAGCAACGACGCCCAGATCCTCACCATGGGCGCGCGGGTCATCGGGCCCGAGCTTGCCAAGACGATCGTGGATGCGTGGCTGAAGTCGGAGTTCGAGGGCGGGGGGTCGACGAAGAAAGTCGAGCGAATCGTGGAGTACGACAAGAAGTACAGAAAGAAATAGGCCGGCCGCCGGCACGAGGAGGTCCTGGAGATGCAGCGAGTCCTGAACGATCCGAACGAGGTGGTCGGCGACATGCTCAAGGGTTTCGTCCGTGCGCACCGCGACATCGTGGTGCCGACGGACAACCCGCGGGTCGTCAAGTACCGCGGCGCGCCGGTGAAAGGGAAGGTCGGCGTCGTCACCGGCGGAGGCTCGGGGCACAAGCCCGCGTTCGTCGGCTACGTCGGCCGCAACGTGGTGGATGCCGTGGCCGTCGGCGAGGTCTTCACTTCCCCCACGGCGAAGTCGTTCTACGACGCTTTCCGGGCCGCCGACGGGGGCAGGGGAGTCGCCTGCCTGTTCGGCAACTACGCCGGGGACACGATGAACGTGAAGCTCGCCATCGAGCTGGCCGAGGATGCCGGCATCCCGGTGAAGACCGTGGTCGCCAACGATGACGTTCCCTCGGCGCCCCGGACGGAGAGGGCCAAGCGCCGCGGCGTGGCAGGCGAGGTGCTGATGTGGAAGGCCGGCGGGGCGCGCGCCTCGCTCGGGGGAGACCTCGACGCCGTCGTTTCTGCCGCGCAGAAGGCCATCGACAACACGCGCAGCATCGGGATCGGCCTTTCCCCCTGCACCATCCCCGCGGTCGGCCGTCCCAATTTCACGATCGAGCCGGGGAAGATGGAAGTCGGCATCGGACATCACGGAGAGCCGGGCATCCGCGTGGATGCGCTGCGGCCCGCGCGCGACATGGCCAGGATGATGGTCGACGTCATCCTTCCCGACCTCCCCTTCGAGCGGAAGGACGAGGTCGCGGTGCTGCTCTCGGGTCTCGGCGCGACGCCGGTGATGGAGCTGTACATCCTGTACGCCGAGGTCGAGGAGCTGCTGGCCGCCCACGGCCTGGTCGTGCACCGGCCCTATGTGGGCAACTACTTCACGTCACTGGACATGGCCGGCGTGACCCTCACGCTGATGAGGCTGGATGAGGAGCTGCGGGAGCTCATCGACCTGGAAACCGACTGCATGGGACTGACCCAGTTCGGGCGGTGAGAGATGGAAACCATTGCCAACCAGAGCGGTTTTCCCGTAATCCAGCACGTGATCGCCGCGGTCCGCGACAATGCCGCGAGCTTGAGCGAGATCGACGGGGCCATCGGCGACGGTGACCACGGCATCAACATGAGCAAGGGGTTCGGAATGGCGGCCGAGCGTCTCACTGATGCTTCCTGCTCCCTCTCGGAAGGCCTGGCGGTCATCGGCAGCGTCCTCCTCACCGAGATCGGCGGGGCCATGGGGCCGCTGTACGGCACATTCTTCCGCGCTATGGCGCGTGAATCCCAGGGCTGCGCGGAGATCGACGCGAAGGTGTTCGAGTCCATGCTTCAGAAGGCGGAGGAAGGCGTCGCGTCCCTCGGCGGCGCAAAGGTGGGGGACAAGACAATGCTGGACACGCTGGCTTCCGCCGTGGAGGCGTTCCGCACATGCCGTCGGGACGGCCTGGGCTTCGCCGAAGCACTCTGCGTGATGATGAAGGCGGCGGAAGAAGGCAAGGACTCTACGCGGGACCTCGTTGCTCGCGTCGGCCGATCCAGCCGTCTTGGAGAGCGCTCACGCGGCATCCTCGATGCCGGGGCAGTGTCCTGCTGGCTCATCCTCACCGCGATGGGTCAGTCGATGATCGACCTGCTCGCCTGAAATGTCACCTGCGGTGACGGGGGATGAGGCCCCAGGCGATGAGGACAAGCGCCAGGACGATGCCTGCATAGGCGAACCCCCGCGGGAAGCTGCTCGTGAAAGGGTCCGAGGACAAGGACGAAGTGGTCGTGGCAGACCTCGACCAGATCCGCGAGGTCCGCGACGGCTGGCAGTTCTTCAGGGACCGCAGGCCGGAGCCTTGCGGGGAGATCGGCGCCCTGCTGCCCTAGGAAAGGCCAAGAATCCAGTCAGGAGGATTGCCAGCTCCTTTCGAAGGACTCCGTACGAGAAATGCTTTCGGGCGAGCTGCCAGTTCCTCTCCACCATGTCCGCCCTTCGCGCCGGGTCCTTCAACAGCTCGGAGACCTGGGCAACGGTCTTCTCGGTGACGTAGCCGTCGATGGCCACCACGTCGAATCCCTTGGGTTCGATGTCCACGATGAAGACGGGGTAGCGGTTCACGAGGAGAGGTTTTCGGTAATACACCGCCTCGAGGAATGCGTTGCCGAATCCCTCATAGAGGCTGGGATACGTGACCATGTCCGCGAGCGGATACAGGTCGTGGAGCAAGGAGAGCCTCCCGCTCGCCTGCCCCCCTGCCTCCTCCTCCCTCAGCCTGTCGTGGATGAAGTGGAGGGAGACGCCCTGCCGGCTCGCGCGGCTCTTCACCCACTGCGCATAGGAGGATCCCTCGTCGTCCAACGAATGCGAGACGATGAGTCGGGCCGCCGGCAGGTTCAGGAGCTCCACGAGGGAGATGGCCAGCTCGATGCCCTTG
>Ga0315279_10001487_pt1 | contig 38865 bp, 40 predicted proteins | sample YL17G06_20_MG_FD_203694 | JGI IMG/M metagenome (GOLD analysis project Ga0315279, IMG submission 203694) | Sediment microbial communities from Yellowstone Lake, YNP, Wyoming, USA - YL17G06_20 | ecosystem: Environmental > Aquatic > Freshwater > Lake > Sediment | place: USA: Wyoming | collected...
TGCCATCGCCCACAGTAAGGGCCGGCTTGTCCGTGATCTGCCATCCTTCAACTGCCTGCTCTGTACCGTCGAAGGCGAACTTGAGCTCGAATGGATCGAAGCCGGCTCCCCAACCACTTGGCCGGGATGGCGCAATTGGGCCGTTATCGACATAGATGTAGTCCGTTCCCCATGCGTTGAGATCAGAGATGCCCAGCGGTCCAGCGAAGGCACCGAAGCTTTCGCCGAAGTAGTCCGAAGCAGAGGCTACGTAATTGTAACCTCCGGGGCTCACGACGAAGGAGTTGACCCATACTTGGTACACGCCATAGGTGTTATCATAGAAGTCGATGGACTTATAATTGAACCATCCGCGTCCGGGGTTGTCGTTCATGATCAAGTTGGCCAGGCGCCAATACTTGAAGACCTTGACGAAGTTCCAATCAGCGTGGCCGGTCGCCACAAACGCCTCATCGATCGCTCCCGTTCCAGAAACATCCGCGTCCACCAAGGCTTGGACTATCTCTGGTCCGAAGTGGTCTGCGAGGTAGGTGATAAACAAGAAGGCCGCACCGTAATCTGCCAGGATGTTAGCCCCGCCCTGGTCGCCCCATTCCACCAAGCCGTTGTCAGGGGTGTACAGGAATGCGGTAACATGGCTCCAGTCCTGTGGGAATCCGCAGATCAACATAGAGAAGTCCGCAATGCCCTCGTTGATGAAGGTCGTCGGCGCCTCGTTGTACCATGCGTAGAACTCGTGCGTCATCTCATGGGCCGCGACCGAGTCATAAAGCCATGACCTTGATCCGTGTCCGGGACCGGTCCTGTTATCGAACTTCCAGTTGTCTAGGTGTATGATCGTGCGGTCGTAGAGGTCATCCACATATCCCCAGGAGTATCCTGCCACATATCCGCCCGGATAGGTTGGATCGAGGTAGAACTCATCAACGATGTTAAAGATCATGATCATGACCTTTCCAGTATCGTTGGTCTGGAAGGATGGGTAACCATACTGCTGCTGCACGGTGGCTTCGGAACCGTCGCGCGGAGGCACCGGGCCATAGAACTCAGTCTCATTCGGATAGGTCATGTTATCGAACGACCACACCAGTTCCTGTACTGAGGTATTGGAGACCCCAATGTAATCCGGAATGTTCCTCGAATCAGCACCCGGGAAGGTCATGTCCAATGCAGACCAGACCTCGCAATGATTGCCCTCTGCCCTCTTCTCAAAGAGCATCCAGGGTTCCTTTCCCATGCCATCGAGGTAATAGTATGCCACTGCACCGACGTCGTAGTATGCCCCCGGTGCAATCACGGCAGCTCTTACCTTTTCAGCTGATGCCGAATAGTAGAATTTCTCCATGTCGATCGGCTGCTTCGAATAATCGACCGTCATCGCTTCCGGGTCACTTATCACAGTCTTGGCCGGGCTCGCGGTCAATGCTGGCATTAATGCCGCAAAAACACCGAGCACCATAACCATAACTAGCGCTACACTAACAATTTTAGTTGCATTCCTAAGCATCTTGCCCCTCCTTTATTCGCCCACCTCAATAGGCCAGTTAACCCAACCTACAAATGGTGGCCACACTCGTAATTACGATTATTCCGTACTGGACTATATATAAATTATGCAATCCGGCGATGATGCTGGATTGCACCCGCAGCGGAAGCATCGGTGCAGCCCCTCGAGGCCTATTCTGGGGCAAAGGTTGATTATGTTGGGGGTTTTGCCCCCCCGGCCTGGAGCCGAAATAATCGAATATCTGAAACATGGTCTGCTCCCTGCCGGAAGAGAAAAATGGCGAACCTGAAGATCAAGGAAAGGGTGCAGGCGGCCCTGAGCCTGCCTGAGACAGGACCGACGATCAGGCGATACTTCATAAACACGATTTTCGATTCCGCCTTCGTCATGCTCGGCATAATCATCGGCAGCGCCCTCTCCGATTTTCCGAACTTGCACATCGTTACGGTCACGATAATCACCAGTTCTGTCGCGTTGGGCATCTCGACCGCGGCGAGCGTGTTCGAGGCCGAGAGTCTGGAGCAGAAGCGGAGGATCGAGGAGATCGAGAAGGCGCTGCTGCGTTCCCTTCAGGACACGCACATCGGCTCCTCTTCGAGAGCAAGCATCTTATTGATCTCCTTTGTCAACTTCCTGGCTCCCATCACGGCCGGAACGGTAATATTGGCCCCGTTCCTATTCATCAATGCCAGCGACATAAGATTAGCGGCCTGGACCTCGGTCGGTCTGGCTTTATCGCTGTTGTTCGTGACCGGGTTCTTCATGGGCCGCCTGGGCAACAGAAACCCCTGGGTGCAGGGAGGGAGAATGGCGATCATCGGAGTGGCCGCATTCGCGGTCTGTTTCTACATCGAGAGCATCATCTGATCAGCAAATGCGCGGGACCGGGTCGCCGATAGGTGGTTCGAGGATCCTGCGTCCGCCCACTTCCGTCCTCAGAACCACGCCCTTGATCTCCTTGCGCGCATGGCCGATGATAGCGGCGTTCTTGCCGATCGGGGAGCGCCTGATCGCCCGCAGGACCTCCTCCGCCATCTCTGGCACCACGCCCACGATCATCTTTCCCTCGTTCCCGATGGTCAACGGGTCGAGGCCGAGCATCTCGCAGGCGTTCTGCACCGCGTCCGCGATCGGGACCGCGGTCTCCTCGATCTCGATGCCCACCTTCGATTTGGAGCCCCACTCGTTGATCGCGTTGGCGAGACCCCCGCGGGTCGGGTCCTTCATGCTCACAGCTCCGCCGACCTTCAGAATCTCTTCCACCAGCATGTTGAGCGGGGCGCAATCGCTCTTAACCACCGACTCGAAGCCATAGCCTTCGCGGAAGGAGAGCAGCGCGATGCCATGGTCCCCCATGGTGCCGGTGACGATGACGGCATCGCCGTCGCGCAGGTTGTCGTCGGTCATCCAGTGCGAGTCCACCTTGCGGTACTTCGAAGCTACTTCGATGTCATGGTCCAAGTAAGGGCTCTTCCTTCCGATCGCGGAAGTGGCGATCACCATCTTCTCGATCTTGCCCGCCTCCATGACCTTCGTGTCCCCGGTGACCACCGGCACCTGGCAGATCTCTGAGGCCTTCCCGATAGAGGTGCACACCTTCTCGAGGGTCTCGATCTCCAAACCCTCCTCGAGTATCATGGCGCTGGACAAGGCCAAAGGCCTGGCGCCCATCACGGAAATGTCGTTCACGGTGCCGTAGACGGAGAGCGAACCGATATCCCCGTCGGGGAAGAAGAGCGGTTTCACGGTGTGCCCGTCAGTGGTGAAGACGATGCCGTCCACCACCGCCGAGTCATCGAACGAATGCAGTGGCACTTCAGTGGTGAACTTGGGTAGGAACGGGATGATGTGCTTCCCTACGAGCTCCTGCATCATCTCTCCGCCGGCCCCGTGGCCCATCATTACGCGCTTCATGTGCGAGGGATGGTAAGGGGGTTGTTTAAAAGTTCGGTCGCAGCTCTCTGGAGAGCTGAAGCATTGACCCCATAGGCCCAGCTCCAGACAAAGGATTATCAGCAGGTCGCCTTATACAAGCGCCGTCACAGGGGCCCGTAGGGTAGTCAGGATCATCCTTTTGGCCTTCGAAGCCAAAGACCCGGGTTCGAATCCCGGCGGGCCCGCTCCTTTCGGCCAATCATGAAGAAGGGAGGGATTGATGAGGGGAACAGGCGGAACTGGTGATAAGGGGGCGATGATCTCCCTCCGACCTCGAGGGTGGGCGATTGAGACATGACGGTCATCGAAGCCGAGTCGCTGACGAAGAAATTCGGCAAGTTCGTGGCGGTCGATAACCTTAGTCTAACTGTCGAAGAAGGGGAGATATTCGGCCTACTGGGTCCGAACGGGGCAGGGAAGACCACCACAATAAAGATGCTCACTACCTTGCTGATCCCGACCTCTGGACGAGCCAGGGTGGCGGGGTTCGATGTGGTGAAGAAGCCTGAGGGGGTGCAAGCCATCATCGGCTATGTGCCCCAGCTTCTATCTGCCGAAGGTTCAATAACTGGGTACGAGAACCTGCTCATTTTCGCGAAGCTCTACGATGTTCCCAAGGCGGAGCGCGAGGAACGCATTCGGCATGCCCTCCAGATAATGGGGTTGACAGATGCAGCGGACAAGCTGGTCCGCCAGTATTCCGGTGGAATGGTGCGCAGGTTGGAGATCGCGCAATCCGCTCTGCACAAGCCGAGGGTGATGTTCATGGACGAGCCGACGGTGGGGCTCGACCCATTGGCAAGAAGGACCGTATGGGAACTGGTTAGGGAGCTGAGAAGGGAGAGCAACGCCACTATCGTGCTCACCACGCATATCATGGAGGAGGCGCAGAGCCTGTGCGACCGTGTCGGGATAATGCACCGAGGGAAGCTGGTGGCGGTGGGCACGCCTGATGAATTGATGGCATCCACGGGAGAGAGCGATCTGGATGGGGTTTTCATCCATTTCACCGGTGACATGATCGAAGATTCAGGCAGCCTGCGGCAGATCGAGGCCGAACGCAAGACCGCCAGGAGATTGGGGTGATCAAGTGGCTCCGCGGACCCCGTTGGAGACTGCGATCAGGTTCTTCGCCAAATCCGGGGTGATCGCCGAGCTGGAGATCAGGAAGCTGGCTCACGATCCTACGGAACTTCTGACCAGGGCTGTGCAGCCAGTCCTTTGGCTCCTGGTCTTCGGCATGGTTTTCACTCAAGCTCGGGTCATTCCCACTGGCAACCTGCCTTACATCGATTTTATGACACCAGGAGTCTTGGCGCAAAGCGTTCTCTTCATCTCCATTTTCTATGGGCTGTCGATCATATGGGAGCGCGACCTCGGAATCGTTCAGAAGTTCCTCACCAGTCCAACACCCAGGACCGCCCTCGTCACCGGCAAGGCGCTTTCCGCCGGAGTAAGGGGGCTGGCCCAGGGCGCTATCATCTATCTTCTGGCCATTGGCATCGGGGTGAAGGTGAACCTCGATCCGCTTTCGATGCTTGTGGTGATCGCCCTGATCCTGCTAGGGGCGGCGATCTTCTCCACCCTATCGCTCATCATCGCGTGCCTGGTCAAAACCCAAGAAAGGTTCATGGGTATCGGTCAGATGATCACCATGCCCCTGTTCCTGGCAAGCAATGCCATCTACCCCATCTCGCTGATGCCGGATTGGCTCAAGGTCATCGCCTATGGCAACCCGCTCACCTACCAGGTCGATGCCATGCGGGGGCTGATGATTGTCGGAGGGGTGAGCGAGCATGGCGTGCTGTTCGACCTTGCGCTCCTATTCGTGATCGCCGCGGTGCTAATTTGGATCGGGGGCAGACTCTATGCAAGGGTGGCCATGTGAGAATAGGAAAGGCATCATTTCGCGGCAATCTGGCTTCTATCATGGTATGCCAGGAAGAAGAACCATTGCACCAGGTTCTTGCCTTCTGGCTTTCTTCATGCCAAGGCTGACTTCCCTTCGATTTGGCCGGACCGATAGCTTTTTCATTGCGTTCATCATGCACAAAATCATGGCAGATAAGATTTCACCTCAAGCCGAGAAGCTTTTCAACGCTCTGAAGAGCGCGGCTATCGTGAGCGAAGACAAGGCGACCAGCGCCGAGAAGGTCACCACGATGTCAAAGCTCCCCAAGGCGCAATGCATGAACGCGATCCAGGAGCTGGAGAAGCGGGGAGTGGTCAAGAAGAGGAAGAAGAACAACGCTGTCGACTACTACCTGGCCAAGACGGAGCTCTAGGCCTGACCTCTTCCCGTTTTCGCCTAAGCGCTTCGCACCAAATTTCGTATCCGGGCACTGTGCAATGCCCTAGTGCAGCTTAGGCTTCCCGGTAGCGGTCGCCTTGACATCGATCCATTTAACGGACTTCATGTCCTTGCCATGACCGTCCGCGAACTTGCGCTCGATCACCTCCATGCGGACCTTGACCTCCCCCGCGGCCGACCCCTCCACCTTCTCTCTCACGTACTGCTCCGCGCTCCTTTTCGCCGAAGAAACCGCCTCCTCCACATGCGAGTGTTCTATCGGTGAGGAGAATTGGGAGAAGACCAAGAACTTGTAGTCCTTCGGATGGACCTGCAGGGTCAGCGACTCGGAGATCGGGCTGCACATCGCTCCCACCGCATTGCCGACGTCGTGATCCGTAGGGATGATCGCCTCGGCCTCCATCCTTTGCTTCAAGGGAGCTACGAAGACCTCGGCCGGAGCGCCGATGCCCACTATTGACCGATCAATGCTCACCCTCGCCCGCATGTGATCGAAGATCTGCTTGCCGGCGATGGCATTCAGCAAGGGACCGAAATCCTTGAGATCGGGGGCGCGTCCAGTAACGTCGTGAACGATCTTCCTGATCATCTCCTCGCCCCACCCTGGTCACTCCTCTCCTCATTATCTGGCGAGCCATCTCCTCTTCGCTCCGGTTCATCTTGTCCGCCTGGAGCGCCGGTCCGATGCGGGAGGCCTCCACGTCACCGGGCGCATATGTGCCCAGGACGTGCATTATGTCGGTGGGAGTCAACCCCGTCATGAGCAGCTCGCCTCGAGAGCGCAGGTTCTCGATGGTGTCCGCGACCAGCACCACCTCCGGCACGCCATCCATGGTCTCGTGCAGGGAGCAGGGTCCCTTCTGGGCCACGAAATCGAAGACCATCCTCCCTTGAGCGCTGAGGCCCTGGATCTTCCGTCGGCCGGCCAAACAGAAGGCAGCTCGTTCCGAATTCTTCAGCCTTTGTTTGAAGTCCGGGGACCGTAGGGTGGCCAATGCCAGCGGGACCACGCGTTCCGGCCCGATGATGATATCGCCCTTGTCATTTGCCTTGATGTGCGAGTCCTCACCTTCAACCGCAAGCAGCTGTGAGTAGATTCCGCCGCTTCTCTTCTGGCTTGGACCGCTAGGGGAATTCCTTGAAAGCCTCTCTCTTGGCCCCGCAGAACGGACAGCGGTCCGGTGCCTCTCCTTCGCCGGTGAAGCCGCAGACGGTACAGACATGCACCTTGGCTTCCTTCCAGTCCTTCCCGGAATCCACCAGTTGCTTGGCCTCTTCGAACATGCGCTTGTGTATCATCTCCGTGTTCCAAGCGTAATAGAATGAGAGCCAGGCCGCCTTCTCGCCCTGGAATTTGGCCACCTCCCGGTAGACCGGGTACATCTCCTCGATCTCGAAGGTCTCTCCGTCGATGCCATACTGCAGGTTCTGGGAGGTGGTGCCGCTGCCGAACGGAGCTTCCCCGAGCGCGTTGGAGAGCTTGCGGTCCATGCGCTTGAAGTGATTAGTGGCATGGACCTTCCCCGCGAAAGCGATGGCCCGGAACAGCCTGGCTACCTGCCTGAATCCTTCCTTCTCCGCTTGGTCCGCGTAGATCAGGTAGCGCATGTGGGCCATCGACTCTCCAGAGCAATCATTGTGCAGGTTCGCCTCGGTCAGCGGGTGCATTGTCATCCCTCTTGAGGCGTGTACTGAGCAAGCCTCCAATTGGATTTCCTCAACGTCCCTGGATGAGCGCTAGCCCTTTCCCCGGAGCGCGAAAATGGCCAATGCCAATCCCCCTACGAAGATCAGGAACACCGCGATCAAGACCACGAGGTTGCCCGGAAGCAGGTCGTTGACGACGAGCAGCGCCCCGATAATCACCATTATGCCGCCCCAGGTGAGCAAGTAATTGGCGGTGGACCGGCTCTCCTTGGTGCCCCCCTTGGCCACCATGGCCCCCCGCAGCAGGCCAAAGGACCCCGCGAAGATCAGGAAGATCGGGACGAAGTACCACCACTTGTCTATGGAGTACGCCACCAGGATGGAGACCGCCAACGCGATGAGGATGAAGCCTACGGTCAGGCCAGTGTAATCTCTCCTTGTCACTTGCTCCGCCATTTCGACCACTCTTGGCAAAATGCAGCGAATCCCAGGTACTTATTCCTATTTCCCGAGCGCGCGCCCACAGCCCTTGCAGAACTTGGCATCAGGGTCGTTCAGGGTGGAGCACTGAGGGCACAGCATCCTCTGGGGCGTTGCGGGCTGACTGCCCCCCATCCGGGCATTGAGAGAGGCCCAAAACTCAGAGATGCTGCGGTTCGCCGCCTCGTCATATTGGCAGTAGGATGCCGCGCCCACCGCCAACGCCGCCGCTGGCATGGCGCCGAAGGCGAGGATCCCGGTCATCGTATCGTTGTCGCCCATGGTCGCGGAGTACATCAGGTCGACCGAGATATCCTTACCGTAGTCGGAGACCCATAGGTCCACCGCCTGCCGCAGGAAGAGGCTGGAGTAGTATTGCTCCGCGTGCATCTGGAAAGGGGTGTCGAAGTAGATGCTGAAACCCCTTTGGGTCCAGAACTCCCGCGCTCTATCCAACACCCATTCCTTTTGGGCGTTGGCGAGCACCCTCTGCCCCCTCTTGGTGAACAGATGTTGCAGTGGCATATGATTTACCAGCATTGATGGCCGTCGGGACGGTAGAAAAAGCTATCCCGCTCAGGATGGCCGGATGCGGATCGGCACCCTGAGACCGTTGATGCTGATCGACTCCACCAGCATGTAGGCCAGTGTGAAGGAGAAGTAAGGCAGCAGGTAAGGCCATGCGAACCATCCCAAAAGGACCATCGCCACCATCGCCAGGTCGCAGAACGGCCGGTAGGTGAGGATCCGATGGGCTACGGAACCCAGCTCCAAGCGATGTGCCAGGTCGTCCGCTATCTCGTCCACGAAACCGGCCGCCAGGAAGGCCACGATGGCCAACAGCATGAAGCTGATCTGGAACTCCGCGCAGAGGAGCACGAACGTCCCTACGGCGCACACCGAGCCTACCAGGAAGGCGAGGTTGTCGACCTTCTTGGCCATGAACAGGCTGATGAGCATGGCGATGAAGAAGGCGGTGGAGAACGGGCTGTCCGCGGCCATCAAGTATCCCATGGTCAGGCCGGCGATGACGGCCAGCACGTTCGCGTACTTCTTCGGGAAAGCGCGCTCGTCATACGCCTGGTCGATGTACTTGATCGACCCTCCCAGGAACGCGAAGGATAGAACCAGGAGCAGGATCTCCATCAGCTCCCTCCCTGCGTCACGATTGCATAGGTCATGGCGAACACGTCCTTTCCGATTTCTCCGTCGACCTCAAGGGCATCGATCTTGGTCGGGCCCTCGTCAATCGACGAACCGATTGAGATTCACGGTACACGGTCCTGCATAAAAAACCCTCCTACGGAAGCGATCGGCGCCACCGTTCGGGCCAGAGAGGTCGTCCTGCACCATCCACCAGTGCGGCGATGCTATCGACGATCTTGGTCGCTCGGGTACGACGATCGACAGACATATTGGTTCGTCTTCGTTGACGACCAAGTCAACGCCGCCAATAGAGAAGTATAGCTCCTCCCCGCTTCATTTATCCGGATAGCATGAAAGACACCACCAGGTCTATCGTGGTCATTGTCTTGGCCGCCCTCCTTCTGGCGGGGGGCTTTCTGGCGATGGTCAAGCCTGAGGCGCCCTCACCTCAAGGCGTCCTGCCCACCTTCAGCGACTATGGTCAGATCGAATCATTCCTCTCATCCTCTCAGAAACGAGGCCAGGACGTCTACGCAGCGAACATGGCCGAGGGGGGAGCGGTCCCCTCTGAGGCCGTGAGGTACTCCACCACTAATGTCCAGGTGAACGGTGTGGACGAGGCCGACAGCGTAAAGACCGACGGCCAGTACCTGTATGTCTCCGCGTGGGACGCCATCTACATAGTCAAGGCCTATCCCCCAGAGCAGCTGGCGAACGTCTCGAAGATCAAACTGAACGAATCCTTGGGCATCGGAGCGAACCAGAGCGTATGGATATCGGGCTTGTACGTCTTCCCGGGGAAACTGGTGGTCATAGCCTCGATCTCCGGCCAATATTATGGCCAGAGGGAAGGGGTGATGATGCCCACCATTCTGAGCATGCCGGAGCAGAGGGTGGTAGTGGCCGTTTTCGACCTTGGTGACATTCAGCATCCTTTCCTGAAGAGCTCATTCTCCATCTCGGGCAGCCTCAACACCTCCCGTCTCACCAACGGCACGGTGTACGTCGTGGCCCAGCATTTCTCCTGGCTCTACTACGATTCCCTCGTCCGTCCCCAGGTGTGGGAAGGGAGCACGGCGAAGGAATTGGAGGCCAATAAGGTCCATTACGACCCTCAGGTCAAGGACGGGTCCTCATTCCTGAACATCCTGGCGGTCGACCTGGCGCAAGAGAGCTTCGACTACACTTCGATCATCGCGGGATACTCCTCCATCGTTTACATGTCCCAGGACGCACTGTACCTGACCTTCCAGAAGTGGAGCTCACCGGTGGTCTGGAGCAGCGATGGCTCAAAGGTCGAAGTGGCTTCCTCGAGCACCGACACCAGCCATACCACCATCTACAAGCTCACCGTCGAGGGATTGAAGGTCACGCCAGTGGGCACTGGGGATGTGGCGGGTTGGCCCTCGAACCAGTTCTCCCTGGATGAGAGGGACGGTTTCCTGCGGGTGGCGACCACGAGCGGCTGGACCGAGTCGAGCTCCAGCGTTTTCATTCTCGACTCCCAGTTGAAGGTTGTTGGCCATCTCGGCGATATTGCCCCGGGGGAGAGGATCTACTCCTCCAGGTTCGTGGGTGACACGCTCTATTTGGTCACCTTCAGGCAGGTCGATCCCCTGTTCGTCATCGATCTGAGCGATCGCTCCCAACCGAGGATAATGGGCGAGCTCAAGGTGCCTGGTTTCTCCTCCTATCTGCACCCTATCGACCCGGGGCATCTGGTCGGCATAGGGATGCTCAATGGCAGTGTCAAGCTCTCCCTGTTCGACGTCACGAATGTCAGCTCTCCGCAGGAGGTGGCGAGCCTCATCATTCCTGGTTGGTCGCATTCCGAGGCCCTGTGGGACCACAAGGCCGTGCTCTTCGACCAGATATCCGGCAAGCTGGTGATACCGATCACCAGCTACAACTCCACGAGCTGGAACATGAGCTCGGCGGCCTATGTCTTCCAGGTGAGCAACCGGTCGCTGGTCCTCCAGGGCACGGTGCGCATGGCCGAAGGCGAGTACCTGATGAGATCGCACTACATCGGGGACTATCTGTACTCCGTCTCGGATTCCATCGTGCATGTGAACCAGATGTCCGATCTGGTCAACGTGGGTTCCCTGAAATACGCGGAGCCGAGAGCGCAGTACTTCGGCCTCCTGATGGGAGCCGGGGATGTGGTCGCCATCGAGAAGATGGGGTGATCCGGGCGTTTCCGAGAGAGGCATTAAACCACACCTCCCCCTTTTCATTATCCAGAGGGCAGAAGATGAAGGTGGAACTGGACAAGAAGGCGCTCTTCGCCCTGGCCTCGGATAGCCGCATCGAGATACTCAAGGAGCTGCAGACCTCCAGGAAGACCATCTCACAACTCGCAGGGGCGCTGTCCATCGACAAGGCGGCCGTCCATCGCCACCTGAAGAAACTGGAGGAGGGTGAGTTCGTGGTCCGTCACGAGGACCATGGGTTCGTTTATTACGGGCTATCGTGGAAGGCGCGGGACATCATCTCGCCTGGAGAGAACACCAAGATCGTGATAGTCTTCTGTCTTACCTGGGTAATGGCGCTTTCGGCCGTTTCCGCCTTGGCTTTGGCGCTGGCCTCCACGGCCCAGAATGCCGTGGGAAAGACGGACAATTCACCCATGTCGGGCAACAATTCATTCCTGGAGAGTACGAGCCATTTCAATCCCGCGCTGTACGCGATCGCCGCCGTCCTGGTCATTGGAGCCGTGGTAATGGCATACCTCTTGTATCGTCGATACCGCCGGCCGAGGCAGAAGGGCAACGAGGGTGATGATGACCTCGGAGCTTCGGAGAAGTCGTCCCCGGTCTTCGACGGCGCGGATTGACCGCACGAAGCAGCTGATCGGCGAATCGGGCTAACCATTCAATGTCCAGATAATCGACCAGTCACCTGTCAGCCTGGAATGGTTGCGAGAAAAAAGGGCGAAGATGTGAAATATGCCGCTCCCTCTTCGCAGCTTCGGTCATGCACCGGATGACCATGCTGGCATGGAGGCAGGGTGACTGGGCACCTTTGGTTTGTTCGTGGACAGGCAGTCTTTGAGCATGTCAGCGAAGCTTTCCGTCCTGGTCCGCTGCCGGGAGGAGGCTGAGCGCCTTGGCCACCGGCCCTATCTGATCTTCCCGGTGGAGCTGAGGAAGATACAGAGGATGGACGGCCTTTTCATCCGCACGCGCACGGACATCCTGAACAGCACCTATGTGGCGTCTCGGATGGCCGAGCTGCATGGCATACAAGTGATCGACGATTCAAGGTCTATCCGCATCTGTTCGGACAAGGTGAACATGTACCTGCACCTCATGCACGAAGGGGTGGCGATCCCCCGCACTGAGCTCTTGAAGCGAGGGGAGGACCTGGAGGCAAGGGCAGAGGAGCTGTTCTCCGAATGGGGGGAAGAGCTCATCCTTAAGGAGCCCTCCACCAGCTATTCCGCCAGGGTCAGGAAGGTGGACAGCGTGAGCGAATTCCTGCGCACCGCGTCCTCATATCTGCACTTGTCGGATGAACTAGTGGTGCAACAGTACATCGATTCCGAGGAGGATTGGCGCATCGGAGTGTTGAACGGGCGATTCCTCTTCGCCAGCCGGTACATCCAGCCTTCGATGAGCGCCAAGCCTGAGGAAGAGGACGAGCTGGTCTACTACGGCATCGAGATGCTGCCCCGCAGCGAGGTCCCCACTCAGATAATCGACCTGGCGGTTCAGGCGGCCAGCGCCATCGGCAATGGGTTGTACAGCGTCGACATCAAGGAGAGCGAAGGAAGGATGTATGTGATCGAGGTCAACGATAACCCCTCCTTGGAGAACGGAGAAGAAAGGCTGTATCCAGACATCATCGAGAAGATCATCTTGAGCCTAATGAGGTGAGATCATGGAGAATGATTTCGAAGGTGACGCTTTGAGCCGATGCTCAGGGCAAGGCCAATCAAGAAGGAGCAGGAAGTTAATCGGGGGACGAGCGACCTCGAGCAGGGAACACCGACCGCCGGCATCTGGCTTGAGCGATATTAAGCTTGAAAGGACTGATGGGATCGATGAGCTATGCATTGAGAGGGTCGCCGATACGCCGTTTCGGAGGTGCAGCCCGTGACAATAGGAACTGAGCATGAGTATTCGATCAACGATGCGTCGTTCACCCCGCAGCCGATCAACGACCAGCTCATCAGACGACTGAGCGGCAAGGTGCAGAACGAGTTCGAGTTCGGAACCGTGCACATCTCGAAGGAGCTGCAGAAGCATGTGCTCGAGCTGGTGCCATCCAAACCGGCGAAGGACCTGGCCGAGCTGGAGTTCGATCTCTGGGCCGGTCTGCGCTCGCTGTACCGTGCCCTGGGCGATGAGTACGGCTTCCTGGGGTTGGGGATGCATCCCCTTCTCAAGCTGGAGCAGACCGCGGTGTGGGACCACGAGGACAAGGAGATCTACGAGGTCTATCACCGCCTCTTCAACCTCAAGCAGCATGGCTGGCTCAACATCCAGGCTTTGCAGATCAATATTCCATACCAGAACGAGAGGGGCATGGTGACGCTTTACAACAAACTGCGGGCCCTAATCCCATATTTGGTGGCGATCTCGGCCTCCTCGCCTTTCGTGGAAGGCAAGCCTACCGGCAAGATGGACAACCGCCTGATCTACTATCGCGAGAATCAGCGGAACTTGCCGATCATCAGCCACGGGGTGATCCCCGAGAGACTGAAGGACGCCAAGCAGCACCTCAAGATCCAGGAGGAGATGTTCGCTCAATTGCGGAGGTATGATGCGGAGATGCTTTGCCATGAATGGGTCGATTCTCGCGGCATCATCGTGCGTTTCTCGCGCCGCTGCGTGGAGATCAAGGCCCTCGACGAGCAGGAGTGCATCCGTTCGGACATGGCCATCACCGCCTTCATCCTCGCCCTGCTCAGATGCCCCGAGCTGGATCTCGAGGAGGATGAGGACGCCCTCCACGATCTTCTAGAAAAAGCCATCCTGAGCGGAGTGGCAGGATTAAGGTCAGAGCTCGAAGGTCTCTTCAAGACGGCGATGGGGTCCGCCTCGCCCGATGAAAGGCTGTACATGCCCCTCATCCGGGCCAAGATCGAGCGCGGCAGCCTGGCAGAGGTGATCGCCCAGGACGCTAAGGAGAAAGGATTGAAACCCCTGCTCCGCGAGCTGGAGCTGTGCCTCAGGACCAATGTCCCCTACCAGATAGGCGATTGCTCTGCGCTCAAGTGAGGCATGGCCCACTTTCGCCACCCTCCTGCCCCTATTAATATAAAGTATCGGCAATGGACGCTTGGGATAGGATGAAGTGGCGCAGCCATATTGACATAGCTGAGGCGATAGCAGCGGAGCTTTGCCTTACCGCGGAGACCGAGGAGATCCTGATCAGGGCGGTGGTGGAACCTGACCGTCATCCAGAGAAGCTCATCCGTTTCAGCCGGGAGCGGGGGGTGCACGCCATCCGCATGAGGCATCACAGTCCAGAGAGGAGGAGGATCATGCGTCTCGTCTGGAAGGCCAGGCTGGCGCTTCTGGAGGGGAGGAACGAGGATGCGATCTGGTGCCTTGGCAAAGCCCTCCATTACGTGCAGGACCTGAGCGTCGATCCTGGCCTATTCTATTCGAAGCATGATGCCCGAGAAAAGGAGATCGGCCATTACCGCACCACCGAGCTGCCGGTTAGGACCGGCATAGAGAGTTCCATTTCTTCGCCTCACTTCGTGGAGGAATGCCTGGACCGGCTGAAGCCGAAGAAGCGGCCGGCCGCCGCCTTGTACCAGGCCACCCTGTACTCTTCATCCATCGCCGCAGCGGTCTTGGATGAGCGGCCCCCCTCCCCCTCCGCGCAAAGGCGGATGTTGAGGGCCATCCACCGGCATGCTTGGTTGGTCACTCCCTTGGCCTTCATCGCCGCCTCCGGGTTGGTCATCGCCTCCTTGCTCACGGGGGCGCAGTGGATGGCGGTCACGGCACCTTTGATCGGCTATCTGGTCCTTTGGGCCGATCGTCCCTACCACCATCTCAAGCGCGAGGCAAGATGGCACGGTCTGGCGTGAATGACAAAGTCTGATGAGCTCACCACTCATATATTCTGGGGAAGCGCGGCGAGGAGCGCGGACGTCTTGGTTTCAGAGAGGGTGAGGGAGCTCAATCGCCATCCCGCCAAGCGGGCAAGGTTCTCTAATGGATGAGCCAGGACATGAGGGCCAGGGATCACTGGCTTTGTGGCATGCGGGATCAGAGATCTATCTGGACCCCGTCCTTGGCGTCTATCACCCTATTTCCCCAGACCGACTTGAAGAAGTCCTTGTCCTCCGTATGCACCGGCAGGACCTTCTCGGGCGAGATGCCGTCGATGATGGCGCGCAGGTCCTCCTTGGAGGCGTGACCGGAAGCGTGGTAGTTGTGGTCGAACTGGGGCAGCCATTTCCCCTCCACCTCGGCCATGCTGAACCCCTTCACTTCGAGCCGGAACAGCCTGAGCCAATTGTACAGCCGCTGGAAGTCGATCACCTGCTCCTCGCTGTACGCCTCGGAGCTCGAGTAGATGTAGGTCCCGCCCTTGTGCTTGATGTCCAGCAGGTTGCTGAGGTCCCCGAGCGAGAAGCACAGGATGTAGCTGGCAGGCGCGGCGGCGATTTCCCTCGGGTCCAAGACCCTAAGGTTCTCGCAGTCGCAAGCGGCCTCTTCCATCCCGGTCTCCCTGGTCTTCAATTGACCGTAGACGGAGAGCTCCTTCATCCGGTCGATGCCGTCCACGCAGCGGATCGACCTCAGGTAGTAGGCGTCCTTCTTGGTTATGACCAGGCTTCTCCCCGACTCCTTGGCGATCTCCAGGAAGGTGTCGAGCCGCTCGAAGTTGCGCGGTGAGAAATCGGCGATGATGAGGTCATCCTCCGCTTCCACCGCCGCCGCGCAGGTCTCTTTCACCGTGGCTTCCGAGAGGTTCACCTTCGACTCTTCCCTGGAGGTGGTGGTGCCCTCGATTATCAGCACTGCTGGATTGAGCGCCCTCGCCTTCTTGACGAACCGGTCCGTGCTCTCTCTGCCTTTCCCGTGCCTTCTCAGGTCCCCGGTGTAGACCACCCAACCCACCGGGGTCTCGACCGCATGGGCGCACGCTCCGTACATGGAGTGATCGACGGCGTAGGCGCGGCACTCGAAATCAAGGAAATCGTTGTCTAGGAACTCGCGCGATTCGATGTCGTATGAGGTCACGCTATCGTTCCAGAAATCCTCCAGCTCCGCGGTCGGCGCTTCGGTGAGGATGAAATCCCGGGTCGCGTACCTCTGCCCCTTCTTCATCCGAGGGGTTTGGATCACCCTCCCCTCCGTGTCCTGCCTGGCCTTGAGCTGCGCGTACACGCACTCCGATTCCGCTCCTCTCTGGCCGCAGTCCTTCATGGCCTTCATGATGGCGGCGGTCATGGGCGTGGTCACGAACGGAATGCTCAGCTCCAGAAAGCCCGCATGGCCGATGTGGTCCAGATGCGCGTGCGAGATGAAGAGCGCGTCGACCTTGAGGTCGAGAGCGGCGGAGAGGTCGACGTCCGCCGGCCTGATGTCCTCGCGGTAGCACTTTATCCGCGGGATCAGCCCCATCTCCAAATAGTCGTGCAATCCGCGGTTCGAGCGGGGCTGCAGGAAATCTTGATAGTATTTGCCCAGTTTCTTGTAGTTAGTGCCGAAGTCGAAGAAGAGGCCATGACCGTCGAAGGCCAAGTGTATCTTGTTCCCTCCGATCTGATCGGCGCCGTCGAAGACCGTGACCGTGACGCTCAGAACTATCCCCCTACCCGCAGCAATAGCGCGCCACGGCTTGAATCATTTCTCCTACGGTTTCGCATCCTGAGAAACCTGGGTCGACAGGGGTTCAGCAATCGGCGAAGGCCGCCATTAGCAATAGTTTATGAACACTCCGCGGCATTACTTTCATGAGAGCATGGCACGCCTGGTAAAGGACTATATGGTTAAGAAGAAGGAGATAGTGGACCCTCAGGATGCGGTCATCAGCGCCATCGAGGTCATGGTTGAGAACGATGTCGGCAGCGTCCTGGTGGTGGACAAGGATGAGAAGCTGATCGGCATCTTCACGGAAAGGGACCTCTTGCGCCATTGCCTGGAGACGCAGTCCAAATTCCTCTATATGACGGTGGGCGAGGTGATGTCCAGCCCAGTGATCAGCGTCACCCCGGACATGAAGATGGCCGATGCTCTAGACCTAATGGCGGAGAAGGACATCAGGCACGTGCCGGTCCTGGATAAGGACGGCCGCTGCGTGGGCTACATCACCTGGAAGAACCTCTTCAAGCAGTTCTCGAAGCATATCAAGCAGGCTGAATTGTAGGATCGAAAACGGTCGATGAGGGGTGCTCCATGGCCACCCCTCTCTTGCTCCTTCAATGGGTTTTCCGCTGGAGATCTACTCCTCCAGCGTGGAGAGGTCTCCGACCTCCAGTCCCAGTTCCCGGGCCTTCAGGACCCGGCGCATGATCTTGCCGCTGCGGGTCTTGGGCAAGCTTTCGACGAACTCGATCTCCCTGGGATAGGCGTAGAACGCGAGCTTGGTCTTCACGAAGTTGGCGATCTCCGTCTTGAGCTCCTCGGAGGGCTTGAAGTCGTGCCTAAGGGTGACGAAGGCCTTGATGATCTCGCCCCTGAGCTCGTCAGGCTTTCCGATTACTGCCGCCTCGGCCACGGCCGGGTGCTCCACCAAGGCGCTCTCCACCTCGAACGGTCCGACCCGCTCTCCAGAGGTCTTGATGAGATCGTCAGCGCGGCCCAGGAACCAATAGTAACCTTCCTCGTCCATGTAGGCGTTATCCCCCGATACGTACCAGCCGGGCACCTTGAAGTACTCCTTGAACTTGGGCGCGTTCCTCCAGATGGATTGCATCATCGAGGGCCAGCCCGGGCGAATGGCCAACAGGCCTTGGGTCTTGGGCGGGAGCTCGCGTCCCTCCTCGTCCACTATCCCGGCGTGCACTCCCGGAATGGGCTTCCCCATGGAGCCAGGCTTGATATCCATGCAGGGATAGTTGCAGATCATCTGCGCCCCGGTCTCCGTCTGCCACCAGTTATCGTGGATGCGCTTGCCCATGGTCTTCTGCGCCCACCTGATCACTTCGGGGTTCAGGGGTTCGCCCACGGAACAGACGTGCCTCACCTTGGACCAGTCGAACTCCCCGACCACCTCATCGCCCGCCTTCATGAGCATCCTCAGCGCGGTGGGCGCGGTGTACCAGACGGTGATGCCGTAGCGCTCGATGATGGAGTACCAGGAGCGGGCGTCGAACCTTCCGGCATAGGTGATCATGGCGGTCCCCAAGTACCAGGGACCGAAAATGCCGTACGAGGTGCCTGTGACCCAGCCAGGATCTGCGGTGCACCAGTAGGTGTCATCCTCGCGGAGGTCCAGCACCCATTTGGAAGTGACGAGCTGCTGGATCATGGCCTTGTGGCCGTGTATGACCCCCTTCGGCTTGCCGGTCGATCCGGAGGTGTAGTGGACCACGTACGGGTCGGTGGGCGCCATGCTCATGACCTCGAACTTGGGAGAAGCCTTGTCCATGACCTCGTGGTAATCGACGCCGTTGCTGGGCATGTCGAACTGCTCGTTAGGGTCCTTGACCACGATGATGGAGGAGATCTCGGTCAGCTCTTGCATGACCGGTTCCAGGCGCTTGAGCAGATAGGGCTGCGTGATGAGGAACCTCGCCCCCGCATCCAGCATCCGGTCCTTGACGCCCTCCGGCCCCAGGGCCGAGAACAAAGGGCTGGCGACGGCGCCCATCTTCACGGTGCCTATGGCCGCCACGTAAAGCTCGGGGATCCTGTCCATGAAGATGAAGACCCGGTCCCCTTTGACCGCACCCAGGTCCTTCAGGAGATTAGCGAACTTGTTGGAGAGGTGCTTCATCTCTCCGAAGGTGAACTTCCTCTCCTCGTTGGCCGGACCGATCCAGTACAGCGCGATCTTGTTCTTCCTCCAGGAGGCAGCGTGCCTGTCGATGGCCTCGTGCGCGACATTGTATATGCCGCCCTTGGACCAATCAAATTCCTTCTCAACCTGGGCCCACGTGAAATCCTTGCATGCCTTGTCGTAATCTTGCATATTTCCTGTGCTTTCGGCACGAATTCGCTCGCCATTCATGCAGTATTCCTCCGAATCTCCAGAGAAATTAGTGAAAAACACCATGATATATATCGATATCGATGTTAAGGTTCGACAAAGAACGATTTATCCGCCATTCTTGAGCGGATTTCTAGTCGAGCTTCCCAGTCAAACGATGCATTCCTGCCTTATTAACATGTTCCACCAACATGATTATTAGTCCGCATCAGTGTTGCGGCAAACATGACGGGCAGGACCTTTGCCGAGAAAGTCCTTGGTCGAGCAGCGGGGGTCGAGGCGAAGGCGGGAGACACCGTCACCGCCAAGATCGACCTGGCCATGTCCCATGAGAACGCCGCCCTGGTGCTGCGCTCTTTCAAGGAGATGGGAGCAAAGGGCATCTGGGACAAGAGCAAGGTGGTTCTGCTTTTCGATCATCGCGTGCCGGCCAGCACGGTGAAGGCGGCCGAGTCCCACAAAGCGGTGAGGGATTTCGTCGGCCTCGAAGGCATCCCCCACTTCTACGACCTGCGCGAGGGGGTGTGCCACGAGGTGCTGCCCTCCAAAGGGCATGTCCTGCCGGGCATGCTGGTGGTGGGAACGGACTCGCACACCACCACCTACGGGGCCTTCGGCGCTTTTTCCACCGGCATCGGTGCCACAGAGATGGCGGCGGTGTGGGCCACGGGCGAGCTGTGGATGCGGGTCCCGGAGACGCTCAGGGCCGTGATCGGGGGTCATCTGGCAGATGGCGTCTACGCCAAGGACATCATCCTGCGCATCATCGGCGACATCGGCTGCGATGGCGCCGATTACCAGTGCGTCGAGTTCACTGGAAGCGCCGTGGACTCGCTCTCGGTGGCCGGGCGCATGGTGCTGTCCAACATGAGCGTGGAGATGGGGGCTAAGGCAGGGGTTTGCTTCCCCGACGCCAAGACGGAGGAATACCTCTCCTCCCGCACCGAGGGGAAGTGGTCGGCGGTGCGCTCGGACAAGGATGCCCATCTGAAGGAGGTGCGCGGGTACGACGTCTCCAATTTGGCCCCGCAGGTCTCCATGCCCCACTCGGTGGACAAGGTCGCCGACATCTCCAAGGCGGCTGGCATCCCCATCGACCAGGCCTTCATCGGTTCCTGTACCAATGGCAGGCTGGAGGACCTCATGGCGGCGGAGAGCATCCTCAGGGGCAGGCAGGCCTCGCCCAAGGTGAGGCTGCTGGTGGCCCCCGCGTCCCGGGAGATCTACCTGGAGGCCGCGGACCAAGGAATATTGGCTTCCCTGGTCCGGTCTGGCGCGATCATCCTCAATCCGGGGTGCGGGCCCTGCCTGGGGGCGCACGAGGGGCTCCTCGCCCCCCACGAGAGGTGCATTTCCACCACCAACCGCAACTTCCGCGGCAGGATGGGATCGCCGGAGGCGGAGATATTCCTGGCCAGTCCGGCGACGGCGGCAGCCAGCGCGCTGAAGGGTGAGATCGCGGACCCGCGGGAGGTGCTGCCGTGATCCAGGGCAGGGTGTGGAGGTTCGGGGACCATATCAACACTGATATCATCATCCCCGGCCGATACCTGGACGATTACGACCCGAAGCACCTGGCCGCCCATGTCATGGAGGACGCTGATCCGGTCTTCGCTAGGTCTGTGCACAAGGGGGACATAGTGGTGGCGGGGCGCAACTTCGGCTGCGGCTCATCACGCGAGCAGGCGCCGGTGGCACTGAAGGCGGCTGGGGTGGCGGCCGTGGTGGCCAAGAGCTTCTCCCGCATCTTTTACCGCAACGCGATTAATATCGGCCTGCCGGCATTGGTCTGCCCGCAGGCAGTCGATGGGTTGCAGGCCGGTGAGGTTGCCTCGATCGACCTGCTCGAAGGGGTCGTGAGGATCGAACGTGATGGCGCGGAGTTCCGCTTCGAGCCGCTTCCCGCCTTCCTTGCGGAGATACTTGAAAAAGGTGGTCTAGTGCCCTACACCAAGGCTAGGCTGCGCTCGCCGGACAAGGAATGAAAAGCGCCTTACAAGGAATGTCTGGCTCTGTCCATATCAAGCGGGTCCAACTGCAAAAAGCTTATAAGGAGACCGCTAATATGGGGTTACTCCCTTAATGGTGATTATAATGAGGAAGTATACTCGATTCGAGAAAGCGCGCATCATCGGTGCAAGGGCACTGCAGATTTCTCTGGGCGCGCCCGTGCTCATCGAAATCCCAGAAGGGACCATCGACCCCATCGACATCGCGATGATGGAGTTCGATAAAGAGGTCATACCCATCGATGTGAAGAGGGATTAATGAGGGAATCTGATGACTGAGGAGACGAAAACGAATCTGCTAGTGCCCGAGGACGTTTATCTCACTTCTGGCGTTCATATCGGAACGCAGCAGAAGAGCGCCGATATGAAGCAATTCATATTCAAGGTGCGGTCCGACGGGCTCTATGTGTTGGATGTTAAACAGACTGACAGCAGGATTAGGGCCGCTGCGAAGTTCATCGCCCGATTTCCGGCCGACCGCATTCTGGTGGTTTCCGCCAGACAGTACGGTCAAAAGCCGGTCAAGGTCTTCACCAGGACCATCGGCGCCATGACCTTCGCGAGCCGTTTCGTCCCCGGTTCCCTCACGAACCCCAAATTGAAGGGCTACTTCGAGCCAGAGGTACTGGTCGTCACCGATCCAGCGGCGGACCAGCAGGCCGTGGCGGAGGCGCTCAATGTCGGCATTCCGATCGTGGCGCTCTGCGATGCGAACAACGAGACCCGGAACGTTGATCTGGTCATCCCGACCAACAACAAGGGCCGCCGAGCGCTGGCATGCGTGTACTGGCTCTTGACCAGGGAAATGCTCAAGGAGAGAGGTCTGCTCTCCAGGGATGAGGACTTCAAACTGACCATAGAGGACTTCGAAGCCAGCCTCTGAACCCCTTATCGGAAACTCTTTATTCTCTTCCCTTCTCTTTTCATCTGATTGAGATGCGCTATCCAGCCGTTGCGGGCAGATTCTATCACGCTAAGGAGAGCAGTCTGAGGGCGCAGATCGAGGATTGCTTCAAGAGCCCCCTGGGCCCAGGGAGCGTTCCCGCCCTGGGACAGGGGAGGGGGGACATCGTGGGTGCGGTGGTCCCGCACGCAGGCTACATGTTCTCCGGACCGGTGGCCGCGCATGTCTATGGCCGCATCGCGCAGGAAGGCTATCCAGAGACGTTCGTGATCATCGGTCCCAATCATCACGGGATGGGCGGACAGGGGGCCATGACCACGGAGGACTTCGCAACGCCTCTGGGCGTATGCAAGGTGGATAAGGAATTGGCCAAGAAGCTGGAGGGCTACCTGGACAACGATCCCGCGGCCCACGCACTAGAGCACTCGGTGGAGGTGCAGGTGCCCTTCATCCAATACTTCTCGGCGGAGGTCAGGTTCTTGCCCATCACCATGGCCTACCAGGACTACGAGGTGGCGAAGGAGCTCGGCGCCATACTTAGGAAGGCGTGCGCGGGCAAGGACGTCGTGTTCCTAGCTTCCAGCGACTTCTCTCATTATGTCCCTCCGAAGGTGGCGGAGCGGAAGGACCATGCCGTGATCGAGCGCATCCTGCGCCTGGACGCCAAGGGCGTGGAAACGGTGGTCATGACTCAGGAGGTCAGCATGTGCGGGTACGGTCCCGTCATGGCCATGCTGGAGGCGTGCGAGGGGCAGAAGGCGGAGCTGCTCAAGTACGCCAATTCGGGGGACGTGCAGCGGATGCCCGAGGTGGTCGGCTACGCGGGGATCGTGGTCCGCAAGTGACCCCGGGTGAATAGTTTGTATAGCACTCGGCACTTCTCCTCCAGCCAAGGTCGAGTAATGTCAGACGGGGAAACGAGCAAGGAGGTCGGCCGCGCGGGCAAGGCCACCAGGAGCGATGCGATTGGCCTGATGAAGGAGGGCATCGCAGAGCGCCAGGCGGCCGACGAGCTGATCGAAGGATGGTGGCGGTACATCCCTTTCATAGCCGTGGTTGCAGGCTTGTTGACACTCATCATTTTCATCGTCCTGACCGGCAGTCTCATAGGCGTGCTGATAGCGCTCATCCTGATGTGGACGGTGACCTATGCGGTCCTTGCAGTCCTCAATTACAGGCTCATCAAGCGCATGAACGAGCACGCTCGGCGAGAGGCCGTTCTTCGAAGGGGTATGATCGAGTACCTTCTTTCCGTCGCAGAGAAGGAGGGTGGGAAAGAGACTGCTATCAGGGCCAAATCTGCCCTCGACCCGATGCTCCATGACCACGCGGCCGAGAGACCGTTCGGCATCATGCTCTCGCCCATGACAGCGGTGCCCATCGTGGGGATCGTGGCGGAACTGCTGGTGCTCAGGGACCTGAACCGCTTCCACCCTGCTCATGAAGGGGGCTGGGAAGCGTTGCTCTCGGAGTGGAAGGAGGCTTCCGCCAAGCATGGTTGGCAATTGCTCCTCCCTGCCGAAAGTCAGGTCAAGATGCGTCCTTTCGTGGCCTACTACCTGATCTCCCTGCTGCTCACGCCATTCCTGATCTATTGGTACCATGATCTCATCCAGGAGGTCAACCAGCACTTCCGGGCGCAATGGCAGATAGAGGACCAGCTGGAGAGCGGGCTAGGAACCTGAGAGAGAAATGATTAGGCGATAATGGATATCGTTTAGCGGTCCAAGACGAGGCGATTCAATGAACCAGGATGACCAAGCCAAAAAGGAGTTCTGTTGGCGCTGTGGCGAATTCCTTCCACCGGACGCCGCGGTCTGTCCCAAGTGCGGCAATGTGCTGCGTCCGGGCGATGCGAGGGCTCAGCCTGCCGAGGCGGCGATGGATCGGCCCAGCACCAATGGCCGGTCTCCCAGGTATGTGAGCCTGCTTCTTCTTGGCGCAGGCATCGAATCATTCCTGATGTCCCTCCTGGTCTATGTGAACCGGGACAGCCTGATCGCTGAGGTGCAGCAGATGTACGGAAGCTCGCTCCCGGGCGTGGAGGATGCCATCTACTTGCTGATCGGCTTCTGGATCATCATCGGGACCGCCACCTTGGTGGGAAGCTACTTTGCGACGAAGAGGAGGCGCTGGGGCCTGGTCATGGCCTGCAGCGTCCTGGGTCTGATGAGCTTCGGGGTGGTCATCTTCGAGGGCTCGCTCTTCGCTCTGGTGGCCATCATCCTCCTGCTGCGCTCCAGGAACGAGTTCCGGTGAGCCTCAGATGCGTTTCATCTTCCCCAGCACGGGCTCGTAGATCATGCCCTTGTCCAAGAGGGAATTGGTGACCTCCTCCAGCGCACCCTTGTCCATGCCCACCTTGGCCACCTCGTCCACGATCTCATCCCAGGCCGCTCCCTTTCCACCCTTGTCGAGCTTGGAGATGATGGCGAGCACCTTCTCTTCCTTCTCCTCCTCGCTCTCCGCCTCCGCTTCCTCGATCTCCTCCGGCGCGGAAGCGTTCTCCGCCACCTCCCCCTCCGCTTCTATCTGATACTCCGGCAGAAGGTACTTGAGGGCGTCCAAGACCATGCTCCGATACTTGTTCAGATCGAGGTCCTTGTAATGCTCGAAGGAGCGCACCACGCCGTCCGCCAGCTCCTTCGGATAGCCGAGCTTGAGCAGCTCTTCTATGGTGGGGGTCGCCATTTCCTTCGCGTCCGTCATGGCCTCGATGCGCCTGAGGGTGGCCTTGCAGGTCTCCAGGACCCAGTAGTCGCGCAGCCGGGCATCGACCAGCACCACCTTCTCCGGGCGTATGGACACGTACATGGTGCCCTCTCCCGGGGAGTAGGTGCGCGTCTTACCCACGATGGCCACGAAAGCGGGCGGCTCTATCTTGGAGAGCGCCGCAGTGGCCTCTGGCTGATACTGTCCGGATGAGACATAGAATGTGCCGGTGGGATCAGAGACCCTCGCCCTCCATAGCGGCTCCTCGCCGCTGCCGATGTTCTCCAGGTCCGTGAGCACGCCGACGATGAAGACGCGGTTGACCAGCGCTCCCAAGGGACTGACGATGTAGGTCGGGGCTCTCTCGGCCTCCCCCTTGAGCTCCAGGTTGGAGGAGTTGTACTCGCCGGCGAACAGCCGCCAGGCTATCTCGCGGGTGATCATTGCGCTCCCTCCATCTCGGCCAGGAGGGCCGCGGCCTCGTTCCTCACTTCGGGGACCTTGATCTCCGCATCAGTGACGATCATCATGAGCCCGTATTCGTCGCTGGTGACGTTGCCGCGCATTTCCACCGGCTTGGCCAGCAGCCTTTCCTCCACCTTCTCCCTGACCACCTCGGGGTTCATGGCGTCGCGCGCCTGAGCCAGCGCCTCTTCGAGGTTGATGCCGACCAGTCTCTCGGTCATGTCCTTGTTCAGGACCGCCGTCAATGCCCCCAAGCCGTCATCCAGGACGGCCTTGATGCGCAGGTCTGGTTGACCCTCCACCTTGCCGTGCAGGCGGCACAGCCCCTTTTGCACCAAGCGGTTGCACTGAGGACAGCGGAAGATCAGCCCGCTGCCCTTCTTGATGTCGACGATCACGCCTGCCACCAGCGCGTCCACCGCGCCTCCCACCCGTTCGATGTCGGGCACCGACCGCCTGCGTGGCTTGGCGAGGTCATCCCCCTGCAGCGGCACCTTGGCCCGGCCGACCTCCGCGCGCTCGCCGAAGTTCAGCTGGGGGATCCCTCTCCAGCTCTTCACATAGGCGCCCTTGATGATGACGGTGTCGTCCTTCTTCAGATTGAAATCGTGCCAAGCGGAGAACTGCACCTTCCCGGTCTCATCCGCGGCCATGCCCGAGAAGACGGTCTTCGGACCGGTGGGCGTCTCCAGCTTCCTGGAATCGACGAAAAGGACCTTGACGGTGATGGACACGCTGTTCATCCCTTCCTGCAGGTCAGCGACCTTGCAGGTGGTCGGGCCTCCCGAATAGGAGGGGGCTTCCATGCCCTCGGGCAGCTTCACCGCATCCTTGTCCATGCTCTCGATGGTGGCCCTCGTCCCCAGATTGAGCTGGGGCTGGCCGTTCCATTCCTTGGTATAAGCGTTGCGGACCATGACCACATCGCCCCGGTTGAACTGGAAACGGTCCGCGTCCCAGGCAGTGTAGGGGACGGTGGCGCTCTCGTCCGCCAGCAGCCCAAAGATAATGGTCTTGGTCTCTCCGTTCAGCTCGATCTCCTTCCTGTTCGCGGAGAGCACCTTGGCCAGGATGTCGACGCTCTGCTCCGCCGGTCCGAGCTGGGCCAGCGGCTTCTGCACTCCCTTGGTCAATGCGTTGGGGTCCCCGCCCAACTTGCGCACCACGCTCCTCTTCGCGGTCTCCAGTGAGACGCGATAAAGGTTCAGGTAGGTATCCAACTCTTTCCAGATCTGTTCCTCGTCCACTTTGTTTCCGAGCACCCGAGAGATTTCCGATACATGGGGTGTGAGCTCTTCCTTTTCCATTGCTAGACCTCGCGGTGATTTACACCTAGGATTGTTATCAAAATAGCCCTTAAAGGTATTGTTACCGGGGCAGCGAAAGTGTCCCCCCGCAGAGGGTTGGGGATCTAAGGGCGAGGCTCACTCGGTGAAGGTCTCGCCGCGCTCGTAGTTCTCCTTGAGGTGCTTAATGATGTTATCGCGGTTGCGGCGCAGGTGCGATTCGTACCAGGCCTTCACCACGTCGCCGAACTTGTCGTGCAGCTTGTTCATGTCCAGCCTCGATAGTTGTGAGTCGAACAGCACGAACTGCGCGAAGATGCGCTTCCATCCCGCGTACTTGTAATAGTGCTCGCCCTCGCAGTACTCGAAGATCATGCGCAGGTGCGGGGTGGAATCCACCATGTAGTACCAGACCTTGATCGAGTCGCCCATGCGTCCCTGGTCCTGGGAGCGGTCCACCAGCTGCAGGCTGTTGACCGATGCGTAGTTGAAGTCATCCTTGAACTTCCAGGCGTCGGGATAATCCGTGAAAAGGGCGAAAGCCTCCTTGGGCGGGTCCATGGTCATGTTGACGTTGATCTTGTCGAATCTCGTCCAGATGTTCCAGAAATCCTCGATGAGCGCCTTGTTGATGGTCCTCTTCTGGTTATTCAGCTCACTCATGTCCTTAACGATGGACTCCCTTTCCTTCTCGAGTTGCGCATCAAGCTGCGCTAACCAGTCCACGTTCTTTGCCGCTTCGGTCTTAGGCGCCATTCTACATCCCTGAGTGGGGAATATTCCGATACCAGCATAAAAAGATTGTTCCCGGCGCTGACTTCTGGATGCGTTTACCTCGCCCCCCCCACCGATCATAGGGTCGCAGGCCGCCTCGGCGTTCCTCGGCCCTTTCTTGTACGGACACTTGAGCACGCTTATATTCCTGCAGTCCATTCGACTTTCTGAAGCTGGGGCGTGAGCGAGATGAAGGCGTTGATCACAGGCATCACAGGCCAGGACGGTTCCTATCTTGCAGAGTACCTGCTGTCCAAGGGATATGAGGTGCAGGGCATCATCCGCCGCGCCAGCACCTTCAACACCAGCAGGATCGAGCACATCTACGAGAGCCCGCAGCAACCGGGGAGACATCTCGATCTGCACTACGGCGACCTCTCGGACACGGAGGCGCTCTCCAACATCATCTACAACGTCAAGCCGGACGAGATCTACAACCTAGGGGCGCAGAGCCACGTGCGCGTCAGCTTCGACATGCCAGAGTATACCACGAACATCACCGCCACCGGCACCACCCGCCTGCTGGAGACCATCCGCAGGAGCGGCAACCAGATCCGCTTCTATCAGGCCTCCAGCAGCGAGATGTTCGGCTCCTCGCCTCCGCCGCAGGACGAGACCACCCCCTTCAACCCGCGCAGCCCCTACGCCTGCGCCAAGGTCTACTCCTATTGGATGACGAAGAACTACCGGGAAGGGTACAAGCTCTTCGCCTCCAACGGCATCCTTTTCAATCATGAGTCCCCGCGGCGAGGAGAGACCTTCGTCACCCGCAAGGTCACCCGCGCCATCGCCGCCATCCTGGCCAAGAAGCAGGACCTGCTTTACATGGGCAACCTGGCGGCCAGGCGTGATTGGGGCTTCGCTCCGGAGTATGTGGAGGCCATGTGGAAGATCCTCCAGGTCGATGAGCCGGACGACTTCGTCATCGGCACCGGGGAGACCCACTCGGTCCTGGAGTTCGTCACCAAGGCCTTCGAGTACGTCGGTCTGGACCACGAGGATCATGTGCGGGTCGATCCCCGTTATTTCCGCCCCACCGAAGTGGAGGTGCTCATCGCCGATCCGTCCAAGGCCAATCGGAAGCTCAAATGGAAGCCGAAGGTCACCTTCGATGAGCTGGTGAAGATCATGGTCGATTCCGACATGCGCGCGAACGGGCTGGAGGCGATAGGCAAGGGGGATGCCATCCTGAGGCGCCGGTTCCCGAAGCGGTGGTGGGGGAAGGATTGATGGATTTCTGGAAGGGCAAGAAGGTGGTGCTCACCGGTGGGGCAGGCTTTCTGGGCAGGCATGTGCTGGAACGCCTGGAAGCCCACGGGGCCAGCAAGGAGAGGGTCTTCATCCCCCGCTCGAAGGAGTTCGACCTGAGGAATTGGGAGACCTGCATGGAGGTGACCAAGGATGCTGACCTGGTCATCCATCTGGCGGCGAGGGTGGGGGGCATCGGTTTCAATCGCAGGAGCCCGGGCAGCCTCTTCTTCGACAACGCCATGATGTGCATCCAGATGATGGAAGCGGCTCGGCTCAACCGAGTGGGCAAGTACGTCACCCTGGCCACGGTCTGCTCCTACCCGAAGTTCACCCCCGTGCCCTTCAAGGAGGAGGGCATATGGGACGGATATCCCGAGGAGACCAACGCCCCTTATGGAATAGCGAAAAAGACGCAGTTCGTGCAGGCGGACGCCTACCGGCGCCAATATGACTTCAATGCCATCGTCCTCGTGCCCGTGAACCTGTACGGTCCCTGGGACAACTTCGATCTGGAGGACTCGCACGTCATCCCCGCGCTGGTGCGCAAGATGGTGGAGGCGAAGCGCCAGAACCAGAAGCAGGTGGAGGTCTGGGGCACGGGGAGAGCATCCAGGGAGTTCCTCTACGTGGAGGACGCGGCGGAGGCCATTGTCCTCGCCTCGGAACGATATGATTCCTCGGAGCCAGTGAACATCGGCACGGGGAAGGAGATATCGATCAAGGAGCTGGCCGAGACCATCGCCGAGCTGGCGGGGTACGAGGGCGAGCTGGTCTGGGACGCGAGCAAGCCGGACGGGCAACCGCGCCGCTGCCTGGACGTTTCCAAGGCCAAGGAGCGCTTCGGCTTCGAGGCCAAGGTGCCTTTCAGGACCGGCCTGAAGAAGACCATCGAGTGGTTCGAAGCGAATTATTGAGCGGGTCCCTGCGAAAAGGATTTTAGGGTCAGAGAGGTCATGCCCTGCTGATGGACATCATCGGCCAGTTGGTGGATTTTCTCAGCCAGCTGTCATCGGACCCGGTCTCCTACACGATCATCTTCTTCATTTACTGCGTCCTGGCCGCCATCATCCTGCCCTTTCCGGTCGAGATCGGGCTGTTCTTCGCCCCGGGGGTGAGCATAATCATTAAGGCGCTCATCGTGGGCGCCGGAAAGGCCACTGGTTCCGTGGTGGTCTTCTACATCGGCGAGAAGATCGAGAGCCCGGTCCGGCGCTGGTCCATCAGATGGCGGTGGTTCAAGTGGCTGGTGGAGAGGATGGAGTGGCTGGTGGCCAAGCTGCGGTACATCGGGCTCTACCTCATCCTCAGCATCCCCCTGATGTCGGACAGCGTCCCGCTCTACCTTTTCGCACTGTTCAACAAGGAAGGGAAGACGCTGAACGTGAAATGGTTTGCAGTGACGAATTTTCTTGCCGGGGTGACCAGGGCATTGATCGTCTATGCCGTCTTCGATCTGCTCGGCATCAAGCTCATCTGATGCTGGTGCCCGAGGCGTTAATCGAAAAATATATAGAGGGAATGCGAATACAACGGTATGGTCCACAAGTCCAAGATCCTCAAGATCCTTGCGGAGTACGATCCCAAGAAGATAACGATCGCCACTCTCTGTTCTCATTCCTCGCTGCAGATCTTCAACGGCGCCAAGAAGGAGGGGTTCCGCACCCTCGGCCTTACCGTTAACCAGAACACGAGGTTCTACGACGCCTTCCCGCTGGGGAAGCCGGACGAGATCCTGCGGCTCTCCAGCTATCAGGATATGATCGATAAGGCCGACGAGTTCCTGGCCAGGAACGTGATAGTCATCCCTCATGGCTCCTTCGTCGAGTATCTGGGGGCCGCCAATTTCGAGAAGATGGTGGTGCCGACCTTCGGCAACCGGGCCGTGCTGGCCTGGGAATCGGACCGGGAGAAGATGCGGGAATGGCTGACCTCCGCGGGCATTGACATGCCGGCCAAGATCGAGGATGCCAAGAAGATCGACCGGCCGGTCCTGGTCAAGTACCACGGGGCCAAGGGCGGCCGGGGCTTCTTCATCGCCAAGGATTACCCCGAGTTCAAGATGGGCATCGACCTGAGCGAGCCCTACACCATCCAGGAGTACATCCTGGGCACCAGGTATTACCTGCACTTCTTCTACTCGCCGATCAAGTCCACCGGCTACCAGGTCAACAACGGTTCTTTGGAGCTGCTCTCCATGGACCGCCGGGACGAAAGCAACATCGACGAGATCTATAAGCTGGGCGCTTCGGAGGAGCTCAAGCGCTTAGGGTACTTCCCTTCGTTCGTCGTCACGGGCAACGTGCCAGTGGTGATAAGGGAGTCCCTGCTCCCCAAGGTATTAGAGATGGGGGAGCGCGTGGTGAAGCGCTCCGAGGAGCTGTTCGGCGGCATGATCGGCCCCTTCTGCCTGGAGTCCATCGTCACCGACAAGCTGCAGTTCAAGGTGTTCGAGATCTCCTCGCGCATCGTGGCCGGCAGCAATCCGTTCGTTTCTGGCTCGCCCTACTCGGACCTTATCGAACCGGAACTCTCCACCGGCCGAAGGATCTCCAGGGAGATCCGCATGGGTTTGGACCAAGGCAAGCTGGACCGGATCATATCATGATCCATTTGATACTGGCTGACGCTGAGATCGAACCATTGGGACGAGTCGAGCCGCGCACCGGCGAAAAGGTGCGCGTGTGCGGGACCAGTGCCTCGGAGCTCGAGGGAGTGCATGTCCTGGACAGCTATCTCCACCATCCCTTGATGAAAGGATTGGAACAGGCGGAGCGAAGGGGGAGGCCAGACATCGTGCATTCCTTCCTGCTTCTGGCCCAGGGCTCCAGACCTTTCCTGGAAGGGAGGATGAAGATTTTCGTGCACACCCGAGGGGACGAGGTGATCTGTTTTGGCCCGAAAAGCAGAGTCGAGAGCAGCTACGTGGCCTTCCTTAGGAGCATGAGCGAGCTCCTCGAGAGATGCGCCCTTGGAACGGGGGAGGCTGGCATAGTGTTGCGCGAGCATCAGCCCTTGGCCGAACTTGTGGATGGCATTGGTCCGGAGTTCGTCATCGCCCTTTCGCCGACGGGCGAGAAGGTGCCTTTAGATGAGGTGTTCGCTCAGATCAGGGGCAGAGAGATGGTCATCATAATCGGCGGTTTCCCGGAAGGGGACTACCGAAGCCCGGTGTACGAGATGGCGGACAGGTCAATATCCTTGGGCGAGGAACTTCTTACCGTGCCGGACGTCACTGCTCAGTTGCTCGCGGCTTTATCTCGATGGGACCGGTCAGAGGGAGAGTAAATAGTTTATTGGGCCGGTTACCAGCCCCTTTCCTGGAGCCTCTGCTCCGGTCTTATGGCCGATATCTCCAGCCCCTTCATGGCCTCGCCCAGGCCCTTTGAGACCTCCGCCAGCACGCTTGGGTCGTCGAAGTTCGTGACCGCCTCAACGATGGCCTTTGCCATGATCTCTGGATCATCTGACTTGAAGATGCCTGAACCTACGAACACGCCGTCCGTCCCGAGCTGCATCATCAGGGCCGCATCTGCGGGGGTGGCGATCCCTCCAGCTGCGAAGTTGATCACTGGTAGTCTCTGCAGTTCCGCCACCTCGCGCACCAAATGCGCCGGGGCTTCGATCTTGCGAGCGACGGAGTTCAATTCGTCGGTCTCCTTGCCCTTCAATTCTCGGACGAGGGACATGATGGTCCGCTGGTGGCGCACCGCTTCCACGACATTCCCCGTGCCCGCCTCTCCCTTGGTGCGGATCATGGCCGCGCCCTCCTCGATGCGCCTCAAGGCCTCCCCGAGGTCCCTGGCCCCGCAAACGAAGGGCACCTTGAACTTGCGCTTGTCCACATGAAAGAAAGGATCTGCTGGCGTAAGCACCTCTGACTCATCGATCATATCGACGGCCATCGATTCGAGTATCTGCGCCTCCACGAAATGTCCGATGCGGCACTTGGCCATGACCGGAATGGTGACCGTTTCCATGATCTCCTGGATCTTCAATGGATCGGCCATCCTGGCCACGCCACCTTGCGCGCGGATGTCCGCCGGCACGCGTTCCAGGGCCATGACGGCCACGGCCCCCGCGTCCTCGGCGATGCCGGCCTGTTCCGCGTTTGTGACGTCCATGACTACTCCTCCCTGCTGCATCTTTGCGAACCCGCGTTTCACCAATTCAGTCCCGAAGCGGAGCTTGGTCATGTCCAACTCGAACGACATTTTCAATCACCGATTGGTCTAAATTGCATCTATTATTTTAACTTTGGTTCGAAATGCCTAAAACAATGCTGTGAAGAACAAAATTGTACATTATAACTGAGAACCAACATGCCAGCATCAACAGGAAAGCCTAAAATAAGCGGTTGACTTATCGCCGCGCAATGGTCGCCAAACGCATGGGGAATGTGCCCGAATCAGGGACGATGAAGATCGCGAACATCGTCAGCAAGCTGAAGGCAGAGGGCACAGACATCATCTCGTTCTCGGTCGGCGAACCGGACTTCCCCACACCGGACAACGTCACCAACGCGGCCATAAAGGCCCTGAAGGATCACTTCACTCATTACACCCCGTCCGCCGGCATTCCTGAGCTTAGGCGGGCGGTGGCCGAGAAGACGCGCCGCGAGAATGGCATCCCCTGCGAGGAAAAGCACGTCATCATCACACCCGCCAAGCAGGCCATCTTCATGGCATGCCTGGCCATGCTTGATGAGGGGGACGAGGTGATCATGCCCGACCCAGCCTGGGGCACCTTTGAGGCCACGGTGCGTATCGCAGGGGCCAGAGCAAGCTTCGTCACCCTGAGGGACGAGGACGGTTATCGCATGTCCCCGGAGAAGGTGGCAGAAGCCATCAACCCCAAGACCAAAATGATCCTGATCAATTCGCCCTCCAACCCCCTCGGTTCTATCATGGAGAGGAAGGACATGGAAGGCATCGCGGACCTGGCCAAGGACCACAATCTGTGCGTCATGGCGGACGAGACCTACGAGAAGATCATTTTCGAGGGGAAGCATCACTCCATCGCTTCTTTCCCTGACATGTTCGAGCGCACCATCACCGTTGCCGGGCTGTCCAAGACCTACGCCATGACCGGATGGAGAGTGGGCTGGGTCATTGCCCCCACGCCCATATGCAGGGAGATCAATAAGCTGCAGACCCAGTCCATAACCTGCGCCGCCTCCTTCGCCCAGGTGGCCGGAGTGGAAGCGCTGAACGGTCCGCAGGACTCCGTGCGCCAGATGGTAAAGGAGTTCAAGGCTCGCCGGGACATTATCTACGAGCTCATAGCAGAGATCCCGACCCTCAGCTGCCAGAGGCCAAGGGGGGCCTTCTATATCTTCCCCTCGTACAAGCACAAGATGAACTCGGAGGACCTGGCCGCCTATCTGTTGGAAGAGGCCCACGTGGCCGTCACCCCAGGGTCAGCGTTCGGCCCTGCCGGTGAAGGGCACATCCGCATCAGCTACGCCGCCAGCCGCGAGGACATCATCGAGGGCATGGCGAAGATCAAGCAGGCCTTGGCCGTGCTTTAGGATCAGCGGTCCTCAGGGACGAGCAGATTGGGGATGGCGTCCTCGATCGGGTATTGGGTCTTGCACTTCGGACAGGTGAGCTCCCCGGTCACGACCTCAATCCCTTCCTCCTGGACGACCTTCAGTTCCAGGGGATAGGTCTTGCACCTGGGGCAAGCGAGGATGTCGAGCAGCTGTCGCTTCATCTTATCGTCATCATTGCTCCCCCGAGCATATCTTGGTTTGCCTTGCAACGGATTAATGAGGCACAAGCGGCATCACTTCCGGGAGGAGAGAGCTTGCCCAGGGTCAGCGTCGTCATTCCCACCTATACGCGCGTGGAAGAACTGGGCCAGGCGCTCCGCTCCGTTCTGGAGCAGACCTTCGCGGACCTGGAGGTCATCGTGGTGAGCGATGGTCCGAAGGACAAGGAGGCGCTGGAGCGGAGATATGGAAACATGGACCTGAGGGTAAGATTGCTCCATAACCAGAGTAAACTCGGGGCGCCTGCATCCCGCAACAAAGGCATGCAGCTGGCCACCGGTGAGCTCATCGCCCTGCTAGACGACGACGACCGCTTCTACCCGACCAAGCTGGAGAAGCAAGTGGCGCTTCTGGACTCGAACCCGGCGCTGGGCTTTGTGAGCTGCGGCTACCATGATGAATGGTTGAAAGAGGACAGGATGCCCCGAGTGCGCGGGAGGGTGGACAAGGATCTGCTGACGACCTTCTCCAACGTTGAGACCTCCACCATCCTGATGCGGGCGGAGGTGGTGCGAAAGGTGGGCGACATCGACACCTCCCTGCCCAGCGAGCAGAACCACGACTTCTTCTACCGCATGGCGAAGGAGGCGGAGTTCGATTTCGTCCCCGAGGTGTTGGTGTTCAAGAGCGCTCCGTCAGTGCAGATATCCCGAAGCCCGAGGAAGAAGATAATCGGCTATGTGCGCTTCCACCGCAAGCATAAGGAAGAGATTTCTCAGCTCGGGCCGAAAGGAGCGTTGCTGGTGTGGTCAAAGTTCGTGGTGACGCTCGGCCTCTTTCTGCTCTTTTCCAGCAACGAGAAGCTGATAGATGTGCTGTACCACGCCCTCTCTGGGAAGTAGCGGAGAAGGGGTTCTGCAATGCGTTCGGTCATCGTTCCAGAATCTGCGTTAGGTATTTACGGGGGTATTGGGGTGCGAGCAACGAGGCGGTACGATGAAGGTCATCGATCTGCGCAGTGACACTGTAACCCTGCCGACCAAGGAGATGATGGACGCCATTGCACAGGCGGAATTGGGCGACGACGTTAGCCGAGAGGATCCCACCGTCAATAAGCTGCAGGAAATGGCAGCCAAGAAGTTCGGAGCGGAAGCCTCCCTGTTGGTGCCTTCTGGAACGATGGCCAATCTGGTGTCCGTGATGACACACTGCGTCAGAGGAGATGAGATCTATCTGGAATCAGAGTCGCACATCTATTATTATGAGGTCGGGGGGTTGTCGGCGGTCGTTGGGGCTCTCCCTCGCTTGATCAAGGGTGATCGGGGGATTTTCACTCCCGAACAATTGCGCTCTGCCTATAGAGGGCGGGAAATGCACCTCCCCAATCCTAAGTTGGTATGTCTGGAGAACACGCACAATCGTGGAGGGGGGAGCGTCTGGACGCCGAAGCAGGTGGAAGAGATGACCGTTGCTGCCCGGGAGTTAGGGCTGAAAGTGCACATCGATGGCGCACGCATCTTCAATGCCGCTGTGGCTTTGGGAGTCGACGTGAAGGAATATATGAAGCATGTCGACTCGGTTAGCTTCTGCCTGTCGAAGGGGCTCAGCTGTCCAGTTGGTTCTTTGATCGTCGGAGGAAGGGACTTCATCAAGAAGGCCGAGAAGAATCGCAAGATGGTTGGAGGCGGCATGAGGCAAGCGGGCATTATCGCAGCTCCAGGGATCGTGGCATTGGAGCACATGGTCGACCGCCTCGAAGAAGACCATGAGAATGCAAAGGCGCTCGCCAAAGGCTTGAGCCAAATCGATGGACTTGATGTCCAGGTCCAGAATGTCGAAACGAACATCGTGATACTCAGGATCCTTAAGAAAGGACTGAGCCCGGACGATCTAGTGACCCGATTGAAGAGGAGAGGAATATTGGCATCATCGTTCGGTCCTGACCTGGTGCGGCTGGTCACCCATAGGGGAATCACCATTGGCGACATTGACACGGTCATCGAGCAAACAGAAACTCTAATGAAGGCATAGCCTTACCCACAATGATGAAGGGTGTAGGCCTAATCAGGACATGCATCCGTGAAGTGCTGATCAGTCATTTTTTTAGAAGATGTGGGAGCCTAATGAGCCCAAAGTGAAAATGAACAACGCCATGAAAGCCTTGGCCCTCAACGCTTTGCCAAGGAAACTTCGCATATTGAGTTTCTGCTCGCCAAACGCCTGTCTTAGCGCTAGGAGATCAGGATTTCCGGCCTCCATCTTCCTTACCACCTTTCCATGCCTCAAGAACTTGCGTAAGAGCTTGATCGGGTCGCTGGAATAGTCGTGATAGATCAGAGGCCGAGGGTCATACATTAAGGCATTCGCATCACCTGCCATCTTCCATATCTTGAATGACAAGTCCCATCCCTCGTATCCGCCTTGTTTTGGCAAGTTTACGTTGAACCCACCCACACTTATCAATTCGTTGCGCTTGAACGACGAGTTGCCTTCGAGGTCAATGAGCGATGGCTTGGCGATTGGTCCAAGATCATAATGAAATGCCAGAAGGTTCAGCTGGCTTTGTGTGCGCCCTTCACATTTGCCCCTGATGCCGATTACCTCCTTCTTCATATGAGCTTGAAGATGGCTCCTAACGAAATCATTGGCTGGGACTGCATCATCATCCAGGAAAATGCAGAGGCTTCCTTTGGCAAGCATGATCCCAACATTTCGCGCAATCTGCGGCCCGAAATTCTTTGACATCTTTACATAACGACAATCGAAGTTCTCGGCAATTGAGGACACGGTGATGCGATCACTATTGTCTACCACTATCACCTCGAAGGTCTCATCTGCCTGGTCTCTGAGGGAAGTCATATTTCTTTGAAAGAGTCTTGGGTCTGTGTTGAATGCTACAATAATCACGCTGGCAATGGCTTTGTCTGAAGGTTTGCCGGATACGATGGTCGTGGAAATTCCTGATTCAAGGAATTCTTCCTTATCCCGAGCGAACCTGGGTTCCGGTAGCAACACCGTCATCATTTAATATTTATAGCCATAAGCTTTTGCATCGATTCCGCTGCTCGAATTTTTGTGGAGTTTAGTCCCATTCGGTGCCCCTTCGGTTAAGCTTGAATCTCCAGGCAGAGGCGCGGAAGATGTCGATCAGTCCTTTTCGAGTCGAGAACTGCTTGGCAATGGGTCTGGATTCTACCAATAGCGGCAGAATTCTTGTTGGCCTACTTGCTATTACCGAGCCGATTATATTGCCCGCGCAGAAATCATATTGTTCGAGTATTGCTTTGCGTTCCTTCTCATTCGGGGATTCTTTGCGGATGAAAGCCTCGAGAAGTGCCCAAAGCACATCCATTGACTGGATTGCCTCGGCTTTGTTGCATAATCTATCCGCGAAGAGAATATTCCTGACCGAATTCATGGAGACGGATTTGTCCAGATAATTGTCCACGGATTCCTTGAGGTAGCTCGATGCGCAAGTCTTCAATTCATCCCTCTTGGATATGGATGCATTTGAATCATGACGGCGTCTTTTATGTATGAACTGGGGGAGATTGGCGACGCCATACCCCCCAAGCAGTCGCAGCCAAAGATCATAATCTTCGGCTTGCCTTGCATCCTCCCGATACCCGCCCTTGGCTTGCAGCGCCTCCTTCCTAGCCATTATGGAAGAGTGACCTATGGCGCATGAAAGGAACATCGACCATTTCACCACTAAGGGTTCCAATGGATACTTCACCCGTTCAATAGCCTTGCCATCGCCGTCAATAGTGATCACGTTGGCCCCGCAGACTGCAACTTTTGGATTGTGGTCAAGATAATCGACTTGCAGTGCGAAGCGGCTGGAATCGCTGACGTCATCCGCATCCATGCGGGCGATATATTCCCCTTTTGCCAGCTTCAGGCCAAGATTCAAGGACCTTGCTAGTCCGAGTCGATGTCCATTCTTGATTACGTTTATCCTCGAATCATCATAAGAATCGACGATATCCATGCTTTTCGCACTGGAACCAAACTCTATGATGACGATGAGTTCGAAATCGGCGTAGGTTTGCTTCAGAATGCTTTCAATCGCCTCCTCCAGAAAGCGCTCATTGTTATAGACTGGAAGGATGACGCTGATCCTCGGATTACTCATCGTACTCATGGTCCCTACTGCCGTGTTGGTATATGAAATCCTTAGGCATTGCCATGAGATTCGATCGACCTTTTGGGCAATTGACCATTTTCAATTGGACGAGATAACCTTCTTCTAGTCACGGATTTGTAACATGGCCAGAAGAAAAGGTCTATCTAGTTTGCGTTAGATATTCTGCGAAAAAGAGCCTAATCATGATCATCGTCAAATTATCAACCAAGTTCCCGCTTTGGCCTTGGCTCCGACAGACGCCAGGTTCGAAAGGAGTGTGGGGGAATTGCCGATTTGTGGCGGACTCCAGCCTTCAGGAGTGTGACTATTGGGTTGTTTATGATGGATTGCTTGGCGAAGAAACCGCTTTCTGTCCAAAGGAGAATACGATTCTTATTACCGGAGAGCCGGCCGCAATAAAACAGTACGATGAGGATTTCCTGTCACAATTTGGGTGCATGATAACGACGCAGCGAA
>Ga0315279_10001488_pt1 | contig 38858 bp, 35 predicted proteins | sample YL17G06_20_MG_FD_203694 | JGI IMG/M metagenome (GOLD analysis project Ga0315279, IMG submission 203694) | Sediment microbial communities from Yellowstone Lake, YNP, Wyoming, USA - YL17G06_20 | ecosystem: Environmental > Aquatic > Freshwater > Lake > Sediment | place: USA: Wyoming | collected...
CTGCTCCAAACCAATCCGTGCCATTCATTCGTCGCGGCCAGGATGAGCGTGACAGCCGGAATCAGCCATAGCAAGAGCATTTTTCGAGGCGTCAGCCGGTTATCCAGTCGGGTATATTTCAGGATAAAAAGCAAATATAGAACTGGCGCGCTAACCGTGCCGAGGTATTCTACTTTGGAAAAAATCACTTTCACTGGAACGCCCACTGACGCAGTTTCTAACGCGGCGGTAAATGACCATTCAGTGATTGCGACCATCAGCCAAGCCAAAGCTGTTCCCCCGGCTGCAGTACGCTGGCGAGTGGCCAGGTAAACTGTAAGGGTTGAGGCGATGGCTGAAACGAATAAGATGATCGAATAGGGAGAGAATTGCCAGTTCATGATCTGGTATTGACGGCGCGCGAGCACTCAGGGAATTTCTCGCAGTATATCACAAAAATGACCGTATAGTTTCATTGGCGCAATCGGTAGAACAGCCAGCGTCCCATGATTTCTTCAACTAAAATAACCAGGAAAATCGGGAACGTGATCCACGCCCCGGCCTTTTCCACTGCGATGGACAGGGCGACTGCCCCAAGCATCCCGGCCCCGATCAGACTCAGTCTCAGCCTGTGTACTGTAACGTCAGCCGATTGCCCGCCGGAAATTACCAGCCAGAACTGAATGCCGAGAAGCAATACCAGGCTAACCCCCGTTGGCGAAAGCAGTGCTGCATAGGAAGCGACATGCGATCCCCGCAACGCGTCCGCTGCCAGGAAAGAAGCCGTCAACAATTGCCCCAGCAGGAAGGCCGTGACGAAAAAGCCGACCATTATCCGCCAATTGCACCAGGCCGGGATGGTCTTCAAGCGGTAGACGCGCGCCATGCTGTAGATGCCCACCGCGCCGGTCAGCGCGGTGACAATCGCCAGTATGTTGCGCAGGAACAATGTGTTTGAATAGATGATGTTGCCATAATGTTGCATCCACAAGAACATCGCCAGCAGCCATAATCCCGCAAACGCCAGCATGGAAAGGATCTCGCGGCTCAACCACGACTTGCGCAGGTGAGAAAGCGCACGCCAGGCTTTCTTTGGCGCGCCCAGGTGAAAGAGCGATGCCGCCAGCGCCATGGCGATGAGGCTGCCGACTGCCCACATTGGGCCGAAGATGTTCTGTTCTCCCAAGTAATGGTATGGTAGGCCTAATAGGATCAACGTCACTGCCCAGAACGCGCCAATCGCCATCTGCGCCAGGAGCGTGAAGGCGATGAGCGGAGTTTCTAGGGATCGCGTGCTTCTTGGTTGGACTTCTTCAAGGTTGGCAATGCTGGCACCCGCTCGCAAGGCCTTTTCCGCTTGTGCGTGCGGTTTGATCAGGATGTTTGGGTCCCGCGATGCCGTTTGGGACATCGGGTAGACTGCTGGTAGCACACCCGGCCGCGCTTCCAGGTCGGCGCGCTGGCCGAAGTCGAGTGTGCGCATGGGACAAGCAGCCACGCAAGCTGGAGGCAAGCCGACTTCGAGGCTGTCTTCGCAGAAATTGCACTTGGTCATGTGACGGGCGTCTGCATCGTATTGCGGCGCGCCGTAAGGACACGCCCAGGCGCAGTACTGGCAGCCGAGGCATTTGGCCGTGTCGAGCAGCACCAGGCCGTCTTCTCGCTTCGAGTAGGCCTGCGTGGGGCAAACCCCAGCGCAAACGGGATGCTCGCAGTGATTGCAGGCGAGGGTCAGGTTGTAGGCGAATACATCCGTTATCCACGCTTCGCCCTGCCGTTCCCATCCGCCGCCGCTGATCTCGTACACGCGCCGCCATAGCACGCCGAGCGGCAGGTGGTTCTTATCTTTGCAGGCCACCTGGCAGGCTTTACAGCCGGTGCAGAAACTCGAGTCAAAGTAGAAAGCGTAGGTCATGTTTTAAACAGGATGGATAGGATGAACAGAGTGATTCATAAGGTTGTTCCTGTCAATCCTGTCCATCCTGTTTGGTAACTTGAACCATGATCGTGTGCTGTGCGGTACCGAAAGCGAATGGCGTCCAACGCTGCGAGGTGAGCACATTGACATTCCCGCCATGATCCACGCCGTTTTCGTCAGGCGACCACCATGCCCCTTGCGGGATGTCCACTACGCCGGGCATGATGCGCGGCGTGACGCGGCAGGGCAGCACCAGCGCGCCGCGCGCGTTGAAAACCTTGACCTCCTCGCCCTCTTTTATTCCACGTGCATCCGCATCAATAGGGTTGATGAAGACTCGTTGAGGAAAAGCTTCTTCCAGCCAGTCGTTGTTGGCGTGGGTGGAATGGACGCGGGCGAGGCTGTGGTGTCCGATGGCCTGCAATGGGTATGTGTCATTGCGAGTGAGCCGCTCTTTGGCGAGCGTGGCAATCTCCTCAGGGGCGGTGGTGTCCGTTAAACGGTATTCATCGGGCGATAGGAGATTGCTTCGTCGGGCTTCGCCCTCCTCGCAATGACACGGGGCGAATGGACTTTCCCACTCTCGGATATATTTCGGGATAGGGGGAATCTCTTCGGGGTTGTTCAGCTCGTAGAGTTGCTTCGAGAAAATCTCGATCTTGCCGCTGGGCGTACCGAGCGGGTGCTTCCCCGGGTCGGCGCGGAAATCTGTAAAGGCGATGGCCGGTTTCGTCACCGGGGTGGCGTACACGCCCAGGTTTTGTTCGATGAACTCCTCCAGCGTGGGCAGGTCGGGGAAGCGTGTCTCGCGGAAGCGGTCAAGGCACCACTCCACCCAGGCGCGCTCGTCACGTCCTTCGGTGTATGTGTCGCCGATGCCCAAGCGCTCGGCGAGTTCGGTGCAGATGCGGTAATCGCTCTTGCACTCGCCCGGCGGCTCGACCAGTTTGGGCTGGAGAATGACCTCGTCGCCGTACTTCCAGCCTTCCTCCACGCCCCAGGTTTCGAACTGCGTGCAGGCGGGCAGGAGGATATCGGCAAAGCGGGCGGTGGGGGTCAGGAAGTTGTCCTGCACGACCAGGAACTCGACTTTGCTCTCGTCGCGCAGGATTTCAGCAGAGCGATTAACGTCTGCGTGCTGGTTGATGAGACAGTTCGTCGCCACGGCGTAGATGAGCTTGATGTCGTTGTCGAGTCGCTCGACGCCGAGCAGGCCTTCAGCCCGGGTCATCGCTTTTCCGCGCAAAACGGCCTCGGTCCACAGGAATACCGGGATGGCCGCTTTGACGGGATTTTCTCCAGTCGGGAAGACGGTCCATTGCGGACCGCCGTCCGGGGCTTGCAGTCCCAATCCGCTCGCCCAGCCGCCGGGGATGCCGACGTTGCCGGTGATGGCTGCCAGTACGCACCCGGCGCGCACCACCTGCTCGCCGTAGGCGCGGCGCTGCATCCCGTAGCCCTGGTAGAGCACGGCAGGCTTGATCGTGGCGTACTCGTGGGCGATGCGGGCGATGGTCTGGGCCGGGACGGCGGTGATAGCCTCTGCCCACTGCGGGGTCTTTGGGGTGCCATCGCGCACGCCTAGGATGTAATCGCTGTAACTCTCCTCGTCTTCGCTCCCGGCCGGCATCTGGCTGGCGTCGAACCCCACGCAATGGGTGCGCACGAACCCGGCGTCGTAGAGCCGCTCGGCGATCATCACGTAGGCCATGGCGCTCATCATGGCCGCGTCTGTGCCGGGTCGGATGGGGATCCACTCGTCTGCCAGTGCCGCTGCGCTCAAGCTGTGGCGCGGGTCAATGCACACTACACGCGCTCCGCTGCCGGAGGCGTGGCGCGCCAGCTTGAGGAAGTAATCGCTGTTCGTGCCGTCCCGCATCTCGGCCGGATTCCAGCCCCACATGAGGATGTAGCGACTGTTGAGCCAGTCCTGGCGCTGGTTGCCGGTGACGAGCGTGCCGTAGACGGTCGGCGTGGCGGCGTTGATGGCGGCCCACGAGTAGGAGTTGTAGATGCCCAGGCAGCCGCCGAACAGGTTCATCAGCCGCCGGGCAACGTGCGAACCGTTGAGCTGGTTGTAGCTGCCTGTGCCATAAGGGACGAACATGGCCGAGTTGCCGTATTGTTGCTTGACCCGCTGCATTTGCGCGGCAACTGTAGTAATCGCTTCCTCCCACGAAATCTGGATGAACTTGCCCTCGCCACGCCTCCCAACCCGTTTCAGCGGATTCAGCAGCCGGTCGTGGTGGTACTGGCGGCGCAGGTAAGCGCGTCCCCGTACGCAGGCGCGCAGTTGCGGCGCGGCCAGGCTGTCGGGGCGGTCGTCGGTGTCCAGACGGGTGATGCGTCCATTCTCGACGTGGGCGACGAGCAGGCAGCGTCCACCGCAGTTGTGGGCCGGGCATCCCACCCTGATTGTTTTTAGTGAACAGTGATCAGTGTTCAGTAGGGGAGACATGCACGTATTTTATCTCAGGAGAGAATGAAAAAGCCTTGCGGGGGGAGTCCGCAAGGCTTGTTATCGTTCGGCCAGGAAACGCTCGATCTCGGCACGGACGAGTTCCAGGTCGTGCTCTGGATCGCCATCGAGAGTGGATGGGGTAATGCTTCCATCCGCATTGTGAAAATGATGCGGAAAGTTTGGCTGGTTGGGATGGTGGGGGGCATTGTCCCAGCCTAAAATGCGGCTGTCGCCCTGGGAGAGTGTGTAAGAATATTTGCCGCTGGCCGCATTGAAATAAATATCGAGAGAATACCCGCCCCTTAGTTTGATGCGCCACTTGGTCATCAAGTTGTGCGCCGAGACCACGAGCGGGCAGGTGGTGATAAAGTGATTTAGCGCACCTTCGAGCGTAGCAGCCATTCCAGTACGCTTTTCATCATGTTGGTCTGTCGCAGTTCGTCGACAGCGTTGCGCCACTCGATGGAATCCTCCCAATCTGGATGCTCCTGTCCTTGTCCCCGCTCCAGGCGGGTTTCGAGACCTTCAAGGGTTACCCCGTACTGAGCCTCGAATCGCCCAATCACCGTTTTCAAGGCCGCTTCACGGCGATCCAGATCATCACGCAGGCTGGAAAGCGTATTGCGTGAGATGCCTTTCGGGAAATGAGTAAGTGTGGCTTGCATGGGACGATTATAGCATTATTCGGGGTCTAATCGCTCACCCAACTTACCGTATATTCCGTCAGCTCATCCGGTTTTTCGATTTCCGGCTCCTCCACAACCCACTCGCCCTGCAAGCCTGCCTCGCGGGCCGTCAGCTCGAAATGGCACATGGCGATGCCCATGTCCATGCGCTGCAAGTCAACCAGGTTCAAAAGCACCTGGAAGAAACCCTCACGGTAGCCGGGCGTCCGCCCCAGGTAGAAGTGCCAGGCGCAGTCATCTCTAACGATGCGCCACGGTTGCTTGTTGGAGGCCGAAGGCCCCAGCCGCACCATTTCCAGCGGAATGGCGTATTGACCGGTGTCTTCGGGTGCAAGTGGAAGGCCGAATTGTCTATCAAAGAACAGCTTATTCCATGCTTGCCGGTTGTGCGCGCCTGCATATTGACGGATAAAGCCGTCCCGCGCCTTCTCTGGATCGGCGATGTAGCCGATGGAAGCAACGGCTGGCATGACCTCATCTCCCGTCAGCAAGATCTTCCTGGCAAAGCTGCTTTGGGTAAAGGTGCCGCCCAGCCAGCAGGTACCCAGATCGAGATCGGTTGCATACAGGAGGATGTGCTCCATTCGGTAGCCGTAATCTTCCAGATTTTTCTCCGCCGATTCCACCGCGCCGAGGATGAACCCACTCGCGCCTCTGATAAATCCATACGTGCCGAGACCCCTCAACGCGCTGCGGTGCTGCTCCGTGGCTGCGATCAGGATGAAGCGCGGACGCGAGCCGAAGGGTCCGCTCTGGTGCGAGTCCATGAAATCCAGCAAGCGTTGCCGTGTGCCCTCGTCAATTGGCGTTTCGAGGTACGTCCGGCACGAGAAACGTCGCCGGATGATCTCTGTGATCGGTTTGTTGAAGGTTGGCATGTATCTTGATCGTGTCTTCTCACGAAACCAGGGAGTGGGGGGTGTGCGGGCGACTTCGCACCCTTCGGGTATGCTTCGCGACTGCCCGCACACCCCCCATTTTAATCAATTTGGCTGCTTCTTGTTCGCGAAGGTTGGAGCGGGTGTCCTGACCACCTGCCGGTAGACGAGCCTGACTACTTCGATACTCTCCACTATGATCACGATCCACAGCGCCACGTGCACGAATTGGGAAATCAGGCTCATCAGGATTTGCGCCGCGCCTGTATCACCAATGCTGGCAGCCAAGGTCTCGGAGGTGAGGGCTATCAGCGATGGGCCAACCAGCATGGCAGCGGCAATGGTGATACTGATGAGTTTCAGACCAATCGCGAAGATGCGTGTCACCGCGTTCCAGGTTCCCTGGCGCAGCAAGACGATATCCAGGATGATGGTTAGCGCCCAGACCAGGGTCAGGTAGGGAACGTAGTAGAAGAAAGTCGCGGAGAGGAGTGGGATGAAGGTTACGGATGACCAGTTACCGGTCTCGACAACGCTATTCAAACTTGGTGTGAAGCCAATGATCTGGGGATAGAAGTTGAAGATGACGATGGCCGCGAAACAGCCGACAATTTCAACGACGGTTTCGCCCATCTTGACCTGGTTGGGGGCAGAGAGCTTGGTCAGCGAACGCGGGTCCCATTCCTTTTCAATTGGCAGGCCTTTGATGTCCATCTTTCCGCCAGCGCGGTAGAGCGCCCATTCCACGATGGCAAAGATAATCACAATGTTGCCGAGAGTTGTAAAGGCGGAAGCGACAAAGTTGGCGATGGCTTTGACGATGGTTTCGAAGGCGTTCAGGGGAGATAGCGTAGTCTGATACAACGCGATGCCCAGACCGATTGCAGCCAAAACGCCGATTACCATCAACACGATGCGCATCACCAGCATGAAGATGGGGTATAGTCGCGGGCCGATCAGGTATCGTTCTCCCAGGTACGTGGCCGCGACTTTTTCGGGCGCGCCGTAGGCTTTAAGGACCTCGAAGGTCATCTCTTCGTCCACCGGCTTGCCTGTCTTCTGGCTGTGCTCTTCGAGCATATCCTGCAAGATCGAGCGGATCTCAGCCTCGATGTCGGCGCGCGTCTTTTTGGGCAGGCGGCGTCCGACCTCGGAAATATATGTGTCTAAAAGGTTCATAATATTCTCCTTCATGAACAACCATTTACTGTTGGCTGAATCCTTCCACCGCTTGCGGTAGGTTCTTCCCTGTCAGGCGGATGATGAGTTTGGCTGATTCGACACAGTTGAAGATGATGGTCACGACCAGCCCAACCACAACACCCTGCTGCAGAAAATTAACCAGGATCTTCGCCGCCAAAGGATCTGGAAATCCGGAGGCCAGGAGTGACTCGGGGGTTACGGCAATCAGGGATTGTCCAGTCAGCATGGCAACGGCCAGGCCGATAACCATGATTTTGAGGGCAAGGGCAAACCATCGCGTCCAGGTCTGCCAGCGTCCCAGGCTGAGCAGGATAACGCTCAGTGCTATGGTCAACCCCCATAAGATATCCAGGGCGGGCAGGTAGGTGAAGAAAGCATCAGAGAGGAGCGTGGTGGCTAAAGTCTGGCTCGGGTTGGTAACCGAAAAGCCTACCCACCATTGACCATTGCTGTAGTAGCCAATGTTGACCAGTTGCGGGAAGAAGTTGATGAGCAGGATCGCCAATGCGGTAAAGATGATATCCGTGACCACACTGCCGGTCTTGATGGAATCGGACGATTTCACTTTCAGCAGGCTGCGCGGATCCCAGCGGCGCGGTCTCTCCTTGAAATCGGGCAGCGTCCATTGCAGAATGGCAAACAGGATGGTGATGCTGCCAACCGCTGAAACCAGGGTAGCAAGGAACTCGGCCAGGGATGTGAAGATGGTTTCGAATATGTTCTCGGCGTTGAGCGGAATCTGGCCTAGCGAGATGCCCAATCCTAGCAGGGACAAGACGGCGCTGATGGGCAGAACGATCTGCAGAACCTTTACATAGGCCGGGTACAGCTTCGGGCCGATGAGATAGCGCTCTGGTTCGTAGGATGCAGCTACTTTTTCCGGGTCGCCGTATTCATTCAGAACCTCGAAAATCATCTCGTCGTCAACGGGTTTGCCGGTCTCCTGGTTGCATTCGTCGAGCAGGTTCTGCAGGGCCGAGCGGATCTCGGCTTCGATGTCGACGCGATTCTTGCGCGGCAGGCGGCGTCCGACTTCAGTAACATAGGTGTCTATCAAGTTCATGGTATTCTCCTCGTTATGACAGCATCTTATCCAGCATCGCAACGATGCTGTTCCATTCTTCTTTCAGCCTGGGCAGGAGAGTCCTGCCTTCATCGCTGAGCACATAGTAGCGGCGCGGACGGTCGGATTCGACCCGCCAGTTGGATTGCAGAAGCCCCTGGCTTTCCAGCCGCCGCAGCAAGGGGTAGAGCGTACCCTGGTCAATTTCGAGACCGTAAACAGCCAGGCTCTTGATGAGCGAGTAGCCATATTGCTCCTGGTCGAGTCGGCTCAGGACAGCCAGCACGATGACCCCGCGCCGTAATTCAAGGATGACATTTTCGAAGGATTCGTTTGTCATAGCATCACCATTAGCCACAGTATACTGTATATCACACAGGACGTCAAGGCTATTAGTATAATAAGTCGCCCAGTGTCTTGATAAACACTGGGCGTCTATGAGAGTTAGAAGAAAAGGTTAAGCACTTTTTTGCCTTGCAGGAAGAACTCGCCAAATGCGACTGCTGCGAGCGATGCAGCCAGTGTGACGAGCAAGGCAAGCCCGGCCAATTGCTCGGTTTGCGCTTCGCGCAGGTTGCGGCCAGCCAGCATGAAGCCAGACTGCGTCCCTTCGTAGCGGACAACGACTGCTGCAATGCGGACACCCTCTTCAGGCTGCCAGGTAACGCGATCCTCGCCATTCGCCCGGACATAATCCAGGACACCAACGGGCAAGTCCGGGATCCTGCCGTGCAGCATAAGGGAGGATGCGATGGCAGTTCCGATATCGTCGTAAATGATCATGAAAGAAGCCTGGCTCTGGGCGATATCCACTTTGGAGGCCGGGAGCAGCGAATCTGCGCTCTGGCTCTGGGCGAGGGCTGCAGCAGCATCCTCGGCCATCTGGATTTGCGGGTCATTGGCCCCCAGCCGCAGGGACTGCTGGACGGTCAGGTAAATCAGTCCGCACAGGCCAATCGTGACGACCGCAATGGGCAGCCAGGCCCTGAGAATATTCAAGATACGTTGCACGGTTAGTCTCCTTAGGAGCAATAGGATGGAGTCATTATACTCATTGCTCCGGATAATCGCTGGCAGAGACTATCGGATACTATCGAATGCTTATTTGACCAGCTTATCCAGCCTGTCTACGTATTCCGCCAGCACGCCAATCGCGGCATGGACCGGTTCGGGCGCGGTCAGCGCCTGGCAAGCTGGCTCCAATGGTTTATTCCCTTTAGCTTGCCTCTCTCCAGTGTAAACCAGATAAATCCCAACGTTTTCCCCAATTTCATGAAATCCACCCCCGGCCTCCACGCGGCAGCCGCGACGATCAACGATGCCCACGGTTTGCCAAGCGTTTTCTGCGCCCAACGCGCCGCCTCGGGCTTAGACGCGATGCGCCCATGTTCCAGCATGTACAGCGACCGGCACATGGTCAGGATGGCATAAGCCTGGTATTCGCCGCTCTGGAAGCGCTCCGGAGACTGGAACGGCGGCGACCACCACTCGCGTAAACTACCGCGCACGGCCCGGCGCAAATCGTCCGGGCTGACCGGATCAATCATGGATTTCAGCGGCGGTCCGGCGACGGCGATCCCTTTTTCGCGCAAAATCCAGCGCTGGATGATCCAGTCGCTGCCGAGCTGCTCGACAGCGAAGTGACCGTCCACGCCCAGCCAGGGATGGCTTCCGTGAGGTGGGTCGTAGCGGCGGAGCGACTGCCTCGGAATGTACGCGCCTTCCAGCCTCGTCGCCCATGTCAGGCCGCTGGTTCGCAGGCGGGCGTGCATTGTTTTCAAGAGTGCGAGCATCTTGTCTGGAAGGTCATCGGCGGTCACGACGAGAAAGTCAATATCGCTGGTCTGCGGATTGAAGTCGCCGTAGGCCAGCGAACCGTGTTGGTAGAGGCCGACGAAGCGCTCGCCCAGGACCGTCTGCACTTACGCGAGGAACCGGGCCAGGGCAGCGTTGATGTCTGGGTATGGGGTGGGGAGTTGGTTTAGCATCTTTTCAACACAACAGACACGAAGGAACACAAAGTTTTTTCCCCTTCGAGGACTTTGTGTCCTTTGTGTTAAATCTAAATCCTTCTCACTCTCCCATCCTCCATCGCCCACACCTCCGTTGCGAAGTGCTCGATGAAAAAGCGGTCATGCACCACCGCCAGGGCTGTCCCCTCGAAGCGGCTGAGGGCCTGCTCGAAGCGGGCGCGTGAGGGGATATCCAGGTGATTGATGGGCTCGTCGAGCAGCAGGAAGGTGCAGCCCTGCGCCACCAGCAACGCCAGTTGCAGGCGGGCGCGCTCGCCGAAGCTCAGGTCACGCACCGGGCGCAAGGAATCATCACCGCTGAACAGGTAGAAGTGCAGGAAGTGGCGCGCTTCGGTCTGGTTGAAGGGTGCCGTGCTTTGGATAAGCTCCAGTGCAGAGAGCGACGGATCGAGCAACTCCTGTTCCTGGGCCATGTAACCGAGTTTAATGGACGAACCGAGCCGTACGGACCCGGCAACGGGTTCCAGTTGCCCGGCGATGGTGCGCAGCAGGGTGGTCTTGCCGCAGCCGTTTGGCCCTGTCAGCGCGATGCGTTGACCGGCGCGCACCTGCAGGCTGACGTTTTCCAGCAGCGGTGCATGCCCCGAATATCCAACGGCCAATTTTTCGGCGATGAGCACATCCTTGCTTTGGTGGACTGGCGCGTCGAAATCGAGCTTCATCTGCCAGCTCTCTTTCGGCTTTTCCACGCGCTCGTCTGATTTCAGGTAGCGGTCGAGCTTCTTCTCGCGCGCGAGCGCCTTTTTGGCGACCTTTTTGGCAATGCGGCGCACACCGGGTTCGCGGGAGGTGGTGGCCCGTTCGACTTTTAGGGACTGCTGTTTGGTGCAGGCGATGTCCTGCCGCATACGGCGGACTTCGACCACCTGGTCAGCATAAGCAGACAGTTGCTTCTTGTGTTCTTTTGTGTACTGTTCGAGGTATGCGCTGTAATTGCCGATATATTCTCTAGCAGTGTGCGTCTCAGGGTTCAGGTCGAGGATCCGGCTGGTGGTGTGATCGAGGAAAGTCCGGTCATGTGAGACGATCAGGGCCGCGCCGGGGAAGCGCGCCAGCCAGCCCTCCAGCCATTCGAGCATCTGGATGTCGAGGTGGTTGGTGGGTTCGTCGAGCAGCAGCAGGTTCGGCTCTGCGAGCAAGAGATGGGCGAGCAGCAGACGGGTTTTTTGTCCGCCGCTGAGGCTGCCAACTGGCGTGTCGTAAGGGATTTCTGCAAGGCCGAGTGGTGAGAGGACGGTTGCAGGCTTGATGTTGGAGTTCGAAAGTTGGCGCAGGGCAGCGTCGTATTTGTTTTGCAGGGAACTGTCATTGGGACGCGCGGCCAGGGCAGCAGCGAGGCGCGTGACTTCGGCTTCGAGAATATCCATCGAAACGGCGGACAGGCTGAGGGTCGTCCGCAGCGTCTGCCTGGGGTCGAGGTCAAAGCCCTGGGGCAGGTAGCCGATCCGCAGATCGGGGCGCGTGTGCGTCACAGTTCCAGAATCAGGCTCGTCCATTCCGGCCAGGATGCGCAGCAGGGTTGTCTTGCCGCATCCGTTCGGACCGATCAGTCCGAGGCGCTCGCCGGCGGAGATGCTGAAGGTGATGTCTTGGAGTACAGTATGGAGGCCGTAAGATTTGGTGAGTTGGTGAGCAGTAAGCATGAATGACCTGTAGCGTGAATGCAAAACCGGGGGCAGAAGCCCCCGGCCGGTCCCGACCTTCATGGGTCGGGATGGCCGATGGTCGCAGTGGACTGCTCCCTCGGCCAAATCAAAAACAAGCGGGTTGGGTTGCCCGGGATCGTTTGGTTTTCTACAGGGTGTCTGTCATTCCTTCTGCTCCTGGATCAGTACGGTGAGGAAATTATATCACGGGTGAGGGGTCCGAGGAAATTTTTCTCCACCGTATTCCGGCTGTAATGAAGGAAAGGTTCTTCTGCCGTCAGCGAGCCATAACAGACCTGGGCAGCAGCCTTGCACCCGCCCTGGCATTCAGAGCGGCGCGCACATTCAGCGCAGAAGGCAGGGATGGCGCGAGTGAAGGCATCCATCCGTTCGGGAGCGATCAGCGCGGCGAACGGCTCGTCGAACAGGTTGCCCAGGATGGTATGTGTATGGTTGCAGGGGCGCAGGTTGCCCAACGGGTCGAGAGTGTAGTAGGCGCGCTCGCTTCCGGCCGCGCAAAAACCGAATCCCAACTTTTTGAAATGACGCGTATCTATCAGGCAGGGCTGGATGGGGATGGAGCAGGAGATGGGCAGGCCGAATTCCTCCGCAGCGGAGTCGGCCACTTCCAGCGCCTGGCGTACCTGCCCGACGGTGGGGAGCAGTTCCTCGACGTGCTGCCGTCCGCGCCCGCCGGGGTTGAAGCGGTTGAGCATCAGGCCGCGCGCCCCGAAGGCAAAGGCCAGCTTGATGGTCTCGTAGAGGCTGTCAATGTTTAGACGCGTGGCGACGAAGACAGCGACGAACTGTCCGCGGTGCAGGCGGATATTGGCCATCGCAGCCAGGACGGCATCCCAGGCGCCCAGCGCGCCCGAAAGCGCGTCGTGGACCTCGCGCCTGTCCCCCAGCAAGGGAAGCTCGAACAACCCGACGCCGCGCCGGAGCAGGTCGCGGGTCATGGCTTCGTCGAGCAGCCTCCCGTTGCTGATGACCGTCACCCGCACGCCGCGCTGGCGCAGGAAGTCCAGGATGACGGGCAGGTCTGGGCGCAGCAGCGGCTCGCCGCCCGTCAGCGTGACGTGGGAGCAGTCGCTCTCGTCCAGGGCTTTGGCGAGCAGGCCGAGGGTCCGGGGCGTATCGAGTTCGCCACTTGGATATTGTCCCCCCTGCCAGACGTTGTAACAGTGCAGGCAGGCGTGGTTGCAGCGCTGGGTGACTTCCACGATCAACGACAGGAGGCGCGGTTTGCCGGTCATTTTCCGGTCAGCAGGTCAATAATGAATTGGGCCGCGGCCTGGGCGTCGGGGGTCAATTCGAGGTGTAATTCTTCGAAAGCGGGGAAAGGCTGGTTGCTGGTTTGGATATCTTGCAAGATCTGGTCGTACAGGCTTTGCAGTTCGGAATCGCTCGTGGCGTAGTAGGCCATATCGTGCTCGAGGGCGGCCTGTGCTTTGGCGAGCGTTTCGGGGTCAATCACGCTGTCGGCGGCTTCCTCGTTCAGGATGCTGGCTTGCTGGATGAGGATGGCCGCACCGGTTGGAGCGTAGTCCACCAGCATCGGCGCATAGCAGGTTATCGGGGCGTTCGAGCGCCAGACGTGGTAAACCGCCGCAGCATAGGCTTCCTGGATCAGATCGGCCATCGAGGGAGTAAGTTCTCCAGAGGCGACCAGTTCGTCGAGGGCCGCGCGGTGGTCGGCTACCAGTTGCTGGCTGAAGGTGTTTTCAGTGCTTCCCTGCTTGGCCTCTTCTATCGTTTTTTGGGCCAACTCATTGAAACTCAACCAGCACAGGCGCAGGCGGTCGCGGGTGGAATCCGGGAGTGCCGTGGGCGGGAGCGGCGCGTAACAGGTGACACCGATGGGAAACCGGCAGCGCGTCAGAAGCAGTGATGCAACTGATATGCCGAAAACCTTCATGAAGTCTCGACGAGAAACAGGCATGGGGCACTTCCTCCTCAAGGAATTTTATATGCTAATGACGCTGCTACCCAATTCAATGTTCCACTGTTGGACTATATTTTCATCTCGTAAACCCGGTATCGTCTCAGCGGCACAGCCCCCAGTTTCTTGATGGCATTGATCATCGGCCAGTTATCTTCCAGCACGTAGTTGATTTCCATCCACAAGTCCGGCGCGTAGAGCGAGTCGTTCAGGGCGCGGTAGAGCAGGCTGTCCACGGCCTTGCCCTGGTATTCGGGGATCACGCCCAGGGCGAACATGCGGTAACGGCGCAGGCGCGGGATGCCCCACATCAGCTTGATGAAACCAAAGGGGAACAGGTGGCCATTCAAGCCCTTGAGCAGGCTGTTGACATCCGGCAGGGTGATGGCGAAGCCGATTGGCCGCCCATCTTTATCCTCGGCGAAGAGCACGCCCTTGGGCTGGATGATCGGCTTCATATCCCGCGCCATGGCCCGAACCTCGGCCTCGGTCACCGGCGAGTAGCCCCAGTTGGCGATGATGCTGGCGTTCGAGAGTTCGATGATATTCTGCACCTCCTGCTCGTAATGCTTCATGTCAACCTGGCGGATGCGCACCCCGTAGCGCTTCTGCACCGTGTCGGTCAGCTTCAAGATACGTTCCGGGAGGCGATGGCCCTCCGCCGCCGATACGTACCAGCACAGCAGATCCTTGACCTTTTCCAGGCCGAACGAAGTCAGGTGGTCGTTATAGCAGGGTGGATTATAGGGAGCCATGATGACCGGCGATGGTTTGAAGCCCTCCACGACCATGCCCCATTCCTGGGAGACGAAAGACCAAGGTCCGCGCATAGACTTCATGCCGAGACTCCGCAGCCAGTCACGCGCGGCCTCGAGCAACATATGACCTGCAGCCGGAGCCTGCCCTGCCTGCGCCAGTGCCGCCCTGGCCTGGCCGCCAGGACAGGCAGGCACAGGTGAGCCTGTCGAAGGGTCCGGGACGCACTCGTAGTAGCCGAACAAGCCGATGGTTTCCTTCCAAAAATCCACGGCCAGGGTGTCAATGAAAGCCGCGATCCGGCCAATGACCTGACCTGCATCTTCGAGCAGGAAGAGCTGCCAGGCGCAGTGGTCGAGCAGTGGATTGCGTTTTGGGTCGAACTGGCCGCGTTGCTCGTCTCTCAACGGCGGGATCCAGATGGGGTCGTTGTTGTACAAACGGTAGGGGAGTTCGATGAAGGCGTTCAGGTCTTTTATGTTTTGGACGGGATGGATGTTCACGCAAGTCTCCTGGGATGAGGTTGGGAATATCCTAGCAGATATTTCGGAAGCAGGCAATAGGGCTGAGTGTGGCAGTGGGATGTGACTGGAGTGAATCGACAACCTCCCGTGACAACGAATATTCGTTGTCACGGGAGGTTATGTTTTTGAAAACGCTCTTGGCTATTGTCCTGTTTGGGTCACGATCACCCCATCCAATGAAGCTTGTGCATTCTTGGGGCCGTCGAAGACCAGTTTGAGTTCGTGAGTTCCTGATGTCAGTTGGCCGGGGTAATCCCAACGCTGTTGATACAGGGTACTGAGAGCCTGTTGGCTGAACGTGCCAGCCAGGGCGCCGTCCACGTAGACATCTACATTTCCATACTTTGGGTTAGCAGTGTAGAGGATGCTGAAAGATTGGCCGGTGAACGTGAAGGTGACGGAGGAACCTTTGCTTGTAGTGCGCATGAAGCTCTTGTTGTAAGCTGACTTGTCTTTGACCGTGCTCCAATTCGCTGAATAGACGAAGGCGGGGTCAGTGTTGTCGTAAGATACAATTTTCGTGGCCGGCGCGGCGGGTTGTTTCGTAGGTGCAGCCGTTGGTGATGCGGTAGGTTCAGGTGTCTGCGTGGTGGCAGGAGGCTGTGTGGGGGATGCGGTAGGTTCAGGTGTCTGCGTTGCGGGGCGTTGCGTGGGTGATGCGGTAGGTTCAGATGTCTGCGTGGCAGGAGGCTGTGTGGGGGATGCGGTAGGTTCAGGTGTCTGCGTGGCAGGGGGCTGCGTGGGCGTCGCGGTGGGTTCAGGTGTCTGCGTGGCGGGGGGCTGCGTGGGCGTTGCGGTCAGTGCGGGCGTGGTCGAGATTTGTGCTGTGTGATTGAGCGGGTCTACAGTCACCGAGCCATTGGTGAAGTCACGCTTCCAGAGGTCGCCCTGGGCGTAACGTGAGCCAAGCGGGCTGCCGAGGTCAATATCGTAGTTTGGATACAGCCAGGTTCTTTCGTAGTTATCGTAATTGGTGTAGCGGAAAGCCGCTCTTCCATTGCTGATCAGCAGGTAGGAGGCGAAGGCGAAGCTCTGGCGATTGGTGTTCGATTGATTGCCCTGCGAGATCAGGATGGCGTACTTGCCATTATTCTGGGTCTGTTCTGCAAGGGCCAATTCAGCGTTCCACTCGGAGACGCTGTTGTAGCCGGTGTGCCAGTCAACCGCCCAGGCCTCGTCCATTGCGCCGTCCAGGTATTGAAGGTAATTGAACCAGACGGCTGTACTGTCCAGCGAGATGATGTTCGCCATAAGCGGGCGGCCCTGCGGCTGGAAGTAGCTGGTGTAGATGTATTGCAGGAAACCCTGGATGGCAGCCTGATAGCTGGCGTCGTTGGGATAATTGACCGGGTTGCCGCCCAGGCTGTAAACCTTGCTGAGACTGCCCTCGACGTTGTCCAGGAAAACGCCGTACCAACCAAGCAGTTCCTGGCTCTCCTGGGTGCGGGTCAGCCAGAACGCGCGCCATTCCTGGTTGCCGGGATCCATCAGGAAGTACTTTCCATCCACTTTGATGCGGCTGCCGTCGGCATTCAACAGGAACCAATCCGGATGCTGCGTGCTGATCGTGCAGAAGTCCCCGATCTTGTAGGCCACATTGTTGCGGTAGGGTTGAGCGGTGCAAGACCCCGGATCCATGATCGCTTCGAGACGGACATATTGCATGATTGGAGTATTTACGCCGCTAGCGATCAATTGATCGCGGAAGGTTTCGTCTGCACGAGTCAGGATGAATGTGCTGAAGTCTTGGGCCAGCGTGGGCGCATCGCTGTCTTCGGGAGGTTTGTAGAAGTAGGCCAGGTTGACAACCTTATCTGTGACCAGCGCCGGTGAGGCTGCCGCCTGGGCATTTGTGTGCGTGCCGAGTACGATCATGATGATAGTGAGGAGAGTAGCGATGCGGTAAAAAGTGCTTTTCATTTCGTTTTCCTTTCGGGCCGGCCCCCTCTGCTAAAAAACCGCAGCCTGGCTTTTTGCCAGGCTGCTGAAAGGAAAACTTGAAACCTATTTTTCTTCGGCAACCTGGCGGTCATAGCTGATGATCAGCTTTAGATCCATGGCTTTGCGTCCCCGGCTTTCGCCGGGTTTGCCTTTATCGGATTCGATTGTTAATCTGCGAGAAGTGGTGCTCGTTCTTCTTCTAACAGTATACGATACAATGACTCTGGTGTGCTTAACAGCATAGATAGGAACGCAGCTAGAACCCCCTGAATTCCTTGCTGTTCCCTTACAAGGGTTCGTTAACCGCCCATAAACAGGCTTTGGGTTGCCAGGATGCCCTAATGGAACGCTTCCTTATTGCTTTGTGGGTCACATCTTATGGCTCCCCTGTTTAGGCTTGTCTGAAAAGTTGATTTCTGATATTATTGTCATACACGATTGCTACTATTTCGATGTGCGGTTTGTTACCCAGAGAAAGTATCTTCCCAATAATTGGGGGGAAAATGGGAGTTCGCAAGCGGGCGAAGCCCGCTTGCGAACTCCCATCCCCCACTTTTTTGAGAGGTTACCCTGAGAATTTCAATTTTCAATTGGGAGCAATTACATGGGCAGTATCAAGCGACAGGTCGTTTTGGTGTTGATCTATATAGTGGTCGTTTTTGGCCTGGAAAGACTGGATATCGGAACACCAGGCATGTTCAACCTTCATCCATTTGCCTATGTTCTAATTGTACTGGCAATGGTCCTGACGATCATTATTCCTCAATTGAGGCGTGCTTCAATCTATCTATTGATTCCGCTTTGGGGGGGCATCTATCTTGTATTATGGTCGCTCTTCTTGGGTCAATTTTCTTCTTTTACGTATGAAAAGCTGCAGGTTGCGATTATTGAGCTTGTTCTCGTAACAACCGGTGTATTGCTCGCGCAAGGGTTAGCGCGGCATATCACCCAGGTGGAAGACACCATAGAGAGTCTCGCTTTTGGAGAGATTCCGGGTCGGGCAACTTTCCTCGAAGATGCGGCCGAAGCGATCAAAGTGGAACTGACCCGCAGCCGCCGATATAATCACCCATTGACGGTAATGGTTCTGGAACCTGATCCCGCAACGCTCCAGGCGAGCCTGCAACGCACGCTTCAAGAGATCAAGTTCAACATGGTTAGGCGCTATGCAAATGCCCGTTTGTGCCAGATTGTTAATGAAGCTACCCGTCGAACGGACCTGGTTCTTCAGCAGGCAAAGAATGATCGCTTCGTTATCCTATGTCCTGAAACCGAGCCACATGCATCCACTGTCTTGGCAAGCCGTATCCAGTCCCTCGCACATGATAGTTTGGGAATCTCGATTGCCTGGGGTACGGCTGCTTTTCCTGCTGAGGCCGTCACGTTCGATGAGCTGCTTCAAAAAGCAGAGCTGAAGCTCTTAGCGCCAAATGCCCATCTGATTACTGTGCCAAAAGAATCTGCTAGTAAGAATGAAGAACAGATCCATGAATAATCCAAACCTTTGTTCATGAATACAACTGTTGCCTCGTCTGATTTCGATTGGATCAAGAGATTCGATCCCAAGAAAAACTTGCTGCGCGGTCGGTCTTATCACATCGCCAAACGAATCATGGATCTCAGTCTGGTCATCCTGGCGATTCCGTTCTGGTTGTCTCTCTTGGGTCTGATCACTGTCCTTGTCCTACTCAGCGACCCAACTGCACCGGTGTTTTTCACTCAGCAGCGTACGGGGAAAGGCGGAAGACATTTTTCGATGTACAAGATCCGCACCATGGTTAAGAATGCTGAGGATCTCAAACAGGAATATGCACATTTGAATAAGCTCCAATGGCCCGATTTCAAAATCGTCAATGACCCTCGTGCGACCTTGGTTGGCCGTTTTCTGCGTAAAACCCGTCTGGATGAATTGCCGCAATTCTTCAATATATTACGTGGAGAGATGAGTTTAGTCGGTCCACGGCCGACCTCCTTTGGCCTCGAAACTTATCGCCTGTGGCAAACCGAACGGCTGGACGTGTTGCCAGGTCTCACCGGTCTCTGGCAGATCGTCAGGCACGATGATTCGGAATTCGCCGAACGCTTACGCCTCGATATTGCATACATCGAGAGGCGCAGCCTGCGGTTTGATTTTCAGATTCTAATAAGAACATTTACGGCATTTTTCCAGTTTTTGCGTAGTGATACCTTTTAATGCGAGCGAAAATCGCTTACATAATGTCTCGTTTCCCACATCTTCCTGAGACTTTCATCTTGCGAGAGATAATCGCAGTGGAGGCGCTGGGATGGGAAATCGTACTTTACCCGTTGATCACGCAAGACCAGCCGATAGTTCACGCCGAGGCCCAGGCATGGTTGAGGCGCGCCCATCGTTTACCTTGGTTTTCTGGCGACATCCTGGCTGCCAACCTGCGCCAATTGGCCGCTCGTCCAAGACGCTACGTTTCTTTGTGGTCTCGCGTCGTGTGGGAGAACCATGCCAGCCCGAAGTTTTTGTTGCGGGCTGTGATACTCTTTCCAAAGGCTGTGCGCATGGCTGAACAAATGCAGCAGGAGGGGGTTTCACACATCCACGCTCACTACGCGACCCATCCTGCGCTGGCGGCGTGGTTGATCCATGAATTGGTGGGCATCAGTTACAGTATTACGGTTCACGCGCACGATATTTTTGTAGAAAAGGCAATGCTGGCTGCCAAGCTTCGGGATGCTGCTTTCATCGTCGCAATTTCGGACTATAATCGTGAATACCTGATGCGTGAAATAGGAGTAAGTAGCGCAGAAAAAATCCACGTTGTGCATTGTGGGATTGATCCTGCAATCTACAAGGCGCATGCCCATCCTCCCGTCAGCAGTGAACCTTTCGAAATCATCAGCGTTGGAAGCCTCCAGCCCTACAAAGGGATGCGCTATCTTATCGCAGCATGTGCCTTGCTGCGCGAAAGAGGCCTTCCATTTCATTGTCGCATCATCGGCGATGGCGAGGAAATGCCAGGCTTACAGCGGATAATCGTTGACCGGAAACTGGAATCGTGTGTGGAGCTGATGGGCGCCAAAACCCAAGCTGAAGTCGCACGGCTGTTGCCAGGCGCACACTGTTATGTACAGTCCAGCATAGTCACCCCTTCAGGAAAAATGGAAGGAATCCCGGTCTCGATCATGGAGGCCTTTGCCAGCGGTTTGGCGGTGGTTGCTACGGAGATCTCGGGAATTCCTGAGTTGGTGCGCCCGGGTGTGACTGGCTATCTTGTCCCACCTGCCGATCCACCAGCATTGGCCGATGCGATTAGTAATGTTTATATGGACCCAATCGGAGTCGCCCGGATGGCGAAAGCTGGACAAGCTCTTGTCGCGAATGAATTCAACATTAAGCACAGCGCCCGGCAGCTTTCTGCGTTGTTCGAGCAATTCCTGTGCCAGACAGGTGCAATCCACCTCAATTCGTGAGGAGGAATTTCTATGGAAATAAGACTATATTTTCAAATTTTGCGTCGCGGTTGGTGGATCATCCTCCTGACAGCCCTGGCTGCAATGACGGCCTCTCTAATCGTGTCTTATGTTTCGCAACCGATTTACCGCGTGAGCACGAGTTTCATTGTCGTCCCAAACCCATCCTTATTATCAGGGAGTAGTGGCGTACTTCTCGACAGTTTAGCTACACTGGACAAACCCTCGATATCACAAACATACGCCGAAATCCTCAACAGCCCACGGATCTACCGCGAGACGCTCAACCAATTGGGCTTCAATGAACTAGCATTGATAGACTACACTTATTCGGCGGTGGTCTTGCCAGATTCGAACATCATCAAACTTTCTGTCGAGGGTCCCGACCAGGTGACAATTGTCTTATTGGCGAATAGCATCGGCGAACGTGGAATTATTTTTGTGCAAACCACCTATATGATTTTCGATATGGCGGTATTGGATCCAGCCGTCCTGCCGATAAAACCAATTCGTCCTCAGCCCATCCGTGACGCCGGCATTGCACTGGCTTTAGGTTTTGGGGTCGGCGTAGCGCTGGCGTTCCTGATCGAAACGTTGAGCACCACGATCGGGAATATCATGCAGCAATTCGCTTTGGATGATGTGTCTTTGGCGCTTACACGAAAAACATTCGAGCGGCGTTTGGAAGCGAGGGCATCTTCAAGGTCAACGCCTATTGCAGGTTATTTGTCTCTTTGTATGGTTCAAATGGAGGGATTGAAAGAATATATTGATATTTTGCCCCGCTCATCATTTCAGCAAATATTACGGGACGCAACCACGAATATGAAAAATCAACTTCGCGGAACGGATATTATCGGGCGGTGGAGTGATTATTCATTTGCAGTTTTACTTTCAGAGACGACTGGTGAGGCGCTGAACACCATGGGGCGGATACGAGTTACTTTGTCATTACCTATTAAGATCAAGATTTCGGGTGAAAATTTATATCTCAAACCTTTTATCGGGATCAAGGAACACAGCCCTGGCGAATCAGCCGAGGAATTAAAGAAGTTTGCCGAACATGCGCTTGAAAAAGCATTAACGAGCGGCGAGGGGATTACCATCATTGACTCGAATAAGAGAATAATATACGGGTGAGGATAAGAGGCGGCTCGCTGAGATTGGCCGTATTGAAAGCTTGAGCAGGTGGGGGTGTAGGTAATTGCAACCTGCACACCACGATTCTTATCCTAGAGGTACTAAACTGGTCATAGCCCGATGAAAAAAAGTGACGAGCTAACAATAAAGGAACATCTCCTTAGATTGCGAGGCGAACCGGCTTTGCCTCCAGAAGCCTCAGTGATTATTCCTGTTAACGCCCAAAATGATCTACAGAATGTCCTGCATCTTGTCAAGGATATTACAGCATACCAGGGGAAGCATCGTTTGGAAATCATCCTGGTAATCAACAACTATCCTCCGGATTTACCGCCAGAAGAAATAAGCAAATATCGCGCATTAGGCCTTTGCGTACTGGCTTTCCCGAGAATAGATGGGCGCGGTTCCGTATCCCTCTTCGCTCGTATTCGTGGCGTGAGCATTGCTTCTTCTGAGTGTACTATTCATTTCGACGCGGATTGCCGCCTTCCTGATGCAACGCATTTGATTGATTGGTATATCCAGCAATTCACTATGGGTTTTCAATTGGCTTACACTTATGTCGGTTACTATAATATACCAGCCAGTTTGGCAATGAAAACCAGGATGATTGTGCATAGAATATTCAGGTGGTTCAAACGGATTGTTTTGGGAATCCCTGTCTGCCGAGGGAGTAATTACGCCATTCTCAACTCACTGATGCTTAAGCTGGACGATCAGGGATTGTTGGATTACGAAGAAAAGGTTGGGATGACGATCAAGTCCATCGGCGGAAAGATATCTTACTCTGGAGAAAAAAACCTTACGGTGCTGACATCTGGCCGCAACTTTCGAGGCGATTGGAAAGAGTTGTTTGAATATATCGCCTGGCGAATAAGATATTACCGGCGTCTGACCCCATTCCGACCGGATGCTGATTACCTGAAAGAAGATTCATTACAGAAATCCCACTCTCGAGGCTGAGGAATATAGGCTGTGGCTGAGAAACGAACGAAGTTCGAAACGAGAACGATGCAGCAATTACGGGAACATTACGAGATCGAAAAGGAATTGGCTTCCAGTTTGCGCAACGCTTCTCGAGATGAAAGAAGTGTTTTGTACTCATCAAATATCTTTCGAACATTTCATGTGTCTTTGCGAGGCGGTCTCTGCCGCCTGCCCTGCCTGCACCGTGCGCAGGCACAAGTGGCGGGCTAGGCCAGGGAAGCAATCCCCATGTGTGGCGGGAGACTGCTTCGCGAAGTTGACACTGAGCGAAGCAAATATGCTCGCAGTAACATATGGCATGAGGTTGAATTGTTCGAGATAACCTTGACTAATACAGTATTTTCTATAACGAACTGATCGCAGATCAAAAAATGGTGGCGAAAAGCATTCGGCAACAGTCTGTAGGATTGAAAGTTGCTTTCACGTTTCTAGCCCTTGTTGTGGGAGGTGTATTAGGTTTTGCGATAAGCCAATATGGTAAACCCTTGTACATTGTCGTCGGGGTAATTGGGGGGGTGCTCTTTATTGCCAGTATCTTCTCTGTGGAGACTGGTCTGATTGTTTTATTCTTTTTGACCTACACCCGCTTCTCGGATATCGCCGTACACTATCATGATGTTCCTTCAGTAGCGAAATCATTTATCTTCATAATGGGAGTTGTGATCCTGATTCGCTGGGCCGCCTTCAAGGAGCGTCCCGAGGGTTGGCAGCGCGCCGCTGTTATTATTGGGATCTATGGCCTGGTTCTTGCCTCCTCTCTGCTGTATTCATCTGATACAACTCTTGTCAGCGAGTCTTTGAATGATATTGTAAAAGATGTCTTTATTGCTTTCATCGTTATCGTTCTACTAAACAGCGGTGCAAGGTTGCGCGGGGTTGTCTGGTCATTGTTAATTGCCGGGATTTTTATAGGAACGATCAGCGTTTACCAGTATTTGACCGGCACTTTTGGAAACAACTATTGGGGATTCGCTCAATCCAGTTATATGCAGTATGCTGGTACACAAGAAGGTTATCGCATCTCTGGCCCGGTAGGCGACCCAAATTTCTTTGCTATGGAGATGCTGGTTCTGGTTCCTCTGGCTCTGGAGAGGGCACTCGATGAACGCAGCCGGCCGTTGCGTTTGGTTGCTTTCTGGGCTTTGACGGTTATTGCTTTGACGGTTATCTTTACCTATTCTCGCGGCGGCTTTGTTGGACTCGCAGCCGCGATATTCGCTTGGTTCTTTCTATACCCCCTGCGAGCGAAATATTTTCCTATCCTGATCTTGGTGGGTATCGCATTTCTTATGTTAATCCCCCAGGAATATTTGGCCAGGATTTCTACGCTTAAAGAATTGTTCTCCGCGCCCTCGGTGGGTTTTCGCACCCAAGACATTGCTCTTCGTGGGCGCGCAACCGAGTTGCTGGCCGGATTGGAGATGATTAAGCAGAATCCAATCCTCGGCGTCGGCTTGAACAATTACACAGTCCATTATCTGAGGTATGCCAAGAGCCTGGGCCTTGCCCCAACAGCCTCTGTAAGGTCAGCTCACAGCCTTTACATCGAAGTCGCTGCTGAAACGGGGCTGCTTGGTCTCTCGGTATTTCTTGTATTGCTAGGCACAATCGCGAAGAATATCTTAGACAGTTGGAAGAAATTAAGAGGTGCGAGGAGAGAAGATCTTGCGAGAATGGTAGCCGCGGTTGGGGCAGGTATATTTGGGTACCTGACGGCGTCCATTTTTGTCCACTCGGCCTACCCCCGATATTTCTGGCTTTTGGTGGGTATTGCGTTTAGCCTTCCGAACATCGTGAAGAATGAAATAAACCGTCCGTATCCTTCACTTCAGGTAGATGCTGATGGGCGAAAATAGAAGCTTATTGTCTGCCACAATCAAAGGCACAGCCTGGAATTATGTTACTTTCGCTTTAAGCAAAGGCGTTACGTTCATCGCCACTTTGATTTTAGCCCGTCTGCTTACTCCGAATGAGTTTGGTTTGATGGCGCTCGGATTAATTGTGATCGGCATCCTGGATACTTTCAGCGGTATGGGGATTGAGAATGTCATAATTTATAAACAGGAGAATATCGAACATAATTCAAACGTTGCTTTTACACTGGGACTTATCATTAATTCGACGATAACAATTGCGACTTTCTTGATAGCGCCTTTCGTCGCAACATTCTTCAATGACCCGCGCTTGACTGACATTTTACGGGCTTTATCCGTTATTTTTGTCATTTGGGCGATCGGTAATATTCATGCCGCGCGCCTTAAGAAAGAACTGCGCTTCCGCCAAACTTTGTTGCCAGAGTTTGGTAAGTCTACAGCTAAGGCTATCGTTTCGATTGGGATGGCCTTGATGGGATTTGGGGTATGGAGTTTAGTGTGGGGACAGATCGCGGCCAACGTGGTGGCAAGTTCGCTTTATTGGCTGGTTTATCGCTGGAGGCCGCGGTTGGATTTGGACTTAGCTACCTCCCGCGAGCTGCTCGTCTACAGCTCTCAAATCGTCCTGACAGAATTCATGGGCGTGATCGCGTCTAACATTGATTATTTGATCGTCGGGAAACGTCTCGGCTCCGAGAATCTGGGGTATTACACGATGGCCTTTCGGGTTCCGGAATTGTTGATTATAAATACATGCTATATTGTAAGTAAAGCTCTTTTCCCTGCGTATTCAAAGGTGCAAAATGATCTAAAAACGCTCCAGAAAGGCTTCCTTCTTACGCTAAGGTATGTTGCTCTGTATACTGTTCCAGTCGGGGTGGGTATAATAATTCTTTCACCGGAATTAGTCAAAGTTGTCTTCGGTAACCGCTGGATTCCTGCAATCCCAGTAATGCAGGCAATAGCATTATACGCGGTGATTTATTCGCTCAGTTTTAATTCCGGCGATATCTATAAAGCAACCGGCCGGCCTGATATTCTGAACAAAATAGGCCTCATTAATCTTGCGGTGGTAATCCCTCTTCTTTGGATGGCAGCCGGTTATGACATCTACACGGTAGCTCTGGCTCAAGCTGCAGCCCAGTCGTTTTTCACGATAATGAAAATGATTGTTATCAAGCGCATCATTTCACTCCGTTATGTTGATATCATATCAGCTATACAACCAGCCGCGAGCGGAACCCTTGTCATGGCAATGGGTGTGTTTTTTCTTCACATCTGTCTGAGAAGCATGGCCCCGCTCTTTCAACTGGTCATCCTGCCTGTAGTCGGTGGTTTGATTTATGTAGCTGCGATCTGGTTCACGAATCGCGACGTTGCCCGGAAGGGTTTTGATATGCTGCGTTCTACCTTTGGGAAGAGGCGAATACAGGGGGATGAGAAATGAACGTTGCAGAGTTATGTTTATTATTACCTCTTTCAGCGGATCAAAGGGTTGGCGTATTGGGGGATGCCAAACGATTGGTTGAAGCCCTCACGGTGGATGGCTTATTTGTTATTTCATTACCTCTGTTCAGAGATCAACCTTATACCAACCCTGAAACAGTAGAGTTCAAGGACAGCTTTGATCATGTAATAATTCCAGAATTCTCCTCTGATAATCTTGATTCTTGCTTGAGGCGTGTCGGTCAATTTCTCAAGCCGGGTGGTTGGCTGTTAACAGGGTTTCATAATTCTGAAAGTTTATACCGGTTTCTTTCAAAGACAAATGGTGTGCAAAAAACTCTCTTCTCGCTTCGAAGATGTGTACGAGCGTTAAAAGAGAATGGATTTCAAGTGGCAGGTTGCTATGGTGCTTACGACAAACTCGAACACCCTCAAGATCTAATCCGGTTGGATAACAGGTTCATATCTGGATTTTTCTTTCGCAACATCTATATCCCAAATTCAGGCTTCATGGCCTGGATGCTGCCTGTATTGATTCTATTATCATCTGTCGGTTTACAACGGATGTTGTTCCGCGGCATTGTAATCGTAGCGCGCCGAAAGTAGGAGGAGATTATGCTGATTGAGTTACTGGATATTCTCGAGCATGAATTGCATTATTCGCTGAGCCAGTCGGGGGTGAAAATCCGTCTACCTCTTTCCAGTTTAATAATCAGTAATAACGATTTGGCGAGCTGCAAGATTAATTTCCTTGTTTTTAACCATCGCGAACGGCAGCCAATTTTAATTTTAAGAATTGCTCAAAGTGACGATCAAAGAGCGCCTCTAAGAAATGAGTATGAAACGCTCGGACGGCTTGTAAAGTATCCTGCCGTTGTTGGTGCAATTCCTTTTCCAGTGGGCTTATTTGAATTCAATAATTATTTGATAGCGGTTGAGGGTAGTTTACCTGGTATTTCGTTATTCACATTACTGCAAAGAGGAAAACACACTCATCCCTTTTGGGTAAGAAGAGATTTCAAGTTGGCTTGTGATTTTTTATTTGAACTGGAGCAAGTTACGACGGATGGCTATACCCCTTTCCCTGACGCGAATATGGTTCAGAGTAAATTTGATCAATTGAGTTCCACTTATGCTCTGCTGAATATGCCGAAGGATTATGAGAAACAATTGCTTGAGATTGCAGACGAGCATCGTTCGTTGATGATAATGAGATGTGGACGGCATGGCGATTATTGGCCCGGCAATCTATTGCTTTCACCCAAAGGAATAGGTGTGATTGATTGGGAAGGTTTTACATACCCCGATAACCTGTTCCATGATATTTTCTTTTTTACAACCACCTATGCATTATGCTATCCATGGTCTGCTTGGAAAAGTCGCTCCACTGAAAAAGCTTTTTTCTTAGGCTTTATCGAAGAAAATTGGTTATCAACGATTATCAAGGAGACTCTCGAGCTTTTCTTCCTGAAAGTAAATGTTCCGCCTCGAGCGATGTTTTTATTATTCAATTTATTCATGATAGAAATGTCATTACCCTCTGCGATTACAAATGATCCCCGCGATCCGCCCCAGTATTCCAAATGGTTTAATATATTTCAAACCCTGATCCAATGCAGATCGCAAATTCTTGCCAGGTAAGAATGAGTTTTGGAGGTGAGCCCCCACCTTCCCACGGATTATTGAAAAGATACATATATCATGTCATTACACACTGTTCAGATAATCGATAACCTAATCATCGGAGGCGCCCAAAAACTCCTGATAACCCTGGCCGGTCAGGCTCAGGCGTACTCGCTCGATGTTACGATTGTGTCATTAGGTTCGAATAATGACCGGATGATCCTGGATGAATTGTCCAGGCTGGGAACGAAGGTCATTATCTTCCCGGCCAAGCATTTGCTTGACCTGCGGCGTATTTTCCGCCTCAGCCGCTTTTTATCTGGCGGAAACTTCGACCTGGTTCAGTGTCATCTGACTTATGCCAACACCATCGGCGCGCTCTGCGGCCGACTGGCAGGCCTTCCAGTTGTGACAACCCTGCACTCGATCGAAGACGTTTTGCAAGAATTTCATCCGTTCATCGGGGCGCTGGAGAACTGGACGATTCGTCATTTGGCAAAGCGCGTGGTCGCAGTGGGGTACACGATCGCGGACTCTTTCCAGGAACGTCTGCGGGGCAGGGCAATTGATGTGATCCTAAACGCCGTTCCGATACCTGCCAGGATCACTGAAAGGGAGCGGTTGGAGCTGAGAAAAGAAATAGCCGGTGATGTGCGTAAGAAAATCGTGATCTCTGTCGGCAGGATTGCCCTGCCCAAAGGGTATGAGGACTTGGTGACCGCCTTTTCTTTTCTGGTTCCTTCCCACCCAAACTTGGTTCTGATCTTGATCGGCGACGGGCCATTGTTCGAGGAAATTCGCAACCTGATCTCTAGACTAAGCCTCGAGAAGAATGTGCTCCTGTTGGGCGCGCGCCAGGATGTGCCTCGCTTGCTTGCAGCCAGCGACCTCTACGTGAGTTCATCGCATTGGGAAGGATTACCGCTGACGATCCTGGAAGCGATGATGGCTGGCTTGCCGGTCGTCGCAACGAATGTTGGCGACATTCCACGACTGATCACTGCGGACATCGGGTTGGTAATACCCTTTCACCAACCTAGAGCCATTGCCGATGCGATAACCGTACTTCTTCGGGATCCAGCCAGGCTTCGAGAAATGGGCGCGGCTGCACGCGCCCGGGCCATGCAGGATTATTCTCCTCGAACCTGGATGGAGCGACTTCTAAACCTGTATAGGCAATTGCTCCCGGCGAAGGCTGGTGAATTCGAGCCAGAAAGGATAGTGAATTGAAGTCGCCCATCCGGGTCGTGATGCTCAGTCATGGGTATTATCCGCGCATTGGCGGAGCCGAGCGCCAACTGGCCGCCGTTGCACCTTTATTGCAAGCGCGGGGTGTAGAAATTCACATCCTTACCCGCCGCTTGCCTGGCACAAAACAACTCGAGAGGCTGGATGGGGTCCCCATTTATCGCTTGCCGGTTCCGGGGCCGAAGCCCCTTGCCTCGTTGACGTTTACTCTGGCAGCGTTGGCGTTGATCAAGCGCTTGGATCCCGACTTGATTCATGCTCACGAGCTTATCTCTCCTGCCTCTACGGCAGTTTTCGCCAAGAAGCTGTTTGGTAAACCGATTGTAGCGACGCCGCATAGAAGTGGAGCCATAGGCGATGTGCTGCGCTTGAAGAGCCGTTTCTTTGGTAAGGCCAGGCTTAGGGTGCTATGTCGGGAAGTCAATGCGTTCTGCGTGATCAGCAATGTAATTGACAATGAGCTTGCCGCAGAAGGTGTGCCTGTCCAAAAACGGATTTCGATCCCAAATGGCGTGGATACCGAGCGTTTTGCTCCCCTGGCGCCATCGCAGAAAAAAGCATTACGATCTCGATTGGATCTCCCTGCAGATACCCCCATCGTTATATTTGTGGGACGTTTGGTGCCTGAGAAGCGGGTTGATCTTCTTACGGGCATCTGGAGTTCTGTCCGCGAAACCTTGCCTCGAGCGCGATTGTTGATCGTGGGCAGCGGGCCTGAGGAAGTCGAATTGAAACAAAGGGCAAATGATGGTATCCTGTTCCTGGGCAGCCAGGCGGATGTGACGCCCTACCTGCAGGCCGCCGATCTGTTCGTATTGCCTTCTGCTGCGGAAGGGTTATCTCTTGCCCTGCTGGAGGCTTTGGCCTGCGGCCTGCCGGTAATTGCCACTTCTGTTGGAGGCAACCCGGAAGTTATCCGTCACCTGGAAACGGGTTGGTTGACGCCGCCCGATGATCCTCTTGCCCTCACCGAAGCCATTGTCACGCTGCTCGAAGACGAAATGCTGCAAAGCAAGCTTCGAGAGAACGCTCGCCCTCATGCCGTTCAAAATTATTCTTTGGTCAAGATGGCAGACCGGCTTGTTGACCTCTACCACCAGGTTCTCGAAGGGGGGCTACCGCAGAGATGATCGGGATCCTATTCTGGTTGTGCGTGGCGGGCATTTTCTACGTTTACGCGGGCTATCCGTTGATATTGTCTTTGCTTGCTAGTTTGCGCCCGCGCCCAAGCGCCTACGAGCCGTATTTTCCGACGGTGACGCTGCTCATCACGGCCTATAACGAGCAGGAGGTCATTGCAACCAAGCTGGAGAACAGCCTGGCATTGGATTACCCGTCCGATCGTCTCCAAATCCTTGTTGCTGCGGATGGCTGCGATGACCGGACTGCGGAAATCGTCGGATCGTTTGCACCCCGTCGCGTCGAGTTGAGCTACGCTCCAGCCCGGAGCGGTAAGATGGCGGCCATCAATCGGGCTATGCCTCTCGTCCGCCACGAAATCCTCGTTTTTTCAGATGCCAACAACTTTTATGAAGCGTCAACCCTGCGGGAACTGGTAAAACCCTTTTCCGACCCAATGGTTGGAGCAGTGGCCGGCAGTAAGCGTATCGTCAAAGAGGACAGCGTATTGGGCGAGGCTGACAGCCTTTATTGGAGATACGAATCTTTCATCAAGAAGCAGGAGACGCGCCTGGGTTCCTGCACCGGCGTTTCTGGTGAGGTGTTCGCCATCCGGCGGGACTTGTTCGAATCCCCTCCCGATTCGGTCATCAATGACGATTTTTTCCTGGCGTTGAGCATTATCAGGAAAGGTTTGAGGCTCATCTACGCCCCTGAAGCCTGCTCGCGGGAGATTGCATCGTTGGATGAACAGGACGAGATCGTCCGCCGGACGCGGATCATCGCTGGCCGGTACCAGATTTTGGGGATGTTCATTGACAAAATGCCCTACCGACAGCCATTGATTGTTTGGCAGGTCGTTTCCCACAAGTTCCTTCGGCCGATCGTGCCGTTCGCAATGATCGGGGCGTTCCTTGCTGGTTTCATCTCCATAATATGGGTACATCCGTTGGGATCGTATCCGTTGCTCTACTTGTCGCCGCCATATCATTGGCTCGTTTTCATTCCTCAACTCCTTTTTTACATCTTGGCCTGGCTTGCCAGCCGCATTACGATGAAAAGCAATTTGGGAAAACTTTTATATCTGCCTACTTTCCTGGTCTATAGCAATTATGCTGCGTTGTTGGGTTTGCTTGATTACCTGACAGGTAAAAGCACCGTCATCTGGAAAAAAGCCTCGCGTCGAGGGCACAATAGTGATTGATGAAGAGACATCCATTCAACCTCATGAGGATCACCCATGAATAAGCTCATTCTCAATCGCCCAATAAAGAAAACGGGATGGAAATCAACAGCCTTCAATGTTGTTGAGAACCTGGGGGTGGTTGCTTTTTTCCAGAATTTAGGCCATTACCTGAAAGAGTATTTATATGTTTTGGCTTATCACCGCGTGGATGAGTATGATCACCGCCCGTGGTTGGACCCGGAATTGATCAGCGCTAAACCTGCACAATTCAATTCCCAGATGCGATTGGTCGCAGAGAAGTACCATCCGGTATCAGCAGAGGATGTGCTGAATGCGATTGAGGGTAAGCAACCCCTTCCGCCAAATTCTGTATTAGTCACTGTAGATGACGGCTACCGGGATTTCAGCGAGGTCATATTCCCTATTACCAGTCAATATGGGATAAAGCCTGTGCTTTTTATCCCTACTGCTTATGTCGGGAGGGGACCTTTTTGGTGGGACAAACTATTCATAGCCGTATCGAACAACCCCGGGCCGGAAATTTCAACTCCTGTGGGTTCTTTTTCCATTCGGAGCCTGGAAGAAAAAAAGCACGCGTCCCGGCACCTGACGCAAGAGGTCAAAAAGCTTCCCTTTGAACAAGGGATGCAAATCGTTGATGCGCTCTATCATGATTTTGTCCCCAGAAATGTGGATGTCACTAGCAGTATTCTAACCTGGGATGAATTAAGGGTTCTGGCACGCAGCGGAGTGACCATTGCCGCGCATACCCATACACACGCCCTGCTCAGCCGGATCCCACTTGAGCAAGCCAGTCAGGAAATCCGAACCTCACAAGAGACGATTTACCGTGAACTGGGCCAGAGCCTGCCTATATTTGCTTATCCAAATGGAAAACCCGAAGACTTCACGGCAGAACACGTGGATCTTTTGCATAATCAGGGTTTTAAATTTGCAGTTACCATGGTGGAAGGAAGCGCTTCGCTAAATAATGAACGGCTTCTATGCTTTCCCCGCATTGTCGTATGGCCAACCCATACACTGGCAGCTTTTCACTATCACCTGACGCCGGTTTATAGGCGCTTTGAATAAAATCCATCCTACTAAGCCGGCCTGATTTATTTCGCGAACATGGCATCAACCCACAAAGGTTGGATTGAGTGGTTGGTGGTTGGTGGCAGGTCTTGATTCAGATTTTCCGGTCAATAGCCCTTTTGATCAGAGCTTTTAACTTTGGAAGCCAGATGTATGCAATTATAGCCAGCGGTCTATTGGCGGCGACGAAACGCATTTGAGTATATGTTCGCTCTTGTGGTTGCCAGCGAGACTTGTAATATTCGTCGCCTCTTAAAAAGTCAATCTCGCTGTAAGCTCGTTTAAAGCAATCTTCGATCTCCATAAAAAATATCATAATACCGACAGAAAGATCAGAATAGTTGGTATTAAATCCTGTTCGCCAATCTTCGTATTTATGGTTGTAATAAAATCCATAGTCATATGCCACGGGTTGATCCTTGATGTAAAGTAAAAATATATCTAACCAACCTCGCACTGACATAAACTTAAAAAGTTCTCGCTGAAAGGCGCGTTCCTCAATTGAACGGTACATAAAGGGAAAGCGACCATGTTCGTTAATCTCAAAGATAGCAGAAACATCTTGCCACGTCACTTCATGTCCAGTATGATGCGTGAAAGCTGGTTCACCATGCCTGGCTATAAAAAGTGCCGTCTTCTGTCTAATAGTAGCGCGTAATTTTCTAGGAAGATGATTATTATAGTTTTGCCAGTCTCCTTGAATGGGAAGGTAGAAATGGCGGTTGTTTTTCTGGGTATATCTAAAACCCGCATTGGTAAAGAAAGTAATCAACTTTCTAGTTTCTGAACTATCCAGTAAGAATTCGTTGAGTTCCAGGATATCCCAGCGCCCTTTTTGGTTGATCAAGTAATTACAGATCGCCATGTAGAATAGTGGATCGCCATCCCGGACAACAAAACCGCCCACGTCGTTATCCGGTGTTCCCAGGCTGCAAAGCGCTCGCAGCCTCAACCCATATTTCCGCCTTTCCTCCAACATCAGTGGCGCCAAACCAACCAGCTCATCCGCAATCCAGGCGGTGACGAGCCAGAGCTCACGCTGCTTTCCGTAATGCTTCCACCACGCGAACAGCCATTCCCAGGTCAGAAAAGCATCTCGATGAGGGTTTTTCTGTAGAAGTAAGTTCCAGGCATCTCGAAGAGCCTCGAAAGCTTGAATGTCTTTTATGTGAACGACTTGTATGGCAGGCATCTTTTGATATTGATTAGGCTTTGACATATTTATCGGAATTTTGGTAAGAACAAAAGGGGTATGCGTCAATTACCTTCATACTCATACACAACCCAGGGGCCGAATTTTTCTACAACCTTGTAGTTTGATTGCAAGAACTGTAAATCATTACTGATTTCAGGGGATGTGATTCCAAAATCATATATTGGCATGTCGGAATTTTGGGTATCAATTATTATGGGTGGTTGATGTTGGATGATATCTCCGAGGAATTCCTCGACGATCTTTTGATCAGCGTAGCCAGTTTCATACAAGGGAAACTGATAGACAAAACGAGAAGGACTGCGTCGTTGTGCCGCATAATTTATTCCCGTTTCAGCGCCCCATACCAGGACGAAATCATCCTCCGAAGTGTGAAGCTTGACGTAAGATATCACCTCGTTGTACGCTATCCCCCGATCAGAGATGTAATGCGTGTCTTTTACCAGTGCGATACCGGCCCCCGCAACAGGTATAAAGAAAATCACAGCTATGCAAATCGTGAGCAGTCCCTTTATCTTCTTGGATATGGATGGATAGGATAGCTGCGTGAGCAACAACCAAAAACCGAAACCGGCAAAGACAGCGTAGATAGGCAAAAGCGACAAATAGTAGTGCCGATAGGAATAACCGGAAATGCTTGCCATGATAACTTCGATGGGCAGATCAATCAAACCGATTGATAAAAGCGATACCGCGACGGGATCGAGGGTTTGTCGAAGATGCAATTTTTTTAACTTCAGCCCCAGAAAGCATGCCCCCCATCCAATAAGCGCAAGCAGGGTTAGTGTGGAGAGGTAGAACATGCCTATGACGATGGACTTGACGCGGTTTAAAAAACTAGACGAAGAGTAAACGAAATTATAGACAAAGGCAGCTTCCCAAAACTGCTGGGTGACGCCCTGCACAGCCATCCAGGAAACGATTACCACCAGGGATGTCATTCCTCCAAGAATTATCAAGAACGAGTTAACCAACGCTTTTTTCCAGGAGGCAGGATTTAACCTGGTTATGATATTATGCAATAGGATCGCAATCCCGATGCCGATAGTATTCTGCTTCGTGAAAAAAGCCAGGCCGCACAACACACCGATCAGAATGCCGCGCCAGGAGTAAGCCTCTTTCTTCTCGGATTCATAGGCGAGCCATAAACAAGCGAACTGCATGGGCAATGTGTATTCGGTCGCATAATTTCCACCTGAGATGATGCCAATTAACGTCAAAGCCCACAGGCAAGTGCTGAGAAGGGCAGGCAGTCTACCAAACACCTTGTTTAATAATTTAAAGCCGATCAATGCGGCACAAAATAAGGAGATTAATTCGATCAGCCACACCCCCCAGCGAGAACCACCCGAAATTGCCAGGCCGGCCGCGTTGATGTAGAAAATCACGGGAGGCTTGTTGTCCCAAACATCCCTATATGGCACCTCTCCGTTCAGGATCCGCCACCCACTGTAGAGAAAAACCCCCGAATCTCTCCGCACAAAAGGCATGTTCAGCGAACTTATTGGAAGTAGAACAATCAGCACGACAATGAGAATGATTATTTCATCAGTAATTCTCCTGATGGCATTGCTGAAGTTCTTCATCCGGTTTTTTGTTTATTGCCAGATTTGTATAGTAACAACAACACTTCCTTCATTGTCCTCTAACCACTCGTCACAGTCATTCATCCTCAAGTATAGACCTCCCGAGATATCGGCTGTCCCCGTAAATTGCCGTCCGACCATAAAAGGCTTGCCGGTCCAAATTGTTCCAATCAGGGCATTGAAACCAGTTTCTTTATGAGACATGGAGTTGCAAGAATAATCCACGCTTGGGTGACCTCCTTCTGGGCCAGAGTAGTCGTTAAGACCAATTTTTCCAGTCCATAATCCACTGACGTATGATATTTCCAGGATGTCGCCAGCGATCACTTGAACGCCTGTGTCTTGCCATCCTTTGGCCGCAAGCACCTCGAATGTTGTGAGTAAATAGGGCATAGAAGTTGGAGAAGTAGAAGTAGAAGGAGAAGGAGAAGGAGAAGGAGATTGAGATGGAGATGGTGTATTCTGTAGTGTTGGCTGTGGAGCCTCGAGGCCGGGCAGCAAGAATTTAACACCGATGATGGCTCCCGCTATTACGAGGAGCAACAATAAGATCAATAACCACGTTATCGGTGCTGATAGTCTCGTGCTCTTGTTGCGATCTGGCTGAACCATAGTGATCCTCCTATTGTTCCTGTTGTCTTGCTTATCCATTTCTTAAAGCGCATCAATGAAAGGCTCGCGCCGCTCGCGCGCATCCAATGTGCTCTCGTGTTCATGCGCGATGAGCAAGGCGCGATGTAATATTCCGGACAGATTGCCCTTGCATTGCCAGCGGGAGAGAAGGTAGGGGAGGATCACCTTGCGTTCCTGTGTATTGAATTTGAAAAGGATGGGCAGGTTTGCGGTCCTAAGGACTTCCTCAACCGTTTTTTTTTATCATTGGTTATTCCATTAGAGAGATGATGAGATTATACCCAATATACTCTTGAGCGACAAGCTTCCTACCACTTTTCGCGATCTTTTTACCCCCTGAGTTTCTCCTGTTAGATTACCAGTCAGGCCGATAGATGTGTACATTCATAAGCCTTGGCTCTGGTGGGTTCATCCGATTTACATATTCGGGGTACATTTTGCGGGCTTTATACAATACCTGGCGAACTTGCTTTTCGTTGTCCCTGAATCGTTTAACCAGTCTGATGGCTTGAGTCTGATATTTACCCGGCCGTGCTGCCACATCTATCAGTTCGTTGTACAGCTCCAACAATCCCATATTCTCTACGGATGCCCAATCATCAGGCACAACTTTTCCCAACGCACAGTACCAAACACAACTCCAGGCACATTGATTTCCCGGCTTTTTTGCGGAAAATACGAAAGGAATAGGTCCATCCTTTTTTTGCCAGACCGGAAATGGAACTAACTTGTCAGGGAGGCTGATTCCAATGCTCATAATGACATCCAATGACTTCTCTTTTCTTTCGCAGTTTTATTCTAGCACGAATATCCATTGTGTTGCAGACGATTTAACATGGGTCTTTGGTAATCGCCGCGACTCACCTCCAAACCCCAAAGAGCTAAAAATCCCAATCTTTATCAAGCCATTATGGGATTAGAATAAAGCTATGCGTCAAGCCTGGTCATTCTTGCAGAGTGAGTGGCGATTCTTGCTGGTCGTGCTATCAGTACTAAGCACACTGCTTGTTACCGCGCTGCTAGTGCCCATGCGAGAGAGTCTCGAGCTGGCGATTGTCGTTCTGGCATATATGCTGCCGGTCGGGATCAGCACTGCGCTTGGGGGTTTCGTGCCGGGCGTGGCCGCCTCGCTGGCATCCTTCTTGCTCCTGAATTACTTCTTCATTCCACCTTACGGCACTTTCCAGGTACACCATCCGCAACACATCCTGATGCTGGTCGGATTCCTGATACTTTCCACGAGCATCAGCCAACTAGTTGGGCGCATGAAAGAGGGCCTGGCTACGGCCCGGGCGCGCGAGAACGAAGCCACGCGCCTCTACGAACTCAGCGTGGACCTTTCAGGCGTGCAGAGCGAAAACGATATCCTGAACAACCTTGCGCGCCATCTCACCGAGACTTTCCAGGCCGAGCGCGTCGAGATTCTGTTGGTGGGTGAGCAATCCTCGCCTGTGGTCTCCTGGCCGAATGGCCCCGGGCCCGAAACCCCGCCGACGACTGTCACCTCCCTGCAAGGTGCGCAGCGCCTGCTGGGTGAGATTCGCCTGTGGCGCGAGGAGAAACCCCCCAATCCAGCAGAAGACCGCCTGATGCGCACTTTCGCCAGTCAGGGTGCGCTGGCGTTGGAGCGCAACCGCCTGGCCTCGGCCGCGACGCGCGCCCGCGTCCTCGAAGAAAGCGACCAGATGAAGGGTGCCTTGCTCTCATCCGTATCCCACGAGCTGCGCACGCCGCTGGCCACGATCAAGGCCTCGGTTTCCAGTCTGCGCGATAATACTTTCGATTGGGATGCGGCGGCGCGTTCTGACCTGCTGGCTGCTATCGAAGAAGAGACCGACAGTCTGAATCAATTGGTTGGCAACCTGCTGAGCATGTCGCGCATCGAAGCCGGAGCTCTCAAGTTGGAACGCCAATGGAATGATCTTTCCGAAATTGTTGCCGTCGCCCTCAAGCATGCGCGCTCTGTTTCACCGTCCCACCAGTTCGAGGTGGATATTCCCGAGGAGCTTCCGCTTATCTTTGTGGACGACGCCCTGATGGCGCAGGTGTTCAATAACCTGTTCAGCAACAGCATCAAGTACTCACCACCCGGCTCACTGATCAATTTCAAGGCGCGGCGAAAGGATGCGGACACCTTGTTGGTGCAAATGATCAACCAGGGGCCGGCTGTGCCGGATGAGAACCTGGAACGCATCTTCGATAAATTCCACCGCGTTACCGCAGCCGATAGAATTACCGGCACCGGCCTGGGTCTCTCCATCTGTAAAGGCATCGTCGAGGCCCACCAGGGACGCATCTGGGCCGAAAACCTGCTCGAAGGATTTTCCATCCAGTTCACCCTGCCCGTCCCGGCGGGCGGGAAGCCGCCGGATTTGCCCGACGTATGACCACGCAGCCGCACATCCTCGTCATTGATGATGAACCCCAGATCCTGCGCGCCCTGCGCACCATTCTCTCGGCGCGGCAGTTCCGCGTCAGCACCGCCGGCAACGGCGAGGAAGGGCTGGCGTTGGCTGCAGCCGGAAAGCCCGATTTGATCATCCTCGACCTGAGCCTGCCCGACATGGACGGGATCGAGGTCTGCAAACAACTGCGCGGCTGGACGCAGACGCCCGTCATCGTGCTCTCGGTGCGCGAGAGTGAGAGAGACAAAGTCGCCGCGCTCGACCATGGCGCGGACGATTACCTGACCAAGCCTTTCGGCATTGACGAGCTGCTGGCGCGCATCCGCGTGGCTTTGCGCCACGCCGCGCAGACCCAGACCAAGCAGAAGGCGGTCATCACCGCCGGGCCGCTGGAAATTGACCTGGTCGGGTTCACCGTCAAACGCGCCGGTGTGGAAGTCAAACTGACCGCCACAGAGTTCAAATTGCTGGCCTACCTGGCCGCCAATGCCGGCCGGGTGCTCACCCATCGCAGCATCCTCACCAACGTCTGGGACCCGGCGGATGCCGACCACGTGGAATACTTGCGGGTCTTCATCCGGCAACTGCGCAAAAAGCTGGAAGACAACCCCGAAGAACCGCAGCACATCCTCAACGAGCCAGGCATCGGCTACCGCTTCATCGCCGACGAGTAGGATTTGCGTTATAGACCATCCCCTTTCCCAGCCTGGGAAAGGGGATTTTTATTTGTGTCTTCTTAAAAAACTGGGGAGGATGGGGGGTGTGGGGGGGGGGGGGGCCCCCCCCCCCCCCCCCCCCCCCCCCCCGCGGGTGGGTAATTCTTGTGTTT
>Ga0315279_10001489_pt1 | contig 38854 bp, 33 predicted proteins | sample YL17G06_20_MG_FD_203694 | JGI IMG/M metagenome (GOLD analysis project Ga0315279, IMG submission 203694) | Sediment microbial communities from Yellowstone Lake, YNP, Wyoming, USA - YL17G06_20 | ecosystem: Environmental > Aquatic > Freshwater > Lake > Sediment | place: USA: Wyoming | collected...
CTCATTATGGGACGCACAGAGACGGTCACTGCCCCACGAGGCCGCATCTGGGATCGTAGTGGTCACTTGCTGGCCGATAATGTTTCGCGCTACCAGGTGACGGCCGACCCCGGCAGTGTGAATCTTGACAACGTAGTCAAAAAGCTGGCGCCCCTGCTCAACCTCCCTCCAGGTGATCTGCGCGCCACGCTCGCCAGCGCGCAGCAACAGGTGATGTTAGGCACTGCACTGCCGCTGACAACGGGCCGAGCTATAAGGGACCTTAACTTGTGGGCGGTGTATTCGACTCCCTACTGGCAGCGCACGTATCCGGAACATCAACTTTTGTCGCAGGTGCTAGGCTTTGTCAATGCGAAAGGGGAAGGATATTACGGCGTTGAGGGCATTTACGACTCGGTGCTGCGCGGCCACAAAAAAGTGTGGGAGGCCACACAAGATGCCTGGTTCCAGCCTTCGCCGTTTGACCCGGCGTACCCGGATAGCCCGCGCCCCGGCATAGATTTGGTGTTGACGATTGACCGCACGTTTCAGGCGCTCACCGAAGCTGAACTGCAACGCGCCTTGACCGAGACCGGCTCCAAGTCTGGCACGATTATCGTCATGGACCCGCGCACAGGCGCGATCCTGGCGATGGCGAGCTTGCCTTCGTTTGACCCAAACAACTATGTGACGACGCCGAAAGACCGGTTTGTCAATCCGGCGGTGAGCGGGACTTATGAGCCAGGCTCGGTCTTTAAGGTCTTGACGATGGCAGCGGCGCTGCAAGAGAAACTCGTCACGCCGGACACCAAGTACAACGATACGGCTTGTCTGGAAGTGGGTGGGCTTTCGGTTTGCAACTGGGATCGGAAGGCGCATGGCACGACCAACATGGTGGATTTGCTGGCGCATTCGCTTAACGTGGGCGCGGCAACACTTTCGACGCGGATGGGCGGGCAGATGTTTTACAAATATGTGCAGGCCTTTGGCATCGGCCAGACCACGGGAATTGATTTACAGTTTGAGGAGGCTGGTAACCTGCGAATGCCAGGCGACCTGGATTGGTACGCCAGCGATTTGGGAACGAATGCCTTTGGGCAGGGGCTGAGCGTGACGCCGATCCAGATGATTGCTGCGGTGGCGGCTGTGGCCAACGAGGGTGTGTTAATGCGCCCATATGTGGTGGCGCAAAAGATAGACGGCGGCCAGGTCTTGACGGCCAAGCCTACGCCGAACGGTCGCGCTATCTCGGCCCAGGTGGCGCACACATTGTCCGGGATGCTGGAGCAAGCAGTCGAGCGCGAGTCTTCACTGGCGCGAGTGCCGGGGTATCGCATCGCCGGCAAGACGGGCACAGCGCAAATCCCCATCGCGGGCGGCTATGACGACCCGTGGACCATCGCGTCGTTTGTGGGATGGGGGCCCGTGAGCGATCCACGGCTGATTATCCTGGTCAAGCTTGATCGGCCCACCAGTTCGCCTTGGGGCACGGAGACGGCCTCGCCAGTGTTTTCGCGGTTGGCGTCGCGCCTGTTTGTTTTGATGGGTGTTCCGCCCGACAATGCGCGGGCGGCGCGCTAGCCTTGTAGTCGTGTGGCCTGACAGTCGTGCAGTCCACCTGACTCTTCGGCACACGACTATTCGACTACGAGACTATCGGACTCTTTGACTGACATGTTGACTCTCGCCGATATCATCGAATGTTTTACTGGTTGGTGGCCCACGCATGTGACGCAGCCCATCGGTCACGTGGTGATTGACAGCCGCCAAGCGCAGCCTGGCGACTTGTTCGTGGCGCTCAAGGGTGAGCGCGCCGACGGCCACGACTTTGTGCATGATGCGTTCAGCCAGGGCGCGGTGGCGGCGCTGGTCGAGCGCGATATGCCGGTTGAGGGCGATGTGATTGATCTTCACCGGGGCGTGACGGTGACGCAGGTCTCGCTCCCGGTGTGTCTGCGCGTGGATGATGTGCTCGCTGCCTTGCAAGACCTGGCGGGCTACTGGCGGGCCAAGTTTGATATCCGCGTTATCGGCATCACCGGCTCGGTGGGCAAGACGAGTACGAAGGAATTGGTGTGGACGGTGCTTTCGCGGCGGTTCAACACGCTGCGCAGCGAAGGCAACCTTAACAACGAAATCGGCTTGCCGTTGACCTTGCTTCAGATTGGCCCGGAGTACAAGCAGGTGGTGCTGGAGATGGGCACATACGCGCGTGGCGAAATCGCGCGGCTGTGCGAGCTGGCGCGACCGGTGGTGGGCGTGGTGACGAACGTCGGCCCGGTCCACCTGGAACGCTTGGGCAGCATTGAGGCGATTGCGCAGGCCAAGGCTGAACTGGTCGAAGCGCTGCCGCCTGATGGCGTGGCGATTTTGAACTATGACGAGCCGCTGGTGCGCCAAATGGCGGCAGGATGCAAGGCGCGCGTCATGTTTTATGGGCTGGACCGCCGGGCTGATCTGTGGGCCGACGAGATTGAAAGCGAGGGTATCGAGGGCATCAGCTTCCAGATGCACTATAACGGCGAAAACCTGCACGTCCACGTGCCGTTGTTGGGACGGCACAGCGTCCACACGGCGTTGCGCGCGACGGCGGTGGGTCTGGCAGAAGGGATGACGTGGGACGACATCCTGGCTGGTTTGCAGGATCAGCGGGCGCAGATTCGACTGGTGGCCGTCCCTGGCCCGCAAGGCTCGACTATTTTGGACGATACCTACAACGCCAGTCCAGCTTCGACGATTGCCGCGCTGAATTTGCTGGCCGAGTTGGGCGGGCGCAAAATCGCCGTGCTAGGCGATATGCTCGAACTGGGCAGTTATGAAGCAGCTGGTCACCGCCTCGTGGGCCGGCGCGCGATGGACGTGGCAGATATTCTCATCGCCGTTGGCTCGCGCGGGCGCATCATTGGCGAAGAGGCGCTCGGCCTGGGGATGGACCCTGATCGCGTGTGCTTGTGTGACGATAACCCGGCGGTGATCGAGTGTTTGCAGGCGACCATCCAGCCTGGCGATTACATACTCATCAAAGGCTCGCGCGGGATGCAGATGGAAGAGATTGTCGCCACGATGGCAAAAGGATAACGGTAGAGTTGAGAACGGCTTTGTTCTTGGGTGGGTTGTCGTTCTTGCTGGCGGTGGTGTGGGGCAGTCCGCTCATCAAGCTGCTCAAGCACTATGGCATCGGCAAAAAGATCCGCATTGAAGGCCCGGCCACGCATCAAGTCAAGGCCGGTACGCCGACGATGGGCGGGCTGATGATTGTCGTGCCCGTATTGGTCATTACGGCGGCGCTGAACATTGCTAACCTGCTCGGCTCGACGATCGTGGGCAAGTCCATCCTGGTGCCGATGACGGTGATGGCGGCCTTTGCGGCGCTGGGCGCGATAGACGACATCATGGGCGTGCGCGGCAAGAGCGGCGAAGGAATGTTGGCGCGGGTCAAGTTTCCCATCCAGGTGACGGTGGCGACGGTCATCGCGCTCATTTTATATTTTGGGCCGTCGCAATTGCGTAGCGTCGCCTTGCCCGGAGTAGCCGAAAAGATTGACATTGGCCTGCTCTGGATTCCGATTGCCGTTATCATTATCGTCGGCGAGGCCAATGCGGTGAACTTTAGCGATGGGCTGGACGGGCTGGCCGGCATCATCGCAGCAACGGCGTTCATGGCGTACGCTGTCATCGCCTACTTGCAATCGTTCAAGGGCGGGCCGCCTTACACGGTGTCGTACCTGGTGCCGTTCGCGTTCACCGTGGCCGGCGCGTGCCTGGCGTTTTTGTGGTTCAACGCGCACCCGGCGCAGATGTTCATGGGCGACACGGGCAGTGAGGCGTTGGGGGCGACGCTGGGTGTTGTGGCGCTGATGACAGGGCAATGGCTATTGCTGCCGGTCATCACGCTGATTCCTGTGGCCGAAATGCTCAGCGTGATTTTACAGGTGGGATATTTCAAGCTGACCAAAGGCAAGCGGCTGTTCAAAATGGCTCCGCTGCACAACCACTATGTCCTGTTGGGCTGGAGTGAAACACAAATCGTCCAGCGCTTCTGGCTGGTGGCGATCTGGTCGGCGATGGTGGGGATCGCTCTCGCGCTTCTGTGACCTAATCGAGGGGGCAAAGCACACAGGAGCGTGGTTGCGGTAGAGGTCGAGGGGGCTGGCGGGTCCCGACGAGGAGAAGGGGCGAGCACACCCCAGCCCCCCGATCTGCTTAGACAACGGATTAGGAAAGGAACGGATAGGGAAAGGAACGGATAGTTAGGAAGGAACAGATGAGTATGGAGTGGGGATTGATGTGGTTCGACGATACGACGGGCCGCTCGCTGGAGGACAAGGTGTCGCGGGCGGCGGCGCACTATGAGCGCAAGTACGGCCAAACGCCGACGTTGTGTTTTGTGAACCCGTCGGCCAAGAACGGCACGGATCAAGCTGCCGGTATACAGATCGAAGCGCTCAAGGCCATTGGGCCGCATTGTCTGTGGATCGGCGTGGGGGAAGTGAGCCGCCCGCAGAAGCGCAATGGTAAAGGGCGCAAGTCGTGATGCGTACTGCGTATTTCGTTACGCAGTACGGTTTACGAGTGTATTGAGCGCTGGAATAACCCGACATGCCGCAAGCTCGTGATCTGACGGGTAAATCTGTTGTGGTGTTGGGCCTGGCCCGCCAGGGGATGGCGCTCGTACGTTTTCTGGCGGAGCAGGGGGCGAGTGTCACCGCCAGCGATGTCAAGACGGCGGATCAACTGGCCGAGGCGATCAAGAGCCTGGATGGGGTGCCGATCAAGTATGCGTTGGGCGGCCATCCGATCGAGTTGCTCGATGGGTGCACCCTGCTGTGCCTGAGCGGCGGCGTGCCGGTGGATTTGCCGATTGTGGTCGAGGCGCAGAAGCGCGGCATCGCGCTTTCCAACGACGCGCAGATTTTCGTGGAGTGCTGCCCCGCACCCGTCATCGGCATCACCGGCTCGGCGGGCAAGACGACGACGACGGCGCTCACGGGCGAGATGCTCAAAGTGTCCGGGTTCAAGACGTGGGTGGGCGGTAATATTGGCAACCCGCTCATCGCCGACCTGGGCCGGATGGCGCAAGGTGACAAGGTGGTGATGGAGCTTTCGAGCTTTCAATTGGAAGTGATGACAAGCAGCCCGCACATCGCGGCGGTGCTCAACATCACGCCGAATCACCTCGACCGTCACCCGACGATGGAAGCGTACATCGCGGCCAAGAAGCGCATTTTGGATTTTCAGGATTTTGGGGATGTGACGGTGTTGGGTTACGACGATGCAATAGCGCGCCAATTGGCCGGTGACGCGCGCGGCTATGTGCGGTTCTTTAGTCAGCAAGCCGAGGTGGGACGAGGCGCTTTTGTCCGGGATGGGAACATTGTGCTCAAGCAGGATGTGGAGCAAGTCGTGTGCGCCGTGCGCGACTTGAAGCTGCGTGGGTCACACAACGTTTGGAACGTCCTGGCGGCGTGTGTGCTGGCGGGCGCGGCAGGCGCGGACGTGGAAGCGATGGCGCAGGTCGCCACGAGTTTTGCCGGAGTGCCGCATCGCCTGCAACTGGTGCGCGAGTTGCGCGGCGTGCGCTATTACAACGACAGCATCGCCACCGCGCCGGAGCGGCTTATCGCGGCGCTGCGCTCGTTCGACGAGCCGATTGTGCTCTTGTGCGGCGGGCGCGACAAACATCTCCCGTGGGAGGATGCGGCGGCGTTGATTGCGGCACGCGTGTCTCATGTCGTGTTGTTCGGCGAGATGACAGAGTTGATCAAATCTCAAATATCAAATGTCGGCACAGTCTGGCTTAAGCCGGACGAGTACGCGAAATCTCAAATCTCAAAGCTTGAGGCGCACGACGCGGGAACGTTGGAGAACGCGGTGAAGGTGGCGGCGCAGGTGGCGCGGGCCGGCGACGTGGTGCTGCTTGCGCCCGGTGGCACCAGCTTTGATGCGTTCAAGGATTTTGCGGAACGCGGCGACAAATTCGCCGAGTACGTCAATGCGTTGGAATAGGCCGGTTGGAGTGACAACGTGAAACGTAAAACGGAACGCGAAACACGTTTTGAGGCTGGAGTGGCCGGACTGGCAATGCCAGACAGTCTCCGGCGCATCGAGCGGGCAACCGTTGGCCGCGATTGGCCGCGCATGGATTACATCTTGGCCGTCACGGTGGGCGCGCTGTTGGTCATCGGGATGATGATGGTTTATAGCGCCACCTTCGACTTGGTCAACCAGACGAAGGGGCAACCCGCCTGGTATTTGGTTCGCCAGGCGCTCTGGCTTCTCTTGGGGCTGGCGCTGCTCTTGGCACTGGCGCGGTTGGATTACGCGCACTTGCACCGCATCTCTATCCCGCTGATGGGTGTGATGGCGTTACTGCTGATCCTGGTGTTGTTCTTTGGTCAGGAACGCTACGGCGCGACGCGCGCCTTTGCGAATGGCTCGCTTCAGCCCAGCGAGTTGACCAAGCTGGCGGTGGTGATTTACATTGCCGATTGGCTGGCCTCCAAAGGCGACAAGATTCGGGACGTGAGTTATGGCCTGATTCCCTTCGGCGTGCTCGTCGGCGGCATCGGCGGGCTGATCGTGCTGGAGCCGGACTTGTCGACGGCGGCGCTCGTCGTCGCGACGGCGGTGACCATGTTCTTCCTGGCCGGCGCAGAGTGGAAACAACTCATTGCGGGGGGTGGCATTGCGGCCTTGACCTTTGGGGCGTTGATGATGAACTCGGCGAATGCCAAGCAGCGCATTGCCGACTTTATCCTGATGCTCCAAGACCCGGAAAAGGCGGGCTGGCAGGTTCAGCAAGCCTTCGTGTCTATCGGTTCCGGCGGCGTGTTCGGGCGCGGGCTGGGGGCGGGCCGGTTGAAGCTGGGTTATCTGCCGCTGCCGCACACGGATAGCATCTTTGCTGTCATCGGTGAAGAGACGGGGCTGATCGGTTGTCTGGTCGTCGTGGCTCTGTTTGCAATGCTGGCGTACCGCGGCTACAAGATTGCGGCGCAAGCACCGGATGTGTTCGGCGCCTTGCTGGCCGCCGGCGCGACGAGCTGGCTGGTATTTGAGGCTGCGTTCAATGTCGCGGCGATGACGGGGTTGGTGCCTTTCACCGGCATCCCGCTGCCGTTCATCAGCTACGGAGGGTCGGCGCTGGTGTCGGCGATGGGGGCCGTGGGTGTTTTGTTGAGCGTTTCACGTGGGACACGGAAGCGGGCGAGGCAAGGCAGTGCGACTAATGATTTCGGGCGGCGGGACGGGCGGCCACGTTTATCCCGCGCTCGCAGTCGTTGAAGCGCTGGCCGACCGCCGACTCTCACTAAAGCCGGAGACCGCCGATGCGGTATGTTGGATCGGCAGTGAAGGCGGAGTGGAGCAAGAGCTGGTCGCGCGGGCGGGCCTGCCCTTCGAGGCGATCCCAGCCGGTGGATTGCATGGGCTGGCGCCCTGGGTGATGGCGCGTAACGCACTGCGATTGACGCGCGGTTTGCTGCGGGCGTGGAAGCTCGCGGCAGAGTGGAAGCCGGACGTGTTGTTTGTCACCGGCGGGTTTGTGAGCGCGCCGGTGGCGTTGGCATGTTGGCTGCGGCGAGTGCCGATTTTGGTTTACCTTCCCGACATTGAGCCTGGCTGGACAATCAAGTTTTTGAGCCAGCTAGCGACACGAGTGGCCGTGACAGCAGAAGCCAGCCGAAAGTATCTGCCCGTGCGCAAGGTGGTGGTGACCGGGTACCCGGTGCGACAAGAGCTGATCCGGGCGCGCGAGGCACGCATTGAGGCGCAAGCACATTTCGGCCTGGACGGATCGCGCAAGACGATTCTCGTATCTGGCGGGAGCAAGGGCGCGCGGAGCCTGAACCGCGCCCTCGCCAGAGTCTTGGATCAGGTACTCGACCGGTGGCAGGTGATTCACATCAGCGGGATGCTGGACGCGGTCGAGGCACAGGCGCGGCGCGAGCAATTGAGTGACGAACTCAAGGCACGTTACAAACTGTTCGCTTATCTGCACAGCGAGGAAATGGGATTGGCGATGGCTGCGGCCGATGTAGTTGTGTCGCGCGCAGGCGCTTCGATTCTGGGTGAGTATCCACTGATGGGGTTGCCCGCCGTTCTGGCGCCATACCCGTATGCGTGGCGTTATCAAAAAGTCAATGCAGATTATTTGGCGGAGCAAGGCGCGGCGATGCGGTTGGACAATGAAGAGCTGGGCGACGAACTGTGGCCGACGCTGGAAGGCTTGTTGGGCGACGAGGCGCGCTGGTTGGCGATGCGAGAACGCGCGCGCGCCCTGGCTCGACCGGACGCCGCAGCGAACCTGGTCGCGCAATTGTTGGCGTTGGCAGGGGCAGCATGACGAGGCGTGATGACAGCGCAAAATGTTTTGATCAACGAGTGGTGGTTCGTGGCTGTGGTCGCCGGGGTGTTTGCCTACCTGGGTGTGCGGCGCGGGATGACCGTTGGACAATTCATGTTGATCGGCATTGTGGCGGGCATTTTGCTGGCCGACCGACTCGCCAAGTTCTTGGAGCCGTGGATCAACGTATCCTACCAGATTGCGTTGGCGGTTGTGCGCGAGCACGCTACTTCGCCCGCTGCGCTGGTCAAGACAATGTTTGCGCAACCGCTGCTCATTACCAAGGACTGGCAGCGGTTGGATCTCGGCTCGCTGATATTTGTACTGCTGGTGTTGATGGGCTACCTGATCGGGCGCAGGCGATCGGCCAAGGCCAGGCCGCACGTTCTGACTACGCGGGTGCTGGCAGCGGTGGTCGGCGCGATCAATGGCTACCTGATAACGTTTTTCCTGCTCCCACGGTACCTCACAGCTTCCAGTACCGTGGTCACTGTGCCCAACGTGAATATCAAAAGCTTGCTTCAAATTCAACTCAATCTCCCGATTCTTTTATTGGTATTAGTGATCATCACTATCGGCGTGCTGGGGACGCGGCAGGGCAAATCCAAAGGCAAGTAGAGACAGAGGCCCACTGGGGCGATTCTCAGAGAGGACCTGCGACGTGACTCCCGTCGAGACGTTGTGGATTACGCTGGTGCTGATCTTTGCCGTCGTGGGCGTGGTGCGTGGCTTTCTAAAGGAGCTCGGCGTGACGCTGGTGCTCATCGTGACGTTGTTCGGGCTCACGCGACTTTCCAGCAACCTGCCGCGCATCCTGGATCTGGTCGCTACCACGGCCAATGTGTCGGCGGTTCGTCAGGTAACTGACAAGTCTCCCTGGTGGTTGGTGTTCTACGTGTTTTCACTGCTGGGCGCGATGTTCATCGCCTATCAGGGCTATGTCATCAAGTATCCCGGCAACGAGCCGCCCCGCATCCAGGGCGTGCTGCTGTCGCTCATGATCGGCGCGATCAACGGCTACTTGCTGGCCGGGTCGCTGTGGTATTACGCGAACAAATATCAGGAGCCGATTCGGCAACTGGGACTGTTGCAGGGTGATTACACGCCGGTGGCGCAAAAGTTAATCCAGGTGTTGCCGCCTACCTTGTTGAATCCCTATCTGCCCTTTTTGATCGTGTTCATGGTTATTTTGCTGGTGATCAAATGAGTCCGATTGCGAATCTTTCACACCTGGCGCGCAGCAAAGTCGCGTCTGGCGTGCGTGTCCATTTCGTCGGCATCGGCGGAGCAGGACTTTCGGCGATTGCCCAGGTCTTGCTTGATGAAGGTTACCTGGTCAGCGGGTCGGATCAGCAAGCCTCGCTGATGACGGAACACCTGACGGAGCACGGTGCCAAGGTTTCTATTGGACATCGCGCGGAAAACGTGGTGGGCGCGCAGTTGGTGGTGATGTCGTCCGCTGTCCCCAAGAACAATCCTGAAATCGTCGAGGCGCGCGCGCGCGGCATCCCCGTCGTCAAGCGCGCCGAGCTCTTGGGCCGGATGATGGAGGGACGCACGGGCGTGGCGGTGGCCGGCACGCACGGCAAGACGACGACGACGGCCATGATCGCGCAGATTCTGCTCGACGCGGGGCAGGACCCGACTTTTATCGTCGGCGGCGTGATCAGCAGCCTGGGCACGAGCGCCCGCGCCGGGCTGGGGCCGTTCGTCATCGAGGCCGACGAGTACGACCGGACTTTTTTGGGCCTGCAACCCTGGGCCGCTGTGATCACCAACGTGGAGCACGATCATCCCGATTGTTATCCCACCTTTGAAGACATGTTCGGCGCGTTCGGTGAGTTTGTGGAACGAGTGCAGCCGGGCGGCGTGCTGGTGGCGTGCCGTGACAGTCTGCCGGCTCGGGAACTGGGAGAGCAGCGAACGCGCGCCGGCAAATCGGTGGTGATGTATGGACTGAACGAGGGCGCGGCGTGGCGGGCAGTGGATGTGCAGCCGAATAACGCGGGTGGCAGCGACTATGTGCTCTTGCGAGAGGATCAAACGATTGGCCTGGTTCGGCTGCGCGTGCCCGGACTGCACAACGTCGTCAACTCGCTGGCGGCGTTGGTCGTGGCCGACCAATTCGGCGTGTCGTTCAGCCAGGTGTGCGACTCGCTCACCGAATTTCGCGGCGTGCTGCGTCGGTTCGAGATCAAAGGCGAAGCGGCTGGGGTGACGGTGGTGGATGACTATGGGCATCATCCCAGCGAAATCAAAGCGACGCTGGCAGCGGCGCGGATGTGCTTCCCTGGTCGCGGCATCTGGGCTGTGTTCCAGCCGCACACCTACAGCCGCGTCAAGACCTTGATGGATGATTTTGCCACCGCGTTCGTGGATGCGGGTCACGTCATCGTCACCGCTATTTATGCTGCGCGCGAACACGACACACTCGGCGTGTCGGGCCAGGACATTGTCACGCGCATGAAAGACGCCCGCCGCTGTGATGCGCGCTACATCGCCGATCTGGATGACGCTGCAGCGTATTTGCTGGCGAACGTCAAGCCGGGCGACGTGGTCATTACGTTGAGCGCGGGAGATGGAAACCGGGTAGGCGACAGACTGCTGCAGGAATTGAGTCAGAAGGGAACCAACGGCACTAGAGCTGCGGGAGGCGCACGGTGAAGCAAGCGGCACGAAGCAAGATGCAAAGCGCGGGAAGCAAGAGGCAATCGGGTGCGTTTGTCTCGGTGGCACAGCCGGTGTCCGGCGAGGACGCCGACGATGAAGCGTGGGTTGCGCAGATGACGGAATGGTTGATGGCGCCGCGCGCCCGCTCATCGGCGAACGTGATCCGGCGCGTGATCACGCGTGTCGAGTGCTTGGCGTAGGATGACGAGTGATGTAGGGCGCTATCCCTATCGCGCCATTGAGGCCGCCTTGGGCGAGCGGGTGGTGCATGGCGAATGGATGAGCCGTCACACCACTGCGCGCGCGGGGGGCTGGGCGGATTTATTCATCGAAGCGATCTCTGCCGACGATTTGCGTGATATTGTTCTGTTGGCCCGCCAGCAGGACGTGCCGCACTTGATCCTCGGCGGTGGAAGCAACATTCTGGTTTCGGACGCAGGGATTCGCGGGCTGGTCATCCTTAACAAGGCACGTCAAATCAAATTTCGGCGCAGCCCGCGAGTACGCGAAACTCTGGCGCAGTCCGGCTTAAGCCAGACGAGTACGCGAAATGTCAAATGTCAAAGCGGTGTGATTTTGCCGACGCTGGCGCGGGAGTGCATTGAGCGCGGACTGGGTGGTTTGGAGTGGGCCATCGGCGTGCCGGGGACAGTCGGCGGAGCGGTGGTCGGCAACGCGGGCGCGCACGGGAGTGACATGGCTCATTCGCTCGCCTCTGCCACGGTCCTCGATGCTGAAGGTAATGTGAAAGATTGGCCGGCACAGGAACTGGGGTTTGGGTATCGGAGTTCAAGACTCAAATCTCGGCACAGCCCGCGAGTACGCGAAATCTCAAATCGGCAAATCAGCAATCCGGTGGTGTTGGTGGCAGAGTTCGAGTTAAGGCAGAGCACACGCGAAGAATGTGAGGCCAGGGCAGCCGAGTTTACGGACAAGCGCAAGCGCACGCAGCCGCCAGGCGCAAGCCTCGGCTCGATGTTCAAGAACCCGCCTGGCGATTATGCGGGGCGACTCATCGAGGCGGCGGGACTTGCGGGCACTCGTGTGGGCAACGCGGAAATCTCGCCCGTTCACGCCAATTTTTTCGTGAACCTGGGCGGGGCCAACGCCAAGGACATTTACTCGCTGATCTGCCTGGCGCGTGAACAAGTGAGACAAAAGTTTGGTGTGACGTTAGACTTAGAAATCGAGTTGGTGGGGGAGTGGTGAGCAAGAAACAGGCTGCAAGAGGCAAGAAGCAGGCTGCAGGGCGCAAGGCGCGCAAGGTACGCGTCGGCGTTCTGTTCGGCGGCCAGTCCGGCGAACATGAGATCAGTTTGCTTTCGGCTCAATCGGTGATGCGCGCGATGGATCAAGACAAATACGACATCGTCCCGATTGGCATCACATCTGAAGGGCGTTGGTTGACCGGCGGCGACCCGCTCAAGGCATTGACCGGCGGCCAGATGACGATGCACAAACTGCTGGAAGCGCCGGTGGTTCATCGCTCGGCTTTGGAAGTGAGCCGCGCGCTTGTTCCTGGCGCGCGCCCGTCGCGCATCCCGCCACTGGACGTGATCTTTCCGGTGCTGCACGGCCCGATGGGCGAGGACGGCACCGTGCAGGGGCTGCTTGAGCTGGCCGATATTCCCTATGTGGGCGCGGGCGTCGCGGCGAGTGCGGTGGGGATGGACAAGGTGGTGATGAAGGATGTGTTTCGCGCGCACGGCCTGCCGATCGTGCCGTACCTGGCGATTCTCCGCAGCGCGTGGGAGCACGACCTGGCGGCGGTGATGGCGCAGATCGAGACGCGGCTTGGCTTCCCGTGCTTTGTCAAGCCGGCCAACCTTGGCTCGAGCGTGGGCATTACCAAAGTGCACAGCCTGGTGGAGTTGGACGCGGCGCTGGTCGAGGCGGCCTCATTTGACCGCAAGCTGGTAGTGGAAGCGGCGGTGCCGCAGGCGCGCGAGATCGAATGTAGCGTCTTGGGCAACGACGATCCGATTGCGTCCGTGCCGGGCGAGATCAAGCCGGGCCGCGAGTTTTACGATTACCAGGCCAAGTACTTTGACGAAAACACGGAATTGATCATCCCTGCGCCCATCTCGGACGAGCTGATCACGCGGGTGCGCGATTTGGCGGTTCGAGCTTTTCGCGCGGTGGACTGTGCCGGGATGGCGCGTGCGGATTTTCTGTTGTCCGCCGAAACCGGCGAGTTGTACGTCAGCGAAGTCAATACGATTCCGGGTTTTACTGTGGTGAGCATGTATCCCAAGCTGTGGGAAGCCAGCGGCATCCCGTACCCCGAGTTGATTGACCGGTTGATCGAGTTGGCATTGGAGCGTCACGCGGACAAGAAGCGCTCCCGCACGCGAATGACGAATGTCGAGTGACGAGTGATGCGTGTTGCGACAAGCGATGCACGATAAGCGATAGGCGATATGCGACCTGCGGCGCGAAAGCGAAAACAAATCTTTATGACCACGGCCACGGGCCAAGTGCGGCTGGCTCCGACCGCGCTCGATGCCGCGACAAGCGCGCGGGTGATCAGCGTGGTGATTCTGTTCCTAGTCGTGTTGGCCGCCGTCGAGCTGACGACGAACGAAACGTTCTACGTTTACCACCCGGCGGTTCTTGGCAACGAGCGTGTGTCGTCTGCCGAGGTTATCACCGCCAGCCAGCTTGAAGGATTGCACGTTTTGTGGCTGCAGCCGGAGCATGTGGTGGCGTCGTTGCGGGCCAACTTGCCGGAACTGCGCGCCGCGTTCGTGTGGTGCAGCCTGCCTGCCGAGTGTACCATTCAGGTGGAGGAACGTCGGCCAGCGTTTGAATGGAAGCAGGGCCAGACGCGCACCTGGATAGATGCCGAGGGCATAGTGTTCCCGGCGCGCGGCCAGTCGCCGGGTTTGCCCGTGGTCGGGGTCGCGCCGAACGTGACAGTGCTGCTGCCGGGGCAGCTCGCCAATAGTGGACTGGTGAGCGCCATGTTAGCGTTGGCAGGCGCTTTGCCCGAAGTCAAGTCGTATCGCTTCACCGCCGAGCACGGCATCGAGTTCAGCGACCCGAGGGGCAACTGGCCGGTGTACCTGGGAGTGGGGCCGGACGTGGCTGCGCGCGTGGCAATGTGGAAATCATTATCGGCCAGCCTGGCCTCGCGCAACGTCAAGCCAAAATTCGTGGATGTGCATTACGCGAACGCGCCATTCTATGGAAAATGACGAACGACGAATGACGAATAGCATAGGTCGTTTCACGCACGCTTCGCGCGGAACACGGAACACACATCACATTTGACATTTGGCAAACTATGTGGCTTCCAATTCTAGGTCTCTTATTAGGTCTTCTTATCGGCGGCCTGTTGTCGGTTGAAGTGCCGGCGCAGTACAGTCGTTACACGGCGATGGCGATCCTGGCGGCGTTGGATAGCGTGTTGGGCGCGGTGCGCGCAGAAATGGAAGGCAAGTACAACCATCAAGTGTTCTTGACCGGTTTCTTGGCGAACGCACTGTTGGCGGCGCTGCTGACTTTTATCGGCGACCGGTTGGGCGTGGAACTTTACCTGGCGGCGATTGTCGCGTTCGGGGTGCGCCTGTTCGACAACTTGGCGCGCATCCGGCGTCGGCTGATTGGGCAGGGATAACGCAGGGCGTGGGGAGTAGAGAGTGGAACGAACTATTGTTGGCATTGATGTCGGCACAACCAAAGTTTGCACGTTGGTCGGCGAAGTAAGCGAAGACGAGAGTCTGCGCATCGTCGGAGTGGGGACGGTGCCCTCGCGCGGGATTCGCAAGGGCGTCATCGTCAACGTGGCCGAGGCGACGCAGGCCATCCGCGCCTCGGTGGAAAAAGCCGAGCGCGTGAGCGGGTACGAGATTCAGCGCGCGCACGTGAGCCTGGCCGGCGCGCACGTCACCTCCATGAACAGCCGGGGCGTCATCGCCGTGCAGCATGGCGAGCGCGGCATCTCACCTGAAGAGGTGGACCGCGCGATGGAGGCGGCGCGCGCCATCGCCATCCCGCACGACCGCGAAGTCGTCCACATCATCCCGCGCGGGTATACAGTGGACGGGCAGGACGGCATCCGTGATCCTGTCGGGATGATCGGCTTCCGGCTGGAGGTGGAAGCGCACATCATCACCGGCGCGGTCTCATCCATCCACAACCTCATGCGATGCGTGGAGGATGCCGGCGTGGGCGTGGACGAGTTGGTGCTCGATCCGCTGGCGTCCGGCGAGGCCATACTTTCGGACACCGAGCGCGATATGGGCGTGGTGCTGGTGGATATTGGCGGCGGCACGACCGACATCGCGGTATTCATTGAGGGAAGCATTTGGCACACGACAGTCCTGGCGGTGGGCGGCCAGCATTTGACCAACGACATTGCCGTGTGCATCAAGATGCCCACCGCAGCCGCCGAAGAAACCAAGATCGCGTACGGTCACGCTTGCCCCGATACCCTGGATCCGACCGAGATGATTCAGGTAAATGCGTTCGGCGACAACATCGCGTCCAAAGTCTCGCGCCGCGAGCTTTCGCAAGTGATCGAGGCGCGCGTCGAAGAAATCTTGAGCCTGGTGATGCAAGAGATCAAGCGCAGCGGCTATGATGGGCTGCTGCCGGCCGGCGTAGTGCTGTGTGGCGGCACGGCGCAACTGCGCGGCATCCGCGAGTTGGCCCGCCAGGTATTAAAGCTGCCGGTGCGCGTGGGCGGGCCAGGTGAGTTGCAGGGCTTGACGGACACGATCATGTCGCCGGCGTTTGCCACCAGCGTGGGATTGCTGCGGTGGGGACTGCTCCAGGGCGCAGTCAATTTGAGGGCGCCGCGCCGAGGGCCAAACATCGGCGGACGGTTTGCCAATTGGTTCAAGGCGCTTTTGCCGGATAGGGGATAGGGCTATGGAAACATTCGGAAAGCCACCCTGACGTGAAATGTGATGCGTGAGACAATCGGTGATGTGCGATCAGCAACCAGCGACCTGCGACAACCAAGAGGAGAGGTGAAAAATGAATCAAGTTCAAGTTCCAAATGAAAATTACGCACAGATTCGTGTCATCGGCGTGGGCGGCGGCGGGGTCAACGCCGTCAATCGGATGATTGCCGAAGGGATGCGCGGCGTCGAGTTCATCGCCGTCAACACCGACGTGCAGGCGTTGATGTTGGCCCAGTCTCCCAAGCGTGTTCGCATCGGCGACAAGCTGACACGCGGTCTGGGGGCAGGCAGCAACCCTGATATCGGCGAAAAAGCGGCCGAAGAATCCAGCGACGATCTGTACGAAGCGCTGAAGGGGTCGGACATGGTGTTCATCACGGCGGGCATGGGCGGCGGCACCGGCACGGGCGCCAGCCCGATCGTGGCGCGCGTGGCGAGAGAAGTTGGCGCGTTGACGATTGGCGTGGTGACGCGCCCCTTTACCTTCGAGGGCGGCAAGCGCAGCAAGTCGGCCGAGGCTGGCATCGCCAAGCTCAAGGAGCACGTAGATACGCTCATCGTGATTCCCAACGACCGGCTGCTGGAGATTGTGGACAAGCGCGCCAATTTGCAGCAGGCGTTCCGCGTGGCCGATGATGTGCTGCGCCAGGGCATCCAGGGCATCAGCGAACTCATCACAGTGCCGGGCCTCATCAACCTGGACTTTGCCGACGTCAAGACCATCATGTCCGAAGGCGGCGCGGCGCTCATGGCTGTCGGCACGGCGACAGGCGAGAATCGCTCCGTCGAAGCCGCCCAGCAGGCGATCAGCAGCAAGTTGCTGGATGTGACGATTGACGGCGCGCGCGGCATTTTGTTCAACGTCACCGGCGGACCTTCGATGACGCTGTACGAAGTGAACCAAGCCGCCGAGATCATAAAATCCACGGCGCACCCAGACGTGAACCTTATTTTTGGCGCGGTGATTGACGAGAATATGAAGGACGAGATTCGCATCACCGTCATCGCCACCGGTTTCGATCAAGGGACGCCGGTGATGGTCAAGCCGGCGGCCCAACCGCAAGTGGCTGTTCGTCCGCGCGCGCGTGTGCTGGAAACCGTCGGCGCAAATGTGTCCAAGGCTGCGTCTGCCCCTGCGCCCGCTCCGTCGGCTGCGCCTGCGGCGTCTGCCGCTCCGGCGCGCAGCGAGCCACGCGCGGTTGCGGCCCAGCACGAGTTCCCGTCTCGTGTGTTTAACGAGACGGACCTGGACATTCCGCCGTTTTTGCGCAAGCGCTGACGAGTATCCTTGGTAAGGGTGGGCAGTTGCAACTGATGTTGATTCACAGCCAGCATAGCATGGGTTGGCTTTCGCGTACTCGCGGGCTGTGCCGAAAAAACACGGCGGCACGGTTGAGGCTTTAATTGTCCTTTGACACAACAGGTGATTGGCCGGTTACCGCATTTTCTCTGCTCCCCTTCAGGGGACGCAAGACGATTGCGCCTGCTGGCTGACTTGTATACGGTCTGGACAGCGTAACCGCTGCGTTCTTTGCGAAAGCGCGTGCCGTCAAAGTGCGACGGGGAAAAATAAATAGCCAAGTCGGGGTGTTGGCTCGAACCGTGATGAAGAGCGTCGGCAGGTATGACGCTCTTCGTCGTTTTACCTGTTGGAACGCTTGACGGTAGCTTGCTCATACCGGGTCCGAGTGAATCATGCTGCGAGAGGGTGGCGCTTTAAAACCGCAAGCCGTTTCCCCCTACGGTGACCTCGCGGGCAAAACGATGATGATCTGGGCCATGGGGGCCGACATCCTGTAGCCCCTTTTGCTTTGAGCGGCTCCGATGCGCGACAGGGCATGAATACGGTGCGGCCAAGTCCCCCCGTTTTTGAGTCTAGTCGCGCCCTCGGATTGACAAATGGCCCAGCGAGTCTATAATTTCTCAGCCAAGCATGTGCCCCGTTTTGGCGTTTAGTGACACGCGAGAGTTCCACTGCCGGCTGCCCGTTATTGGGCTGGCAGAGCAGCTTTTTGTTGGGTGCGGTTCCACGTCGTCTGTGATGTTTCTTTTGCGCAAGAGCTGAGCGACTGCGGATACACAATGCCAGCACTGACTTGATCTGAACCTCACTCGAATTTAGTTCCAGTTTATCCATCTCAGGATTTAGCGAGGAGGTCTTGGCATGTCAAATGATCAAAAACTGCCAATGGAAATCGTTCAGTTTGAATCGTTCTTGAAAAAACCGAACAGTGATCCCACTGGATTCGCGGGTTTTTTCAATAGCGGTGAAATTGTTGTTACCAGGGTGCCGGCTCGTCTGGATGTCATGGGCGGTATTTCAGATTATTCCGGAGCGAATGTGTGTGAAGGTGTTTTGGGCCGAGGAATGGTCATCGCCTTGCAACCTCGCACCGATCGGACTTTGCGAATCCGAACGATGCAAGCCCATCATAAAAGTATACCCATTGAAACGCGCATACCGCTCGACTATTTTGAAATGGGCGAAGGATTTATCTCCTACGAGCACGTTCAAGCCTTGTGCAGGTCTAATCCTCTGGCCTCGTGGGCGGCGTATATCGGTGGGAGCATCTTTACGTTGCTAAAAGAAGAGTCTGTTCACCTGCCCTTTGGCTTTAGTCTTCTTTTGCTCAGTGGAGTCCCCATGAATGTGGGGATTGGCAGCTCTGCCTCCACTGAAATCGCGACGCTGTATTGTTTACAGAGTTATTTGCAGTTAGATATCTCTGAAACCCACTTGGCGCAATTAGGGCAATTGGCCGAAAATCTGGTCGTGGGTGCGCCTTGTGGAATCATGGACCAAATTACAGTGACAAGCGGGCGACAAGGGAAATTGACTCACATCTTGTGTCGCCCAGGCAGCATCATGGGAGAAGTTGAAATCCCGCCCGACACCGCATTTGTAGGCATCAATTCGATGGTGAAACATTCTGTAGGAGGCGCTGCCTATGGAGATGTTCGTATTGGAGCCTTCATGGGAAAACGTATCATCAATCACATCCGTGCCAAGAATGGCGAAAAACCCATCCACTATCTAACCGAGCTTACGGCGGATTCGTTTGAGAAGAATTATCGGGATGTGTTGCCTGAAACGATGGTCGGATCTGAATTTTTGCGGGAATATCAATCTCACGATGACCCGATTACCAAAATTCAGCCTGATGCAACTTATCGTATTCTAGGTCCTGCCTCGCATCCTGTGTATGAAAATCAGCGGGTTCTACAATTTATAGATCACCTGAAAGCAGCCTCCGACAAAAATGAGAACGCATTGATTGCCGCCGGTGAATGTATGTTTGCTTCTCATGGCAGCTACCGAGATAATTGTTTACTCTCCGTTCCAGAAGTAGATTTTATTGTGGAGGCTGTTCGAACCAGAGGCCCTCAAGAAGGTCTCTACGGAGCCAAGATAACAGGGGGGGGATCGGGCGGCACCGTCGCAGTCTTTGGAAACAAGGAAGCTCTAGCCAGAGAGGTCCCTGCCATTGCCAGAGAATATAAGCGGTTGACCGGTTTAGAGGCAGATATTTTTGAGGGGACTTCGCCCGGCGCCATAGAGTTTGGTTCATTTCGATACACTTTTGGCCCCAGGGGATGGGTTCGATCGATATGAAAATTCGTAAAGCCGTTGTTCCGATCGCCGGGCTTGGGACTCGTCTTTTTCCGGCCTCACACGCCTGTAAGAAAGAGCTCTTCCCTATTGTAGGGCCGGATGGAATCGCGCGCGCGCTGGTGCATTATCAGATCATGGATCTGGTGGATGCGGGTATTGAACAAATCTGCATCATCGTTAGGCCCGGTGAAGAACAGTTGGTGATCGATTACTTTCAAGGTCCCGGAGAAGCTTACGTTAAACGTCTAGAGAAATACCCCCCTTTGGCGCAAGAAGCCGAAAGAATGCGCGCAGTTCTGGACCGGATATCTTTTGCGGCACAAGAATGTCAAGAAGGCTACGGCCATGCAGTCTATCAAAGCAAAGCGTTCGCAAATGGTGGCCCCGTATTGCTTTGTTTGGGAGATCACTTGTTTCGGGGCGGCAACTCGTCTTGCCATAGCCAATTGATGCGGGCCTATGAGGCTTGCGGAGGAAAATCTGTTTCAGCCGTCAATCGTATTCATGCTGACGATTTGAAAGGGTATGGAGCAATCGCGGGGAAGCGATTGCAGACCAACCCTGATCTAATCGATGTTTCGCTCATTATCGAGAAACCATCCCTGGCGGTTGCCAGAAAAGAACTCTTAGTTGATGGTTTGGAAGCTGACGAATTTCTGGGATGGTTTGGAATGCACGCGCTTGCACCCTCGATTTACGATATTCTTGAAGAGATGATCGCCAAGAATATCAGGCAGAAAGGCGAATTTCAGTTAACCTATTCTCAGGAGCTTCAGAGACAACGGGAGGGGTATTGTGCTCTTGAGATGAAAGACGGCAAACGCTTCGATTTTGGCACCGCGCACGATTTCGTAAAGAGCGTGACCGAATTCGCAGTTGCATAAATCCCGAACCCGGACAAGGCGGAACCAGACAGGAGTTGGCTAACATTCGGCTCACGGTAAAGTGCATTGGCGCCTATCACTTGATCTGCGGCACAAGATGATTTGCTTGGCGTGTGAGGGCGCTTGTCTATGTCAGCAGTGTGACGCAAAGGTTGCGCTGAGCGTGAGAATACTGGCGAGTGTCAAGTGTGATGGCTTGGATGTTGTGTTGAACTGAGCGCGGGCGATTAGGCCGCGCTGGTTGTTTCGATGGCTTGATTATTTGGGCGGCAGGGTGAAATCCTGCGGCCTTTTCGTTTGCCGGGCGAATACGCCAGGCGCAACTGCAGGTCAGAGTTAGGATAGGAGGCACAAAGGCTTATGGCGCTTGTCGTGTTTCAGCGGAGGAAATACCGTGTGATTCTGGCTTGCGTCCCCTTCGGTGAACGCTGGCATCGAAGGGAAGTGTATCTTAAAAGAAACAAGTTTTAAGGTTAGTCCCCCTTCGACCCATTGAAACTATTGGGCAGATGTGCTATAAGTTGATTCGCAGCCAGCACAGAATGTGTTGGCTCTGAAGACACCGCGACAGGTTGATGTCCTAACCGTCCTCCAACACAACAGGCGATTGGCCGGTTATCGCACCTCCTCTGCTCCCCTTCGGTGAACGCAGGCATCGAAGGGGAGCGCGTCTTAAAAGATAAAGTTTTTAAGGTTAGCTTACCTTTGACCCATTGAAACTATCAGGCAGGTGTGCTATAATTCGCACGCCTTCACCCCCCAGATATTGGGGCGATTTTGTCTATAGGCCCTAAATACGGGATCGAGGGAGCCAAGCGATGAAATGTCCACACTGTGGCGAAACTGAAAGCAAAGTCATTGACACAACGCACGAGGCTCAAGCGGGCGGCATCCGTCGCCGCCGCGAATGCCGCAAATGTGGCAAGCGCTTTTCCACGGTTGAGCGAGTGGCGATGCCCGGTCCGATGGTGGTGAAGCGGGACGGGCGGCGCGAGCCGTTCGACCGCGAAAAGCTGCTCGACGGCATCCACGTTTCGTGTATCAAGCGCCCCATCCCCGGCGAAGCGCTGGAGGGTTTGGTGGATAGCATCGAAGCTCGGATGCATGCCACCGGCAAGGCCGAAGTCTCTGCCAAGCTCATTGGCGATATGGTCATGGCAGGGCTGAAGGAACTGGATCAGGTTGCCTATATCCGGTATGCGATTGTGTACCTGGGGCTGGCCGACGTCGAGTCTGTGCGTCGAGAGATTGACCGAATCCTAGAGCATTAATTGACCGTCCCCCCGACCACGCCTGCCTTGGCGTGTGTGTCTTTGGGGGACGGTTGCGTTTGCCGCGCACGACTGTTTTCAAAAGCCAAGTAAAAAGAACACTCCCCTTGTTCGCGAGCTTTCTAGGGCTCGCTATCACCACTCATTTGGAGAAGATGTAATGGCAGATTCGACTCGAACTCAGACTGACCAACAAACGTCGTCTATTCAACTTGCCGAAAACGCGCGCACCGTTCTGGTCAAGCGGTATCTGCGCAAAGGCACGGATGGCAAGCCGGTGGAGACGCCGGAAGAAATGTTCCACCGCGTGGCGCGCGCCATCGCCGAGCCGGAGCAAGAGCATGGCGGCGAGGTCGCTTCGACTGAGCGCGCGTTCTATCGTCTGCTCACCGAGTTGCGCTTCTTGCCCAACTCGCCCACATTCACCGGCGCGGGCACACCCCTCGGACAGCTTGCGGCGTGTTTTGTCCTTCCCATTTCCGACGACATGGGACGGCGTGGCGATGGCATCTTCCAGACACTCCGTGATGCGGCGCTCATCCAGCAGACGGGCGGCGGCAATGGTTTTTCGTTTTCGCGCTTGCGGCCCAAGGGCGCTTACGTCGCTTCGTCGGCTGGACAGGCTACCGGCCCGGTGGGCTTTCTGCGTGTGTACGATAAAGCATTTGGCGAGGTGGCTCAGGGCGGAAGTCGCAGGGGCGCCAATATGGCGGTGCTGCGTGTGGACCACCCCGATATTTTGGACTTTGTCCGCTGCAAGACCAGCGAAGATCAGATCACCAACTTTAACATCTCGGTCGGCATCACCGACGATTTCATGCGCGCGGTCAAGGACGACCGTGATTTTGAGCTGGTCACTCCACGTGACGGCAAAGTGTGGAAGGTCGTTCGCGCGCGCGACATATTTAACGAAATCGCCAAGCATGCGCATCACAACGGCGAGCCGGGCGTGTTGTTCTTGGACACGGCCAATCGCACGAACCCCGTGCCGCATTTGTACGAGTTGGAGGCGACAAACCCATGTGGCGAGCAGTGGCTTGGGCCTTACGAGAACTGTTGCTTAGGCTCCATCAATTTGGCCCAGCACGTCACGCCGGATGGCCGCGTGGATTGGAGCAAGCTGGAAGAAAGCAGTGTGCTTTCGACGCATTTCCTGGACAATGTCGTGGACGCCAATCACTACGTCCCGTCCGTGCCGCAGCTCAAGGAGGCGGCGCTCCGCGCGCGGCGAATCGGCTTGGGCATCATGGGCCTGGGCGACCTGATGTATCATCTGGGGATCCGATATGGCAGCGAAGAATCGGAAGAATTCGCGGCGCAGGTGATCGAGTTTGTGCGCTACCATGCGATGAAGACCAGTATCAACCTGGCGCGCGAGCGTGGGCCGTTCACTGCCATCACGGGCAGCATCTACGATCCCAAGAACTGCAAGTGGCAGCCGCCTACGCCGCTTGCGCCGCGCGATGCGTCGCACGATTGGGGCCGACCCAAGTTGGACTGGAACGCTATCGTCGAGGGGATCAAAAAACACGGCATCCGCAACGCGGCGCAGACGACCATCGCGCCGACAGGGACGATTGCCACTGTGGCCGGGTGCGAATCGTACGGCTGCGAGCCGGTCTTTGCGCTGGCCTACATCCGTCACGTCAACGACAACGGCAAGGATTTGGAGTTGACCTATGCCAGCCCGCTGTTTGAGCGCGCGCTGGTCGAGGCGGGTGTGGACGAAGAGACGCGCCAAAAGATTTACGATCAGGTGATGCTCAAAGGCTCGTGCCAGGATGTGGCCGACGTGCCCGCCGCGGTCCGCCACACGTTTGTCGTTTCGCAGGACATCACGCCGGAAGAGCACGTGCGGATGCAGGCGGCGCTTCAACGCTTTGTGGACAATAGCATTTCCAAGACGACCAACTTGCCATCTACGGCCACCGTGGACGACGTGGCTAAGGTGTATTTTATGGCCTGGGAGTTGGGCTGCAAAGGGCTGACGATCTATGTCACTGGCTCGCGCGAAAAAGTCGTGTTGGAGACGAAAGCGACTCTGCAGGCAAAGGAAAAAGCCTCCACGCCGCCGGCCAAAAAGCCGCGCCCCAAGATGCTGCCCGGTAAGACCTATCGGATGAGTACGCCGCTGGGCACAACGTTCGTCACCATCAACGAGAACGGCGGCGGTGAGCCGTTCGAAGTGTTCATGCACACCAGCAAAGCCGGGAGCGAAACCTACGCCGTGTCCGAAGCGATGGGACGCCTCATCTCGTACATCCTGCGGCTGTCCTCGCCCGTCCCGGCCGCCGAGCGGCTGACGGAAGTGGTCAACCAACTCAGCGGCATCGGAGGCGGGCGTCCGATGGGCTTTGGTCCCAACCGCATCCTGTCGTTGCCCGATGGCGTGGCGCGTGTATTGGCCGAATACCTGGGCCAACATGCGTCGCGGGCCGAGGACGAGGGTCACGGCACGGAAGTGGAAGCGACGCAATTGGCCTTCAAGCTGGGCGACCTGTGCCCGGACTGCGGACAAGCGTCGTTGGTTGAAGAGGAGGGCTGCCGCAAGTGTTACTCGTGCGGGTACAGCGAGTGTTGAGTCCCTTTTGACTTTCTCCAAAATTGTGTAAGGACAAGAGGTTGGTGGGCCGATGTGGCTCGCCAGCCTTTCCTTTCCCGGCCAGAGGTTCGCGCTATGCCGAAAGACAGCGTATAATGCAGGCGATCCATGTCGCCAGCGTGGGCATGTCCGCGACCATCGTCCGTGTGGAGGCAGTTGAGATAATCCTCGTTCTCATCATGGCGACAACAAAGGAAATCGCGATGACTGACAAGCCCTCTCCTGACCGCCGATCCCACATTCACAGTTGGATTGCCGTGATCATCAACCTGTTAGTGTGCGGTGCTATCGGCGCGACGTTCGGCGCATTTGGGTATCCATTTCTCTGGTTGGTCGGCGGCTTGGTCCTGGGAGCCGTGCTCGGCCTGGCGAATGAGTCGCTGTTCAACCGGGTCCGCCTCCTGGCCCGGTGGTACAAGTTGCGCACGGTCATTCTGGTGCTAGGCGAGGCCTTGTTGGTCATCTATGTCCTCATACCGGCTTATGGCGCTTACCACGCGACTCACCCCACTCGCGTTCCGGTGGCCGGTTCGCCAGCCAACCTGGGGATGACTTATGAACTGGCGGCAATATCAACGGCGGACGGCGTCACTCTGCGCGGCTGGTACGTGCCCTCGCGCAACGGCGCCGCCATCATCGCCGTGCACGGCTCTGACGGCAACCGCGACCAGTTGCTCTGGCACGCTCAGACTTTGGCCGAACACGGTTACGGCGTATTGTTGTTTGACTTGCGCGCGCACGGGGAAAGCGGCGGCACGGTTTTTCCTGTGACCAACGCCAGCCGGGATGTCAAAGCCGTGGTGACCTACTTGCGCAGCCGGAAAGAGGTTGACCCGGAGCGCATCGGCGCCGTGGGGCTTTCGCTGGGCGCGCACGTCATTCTCCAGGCCGCCGCTGAAGATACCTCTCTCAAAGCACTCGTCTCGGATGGCGCCAGCAGCAACACGATAGAGGATGTTTTGCCATTGCCACCCCAGTATCGCCTCATGTATGTCGCCGCGCCGATGTGGTGGATGACCGACCGAATGTCTGACCTGATGAGCGGCGTTCCGGCCGAGCCGTTCATCGTGCTGGTTAAGAAAATCGCGCCCCGCCCGATTCTGTTCATTTCCAGCAGTCAAGAACCCGAACCGTTTATGAACCGCCGATTGTATGAGTACGCCGGCCCCACCGCGCAGTTGTGGGAGTTGCCCGACACGGGACACGTTGGCGGTATTTTCGTGCACCCCAAAGAATACCAACAGCGCATGCTCTCTTTCTTTGACGCGGCCCTATTCGATCAGAAGCCAACTGTACCCTAGCGCATTGTCTTTGCGCCTGTACGCTAACGCTAATCAACAGCAGGCATCCGTAGAGATATAGAATGTAGAGAAGAGTTCAAGAGGCTGGTGGGCCGATGCGGCTCGCCAGCCTTTCCTTTCCCGGCCAAAGGTTCGCGCTATGCCGAAAGAACGCGTATAATGCAGGCGATCCATGCAATGCCGCACAAGTTTGTCGCGGGAGAATCTAACAAGGAGGAAATCCATGCAACCCAAGCTACAAGAACTGAAAACCCTTCTTATTGAAGTCAACGATTTGAGGTCGGCGGCTGCGTTGTTGAGCTGGGATCAGACCACTTATATGCCGCCGGGCGGCGCAGAGGCCCGTGGGCGCCAAATGGCGACGCTGGGACGGCTGGCGCACGAAAAGTTCACCGACCCGGCCATCGGCAAGCTGCTGGATGACCTGCGGCCCTACGAGGCGAGCCTGCCGTACGATTCGGACGAGGCCGGCCTCATCCGCGTCACGCGGCGCGATTACGAGAAATCGGTCAAGGTGCCGCCGTCGTTCATGGCGCAATTCTTTAGCCAGGTGGCGGCGTCCTACGAGACGTGGTCTAGGGCGCGTCCGGCGAACGATTTTGCTGCCGTGCAAGCGCACCTGGACAGGACGCTCGACCTGAGCCGTCAGTATGCGAATTTCTTTCCGGGCTATGAGCACATCGCCGACCCGTTGATTGACGTGGCCGACTATGGCATGAAGGTCTCGACGCTGCGCGTGCTCTTGGCCGATTTGCGTGAGCGACTGGTGCCCATCGTTCAGGCGATCACAGCCCAACCCGTGGCGGACGACGCGTGTCTGCTTCAGACTTTTCCCGCTGCGCAGCAACTGGCGTTCGGCGCCGACGTGGTCAAGCGTTTTGGATACGACTTGCATCGCGGGCGACAGGATGCCAGCCCGCATCCCTTTACGATCAAGTTCTCGCTCGGCGACGTGCGCATCACCACGCGCGTCAAGGAGAACGACTTGGGCGATGCGTTGTTCAGCACGATGCACGAATCGGGCCACGCGATGTACGAGCAGGGCATCCGCATGGACTATGAAGGCACGCCGCTGGCCGACGGAGCATCGTCCGGCGTCCACGAAAGTCAATCGCGCTTGTGGGAGAACGTCGTCGGACGCAGCCGGGGCTGTTGGCGATTTTTCTATCCCAGACTGCAAGCGGTCTTTCCCGAGCAACTTGGAGCCGTGCCGCTGGACACATTTTACCGTGCGATCAACAAAGTCGAACGGTCGCTGATCCGCACCGATGCGGACGAGGTGACGTACAACCTGCACGTGATCGTTCGCTTTGAGTTGGAGCTGGACTTGCTGGAAGGCAAGCTGGCCGTGCGCGACCTGGCCGAGGCCTGGCGAGAGCGCTACCAGGCCAACCTGGGCATTGTCCCACCGGACGACCGTGACGGCGTTTTGCAGGACGTGCATTGGTATAGCGGCTTTATCGGCGGCGCGTTCCAGGGTTATACATTAGGCAACATCCTGGGCGCGCAGTTCTTTGAAGCGGCCCTGCGCGCGCGTCCCCAGATCACGAACGAAATCGAGCAAGGCGAGTTCGGTGCGTTGCACGGCTGGCTCACGGAGAACATTTATCAGCACGGCTTCAAGTTCACCGCCTCCGAGTTGGTTGAGCGCGTCACCGGCGGGCCACTGAGCATTGAGCCGTACATTCGGTATCTGCGGAACAAGTACGGCGAGTTGTACCGGCTCTAGTTCTCAACCGCCAAGATATAAAAAACGCCAAGGTCAAACTTGGCGTTTTTGTCCGCGATTTGATGCCGTCTCGTCGCGGCGAGATCATCTTGCCGGTTGCCGATGTTATGCCAGTTCGACGGTGATCTCACTACACTGGCAGAGTCGCTTATCGTTGGTCAGGAACATGTCGCAGCGGGTCACAATGGCGGCTGCCAGATGAATGGCGTCCGGTGTCTTGAACCCGTAACGCGCCCGCAGTTCGGTGGCTTGGTCTAGCACCTGGCGCGTGAGGTGTCAGCTCTCCCAACTCTCTCTCGGCCCGGATTTGAGCGTCAATCTCTTCTTTGGTACGAAGCTGATACCCGGTGGCAGCTAACTTGTCTCGAATAGCGTGCAGGGTGTTCAGGAAACGTTGTCCATCTGCTATCTCTTGAGGCAATGGCTCAACTGTCAAGCGCACGCGCTGGCTGTACAACGGAATGGATTCATCCAGGGTAACGACCCGGTTATCGCGCAACGTACCGGTCACCGTGTATATTGTGGTCATACATTCCACCTCCACCGTCACGATAGGGCCGTGTTCTACGTTCTTGATTTATTGTAGCATGTTTTTGCTTTCCACGCTTCGCGCGGCGGGTTGCAAATCTGCCATGCGCCAGTGAAGCAGTGTGCCACTATGCTACCTGAACTGCCTTAGAATCGCTTCGTCACGAATGTCTTGATCGGCAGCTAGCATCTTGCGCCGCACGCGCTATCCGCCGGTCAACGGCATCAGCCGGACGAACTTGACGGCCGATTGCGGCTTGAGCGTCACAGGCTCGTCCAGTTGCGTGTAGCGCTGTCCATCCACCAGGATCAAGAACCTGCCGGCGGCAAATGCTTGCTGCGCTTTTTGGACTTCGGCTTCCAGGTCTATAGGCTGAGGTGTAGGAGCCGGCGCGCCAAGCACACCGAGGTCTTGGTATTCACGGCCCAGGCCGGCTTCCGCCGGGCGTTGAGCCAGCGTCTGCATGGCGGCCAGACGCCGGGCTTCTTCCTCCACCTTGAGGCGAATCAAATCTGCGATGTTGATCGTCTCTTCGAGCGGATATTCCAACACGAGGCGACTGGGCGCGCCCAGGAACCCACCCGGAATTCTGGTTTCCACTTCGAGTTGTTGAGTTGTCATTTCATTGCCCCTTGAGCTGTTGCAAGATCGTTTCGTCGCGAATGTTTTGATCGGCGGATAACATCAAAATGGTGCTGATGATTCTCTCGGAGGCTGCGCCCGCTTCTTCAAACGGCAGGCACAGCTGTGGCGCGCGTGAACAAAGTCGGGAGGCGATGCAGATGTGTTGCTGATTGGGCAAGCGAACCACCGAGCCGGTATCGAGCGCGACTTTGTACTGGCTGCGCTGCCCATAAACGATGGCGGCATCCCCCTCCAGCTTCACATTGGGCAAGCTACCTGAAATCTCTTGAATCAGTTGGGCGCGGCGGCGCAATTCTGTTTCGCGCCGCATTCGAGCGCGCGCCTTGTCCTCTTCTGTGGGCAGCGGCTTGGAGTGGCGCTGGAGTATCTCTGCAATCGCTTCCAGCAACTCCTGAGGCCCGAAGGGTTTGGTGAGATAGCCGTCTACCTGGCAAACCTGCAGACCTAGAATTTTATCAATGCTTTGAGACTTGGCGCTGATGATGAGCACGGGGATATGGCACAAGGCTGCGTCCGACTTTATCAGCTCGTAAAATGTCCAGCCGTCCATGTCGGGCCGCATGAGGTCTTGCGTGAACAGGTCAATCGGCTCGCTGCGCAGGATGGACAAGGCATCGTAATTGTCCGTGGTGCCCGTGTGGTCATAGCCGGCCCTTGTCAGGATCAGCGAGATCAAGTCCACAATCTCGGCACAATCGTCCAGGCTCAAAATGCGCGTCATGATGGTATATCCTCATGCTTCATTGTATCTCTTTATGAAGAATCGCCAATAGGACTTGGGTCATACTGGCGATGCAGAGTTCTATCTCGGCAGCGTGATGCTCTCCGGCAGCACCACGCGATCTGCGGCGAGCCGAGCGCCGTCCGGCCCTGTGGCCGCCAGCCGCGTCACCGTCCTCGGTTCGTAAAGCCCCACCGCCAGCCGATAGATCCCCGGCTTCGCGCCCGCCAGGTCGAGCGTAATCGTTTCGCTGATTACCTCGCCGGCCGTCCACCACGAGGTAGGGTAACGACCATCGAGCGGCATCGCGTCGTGCTGCGCCACAATCCGCTCATCAGTCGGATCGAACAGATGGACAAAGACTTTGTAATCGCCTTGCGGTGCTGCCGTCGCTTGCCAATACAGCGTGAGCGCGACTTGAGATTTCGCGTACTCGCGGGCTGTGCCGACATTGGATATTTGAGAGTTGAAATCGTACCCCAGCAGTTTGATCTCTTGCCCAAACGCCACATCGCTGCGACGCTGCATCGGCGGCACGACAAAACTGCGCGGATGGCCGACAAGCTCGAAAGTGGACGGCACGAGGTAATTCCCCTCTTCAGCTTGCGTCGCCAAATTGAGCAGCGTCACGCCCAGGCGATACGGCCCCGCGCTCAGCGTGTTGGGGATGTTCAGCCGCGCTTGCCCCACCACGTAAGCGCCCACCGGCCACGCCGAAGAAGGCGAGCCAGTCGCCAAGTCGAAAGTCTGCATCACCACCGGCGTGCCGTGCGCATCGTAGAGGGTCCAGCGCGCGATGCGGTCGGCGGACTGGGCCGCCGTCGCCAGCCAGCCTGCGTTGATGTTTAGCGTGGGCTGCCCTTGTTCGTGTCTTGCCGGAACGTCGAGCGTTGCCAATGCCATCTCCGGCCCAAAGTGGGCGAGGGCAGGGGAGTCCACCGGACGGCGCGAGTAGAGCGTCAGCGCAACATTTTTCTGGAGGTAAGGCTCGCCCACGCCCGCCAGCGTCGCCGCGTCATACAGGAGAACCTCGATCTCGTAATCGTTTCGAGGGGGCATGCCTTCCGGCAACTCGAGCGTGTATCGGTCAGCGAGCATTTCTCCCGGACGCCACACACTGGTAGGCAGAAATCCGTAGCCGGGCTGCGTGTCAATCGAGGTCACGCCGCGCAACCGCACCGCGATGGCATAGTTGGCTTCCACCGGTCGCGCTGCCGACCAGTCGAGCGTGACGGCCAACTGTGTTGGCGTCACCTGCGCTTGCGCGGCGCTCACGCGGTGCAGCCGGATGCGTCCCTGGTCAAACTGCGCCCGCACTGGCGCGTCACTGACGGGCGTCTCGTTGCGGACGCACACCGGGCGGAGGTACACCGGGTCTTGCCCGGCTGACACTCGAAGCAGGTAAATGCCACGCGGCGTGTCCGGCGGAATTGCCAGTGAGAGGTCGGTTCGCGTTGTTCCGCCTGGAACGACCGCAATGGATTGAGCCAGCGTCGGCGCGCCTTCCAGGCCGGGCAGGTGTTGAGCCGGGCTGACCAGCTTGACGGTCACCGTCTCCGCGCTGGCCGTATTGATCCAATTCAAGCTTGCGTCCAACGTTTGTCCGGCGGGCAGCTCGTCTGCCGCTAGGCTGTACGACATCAGCCGCAGTCCGGGGTCCAGTTCAGCGCCGCCGGGATTGTGGTGCAGGTATGGCTGAGAGTTAAAGTCCATCGTCTCGTCGCCGGCAGTCGCAACCGGCATGGATCGCGTGACAAAGACGGCGAGTGTGATGAGCAAGACGAGGATGAGAATTGCCGCCGGCATCACCCGGAGATGAATCTCCGGGTTAAGCGATCGCTGTGTGCTTTCAGCCCGGACGTTCACGTCCGGGCGAATGCGCTGGGTGATTCCACTGACAATCGGACGGCCCAACATGACCAGTACCACAATTGCTGCGACGAGCGATATGCTCTCCGCTAAGGCCCGCAGCGGCGTCCGGCCCAGCGACAATACGACGGTGTGCTCGCCGCTTGCCACGTCAAGCGTGATGCGCCCGGAACTGGTCGCCGGGTGGATCGGCGCGAGCAGACCGTCCACGCTCGCCTGCCAGCCGGGCCACCACAGGATCGGAAATGCAACCGTCGCGCCGGACGAGCCTGCCGTCACGCGCCATTCTTGTCGCGTCGGCGCAGCGGTCAACCTCGTAGCAGTTGCTTTGCCTTCCAATGCTACGGCAGGCATCGGTTGTCCCGGCTCGATCAGCGCGTCGGATGTGTACAGGCGCGGCACAACTCCGCGTGGCAGCCATTCGTAGCGGATCGTCGTGCCGATGTTGGCGGTGAACATCTCATAAAGCTGCAGCCGTTCCGTCGTCACGTCCGCCGGGCCGATGTAGAGTCGCGCCGGGTGCAAGTTGGCGAGCGCGGTGAGGGCGAGCAGTAAACCGAGTGCCCCGATCACGTATTGCGTATTGCGTATTCTGAATTTCGTTTTGCCCCTTGTCGCTCGCGTCTCGTTTCCTGCAACCTGCGCTGTTGCGAGTGCTGTGAATACGGCCTGCGCCGAGAGGTAGCGCCACGGAAATTGGAGCAGCGGCCAGAACGGCAGGTGGTCCCACACGGGTTTGGAGAGCGGCGTGATCAGCCACGTCGAAATGAGCAGGCCAGTAAGGGTGAACGCGGGCAGCCTATCGAGCCTGCGTCGGCGGATTGTTCTCACGGCGATGACGATGACGCCTATCGCGGTCAGCGATGCCTGAACAGAGCTCATGGCAAAGGGTGTGGTCTTGCCCACATCGTAATCGAACGCCAACGTCGGCTGGACGAGGTTGACGCCGCGAAAGTGATTGGAGTAGTTAAAATAGCCGGTCGTCTGTTCGCCAAGCTGTGCATAGCTCATCTCGCCTAGCTGGGGAGCCCAGCACCACGCGGATAGCGCCAGGCCGAGGGCAAGGCCCAGCGCGCAGGGCCATAGTTTTGAAATTTGAAAGATGATGTACAAGAGGACGAATGGCGCAAAGATGAAGGCTGAGAGGTTGTGAGTGACGAGCAACCCGCCAAAGGCCAGAGCCAATGCCACAACGGAGCGAGCATCGCGCCGCTCGAACGTCGCATCTATGCCCCACAGAATGAGCGGGTAAAACACAAAGGCGTAGAACTCGGAGAGCGAATCGCCGCGCGTGTAGACGTTGACCAGGTGGAACGCGGCGAAGGTATACGCTACCGCCGCCAGCCATGCACCGGCCTGTGAGAAATGGCGGCGCGTCCACCCATACATGGCAAATGCAGATGCAGCAAAGCCGAGCGTTTGCGTCAGCTTGATGGCGGTGAGGATGTCCAGCCCGACGACATTCAGCAGTCCGGTGAGGTAAAAAGGCAGCGCGGCATAGTAGTTGAAGAACGGATAACCGTAGCCGTAAGCTGCGTCCGGCATCCAGCGGACGGGGAATACGCCTGCGCGCAGATTGATGGCCATCTGCTGCGTGCGCCACAAGAGAAATGGGCTATCGCCGCCCGCGCGCGTGTTGACGATGCCCGGTCCCCACAGCGGCGCGGATGCCAGGAGTGCCAGGATCAGCAGCGTGACGGCTGGCAGTGATGCGGCGAATTGGTTTGCGATCTTTTTCATCACGGACTATTCCGTGCCGCGTATTCCGTGACGAAACACCGAACACGCAATACGCAGTACGTTTGGCTACCTGGCAATTGGGACCGAATCGCTCACGACTTGATCTGCCGCGTCTACAACCGGCAACCGCTCGCCCGTGTCACGACGATACAGGCCGACGACAATCTGGTCGTGCTTGGCATCCCACGCGCCGGAAAGAACATGCTCATCTATCACCATGTCGCCGGGGCGCCACTGGGACATTGGATACTGGCCGCCCGCCGGGTCGCCGTCGTGTTGAGCCACACTCGCGCCATCGCGCAGCGCATGGACGAACACGGCATAGTCCGCGTCCAGCTTTTGCGGCGCATACCATGTCAGCCGTACACGTGTGCCCTGAACCTGCGCGCCGACGAGTTGCGGTCCGCCGCGGAACTGGGCCAGCGGAGCGGGTGGCGCCGAATACGGCTCGGCGCGGACGACGAGATATGTCACAATCGGCTCGGGGTCACGGTCGCCTTTGGAGAGCGCACCGTCGTGGAACTCGATCACCGATTGGTGCGGCAAGAGCGCCAGGTCGCGCCGCCAATCTTCGTAAGGCCAAAGCAAAAGCAATGTCGGCCCGGCGTTGGGAGCGGGTAACTCACCACCGGTCTTGATGAGCGTCACCACTGACGGATGCGGCACGAGAAAGCGCGTATTGACAAAACCATCCCACAGCGCGCCATCCAGGAACACGCGATGATCGGGCGCCGGCGTTCGTTCCGGCACGATCCATTCGTTCCCTGTCCAACCCGTCCCCGTGAAGCGATTGATCTCGGCAGCGAGTTGAACGCCTGCGTCATCGAACCAAAATCGCACGGTTTTGTCATTGGCGTAGCGCACGAAATAATCATACCCCGTGAAGGCGAGGCTTGTTGCTAACACGAGGGCCAATATCAAATGCCAAATTTCAAATTTCAAGCCTGCGACCTGCGACCTGCGACCTGATTTGAGATTCGAAATTTGGGCGAACGCGATGGCTGGAAACACTGCAACCACCGGTAATACGCCGACCGCGCGCAAAAAGTGGGGTGTGTCTTCGGCCAGGATCGTTGGCAGGAGCATGACGGCGATCCAGATTAGTGCCAGTGCGGATGCCGCATCTCGCCGCGCCCGGACGAACGCGATGATGACTCCGGCTAGGAAGAACACGCTCATCACCGGATCAAACACGGGCCGGTAGGGCAGATTCTGCCGTGCGCTGAAATCGCCACGCCAGAAAAACATCCCTATCGCGCGGCCCACGTTGCGCGCCAGCGTGAGCCAGGGATTCGGCCCGCCGATGCCCGGATTGAAAATTGTCACTTGGCCGCTGCGCCCCATGAAAATATCCCAATGGCCCGCAGCGTAGATCGTCAGTGGTGCGACGACGATTAATGTAGAGAGGGTGAAGGGCAGGCCGGCCTGCAGCATCGCCGATCTCTGGCGGGGATGGGCGAACCAGGCGTAAATGAGAAAGAGGGCGATCAGCGCCGGCGTAAAGCGCACGGCCAGGTACGTGTAGAAACTGAGGCCGTACAAAATTCCCGCTGCCACCCAATGACGCGTGCGCTGGGTGCGCCACCCACGCGCGGCCTGCCAGGCAGTGAGCGCGGCGAACAGTGGCAACAGGCCGACCCGGAACCCGATGTGTGCTAGATGGACAGGCCATAGTGTCACCGCGAGGACTGCCGCCGAAAGCAGCCCCACGCGGCGGCCCCACAACTCGCGTGCCATCAGAAAGGTGGCGGGGATCGTCAGCAGGCTGATGAGCGCGGCTGGCAGTCGCACCGCGAATGGACTGCGCCCCAAAGCGCCGATCGAAAGCGTGAGGAGGTAAATGAACATTGGCTCGCGGCCATTGTTCGCGGCAAAGTAAAGCGCGTGCTGCCCATGCAAGACGTTGAGCGCGTCCAGCCCGTAAAAGGCTTCGTCGCGATACAGCCCGGCGGGCACATGGCCCAGACTCGCGAATCGCAGCACGGCTGCGCCGAGGATCACGGCAGCGAGCATCAGGGTTTCGAGGCGCGAGAGGCGTTGCATGGCGCGATTATAACATGCGAGGGGAGCAAGTAAAAGTTCTCCCTCTCCCATTCCGACGAGGAAGGCCGGGGTGGGGGCCGCATTTTGACGCTCCTGCCTGTTCGTGTTATACTCCGCAGCGTGCGAGCGGCGGGCCGCTCGCTTTGTGTACGTGGAAGGGGCGCATGAACAAGCCGGTCCTCGTCCTCAACCGGAACTTTGAGCCGATCAACGTCTGCAACACCAGGCGGGCTGTGGGCTTGCTGATGGTGGGCAAGGCCGAGATTATCGAAAACGGCCGGGGCTATATTCGCACGGCGGCGTCCGTTTTCCCGCGCCCGTCGGTCATTCGGCTGGCCTTCATGATCCACCGCCCGCGGCCCAAGGTCAAGCTCACCAAGCGCGAGATTTTTCGGCGCGATAACTATACCTGCCAGTATTGTGGGCAAACGTCGCCGCGACTGACGGTGGATCACATTATCCCACGCTTTCGCGGCGGAGAATATTCATGGGAGAACTTGGTCGCCGCATGTCCGCAGTGCAACCGGCATAAGGGCGGGCACACGCTTCAACAAGCGCACATGGCACTGCGCCGCCGCCCTGCCGAGCCGCAGCCCACAGCGGAATATTTGTATGGCCGGTGCTTGTGCGATGCGGAACGTGCCGAGTGGGGCAGGTACTTGGAGGGTTGGTAAAAGGCAACTGCATATTATTGGAATGTACTTGCCTCGCGAGTACGAGGTAGACGGCGGACACGGAGGGTGCTATCCTTGTCGGCGACAAGCGGACGGGAACGCACCGGGGCAGGGAGCGTGTGGGCGAGCTGGCGCAGCCTATGGGCGGACTAGCAGCCCGAGCGGTTATTTGGCTCCCCCGTCGTAGAGTCTTGTCTGAGGCAGTTCAAGGTCACTGACCTCGTACCGGTAGTTGAGACTTCTGGCCCGAACATCCGTGCCCGCCCGTTTTTTCAGTATAGCACAAGGAGTCGCGTATGACGCGACCCATCTCCCCGACCGTCGAGCGTCACCTGGCCGTAGACCTGCACAAGCACTATCTGGTTATCGGTGGAGTGAACGCTCGGCAAGAAGTCGTTCTGTCGCCCCGGCGTATCCCGTTGGATGAATAGCAGAGCTGGGCGAAAACCAACTTGAAGCCGAGCGATGTGCTGGTGGTGGAAGTGACGACGAACACGTGGTGGTTCTACGACCAGACGTACCCGTCCGTCGGCCAACTGTTGGTGGCCGACCCGCGCAAGATCGCGTGGATTGCGCAGACAAAGGTCAAGACCGACGCCCACGATGTGATGAAGCTGGCGCGCTTGTCCGCGGCCGGCCTGATTCCCCTCGTGTGGGTGCCGCCGCTGCTGTGCGTGAGGTGCGCGCCTTGCTGGCCCATCGGCGGCGACTCGTCCGAACGCAGACCGTGCTGTCGAACCGAAGGTTCGCGGAATCGTCTGCACAGCTTGCTGCACCGGCTACAGATCGCTCCGCCCGAAGGCGACCCCTTCTGCGCCAAGCACCGCGCGTGGTGGGTTGCCCTCCAGGTCTCGCCGACCGAGCGGCTGCATGTGCGGCACGACCTGGCAACGCTGGATCAGGTTGTCGGACAGCTCGGCGAGATTGACGATGAACTGCGCCGCTTGAGCTGCGCCGCGCCGTGGTCCGACGTGATCCCCTACTTGCTGCACTTGCCCGGCGTCGGACTCATCGTCGCCATGACCGTGCTGGCGGCGATTGGCGACATCACCCGCTTTCCCACCTCCAAAAACTGGTCGGCTACAGTGGGCTGGTGGCGGGCGTGCATGACAGTGGGCAGACGCATCGCACCGGCCATATCACCAAGGAAGGCCGCCAGGAATTGCGCTACGTCCTGGTCGAAGCCGCCTGGCATGCCGTCGAGACGAATGACTTTTGGAAAGCCGAGTTCGAGCGGCTGTGCCGACCGCCTGCGGCGTGGAGCGCAACAAGGCCATCGTTGCCATTGCCTGTCAACTGCTCGTCGTCATCTGGCATGTGCTGACCGAACGCGCCGCCGACCAACACGCGGACCCCGACATGGTCGCCTTCAAGCTGACACTTGCACCGCGCTTGCGCGCAGCGCAAGTGCAGGTGTGACCTGGTCGTGGAAACTGACGAATGAGCAGCGCGGCGGGCTGACGACTCGCCAATTCGTGCGCTACCAGTTGCTGCGGCTCGGCCTCGGCCATGACTTGACCCACGTCGTGCGCGGTGGCGGCAAATACCTGATCGCCCCGCCGGACGAGGTGCTGAAGCTCAAGCCGGAGCTACACGCCACGACATGAGCGCCGCCCACAACTGAAACGTACACATGCCCTACTATCCCCGCTGCGCAAATGGGGCGCTGGCGGCCGGGCGATGAAACGCACCTTGCTTCCGGCAGCGCCGTGCGCTAGATTGGCCTCGACCCCAAAGGGAAGGCGAGAACAAGCTACACCTCCGTGTGTGACTGGGTCTCGTCTTTCAGTTTCGGGCGGGAACAGGTCCACCCCGTCGTCCGTATGAAACTTTTAAGGTTCTACCCCCTTGACATTCCAACTCATCGGTAGGCGCAAACTGCACTTTACTACAATTCTATAGAGGAATTGCCTGCGCTGCGTTATCGAATCCACTAAAGTAGACTATATCCCGAATCAGCTCATCGAAATCGCGTCGCCTCGGTTCTGGTAAGTGGCTAACGATTGACTCATAGCGCGGGTCGCAAAATGCGGCCCTCAATCGTGAATCAAGATTCTGTGAAGATCCAGAATTAGTTACTGGTGATGACTTGTCTATAACTGCAAGGATTTCGGCAGGTAGTTCTATATCGGTACGGCACTCTTGCATCCATTCGAGCAGTTGGGGCACTTGGTTATGACGCTGCAAATACGCTATCAACTCTCGAATCTTGGCGTCAATATTATCGCCCCTTAGTGCGTTGAATGAAACACCGATATCAAAGCAGGCAGTGCGTAGCTCTTCATCATCAAGTCGTTGTGTCAACAGCCGTCGCAACTTTGCCAATGCTCTGGTCAAATCGCTGCCATTGAAGGAAGACACTTTTGTACCTCATTGATGAACTAGTGGCCCGAAAGTTGCTTATGCTATCGTGATAGACTCTTACCGTTACTTGTATGATTCAGGATGTAGCAAACTCATAATGTACTCGTCGAGTTGAGGGCGGATTGGTTCTGGTAACGATTCTCGAATCTGCTGGTAGTGTTGATCAAAGAGTATGGGTTCCAGCGCATCTGAAACTATGGGTGAGATATCTGGGAGTGGCGCGCGAACGAGGGGAACTTCAGAAAGTATCAGTGGCGACGGCGCATTATTTGGGACATCATCCGAAGATGGAATCTGACCCAAGGGAATTTCAGATGTGGTCGGGCCTGTCAGAATAACCGACGGATCATCTGTCAAAAACACAAACGGGACATCATCTGAAGATGGAATCTGACCCAAGGGAATTTCAGATGTGGTCGGGCCTGTTAGTATAACAGATGGGTCAGCTGCCCTCTCCCAAAACACATATGCATCATCTGGCGGTTGTTGGGAGCTTACCTGTTGCCATTCTAGATATTGTTCTATTTGCTGAGGGCTCATTCCCTGCGATGCCAAGAATTGCCACAGTTCTTCACGACTCATTCTAGGTTCAGGGGCTGGTAGAATGTTTTCAACAACCATTGTTTACCTTCTCCCTTTTCTTCTCATCTCATAAACATTCTGTGTGGGTGCAGCACACTTGGCATATCGGGCTGCGCCTAACGGCCAGGGTTGAGCCGCGCGCGGTGGTGGCAAGGCATCCCGCGATAACCAGAACGACCAACAGGCCGAGTGCCACTCGTGAGTCCGCGCGAAGCGCGTCGGCTCCAACCCAGTGTTAGCCCGCCATTACGCCTGCGGCAATTCTTTCCACAAGAAACACTTTCGGATACAATGGCCTCCGGTTCAGGCAAGCCAAGACCGCCCGCGCATTGGTGCTGTTCAAGCCCGTGTGTTAGCCTGGTTCCGATGCCGCGTGATTTGTTC
>Ga0315279_10001490_pt1 | contig 38833 bp, 17 predicted proteins | sample YL17G06_20_MG_FD_203694 | JGI IMG/M metagenome (GOLD analysis project Ga0315279, IMG submission 203694) | Sediment microbial communities from Yellowstone Lake, YNP, Wyoming, USA - YL17G06_20 | ecosystem: Environmental > Aquatic > Freshwater > Lake > Sediment | place: USA: Wyoming | collected...
ACTGCGGGCTCATCTGGGAGTGGCGGAGCGCACTGCAGGCCATGCGTCTGCCGAATGTCTGGGGAGTCCTCTGCGGCCCCCACATGCGCGCGATTGAGATTTTCTGCGAGCGCCTCGATCCCGACCGGCTTCTGTGGGGATCGGATTTCGGTGCCGGCTTCGGCGATCAAATCGAATATCGCTACAAGGTCATGCTTCGGGCGAACATTCCCGACAAGCTGAAGGAGCGGATACTGACCGTGAACCCGGTGCAGCTCCTGCAATACGGGTGACGGTGGCCGGTCACGCCAGCGCCGAGAGATACTGGTCGGCCGGATCCCCACTGCGTTTCAAGATCACAAGCCGCTCGTCAGCTCCGAGGGCCTGGTAGGTCTGCCGGGTGAACTCATAGGCTCGTTCCGCCAAGGAAAGTTCCACCGGCCTCTTCACGTGGTCCACGGGCGAAATCAGGACCAGGCGACGCGCGGCGACCGCGGCCGCCACATGAGGCAGATCGAAGTGGTGGAGCACATCCAGCAGGAAAAGACTGGCGACTTGCGAAAAGCGGTCGGCACTGGCGATAGCGCGGTATGAAAGGAGGCCGCCCTCGCAAACGGCCGATTGAATGCGCGTGTCGAGGGCCGCCGCGAACAATGTCCACGTGGCACCCATGCCGGTACCGACCACCGAGACACCCGACCGATCGACGTCCGGGCGGCTTAGCGCATAGTCAACCGTGCGTATCAGGTCCAGAACACGCATGCCCAAAAGACACTTGTTCATCGACCATGCCAAATAAGCCATCCCAGTTTCAACCGAGTAGAGATTCCGGAACGGATTGGTCGGGTAGCGTTCCTTTCGCTGCGGGTGCGTGTCTCCAATACCTCGAAGATCGGCCGCGATGATGAACTGGCCGTTGCGAACCATCTTCTCCAGCAGACCGAATTCTCCTCCAATTGCGTACTGTTGCTTGCCGATGTCGTTTATATAAATCAGCGGTGCAAAGGGAGGCTTGCCGTTGTCAGGAATCATCACCCAGGCAGGAACGTAGACGCCGGGTTCGGAGAGGAACTCGATGTTCTCGATCAAGTACCCTCTGCGCGGTGTGGTCCGCATGTGGCGAACGCCCAAAGGCTGCTCCGGCTTCTCATAGCGCAGCAACTGCCGCACGGAGTCCAATAACTGGCGGCGGAAACTCTCCAGTTCAGAAGCGGAGCGGGGTACTTTGCGCTCGGGCGGCAGGTGCTCCTGTTTCTTGACGATCAGCGAGTGGATCGTCTCTCCCAGGGATGCATAGCGCAGCGATCCAGACGGGGTGCAGTGTAGGTTCTTGACCGGTTCGGGTTCACGCTCGGGCTCGGCGAGCGGACCGGGCTTGCCGCAAAACCATCGCGAAAACCAGTCGAGCGTGGCCAGCCGCAGTTTATGCGTCAAGAAGTGCCGGTCGCCCGACTCCACAGTCGTGAATCGTCCCGGCACTCCAAGCCGCGCGTAGCATGCCTCGATGTGTCTTCGCGCAGTCAAGAACCGCGAATCGCCGGCGACGACGTCCTGTCTGAAATCTTCTATTGTCAGCATCAATGGGCGCGGGGCGATTGCCTGGTAGATATCGCAATAATCGACCCCGTTCCAGGCGGCCGGCAGAATATGGTATTCGGCGTCGAGCACGCGAAAGTCCGCATTGGGTTGGGTGTCCAACGGCCAGAAGTGATAAAGAGTCCCGGGCTCATTGCAGACCGCGCACTTCACCCTGCCGTCCAGGAGTGCGACGCAAAGGGTTACCCAACTACCTCCGGAATGCCCCGTGCATCCAATGCGCTCGCGATCGGCTTCCGGCCTGGTCAGCAGGTAGTCAATGGCCCGCATGCCGTCCCAGATCCTGCATTGGCTGAAACTCTCTCCGAGCAGCAGCAAACGTTGCCCGAAAAAACAGTGCTCGAAGCCGATCAGCCCCACCTCGGTTTGGCCGGTCGAGGGGTTCCAGAAATAACGGCGCTCACCCTGTCCGATGGGGTCGTACGCCAGGACGATGAACCCGTTCTTCGCCATTAGCATGTGGCAGAGCTGATAGGAGGGTGCTCTCCCGGCATCTTCGTAATGGCCGGCAGGCGAAATGATTGCGGGAAACGGTCCGGGGCCTGTCGTGGGAATGTACAGATTGCCCGTTACCCAGAAGTCCGGACGGCTCTGGAACCTCACGTTCTCGACCTTGTAGCCGTCTCGCTCCAGCGTGCCCGTCGTTACTGCGCCCAATTCGTTCCTGACGGACAGTCCACCGATCATCTCCAGCACCTTATCCCGAACGTACCGGCTGCGGGCCAGAGTTTGCTCGCGTGTCTTCACCTTGCTTCGTTCGCGGTCCCATTTTGCCGCCAGTGCATTTGCCTGTTTGACCAGGGACAGCACCATCATGTCCGGCAGCTCTTCGCTATAGGAGCGTTCGTTCGCACGCATCGAAGGGGCAAGGCCAAGACTGAGCGTTGCCAGCGCTGCACCGCGAAGGAAATCGCGTCTGTCTGTCATTGTCCCCTGACTACGTTCTTGATCTTGGCCAAAAACCGAGAGCATTTCGCTACCTCTCTGTTGACGACATGTGCCATACCGAGCGCAAAAAGCGCTTCTCACGAGCTGCCGCCCGGCCGTAAGCGCAGAAGGACAAGGCCGTAGACCTTCAACCGCGGCGCCTGGAACGACACGATGCCGTCCCGTACCGCTGCCTTCAGAACTTGGCGCGGCTCTCCATCCGGTGTTTCCAAAGCCACCTCGTTCACTTGCAGACCGTCGGGTATTCGGATGCTCACGGGGATGTTCGCCAGCGGTTCGTTCACCTTGAAGTTCAACAGGTGGAGGAGCATGGTGCGGGAATGCTTCTGTTCGGTCAGTTCGGTGGTGACCCACAACGGTGCGTTTACATTCGCGGAAAATCGGTTATTGGCCGCCCAGATCACGGCTGCCAGCATGTCTTTGTCATTCTTTGGCAGCCGCCAGTGTGCGTTGGCGGCAAGGTAGGTGAGCTGAGCCGGCGGAGGCGGAATGGCTGGCTCGATCCTCGGGATGTATACCACCAGTCCCTTGCCCACCTTGTGACGGATCGGTTCATTGGCGTCGGTTCTGGCTGGAGGCGCGTCGATTCCGAACAGGTCGGAAAGCGCGAACTTCTCGCGCTTGGTCCGCCAGTCGGTCAACAGCGAGGTGGTCCCGGTAGCCACAAGCCCCCCACCGTTCCGCACGAATTGCCGGATCTGCGCTACTTGTTCGTCGCTGAGCGCGTCCTGATCGGCCAGCACTAATACCTTGTACTTGTCCAGGTCGCGTAAGTGGACGTCGAAGATTATGTCGAAAGGGATCTTGTGCTGAATCAGCGACTGCTCGAACAGCACGGCGCCGAGCAAACCCTTGGAGGGATTGAACTCCACCGAGGCGAAGGACCTGAGTACGGCAACGTCGGACACCGGCCGTGAATCAGCCAGGTCTTTGGTATGCGCGCGGAAGAAATTCACATATCGTTTCCGGACCGCATTCAACGTGTTCCCACCGTATTCCGGCATGCCGGCCACGATACCGATGCTCATGTCGTTGTAGGCGAGCGCCTCGGCGAGGCCCAGTTCCTGTTGCCCCTCGGTCTTGAGGTTCGTCAGTTCATCCACATCGCTCGCCCCCACAAACCGCACATTTTGCTCTATCATCAGGCTGGTCTTCATCGTCCGGGCCATCTTGAAGGAACGAATCATGGAGACCAGCCGGCCGTCGGCCGTCCACCGGGGCTCATTGGCCTCTTCGGTGCACATCATTTGGCTGTGCTGCATCAACTGCTGGAGATCGACTCCGTTGATGAATCCGTTGTTCCTGGCGGGATTCATGGTCGGATTCCCGTCGAGCGCCCCGTCGGGGTTCAGCTTGTGAATGAAGTCGTCGTACTCGCTCCAACGCTGGGCCAGCGAAGCACAGCGGAAACGGGCCCACTCTTGCATAAGCGGATCGTTCAGTTCCGGCAGTTTCACCGGCGGTGCGTCCAGGTTGAACACCGGGGGTTCGATCTCCATCCGGGCGAAGCCGAAACGGCGCTTCCACTGTTGTGGGTTCGAGTATCGCGTGCGCAGGAAGTCCTTGAATTGCTCCTTGCAGTCGCGGCAGTGGCAAGACCATGGCTGCGGCCACCACATCACCTGGTCGAAGTGAAACATGTCCATCTTCAAGTCCTGGATGCCGAAGCGCAGCACTTTCTCGATGAAAGCCCGGTAGCCCGGGTTGTTGCGGCAGGCCATGTGGCGGAACGTCTGGTTGCCGTAGTACATGGGCTGGCCGCGTTCGGTGACCTGCATCCAGTCGCGGGCTTTCGGTTCCTCCAGGTAGAACGTCTCATAGAACATGGTCGCGCCGACGTAGCCGGCTACCTTGATGCCGTAACGGTGAAGGATCTCGGTGAACTTCTTGGTTTCTGCGATTTCTTCCGCTTCGGCCTCCAGTCCGGCTCCTTTGTGCAGGCTGAGGATCATGAGATTGACGCCCATCTCTTTGTATCGCCGGGCCATCGCGTCGGTAAAATCGGCCTTCCATTGATCGGCGATATCGGCTTCCGCTCCGCCCCGCCGTCTATAGAAGCTAGGGAGCTCCACGTAGCCGGCAAGTACTGCTCCTTCGCGCAGCCAGGACGGCCGGTGCTGGCTCGGCGCCGCAAGAACCGGTTGTGTGCGGCTCTTCTGACCAGGCAGCAGCAACCAAAAGGAAACTACCGTGATCGCGGCAAGAATCCCGACTCCCAGCCGTTTGCATAAAGACATGGCACTCCTCCTGTTCTGCAATGAGGGCCATCCGGATGGCTCCGGGCGGCTGCACAGCTCGGCTGATGCTCCGGCTTGCTTTGGCGCAAACAGCCGTGCCCTATTGTGCCTTCGTTTTCGCCGAAAGCCCGGCCCACCTGCTCACTAGCGAGTACGTCGTCGGTTTCGCCACCTCGGCTAAACGGTCAAGATCGAATTCCCTGTACAAGCCAAAGCAAAAGATATCCGGAATCTTGTCGTATGGAACAGGAACGTCGAGCAGAGCGGCAAGCGACGGCAGACCCTGCCGGATGACCAACTCGGAAAAGTACCCGGGGTGCAGCCCGGCGGCGGCCAATGCCGCGAGCTGGTTGCGCATGCCGGTTGACTCTATCCTGATGTTGCCGATCGCCGGCGATTCCGCTTGCATCCATCGGACGACGGCCAGCAATTGCGCCGCCTGAATGCCGAGCGAACGGTCTCCCAAGCTGGAGAAAATTCGGTCATACAACCAAGGCCAGCGCCTTGGTGGTACAGCGTCACCGACGAGCACGACATCGAGCGACAGCACGCACTCGCCCCGGTTGATCCTCTCCGACACGAGCTCGGCGGACGCCTTCCGCCCGTCGTCATTGAGGATAACGGTCGCGCTTCGCGGTTCGGCTATCGCAATCGCCTTGAGGCGTACGCCGGTTGCGCTCAGCCCGTTGGTGAAATCGAGGCGGTAGGAGTTGGATTCCAGCCCTTTCGATTTGCTGTTCGTCAGCATCCAGGCCCGTTCCACCTGGACCGGCTTTAGCCGGAGCAACTGCGCGAGCTTGTCGCTTTCTTGCTTTTGCCACGCAAGGCGTGCCGCACCCTCCGCGGGCGCCGGCGACCGTCGGATTTGCGATGCCATCTTCTTGGCGAAACTCAGAAGCGTAAGATTGTCCTTCGGAAGTCCAACGCTGAGATCTTCCACGCTCCGCACCTGGTCATCGACGGGGATTTCCCGCTCCACCGGCCTCAGCCCGAAATGTTTGGCGATGAACCGGTAGGCCGCGAGCCGGTTATCCAACTGGTAGTTGTGATCTCCCGGGTCGAGGTTTTCGTGCCAGGCAAAGCGATCATCAGCCGAGTAGAGATGGAAGAACGGCCGCACGCGGTCGAACAGAAAGGGTTTCACGATGGGGGCACGGAAGCAGCAGGAATCTTCGGCGTTGTTGATGAGCAGCATCGGCCGGGGAGCCACCATCGCGCTAACGTGCAAAAAGTCCGCGATGGAAAAGAAGTCGGTCGGGGAGCTTTCGTTGTCGCCGAATTTATCGTTGCCACCCACCAGTTCGGCCGATGCATAGCCGGCCACGGGAATGGCCAGTCTTACTCTTTCGTCCAGCCCGCTGAGCACGATGGTCTGCCAGCCGCCGCCGGAAACTCCTGTCATACCAATTCTCTTTCGGTCGACGTTCGGGTGCTGGTACAGGTAGTCGAGCCCCTTGCGCATCGCCAGGTAAAAGAGGCCGAGGGAACTTATTCCCGTGAGATCGACGTGGGCGGAGAACCAATGGGTATTGTCCGGCTGGCGCAACTCGCCCATATAGAACCACTCCGGACTCAGCGCCAGCATCCCTTGAAGCGCCTGGTTGATGCAGCGCTTCTGTTTGTACTCGACCGCCTTGCCTTCCGGCGCGTGCCCGTTGACGTCCAGCATCGCCGGCACACGGCCCTTCAGCTGTTCCGGTTCGTACAGGATCGCCGTCGTCTGCATGCCCGGAACGATCTCATACCGCAGCTTGCGCATGCGGTATCCCTTGCCAGAAGGGAGATAGCCAAGGTCCTCGAACTTGAGCGGCGAGTTGCACCATTCGTCCGGCCAGCCACGGAACACCACCTCGTCGAGGAGCCGCTTCCTCAACTGACCCGCTTCTTCGTGCCACTGTTCGGATGTGCGGGGAACAACGAGCTTCGGCACGCTCTTCAACGCATACTGCCGAATCTGGAAGTCCACGATTTGAGGCGAGTGCAGCGGGAATTCAAGCAGCGGCTCCACGAGCCGCGGCGTGGCTTGTGTTTCGCCCTGTTGTGGTAACAGTAATGCGCTAAGGATGACGACTATCGCAGTTTGCCGCATGTCAGAGCGTTTCGGTGAGATGCCGTGCACTTGGCCGATACTCAATGCCCGCAAACACCTGCGAATGGTAGCTCATTTGCTTTCGCTTGACAACTAATTAACGAGAAACTATTATCATCACCCAAGCTGGCTGGTGGCAGTCCACCTTGCCGCTACCACTGTCGGAGGCGCTGCATGTTTGCACCGGTATTCACCGCCCCTTCCCGCTTTTTGGCTTTGGTTGGCTCCCGTCTGGCCGGTCTTGTTCCCACACCATTCTTAAGGTCAGGCGCGCAAAGAACCGTGCGCCTCTGGCGCACACGACTGCTTGCAGTGGTGTTCCTGGTGTTGTCTGCTGTACCCGCCGCTGCGCAGGTCACCGGAGGCATCATCCAAGGGATCATCAGCGATCCGCAGGGGGCGGCCATCGCGAGCGTCGAAGTGACGGCCACTAACTCGACGACATCGGTGGGCGTCACTACCCGAACGAATACAGCAGGCTTCTACGAGTTTCCGAGCTTGAACCCCGGGATCTACAACCTGGCGGCGAGAGTAGCGGGATTTGCTCCCTACATCCGATCGAGCATCGAGTTGACGATGCAGCAGCGGTTGCGCGTGGATATGGCCATGCAGTTGGCGGGAATGCAACAGGCGGTAGAGGTCACGGGGACTCCGACCGTTGTCGAGACAGAAAGCGCCGGCGCCTCACATTTGATCCAGAGTGATGCGATTGCCAACTTGCCCGCGTTCGGGCGAAACGTGTTGACGCTGGCGCAGCTTGTGGCCGGCGCAAACCCAATCAATCCGGACGGCTACACTTCAACTGCCTCGACGTTCACACCCTCCAGCTTTTCCTTCAACGGGTCGCCTGCTCAGGGCAACTCCATCCTCGTCAACGGTGTTGTAAACCAATACGGCAACGGGGCAATGGGGTTGACGCCGTCTACCTATTCCGTGCAGGAAGTGCGGGTTCAGAGCTTCGCGCTAAGCGCAGAGTATGGCCAGACCAGCGGAAGCGTGATCTCGTTTGAAACGAAGTCGGGCACAAATAAGCCACACGGCGCCCTCTGGTATTTCCACAACGAGCCGACGCTCAACGCCAACGATTTTTTCTCCGACAGGGCAGGCCAGCCCAAGCCGAAGACCCCGAAAACGCAACTGGGCGGCAACTTCGGCGGTCCGCTGTGGATTCCGCGGGTCTACGACGGCAGGAGCCGCACTTTCTTCTTCTTCGATTACGAAGGCATCCGGGATCGGAACGCGGCTGCAAGCAGTATCAGCACGGTGCCGACGGCACAAGAACGGCGGGGCGATTTCAGCGCCACACGGGCGCTGGATGGCCGCGCCATCCAAATTTTCAACCCCTTTACAGGGCGCACGGTCGGCTCTACGTTCACTAGAGATCCGTTCCCGGGCAACGTCGTTCCTTCAAACCTGATCAATCAAACGGCTGTGAATATCCTGAAGTGGGTCCCGCTGCCGAACCTCCCCGGCAGCACCCAGAACTTCATCTACAACGCCTCGTACCCCAACCAAGTGGATCAATGGCAACTGCGAATCGACCACCACGTGGGCGACCGCGATCTGTTTTTCGCGTCGTTTGGCCAGGCCAAATTGGGCAGCCGCTACCCTGGAACGCTTCAGACCGGCGTGAACGGTTATTGGAACGATAGCGTGAGCCGTCTTTTGACGCTCGGCCACACGCATATCTTCAGCCCCTCGGTACTGCTCAGCCTGCGTGCGGGAGTTCAGCAATATGCGCAGGACGTGACCCCGCTTACCACGCCGGAAGACAGGGACGCGCTCGGTCTTCCGAAGTCCTTCACGTCGATGTTGACAAGCACGAGATTCCCGCGCATCGCGTGTTCGGACATGTCCGTCCTCAGCACAATTTTTAGAGCGATCTCGTACTACACGCCCAACGTGCGCGTTTCGCTGACACAAGTCGTCGGCCGGCAGAGTCTCACCTACGGCTATGAGTTCCGAAGCCTTCGGGACTTCAGCGCGGACTACGCGGACGAAGGAGGCATGTTCAACTTCACCCGTAGCTGGACGCAAGGCCCGGCTGCTTCGGCGGCCAGTGCCACAACCGGGCACGGAATAGCCACAATGCTGCTGGGGACGGTGACGGCCGGCTCGGTGACGATGAATAGCAGCAGCGCTTCGCAGAGCGTGTATCACGCCGCTTACCTTCAGGACAACTGGCGCCTCACAAGAAGGCTGACGCTGAACATGGGTTTGCGCTACGACTACCAGACACCAATCACGGAACGGTTCAACCGGATGAACCGGGGATTCGACGAAACGACGCCGAGCCCCGTCGCCACCCAGGCGGAAGCCAACTACTCGAAGAATCCCCTTCCCGAATTTCCCAACTTTAAGGTGCGTGGGGGCATTACGTTTGCCGGCGGCAAGGGAATCGAGCGCTATAACTTCGAGCCGGATCGAAGCAACGTCATGCCTAGGGTTGGCGCTACGTACGCCGTTACACCAAAGACGGTCGTGCGCGGCGGCTACGGCATCTTTTATTTGCCGCTGGTCGAGGCGCGCAATCAGAACATCTCATCCACGACGCTGCCCATGAGCCAACTGGGTTTCAGCTCCACCACCACCATGCAGACGACCCTGGGCGGTCTGCCTCTGAATACACTGGCCAATCCTTACCCTCAGGGCCTGGTGCAGCCGACCGGTTCGACGCTGGGAATGGCCACGTCGTTGGGCCAATCAATTACTGTGTACGACGGGCGCGGCGAACGGGCGCTCTCTCATCAATTCCAGGCCAACGTGCAGCGCGAACTTCCCTCGCGAATCCTGCTCGACCTCGCTTACGTGGGCAGCCGCGTCAGCAAGTTGCCGGTTTCCGAGCAAGTCAACGAAGTGCCGGCCGAATACCTGAACCTTCGCGACACGCTCATTGGGACCGTGGCAAATCCCTTCTACGGTCTGATCACCGTCGGCACGCTGAGTACGGCAACGGTTTCCAAGAGTCAGCTTCTGCTCAAATATCCCCAGTTCACCGGGGTCACCGTCGATTTCCGTCCGATCGGCAGCAGTTGGTACAACTCGCTGCAGATCAGCGCCAGCAAGCGGTTCTCGAAAACTGTGACGTTCCGCGCCGCTTACACGATGAGCAAGCTGATGGACCGGCGGCGGTTCCAGTACTTGTACTATCCCTTGGAGCAGGATATATCGCAGATCGACCGGCCGCATCGTCTGGTAGTCAGCGGGCTCTGGGACCTTCCTGTCGGGCCTCTGCAGAAGTTCGGCCGCCGGCTTCCTGCGCTCCTGCTCCACGTCATTGGCGACTGGCGGCTCAGTTGGGTGACAGTATTCCAGAACGGAATGCCGACCGGTGCGTGGTCGAACGCCGTGGTAACGGGAACGCCGCGGAGGGTCGAACGAACCGTGGACCAGTGGTTTGACACAAGCGTTTTTGCCCCGAAGCCGACGTACGCCACCCCGTCGATTTCCACTTACATATCGCAGATCCGGGCCGACGGGCGGAAGAACTTGGACTTGACCATTGCCAAGGATTTCCCAGTACGCGAAGCCCTCCGCTTTCGGCTGCAGGTGCAGATGTTCAACGCCTTCAATACGCCGCAGTTTGCCCAGCCGAATGTTGTAGTTACGAATCTGGCATTCGGCTCGGTGAGCGACCAGTAGAACAGCCCTCGCTGGGTCATGCTGGGCGCGACGCTGACGTTTTGAGCAAAGGAATCCAGGGCAAGCCGAGTGTGGAATCGCCGGCCGGCGGCAAACCTTGGGAGGTTGCGTTTGCTCACGAACAGGTTGCCAGGAAGGAGGCGGCCAAAATGGCTCACACGGCGCGGCCTGCTGCGGAACGCGGGGCTGTCTGCCGCCGGCGCTGCGCTTGTCGGAGGTCATGGAGCGGTTGCCGCCAATGCCGAAGCGTTTGCGCAAAAGCGCCGTCGTGCGTCCGCGGAAGGAACCGCTGCCGGTCTGACTCCCATCGAGTTCACCTGCGTCGATCCCGACGCGACCCAATTTGGAACCTTCCAAAGCCACAACCAGAAAGTCATCCAGAACGCTCGCGGCATTTTCATGACGCACGTCCGCACGCGCAACGCCGCCTACACGGCGCAAGAGTGGCGCCTGTCGTGGAGCCGTGACGGCGGCCGTTCGTTCACGACTCTCTATTCAGCAACCAATGCGACCAACCCGCCGGTGCTCGAATCTGATGGCAGAGGCAACATCTACCTGGGCCGGCCGGATTTCATTGACGGCGACGCTTACCTTTACCGGTTTTTCGCCAGCGAGGATTACGAGCGGCCGCACATCACTCGCATTCCCGGCGGCTCGGGAGGCAAATACGCGATGATGCTTGATGCGCCGCGCCGTCAACTCTACTGGTTCGTGCATAACTATAGACACACCTTCAGCCGCCTCGATCTGGAGGGGCGCGTTCTGCCCTCCACGAAGCCGTTCTCGCTTCCTTCCCCCGCCGTTTTGGCACGTCCGCACCTGAGCCTCGACGCCAAAGGGGTGCTCCATGCCGCCTGGTTGACTGTGATGGTGCCATCGCCGCTTCCTGGCCGGCATCACATGTATTGGGACATCCACTACATGCAGTCGCCCGACGGAGGCCTGACATGGCGCACCATGGCCGGTACGCCCATTTCAATTCCCGTCCCTGCCGACAACTCAGGTCCGACTGACCGCATCACGCTTGACGATGAATTGGGGATTGACACGTGGCTGGCGAATTTTCTCGTGAAGGACGGGAAGGCGCATTTTTTCTACATGGCTCAAAATGCGCCACCTCGCCAGCATTACGTGCGTTACGATTTGGGCAGCCACCGGCGCGAGATCGATCTGCAACCGGAGTTCTCGGGACAAAGCCTGTTCCTCCAAGCTGCGGATGGATTCTTCGCCAGCCGCAGCAACGCTGCGAATTCAACGCTTTACTGTGTGGCCCACGATGCCAGTGCACCACGCCTCGCCTGTCTCGCCAGCGACGACAACGGCGCGTCCTGGTATGACTACGCCGTGAGCGATAAAGTGGCACGCGGCTATGCGACCGGCGGCTGTCGTGAGATCACTCCCGACTGCTGGATCATCGGTTCCTTTACCGACATACTCAGCCCCTCCGAGTCCGATAAAGCGAACACAGCAAAGGTCTACTTCTTCCGCATGCGTGCTGGCATGAAGCGGCAGTGAAGTCGTGCCAAAGCCCGCCGCTCAGCCCAACCGAAGCGGCGGCGGCACTATCGTGACAGGAGAACAACAGATGACAATGATTGGTCGGCGTCGATTCCTCGCAGTTGCGGGGCTGCCTGCCATGGGAGTCGGACTTCTCGGGTGTCAAGGAGGCGCTGCCTTGAACGCCGAGGAGCGGGCCAAAGGGCCGTTTGCTGCATCAACGAAAGCACCCGCTACCGCTCTGACTCCCATCGAACTCACCTGCGTCGATGCCGACGTCAGGACTTACTCGGGAACGTTCCAAAGCCACAACCAGAAGGTGGTACGGAACGCGGGCGGCGTCTTCATGACACACGTGCGCACAAGGAACGCCGCCTACACGGCGCAGGAGTGGCGCCTGTCGCGGAGCCGTGATGGCGGCCGCTCGTTCACGACTCTTTATTCCGCAACCAGCGCGACCAATCCGCCTGTGCTCGAATCGGATGCCGAAGGAAACGTCTATCTGGGCCGGCCGGACTTCATTGACAGGGACGCTTACCTTTACCGGTTCTTTGCCAGCGAGGATTACCGTTCCCCGCACATCACTCGCATTCCCGGAGGCTCGGGAGGCAAATACGCGATGATGCTCGACGCAGGCCGGCGGCAACTCTACTGGTTCTCGCACAACCGCACCTTCAGTTGCCTCGACTTGGAGGGGCGCGTTGTGTCCTCCACGAAGCTGTTCACGCATCCTTCCCCCGCCGTTGTGGGATATCCGCACATGGGTCTCGATGCCAACGGTGTACTTCATGCCGCGTGGACGACCGTCATGGCGCCATCGCCGCGCGGCGACAGTCATGTCTATTGGGATATCCACTACATGCAATCACCCGATGGGGGCATCACTTGGCGCACCATGGCCGGTGCGCCTATTTCCATTCCCGTCCCTGCCGACAACACCCGTCCCACCGATCGCATCACGTTGGACGATGAATTTGAAGTTTCCACATGGCTGGCCAACCTGCTCGTGAAGGAAGGGAAGGCGCATTTTCTTTATATGGCCCGAACCCAGACGCCGCGCCAGCATTACGTGCGTTTCAATCTTGCTAGCCACGGGCGCGACATAGATATGCAACCGAAATTTTCAGGTCAGCGCCTCTCGGTCAACGGTGATGGGTTCTTTGCCACCCAGACGAGCGCCAGGAATTCAACGCTCTACTGTGTGTCACATGATGCCACCGGACCACGACTCGCCTGCCTCGCTAGCGACGACAACGGCTCGAGCTGGTATGACTACGCCGTTGGTGACACGCTGACGCAACTTTACGCAGTCGGCGGTTGCCGGGAAATCACTCCGGACGGTTGGCTTATCGGTTCCTTCACCGACTGGCTCAGCCCCTGGAAGCGCGACAAGCCCGATACGGCGAAGGTGTACTTCTTCCGCATGCGTGCTGGCCTGAAGCGGCGGTAGACTCGCGGGGTCAGGTCTGGTTTATTTCTTCGAGGGCCGGACGCGTTGTGCATTTTCCTGCAATTTTCGCTGTTTCGCGATTTTCCGCTTGACAACTAATTATCGATAACTCATTATCAGTCTCCATACTCGGGCTCTGAGGAGGTTGGCGATGTTGACGCCGGTTTCCAGCAACCCATCCAGCTTGTCACTCCTGTCACTCCGAGCAGTGTTTGTCCTATTTGTAGCGTTGATTGCGGTGCACTTTCAGGGGCATCTCCACGCCCAGGTAACGGGCGCAATCATCCAGGGCATCGTCAGCGACCCGCAGGGCGCGGCGATGCCGGGAGTCCAGGTGACCGCAACGAACGTGGCTACGGGACAAACATATTCGACCGAAACCAACACCTCCGGGCTGTACGAGTTTCCGGCGATGAACCCGGGCGTGTACACCGTCGCAGCGAAGGCTGCGGGTTTCGCAAATTATCTCCGCAGGGACATCGAGTTGAGCTTGCAGCAGCGCCTTCGCGTTGATTTCAGCATGCAGTTGACGACCGTGCAGCAGTCGATCGAAGTTTCCGGGACGCCTACGGTGGTGGACACCGACTCCGCCAGCGCCTCCCACCTGGTCGGCGGCGAGATGGTCGCGGCGCTTCCGATGTATGGCCGCAATGCGATGTGGGTCAGCCGTTTGGTGGCGGGCGGCAACCCAGTCTATGATGCCGACGGGTGGGCGGGCGCGGCCGACACCTTTGCTCCAGGGAGCATCTCGTTCAACGGAGCGCCGGCGCAGGGCAATTCGGTCTATGTGAACGGGGTGGCCGACCAATACGGCAACGGCGGGATGTCGTTCGTGCCGCCGTCCTTTTCGGTGAAGGAAGTGAACCTGCAGACGTTCGCGCTCAGCGCCGAGTACGGGCAGACGTCCGGCTCGGTGATTTCGTTCGAAACGAAATCGGGGACCAACACACCGCACGGCGCCCTCTGGTTCGACCACAACCAGGAGGCCTTCAACGCCAACGATTTCTTCTCTAACAAGTACGGAAATCCAAAGATTAAGTCCCGCCGTACGCAGTTTGGCGGCAACTTCGGGGGGCCGGTTTACATCCCGGGCATCTTTAACGGAAAGAACCGCACCTTCTTTTTCGGCGACTACGCAGGCCAGCGCAACGTTTACGTTCAGTCGTTCGTGAACACTGTGCCCACGGCGGCGGAGCGCACCGGCGATCTCAGCCAGACGCGGACCGCGGCCGGGCAACTCATCCAGATCTACAATCCGTTCACGACGCGCACCGAGGCCGGCGTGCTGATCCGCGACCCGTTTGCCGACAACAAGATCCCCCAGTCCATGATCGAGCCGATCGCCACCAACATTCTCAAGTTCGTCTCCTTGCCGACGCTTCCCCAAAGCTATAGCAACTTACCCTACAAGAACTCGTACCCCGGCATCGACGACTCGGCCCACTTCAGGATCGATCACCGGCTGAGCGACAAGCACACGCTCTACAGTTCGTTCGGCCGCATCAAGCTTGTCAACAGCAACTGGGGGAGTTTGCCAAGTAAAGTGAATGGGTACCTTAACCAGCGGGAAGACCTGCTGTGGACGTTTGGTTACATCTGGGTGATCAACCCGCGCACCCTGTTCAACCTGCGCACGGGCATACAGTTCGACCGGCAGAAGTTGAGGACGTGGACGACGCCGGAGGATCGTGCGAGCCTCGGTTTTCCCAAGAGTTTCGAATCGATCATCGTGGGTTCCGAGTTTCCGCGAATCAGCAGTTCGGACATGACCCAGGTCGGCTACCGGAACGGGGGCACGTCCTTCATCACACCGAACACGCGTGCGTTCGTCACCAAGGTGGCAGGGCGTCATAGCCTGACGTTCGGATACGAGAACCGTCTGTACCGGACGTTCAATATCTCACACATGGATGAGGGCGGCTACTTCAGCTTCCCGCGAAGCTGGACCCAAGGCCCGCGGGCCTCAACGGCCAGTGCCACCGCCGGCTATGGCGTAGCGGCGCTGCTGTTGGGCACGCCGAGTTCGGGAAGCGTCGCCATGAACGAGAGCAGCGCTTCTCAGAGCGTCTACCACTCCGGATACCTCCAGGACAACTGGCGCCTGACGAAGAAGCTGACGCTGAACGCGGGTCTGCGATACGACTACCAAACACCGATGACCGAACGGTTCAATCGGATGAACCGGGGATTCGACGAAACCACGCCGAGCCCCATCGCGGCGCAGGCGGAAGCCAACTACGCGAAAGACCCGATTCCGGGATTCGACTTCAAGGTGCGCGGAGGCATCACGTTTGCCGGCAGCAGCGGAGACGACCGCTACAACTTCGAGCCGGTTCGCAGCAACTTCATGCCCCGGTTCGGAGCGGTGTACGCAATTACGAAGAAGATGGTCGTACGCGGCGGCTACGGTCTTTTCTATCTGCCGTTGGTGGATTTGCACAACGCGAACCTCTCGCAAACGACGCTGCCGATTAGCCAACTGGGCTTCGCCTCGACCACCACCATGCAGACAATTTTGAACAGTTTGCCGCTGAACACGCTCTCCAATCCATTTCCCCAGGGACTGGTTCAACCAACCGGATCGACGCTGGGGATGGCGACCTCGCTGGGCCAGTCGATCACCGTCTACGACGGGCGCGGCCAACGCGCGCGTTCCCATCAATTCCAGGTGAGCGTGCAGCGTGAACTTCCCTCGCGAATCCTGTTCGACATCGCATACGTTGGCAGCCGCGTGCACGACCTGCCGGTTGCGCAACAAATCGATGAGGTGCCGCCCGAGTACCTGGCCCTTCAAGACACACTGAGCGGGACGGTGAAGAATCCGTTTTACGGCATTATCACCACCGGCACGCTGAGCGCGGCCACGGTCGCAAAAAGCCAGCTTCTGTTTAAGTTCCCGCAGTTCACGGGCGTCATGATCGACTACCACCCGCTTGGCGGCAGTTCGTACAACTCGCTGCAAGTGAGCGCCAACAAGCGTCTCGGCAAAGGCTTCTCCATGCTGTTTGCCTACACCCAGAGCAAGCAGATGGAGGCGAAGCGTTTCCTGAACCCCTATGACCCGCAACCGGTGCGCACGATTGGGCAGATTGACCGGCCGCAGCGGCTGGTTTGCAGCGGCCACTGGGACATTCCCGTCGGTAAACGGATGCGGTTTGGCACCAGCCTGCCCAGGCCCGTGCAAATGGCCTTCGGCAACTGGGAACTGACATGGGTCGCCACATTCCAGCGCGGACTGCCCACCGGCCTTTGGAGCAGCGCCATAGTCACCCGCCCGTTGCAGCAGGTGGAGCGCTCCGTCGACAAGTGGTTCGAGACGGCTGCGTTCGCGCCTAAGCCGACCTACGATCTGGTGAGCCTGTCCCCCTACATTGCGCAAATTCGGCGCGACGGCACGAAGAGTCTCAACTTGACGATCGCGAAGGATTTCCCGATTCGCGAAGCAACCCGGCTCCGCCTGATGGTGCAAATGCTGAACGCGCTCAACACACCGCAGTTCGGCGCCCCGAACATCGTGGTGACTAATCCGGCCTTTGGCAGTGTCACTAGCCAGGTGAACTTGCCGCGCTGGATCATGCTGTCGGGTAGCCTGCACTTTTAGCGGCCAGACGCTGGCGCCTGGCGTTGACGCGTAACGTGACCGCCGACGGGCGAATCGCATGGTCAACGATGTATCCGGGCAGGGCGGTTGCTGCCACCGCTGGGTTGGACTGTTTGGGAATTTGAACGCGCACAACCTTCGAAAGGAAGAGAGGCGTTTCATGAAACTATTCAAACGTGTTCTGCCGCCGGTCTTGGGTGTTGCAGTCTTACTGTTGGCTGTCGGTGTCTCGGTCGCCTTCCGGGCCGAGCAGGGCGCACACCCCGAGGCCGTGTCGTCCGAACCGGTTGTGCAACGGCCCGCGTGGGTCAAGGAAGGCACTGCCTGGGCCGCATTCACAGAGCCGCTGACGTTCCTGCTCCGGCGGGGAGGCGACTCCGTCGATGCTGCCAAGAAATGGGGCGCCGACTTTACGGAAGAGACAATCCGCAAGGTGAAACAGGACGGCGCCAACGCGGTTGTCGTAAACCTGCACAAGGGCTTCGGCTTGAAGGCCGAGGCGGCCGACATCGAGGCGGCACGCAAATTTGTTCAGCTCGTTCACCGCCACGGGATGAAAGCTGTCGGCTACATTGGCGGCTCGATCATGTACGAAACCTTGGTGGCGGAAGAACCCGAGGCGGGCGACTGGAAAATGGTGGACCAGTGGGGCCAGCCCATCTATTACAACCTGGAGGAAACCTACCGGCACATGCCCTGCCGCAACAACCCGGGCTATCAGGCGTTTCTCCAAAAGGTGTTGCGGGTGGGAATCCAGGACATGAAACTGGACGGCGTCCATTTTGACAATTTCGCGGCGGTCAACGAACCGAACGCCTGCCGCTGCAAGTACTGCCGCGCCCAATTTCAAGAATTCCTGCGCCAGCGTTACGCGGACGATCAGTTGAGGGCCCGCTTCGGTTTTACACGTTTGGATTACATCGCTCCTCCGCCCTACAGCCAGGATACCAGGGGACCTTTTACATTTGTCCCGGTGCGCAACCCGCTGATGCAGGATTGGGCTCGCTTTCGAGCCACGAGTTTGGCGAAGCGGCTCGGCGAATACGACAACTACGTTCACAAATTGAACCCCGAGGCGATGCTCAGGATCAATCTCAGTTCCTGGTGGCCGGACGCCAACGGAGGATTTTTCCGCGCTATCGACTTGGAACAACTGCTGCAACACGGCGATATGTTTACCAGCGAGGAAGCTAACTCGCCCCACTGGACGCCCGACGGACGCCTGGTCTCGAAGATCCGGACCTTCAAAGCGGCCCGGATCATGAATAAAGCTGTCTGGTTCTGGGAGGAAACGACTAAGTACACCCAGCGGCGCAATGAAGGCCCGCCGGTCCTTCGCTTCGCCGAAACAATGGCTTACAACGACATGTGCCTGGGCGTCATCACCGGCCGGGATATTTATCCGGAGTTGCTGACGCCGGCGGTCAGGCGCTATATAGATTTCTTCTGGCAGCATGCCAACGATTTGAAGCACACCGCACCGGTGGCCGACGTGGCCATTCTGCGGTCATTTGCCTCGACGCAGTTTAACCCGGCGAAAAGCAACTTGAGCACCGTGTTGTTCGAGCAGACGCTGATCCAGTCGAAGATTCCCTTCGCCATCATATTCGACCGGCATCTGAAAGATCTGAACAAATACAAGGTACTAGTGCTTGCGAACCAAGATGCGCTCAGCGATGAGCAGGTGAGCGAGATCCGCCGGTTTGTTGAGAACGGTGGCGGCCTGGTCGCGACCGAGGACACGTCCTTGTTGACGGACTGGCGGCTGGTGCGCGATCGCTTCGGACTGGCGGACGTATTTGGGTTCGACCAGCCGCCGGCGGGGAATCAGGCCAACCAGCCCATCCAGCGGACGTTTGGGAAAGGACGTGTGGCGTACATTTCGCGAATCGAGCCCAGCACGCCCCCTCCTGCGCCCAACCCGGTCTACCACATCCCCAATCGATACTGGACGCTGCCAAAGAACCACGTGGACCTGGCGGCAGCGGTGAAGTGGGCGGCAGGGGATCAGTTGGCGGTGTCGGTGGTCGCTCCGCTCTGGGTGACCATGGAACTGGCGCGCCAGCCGAGCACTAACACGTTGCTGCTTCACCTGCTCAACTTCAAGACCACCGAGCCGCTCCAAAAGGTTGCAGCCCAGGTGCGCGTTCCGGACGGATTTAAAGTGCGTGAGGCCGTCCTGGAGACACCGGACGGCGAAGGCAGCCAGGCTCTAAAAGTGGTGGCCAATGGCCAGACCGTGTCGTTCCAAGTGCCATCCCTGAAGGTCTACGACCTCGTTCTGCTCCGCATGGAGAAGAAGTAAGGCGTGAGTTGACCATGGGACGCCGCTCAGCCTTATGCGGCGGCCAGCCGGCACTATCGCGACACGAGGATAGAGATGGCAATGATCGATCGTCGTCAATTTGTTGCAGCCGCGGGGTTGTCAGCGGTTCGTTACGGCTTTTCCCAAACCGCTGCCGCAATTCCAACTCCGCGCTCCTATGCCGAGGAAATGCCCGACATGCTCCTGCAGTATCTGGAAGAGCGCCTTAACGCTCTGGCGGCGAAATGGGATCGGGTGCGCGCCGCTATCCGGACCCCCGAGGACGTGAAGGCGCGCGACCAGTTCGTGCGCAGCAAAATGCTGGCCATGCTCGGGGGCTTGCCGGAAAAGGCTCCGTTGAATCCGGGCTCCTCCGGCGCGATCGAGCGGGACGGATATCGAATTGAAAAACTGCTGTTTCAGAGCCGGCCGAATTTCTGGGTGCCCGCCTTTATATACATCCCGACTACGGGGCGCGGTCCTTTTCCCGGAATCATTTCTCCCTCGGGGCATTACCCGGACGCCAGCCGGGAGCCGGACTACCAGCGTTCGCATGTCGATTTGGTCAAGAGCGGTTTTGTGGTGCTGGCCTACGACCCCGTCGGCCAGGGGGAACGCCGCGAGTACTGGCATCCGGAAACGGGCCGGACGGATCCAATGGCCTTCGAGCACTCGATGTTCGGACAGCTTTTGCTGTTGCTTGGCGAAAACATCACGCAATATCGGGTGTGGGATGGAATCCGCGCTCTCGACTATCTCGAGATGCGGCCTGAGGTTGATAAATCGCGGCTCGGTTGCACGGGGCACTCCGGGGGCGCCTTCATGACGGTGCTGATCACGGCCCTCGATCAGCGGGTGAAATGCGCCGTGGTCAACGAGGACGGAATCGATCACCGCTGGCCGGTCAACTTCCAGGCCTGCGATCACGTTCAGCACGACGACGCGGAACACCACCTGCTTCCCGCTGCCCTCTATGGAGTCGATCACTGCGACATGATGCAGGCCATCGCGCCCCGCCCCCTGCTGGTTGGCAAGGAGTATTACAGCGATCCCAAGTTCAGACTGATGAGGGAGCATGTGCAGGCCCGTTATCAAATGTTGGGGGTTTCCGAGCGCTTTGCGATTGAACAAGTCGGCGACATGCACGCCTTGATCATGAAACTGCGCCTGACCACCACCGATTGGTTCTGTCGATGGTTCTATGGCCGGAAAGGCCCGCAGGAAGAACCCGAATTTCAGTCGGAGCCGGTCGAGAAGCTTTACTGCACGTCGAACGGCTCCCTGCGCCATTCCAAGCTGGGAGACACTGTTCTCTCATTGATTCACAAGAAGCAGGCGGTGCTGCCCCCCAAGCGTGCCGTCCCTCGCTCGGCCGGCGAGCTGGATGCCTTCCGCAAGGAGATCCGCGAACGGCTTGCACAATTGCTCCGCTACAAACCTGTAGAAACGCCTTTGCAGGTGCGGCACATTGCCACTACACCGCGCAAGGGATATCGCGTCGAGCACGTGCAGTTCCTCAGCGAACCCGGCATCTACATCCCGGCCTGGGTGTTCGTGCCGGCGGGGAATAAGAACACACTTCCCGCAGTTCTTTATGCGAGCGAGGCAGGTCTGCCGTGCACGGGCCGCCAGGGCCTGCAGCATAAGGCGATTGTCGGGGAGTCTGGTTTGCTGGAAAAGCTGCTGGGCAAGGGCCGCATCGTCCTCACCGTGGGTGTGCGAGGCGTAGGCGAGACCGAGCCGGCGCGACCCCCGCAGGCGAAGGGCGTTTCGCAATTTGGCCAACTGCTTGATCTCGAGACCGCCATGGCCTTCATCGCCTGGGCGATGGACTGCTCGCTGCTGGGGATGCGCGTCTTCGATCTGGTCCGCAGCGTGGATTACCTGCTGAGCCGGCCGGATGTGGGTAAGACCGGAGTGCAGATCATCGGTGTCGGAATGGGCGCCTTATGGACGCTATTCGCCGCCACACTGGACTCCCGGATTCGCGCCGTCATCGCGGACGGCGGGCTGCTGTCGTATCGCACCCTGACAAGTGCGGACCGCTACGTACACGGCGCCGACGTCTTCGTTCCCGGCATTCTGAAGCATCTCGATCTGCCCCACATCGCTGCGGCGATGGCCGACCGTTCCCTGGCGCTACTTGGCCCGGTGAACCACATGCGCGCACCAGTGGAAGCGGCAGCGGCCGAATTGGAGTACCGGTTCACGCGCGAGACGTACGAGGCGGCGGGCGCCTCCGGGCGGTTCCGCATCGTACGGCGCGAACGCGATCCGGCGGGCCAATACTTGAACCTGCTCGACGCATAAACCGATTGAACGAAAGACAAGGATGCCCGCATGAAAACAACTCGCAGACAATTCAATCTCTCGGCGGCCGGTCTATTCACGGCTGCCAAGGCCTCCGCTCTTTCCAAAACTGTGGAGGACACCGGGCAGCCTGCGGCGAAGTCGATCCACGTCAGGCCCACATGGGTGCAGGAAGGCGTCGTCTGGGCGCAGCACATGGAACCGCTGAGCTACCTGAGACGGCGCGGAGGCGGCAGCGTCGATTACGTCGAATGGAGAAAGCAGTATTTCAGCGAAGAGAACCTCCTTAAATGGAAAGAGGCCGGCTTCAACCTGATCTTCCGGACCCTCCAGAAAGGCGCTGGGCTAAAGGCGGAGGCGGAGGACATCGAGGATACGCGCAAGTATGTCGAGATGGCGCACCGGCACGGAATGAAGGTCGGTGGCTATGTCGGCGCCACTCTGTTGTGCGACTCCTTGTTCGCCGAAGAGCCCGCGGCGCGCGAGTGGATCAGGGTGGACGCGTCGGGACGCCCCATTACCTACTCGCCCATGCAATCGTACCGCTTGTACGGTTGCCGCAACAATCCCGGCTACTTGGCTTGGATCAGGAAAATTCTGCGCCTCGGCGTTCAGGATCTCAAGCTGGACGCCATCCATTGGGACCAGTTGTGCTGGGCGGCCGAACCGAAAGGCTGCCACTGCAAACACTGCGCAGCCCAGTTCCGGGAATTCCTGCGCCGGCGTTACAGCGCCGCGCAGCTCAACGCCAGGTTCGGCTTTACGGTTGTCGATGCGGTCGAACCGCCCTACTACCCGGACCAGACGTCCATACCCTTGCGAGAGGTAGTGGATCCCATGGTGCAGAACTGGGCCTTCTTCCGCGTCGAGACCCTGACGCAGCGCTGGCGGGAATTCGTCGAGTATATCCACGAACTAAATCCCGAGGTCGCCGTGCATGGGAATCCCTCCCAGGGCCCCGATGCGAACTCGGGTTTCCTTTACGGCGCCGACCCCTCCCGCCTGTACGAGTACGGCGACTTCTTGAGAAGCGAGGAGATGAACCAGCCGCGCTGGACTTCCGACGGACGGCTTGTTTCCTATATACGAACGTACAAGACGGCGCGGCTCATGGGCAAGCCAGTGAACCTAATGCACTCGACTTCGGGACCCGAGGAGTACAATTTACGCGAACTGGACGCCAGCGAGCCGGAATACCAGGGAACGAAAAAGCAGGAGCTTGAGGGCAGCGCACCGAGTTGGGATTCAGCGCCGTTTGAGTTCCGGCTGGCCGAAAGCCTGGCCTACAACAAACCGAATTTCCTGGGAACCTTTAACTACCTGGAAGAGCTCACCCCACCCGTACGCCGGTGCATCAAGTTTTTCCACGAGCACAAAGCGGAACTGCGGGACACGGTCCTACTGTCCGACGTGGCCGTTTTGCGCTCGTTTTCCGCCATTCAGTTCGACCCCAGGCGGGCGCTGTGGAGCACCATGCTGTTCGAGCAGTCGCTCATCCAGGCCAAAGTACCCTTCGCCCTGATTTACGACCGCCACCTGAACGAGCTAGGCAGGTACAAGGTGCTGGTGCTGGCCAACCATGACGCGTTGAGCAGCGAACAGATGGAGACAATCCGGCGCTACGTGGCGAACGGAGGGGGGTTGGTGGCCACCGAACACACCTCCATGCGAAACGAGTGGCACAACCACCGGGACAAATTCGGCTTGGCGGACCTTTTTGGCATTGAGACGCCCCCGGCGGGGAATCAGCCGAACGTGCCGGTGCACCGGCAATCCGGAAGCGGGCGGGTGGTTTACATTCCACGAATCGAGGCCGCTGTGGCGCCGCCTCCAGCCACAATGACCTATCGCGTGCGCCACATGTATTGGAAACTGCCGAAGAACCACTCCGACCTGATCAACGCCGTACGGTGGGCTGCGGGCGCCGATCTGACCGCCGACGTGCAGGCCCCGGATTGGGTCACCATCGAGTTTGTGCAGGATCAGGCGAAGCATTGCCTGTTCCTGCACCTTCTCAACTTCAAGTTTACCGAGCCCCTGGCCGGCATTCCGGTAAAGATAAGCGTTCCCGCTGCCTTCAGACTGCGCCAGGCGATCATCGACACACCGGACGGGGCACCGCCGCGGACCGTGGCTGTAACGATGCAAGGTCAAACGGCCTTGTTCCGCATACCCGAACTGAAGATGTACAACCTCGTCAAGCTCCAGATGGAGAAGCAGTAGGAGACCTATGAACCGACGCGGCTTCTTGGGCGTTCTTGGCGCTGCGGCGACTGGGCAGTATTCGGCGAAAGCCGGACCAACTCACAAGTCGCAAACATCACAAACGCGCCTGGCTGGCATGAGCCTTACCGAACTCCGCCGTTTCTATCAGCGTGAATTGTTCGACATCTTCTTGCCTTTCTGGGACAAGTATGGGATTGACCACGAACAGGGCGGCTTCCTGTGCAATCTGGACTATGATGGAACTCTCGCCAATAGCGAGAAGTTCGTCCGGTTCCAGGGACGCGGCATCTGGGTCTATAGCTTTCTGTACAACCACTTCGGCAAAAATCGGCGCCATCTTGAGATCGCGCGGAAAACCAAGGACTTCCTCCTGAAGCACGCTCCCCTGGAAGACGGCCGGTGGGCAACTTGGCTTACTCGCGACGGAATCCCGGTGGGGCCGGCCACGGACTTCCACGCGATATTTTTCGGAGCGGAAGGCCTCCAGGAATATGCCTCCGCGGCCCAAGACGAAAACGCGCTGCAGAGCGCCCTGCATCTCTTGAAGATGGTATTTCGCAACATCGGGAGGCCGGATTTTCAGATCGATGGCCTGACCGCTCCCGGCCTTCGCGACCAGAGCGTGTGGATGAAGGGCTTGCGCGTCGCTACGAAGATCCTCCGCCGCTGGAACGATCCCGAGGTCTCGGCGATCGCGGAACGCTGCGTGGACGCCATTATTCATAGGCACTATAACCCGGACATCGGGCTCAACAACGAGGTGTTGAATTTCGATTTTAGTCGGCCCAAGGAACATGCCAACAAATGTCTCATTGGCGTTGCGATTGAAGCGCTCTCCACGGTAATGGACGAAGCTGACCGGCGAAACGACCGCAGACTGTGGGGCGTCGCCGCCGACCGTGTCCGCCGCCATCTCGAAGTCGGTTGGGATTGGGCGTTCGGCGGCCTTGCGGAGTGGGTTAATGTTGACCAGGGGTGCTATGAATGGCCACCAGAGCATCCGACAGGAACCGACCTGGAAATCCGAGCTACGGGAGAGTACTTCTACCTGAAGTCGCTTTGGGCTTTGAACGAGGCCCTGATCGCGACCCTCGACGTATTCGAGCGGCGCGGTGACACGTGGGCGGCGGACTTCTTCGGGATGATGCACCGCCTGGTCGAGGAGAAGTACTCGCAACGCAGGCGCGGGCTACCCGGCTACATGCTGTTTGGAGACCGCCGCTTGACTTTCCAGCCGCATGTCCGCCGCCAGGACAACTACCACCCGCCACATCAGATGATGCTGAACCTTCTCACGCTCGACCGGATGCTGGCCGGGACCTGACCGCGCGACGGTGCCGCGACGGTTTGCCAGGTTCCCCCAATTCGTTTCGGTTAGAAAAACAGTTTCTCATGTTGACAACTAATTATCGAAAAACTATTATACGTTGCCTTAGGGTTTAGAATGACGCCGACGATTCATCTGCGTTTGGATCGAATCAGCCCGGGCCGCCGATGTTCGGCATTTCACCTTTAAGAGGGACGTTGTGTCGCTCGTGAACGCATTCCAAGAAATGGGACGGCCGACATGGCTGACCAGGCGACGTCTGCTGATAAATGCGGGGCTGTCTGCCGCCGGCGCTGCGATTGTCGGGCGTCATGAAGCCTTTGTTGCCAATGCCGAAGCGTCTGCGCAAGAGCGCGGTCTTGCGCCCGGGAAACGACCCGTTGCCGGTCCGACTCCGATCGAACTTACGTGCGTCGATGCCGACGTCAGAACATACTCCGGGACTTTCCAAAGCCACAACCAGAAGGTCGTGCAGAACGCTCGCGGCATTTTCATGACGCATGTTCGAACACGAAATGCCGCTTACACGGCGCAAGAGTGGCGTCTGTCGCGGAGTCGTGACGGCGGCCACTCGTTCACCACTATCTTCTCGGCAACCAATGCGACCAACCCGCCGGTGCTGGAATCGGATGCCGAAGGAAACATCTCCCTGGGGCGGCCGGATTTCATTAACACAAACGCCTACCTTTACCGGTTCCTGGCGAAGGAGGATTACCGCTCGCCGCACATCAGTCGCATCGAGGGAGGGTCGGCCGGCAAGTACGCAATGATGCTTGATGAGCCGCGGCGACAACTGTACTGGTTCGCACATAACCGTACGTTCGCCCGCCTCGATTTGGAGGGGGGCGTCCTGACCTGCACGAAGCTCTTCAGCCACCCCTCTCCCGCCGGCCTGGAATACCCGCAGATGAGTCTCGACGCCCACGGCGTGCTTCATGCCGCATGGACTACTGTGATGGTGCCGTCGCCTGTTCCGGGCGAGCGTTTTGTCTATTGGGATATTCACTACATGCAATCACCCGATGGAGGCCTGACGTGGCGCACCATGGCCGGCGCACCTATTTCCATTCCCGTACCTGCCGACAACTCAGGACCCACGGATCGCATTACGCTCGACGATGAATTCGAGGTGTCCACCTGGCTGGCGAACTTGCTGGTGAAGGAGGGGAAGGCGCACTTTCTTTACATGGCCCAAACCGAGCCGCGGCGTCAGCATTATGTGCGTTGCGATCTGGGCAGCCACAGGCGGGAGCTGGATTTGCAACCTCAATTTGCAGGCCAAGGCCTTTCCCTGAGTGGTCAGGACGGTTTCTTCGTCAGCCGCAGGAATGTGAGCAACTCAACGCTCTACTGCGTCGCGCACGACGCCGGTGCGCCACGGCTCGGCTGCCTCGCCAGCAACGATAACGGCTCAACTTGGTATGACTACGCCATTGGCGACAAGGTGACGCAACTCTACGCCGTCGGTGGCTGCCGCGAGATTACGCCGGACGGCTGGGTTATCGGTTCCTTCACCGACAGGCTTAGCCCGAAGTCCGCTGGCAGCGAAGTTACCGACACGGCAAGAGTGTACTTCTTCCGCATCCGTGCGGGCGTGAAGCGGCAGTCGCGAGCATGAGAAGCTGTGCGAAATCGACACATTTTCCCGCTTGTTGAAGTTCGATGCCCGGCGAGCAGGAGAGGAGAACAGACAATGAGACAGCTACTCGTCGTTTCTTTGGTGTGCATGTTCTCAGCGATAACGGTGGCTGGTCAACCACCCGGCGGCAACGCGAAAGCTGAGCACTCCGTGATTTTCGTCATCGACGGCTTGGCCAGGACCGCAGTCGACAAACTGCCGCTGAAGAATCTTCGGGGATTGATTCAGGCCGGCAGCTATTGCGAAAGCTCCTACAACATCCTGCCCGCGCACTTCAAAACGGGGGTGTGGGCGCAATACCACGCCTCCTCCATTCCGAACCCGGTGATTCTGGCCGGAACCGTGATGTTGAGACGGGATCAGCAGTACGTTCAAGAGTCGTTCTTTCCCGATCGCATGACGGCTCATGCCGCCAACGCCATCGATTACCGAAAGCTGAACGCCGGCTTCCACTTGAGTTATCTGAACGGCACGGCCCCGAAACCCGCGCCCGACGAAGAGACAATGGCGTGGGCCATCCGCTTCCTGCGCGAGGCGCGCCCAGCGTTCATGAAGGTGCACTTGCAGAACACCGGCCAGGCCGGCCTGCGAAGCTACAACGAGAAGGACCCGTCCGTACCATGGAAACGAAACATCTGGGCTGCCGGCTCCCCCTATATCAAGACAGCGATTCAGGCCGATGAGTACCTGGGGATGTTCCTGCGCGAACTGAAGGCGTTGGGGCTGGCGGACAAGACCGTGCTTTTCGTCACCGCCGACCACGGCCAATCGGATGGCGGCTGGCACCCCTTCGACGATCCCGAGGCCTGTGTAATGCCGCTGGTCTTGGCTGGACCGGGCATTCGCGCCGGTCAGAGACTCGCTTATGCCGAGCAGATTGACATTGTCCCGACGCTCTGCCATCTGGCCGGTGTAACGCCGCCGGCGAATGCCGCCGGCCGCATTCTTGCCGAAGCACTGATTAGTCCGCCGTCTGGTGTACCGCTGCAGACTCGCAGGATCCCTGAATTGAACAAGGTGCTGCTGGAGGGCGAAGCGCTTATCAAGAAACTGCGCGAGGAGATCGATCGAAGACCAACCCTGCGCGAGAGGCTGGCGGCCGGGGAACAGCAGTTCTACGGCATCGAGCGCATCCTGGAATGGAATCGCTTCGGCACGATCGAAGGACTCATCAGCCACAACAGAAGAGCAGTCGATCAATTACGTGCCTTGGCTCAGCAGTGACAATCCGTGCATGAAGGCAATCAGGAACTACGCCGCGACAGGCTGCCGTACGGTAAGAGAATGAGGGCTGGTGCATGAAGACTTCGGCGATGAAACCAATTCAATATCTAAGCTGGTCCGAGATGGACCAGATACATCAATCTGCGCTGCGAATCCTCGAACGAACGGGCATGCGCGTGGATCACTGCAAGGCGCTGGAGTATCTACGGGAGGCGGGCTGCCGCGTGGACATGGATCGCCGGATAGTAAAGTTCCCGCCCGAGGTAGTGGAAGCTGCTGTCGCGCGAATGCGCCGGAATTTCCAGGACCTCACGCGCTGGCCCAAACGCATGTCCGTTCGGTACTCGCAGGTGCGATTCGACACACAGCCCTTTCGGATTCACGAGGACTTCACTGTCAGCGCGGGCGGTTTTTGCTGCTTCGTTTGGGACCTGGAGGGCCGGCGCCGGCCCTCAACGCAGCAAGACGTCCGCCAGGCATTGAAGCTTGCAGACAAGCTCGACCAGATCGCATACACGGGGTTGCCGTGCGCCGCGCAGGATGTACCGGTAGAAACTCGGCCCGTTGTCATGGCGGCGGAACTGGTGAAAGCCACGCGGAAGCTGGGTGGGATCGAGACATTCCATCGCCAGCACGTGGGCTACATCGCCCGCATTGGAGAAATTGTAGCCGGCAGCCGCGAGGCGCACCGCCGCAATCCGATTCTGGTCGGCTACGCGGAGGCACGCACGCCCTTGTGCATTGATTCGGTGATGGCCGACGTGATGCTGGCCCACCTCGAGCTTGGCCTGCCCCAGAGCCTCGATACAATGCCGAACGGCGGTGCCACCGCACCGATGAGCGCCGCGGCGCTTCTGACGCTCGGCCTTGCCGAAACCCTGGGTGGCCTGGTGCTGGGATTTGCGGTTGACCCGAACGCCACCATGACAATCGATCTCACGCCGGGCTACTGCGACATGCGTTCGCTGCTCTTTTCTTACGCGGGGGCCCAACGCGTACCGTTGCTCGCCGCGCGGGTGCAGCTCGTCTCCGAGTACTACGGTTGTCCGTCCGGTATTCACGGCGGTAAGACCGATGCGTGCGTGCCGGGGATTCAGGCCGGCGTAGAGAAAGCAATCTCAATGTATGGTGCAGTTGCAGCCGGCGTCATTGGCTTCGGTACAGTCGGCTGCCTGGAGAATGCGGTTACCTTCTCGCCGCTGCAACTGGTCATCGATAACGAGATTGCCCGTTACGTGCGCCGAGCCATCCAGGGAATCGAGGTCAACCACGAAACGCTCGCACTGGACGTAATCGAGGAGGTGGGCATCAACGGCCACACCTTTGACCACGAGCACACAGTTTCACATTATCGCCAGGAAGAGCTGCTCTCGCCTTTCTTCGACTGCCTGGCGTGGGGCACGGCCGACAGTCTGGATGCGCAACGCTTCGAGAAACGCGCTGCCCAGAAAGCAGGTCAGTTGCTTGCCTTGGAGTGCCCGCCTGTATTGACCGCCGAACACGAGAGAGCCATCGATGAGATTGTGAAAGAAGTTACAATGGATCTGAAGGCGGTCGAATCGGCAGCGGCGACGTGACTTATTTGTTCGGTGCCAACTGCTGCAAAACCAGACGATCGTTTTCCACCAGCTTCTCGATAGAGCCGAAGCGGTGCCATTCCAAGATGCGCTCAATGCCGTAAAAGTCCCGCTCGGCCATAGCCAGCTTCTCGCGAACTGCCGGCGATTTTTCCGCATCCTGTTGCAGCTTCCTTATGAGCTGGCCGCCTTCGAGGAGCACTTTGTTCAGTTCGGGAATGCTTCGGGTCTGTTGCGGCACGCCGGACGGTGGATTAGTCAGCGCCTCGGCGAGAATACGGCCTGCGGCATTCGCCGGCGGCTTAACGCCACTCAGATAGCAGAGTGTCGGCACAATATCAATCTGTTCGGCGTAAGCAAGTTTCTGACCGGCCCGAATGCCAGGGCCCGCCACTACCAGGGGCATGACGCAGGCGTCGGCATCGTCAAAGGGATGCCAGCCGTGATCCGATTGGCCATGATCGGCAGTGACAAAAAGCACGGTCTTGTCAGCGAGCCCTAACGCCTTCAATTCGCGGAGGAACATCCCCAGGTACTCGTCTGCCTTGATTGCCGCTTGCACGTAGGGGGACCCGTTCGCCCAAATATTTTGCCTCCACGGTACCGACTGCTTTTCCTCCCTGAAACACTGGACACCGGCGTTGCCAGTGTCTTGCAAGTGCACTTTCATGAATGCCGGGTGCGCTTCGCGCAGAAAGCGCATGGCCCAGGCTATGGTCTGATCGTCGTGCACGGGGTTCGTGCCCGACCCGTTCAGAAAAGTCAGGTTGAAACCCACATTTAATCTTCTGTAATCGATGTCGTTGGCCGCGTGGGCCGTCAAACGATCGGGAAAGAAGGACTCTTGAACGTACTGCTGATCGGTCCTCAACAATACGGTTCCCGCAAGAATCACCGGGTTCGGGATGGAAGAGGTGTGATATTGCGCCCAGGCGCCGGTTCTGAAGTGAGCAGGCAGAATGTTGTACGACTTTTCGCAGTAGCTGCCGGTCTGAATTAGCCCCCGCAAGTTGTTTAGCGGTAACTTGTCTACCGCCTTGTGACTCAAGCCGTCGATGATGAAGATCACCGCGTGCTCGGCCTTCTGGTTACTGCGCGCCTTGCCCGGCCGCATCGCGAAAACGACAGCCGTAACGACAACAACAACAACCAGGACAATCCCGAGCCTCTTGGACATGATGCTACCTCCTTTGTCGTCTGCCTGCGCCGGATTGCTTCCTCGCAAAACTGATCACCACGTTGAAGATACCTGGTCCTTGCCGGTCCTCGCCGTTTAACAACCGTTCAGCGTGCGGCCGCTTTGCGCACCGCCCCGCTCCACTTATCGAGTAGAGAATATTGGGTTGGCTTTGCCACCTCGGCCAGCCGGTCCAGATCGAATTCCTTGTAAAGATCCGGACAGAACACCTCGGGGCTCTTGTCGTATTCGACCGGCGCATCAAGAAGAACGGACAGGGATGGCAGCCCCTTACGGGCGATTACTGCGGAGAAGTAGCCGGGTCGCAGGGCAGCGGCGGCCAGCGCCGTAAGCTGATTGCGCATGCCCGTAGCCTGTACATGGATGGTCGCGACTGACGGGAAGTCAACCCGGATCCAGCGCGAAACGGCCAGCAGTTGGGCGGCCATGATGCCGAGTGTGCGATCGCCAAGGCTCGTCAGCATGCGGTCGTAAATAGGAAAGTGAAATTTCGGCGGTGCCGCCTCGCCTGTGAACAGAATGTCGAGGACCACGACTAGCTCGCCGCGGTTGATCCCCTCGACAACCAGTTCGCTTGATGCTTTGCGCCCGTCATCATTCAAGATGATGGTTCCAACCTTCGGCGCCGGCACTGGCATGGCCCGAAAGCGCACTCCGGCGGCGCTTAGCCCGTTGGTGAAGTCGAAGCGGAAAGCGTTGGATTCAATCTGTTTCGACTTGGTGTTGGCCAGCATCCACGCCCGATCGACTTCAACGGGCCTCAGATGCAGCAACTGCTCCAACTTGTCTCTCTCGTTCTTCTGCCAGCCGGCGCGGTTTGGACCGGCGGCGGGCACCGGTGTGCGTTTGATTTCAGACGCTATTTTTTTCGCAAGTGTGAGAAGCGTGAGGTTGTCTTTTGGCAGCCCGACCGCTAGTTCTTTTACGCTGCGGACCTGGTCATCGACTGGGATTTCTTTCTCGATCGGCCGCATCCCGAAATGTTTCGAGATGAACGCATAGGACATCAGCCGGTTCTCCAATTGGTAGTTGTGAGTGCTCGGGTCGAGGTTCTCGTGCCATGCGAACCGGTCCTCTGCCCCGTAAAGGTGGAAGAAGGGGCGCACCCGGTCGTATATGTAAGGTTTCACCATGGGCGCACGGAAGCAGCAGTCATCCTCGGCGTTGTTTATAAGCAGCGTGGGGCGAGGGGCCATCATGGCGACCAGGTGCGCGTAATCCGCGATGGCGAAAACATCGGCCCCGGACTGCTCGTTGTCGCCAATTCGGTCGATGCCCCCGAGCAACTCCGACGAGGAAAAGCCGGCTACCGGAATGGAGAGAGCCACGCGTTCATCGAGCCCACTCAGAAACATCGTTTGCCAGCCGCCGCCCGAAAGCCCTGTTACACCGATTTTCTTCCGGTCGACATTCGGATGGTCATACAAGTAGTCGAGTGCCTTCCGCATCGCCAGATAATGCAGGCCGAGCGCGCTTCGCCCCGCCAGGTCGACATGCGCGCCAAACCAATGCGTGTTGTCCGGCTGCCGCAACTCGCCCATAAAGAACCACTCAGGACTTAACGCGAGAATTCCGTTCAGCGCCTGGTTGATGCAGCGCTTCTGTTTATACTCGACCGCCTTACCCTCAGCCTCGTGCCCGTTGACGTTGAGCATTGCCGGCATGTGTCCCTTCACCTGCTCGGGCTCGTACAGGATAGCCGTCGTTTGCATGCCTGGAACGATCTCATAGCGCAGCTTGCGCATGCGGTAGCCCTTGCCGGAAGGCAGGTAGCCGAGATCTTCGATCTTGAGCGGCGAATCGCGCCACTCGTCAGGCCAACCGCGGAAGACTGCTTCGTCAAGCATGCGCTTGCGAATACGCGAAGCTTCTTGCGCCCAAGCCTCGGCGCTGGGCGGCACGTTCAGCTTCTGGACCCTCTTGGCGACGTATTGGCGGATCTGAAAAGCAGTGACTTCGGGTGGATGGAGAGCACCCAAATCAGCGTTCTTGGCCGGATCTAACAGAGGGTTGACGATCCGCGTTGTCGCTTGACAACAGGCCATTGGGGGCCAAAGCAGGCAAGCCCCAATGAACAGAATCGCGATTGCTCTAGCCGGCATTGAATCCTCCACAGCGCGGTGGCTGAACAGCCGGTAATAATAGTTTAACGATAACTGTGCGTCAAGCAGAAAACCGCAGGAAAAGCCGCAAAAAATGTGCTTGACAACTAGTTAACGGGAAATTATTATCATTGCCGCTTTCTGGACCTGCCGCGTGCGGCTCAGGCCACCGCGCTGTTCGCGGTTGAAGAGGAGGGTCAAATGATGTACCCGCCGGTCTCTGCTGACATCTCTCGCTTTTCCCATTTGTCGTTGCGGACAATGCTTGTCGTGTTCGCGATCTTCTTGACGGTCTGCTTTCAGGGCCAACTGCCGGCTCAAGTAACGGGCGCGATCATACAAGGGATAGTCAGCGACCCGCAAAGCGCGGCCGTCCCCGGAGTCCGCGTGACTGCAACCAATGTGGCTACCGGGCGGGCCTATTCGACGGAAACCAACGCGTCCGGTCTGTATGAGTTTCCGGCAATGAACCCGGGCGTGTACACCGTCGAAGCGAAGGCTTCAGGGTTTGCCAGCTACGTGTATAAAAACATCGAGTTGAGCATGCAGCAGCGTGTTCGCGTCGACTTCGCCATGCAACTCACAACCGTGCAGCAGTCCATCGAGGTGAGCGGAACGCCGACGGTTGTGAACACCGATACGGCCAGCGTCTCGCACCTTGTCGGCAGCGAGACGGTCGCGGCAGTTCCCACGTACGGCCGGAACGCCTTGTATACGAGTCGCCTGGTGGCGGGTGGCATCCCTGTCATGGCGGCCGACGGTTGGGCCGGCTTCGCCGACACCTTTTTACCTTCCGACATCTCGTTCAACGGGACGCCAGCGCAGGGCAATTCCATCACGGTGAACGGAGTGGCCGATCAATATGGCAGCGGTGGGATGTCGGTCGTACCGTCTACCTATTCGGTGCAGGAAGTGAACGTGCAGAGTTTCGCGCTCAGCGCCGAGTACGGCCAAACCTCCGGCTCGGTGATCGCGTTCGAAACGAAAGCGGGGACCAACGCCCCCCACGGCGCGCTCTGGTACTGGCACAACCAGGAGGCCTTCAACGCCAACAATTTCTTCTCGAACAGGGTTGGTAGTCCGAAGACCGAGAACCGCCACACGCAGTTTGGCGGGAACTTTGGCGGTCCGGTCTACATCCCGGGCATCTTCAACGGAAAGAACCGCACCTTCTTCTTCGCGGACTACGAAGGGTTGAAGGATCAGCAGGCGCAGCAGTATACGAACAGCGTGCCCACTCAATTGGAGCGCAGCGGCGACTTCAGCCAGACCCGAACCGCTGCCGGCCAGGCGATCACCATCTACAATCCCTTCACAACACGCTACGATCCGGCTAACCCGACCGTGCTGATCCGCGATCCCTTTGCGGGGAATAGGATCCCCGCGGCGATGATCGAGCCGATCGCGGTCAACATCCTCAAGTACACCGGGATGCCGAACCTGCCCGGGAGCGTCAGCAATCAGTTTATCGCGTACGCGAGGCCGATTCGGGACCATATGTTCAGCGTCCGGATCGACCACCGGTTGAGCGACAAGCACACACTCTTCACTTCCCTGAGCAACGTGAGGGTTTATGCGCTTGCACCAGGCGCGTCGCCGGCATACGGTGTGAGTGGCTACACGAACAACCGGCAAGACCTGCTGTGGACACTGGGGTATGTTTGGGTGGTCAACCCCAGTACGGTGTTCAACCTCCGGTCAGGCGTGCAATTCGACCGGCAGAGGCTGGTGACCCTGGTGACACCGGAGGACCATGCCTCCCTGGGCTTCCCCAAGAGCTTCGAGTCGATTATCAACGCTCCGGAGTTTCCGAGAATCAGCGCCTCGGATATGACCGGGATGGGATACCGGAACTCGGGTACATCCTTCATCACGCCCAACATGCGTGCGTTTGTCACCAAGGTGATCGGCCGCCACAGCCTTACATCCGGCTACGAGTTCCGCGAGTACCGTACCTTCAGCTACACACACATGGATGAGAGCGGTTTTTTCAGCTTCACGCGGAGTTGGACGCAAGGCCCGCGGGCAGCTACGGCGAGTGCGACCGCCGGCTATGGCCCGGCGACGATGCTGCTGGGCACACCCACTTCGGGAAGCATTACGATCAACGGCAGCAGCGCCGCGCAAAGCGTCTACCACGCTTTCTACATTCAGGACAACTGGCGGTTGACCAAGAAATTGACCATCAACCTGGGTCTCCGTTATGACTACCAAACGCCGGTCACCGATCGTTTCGATAGAATGAACCGCGGCTTCGACACAACCGCGGCCAGTCCGATTGCACAGCAAGCGGAGGCAAATTACGCCAAGAACCCGGTGGCGGCCAGGACGGCGCCGTTCAAGGTTGTCGGCGGCCTTGTTTTTGTTGGGACCGGCGGCCAGCCACGCTACAACTTCGATCCAGTCCGCAACAATTTCATGCCACGAGCGGGCTTTGCCTACCAGTTCAATACCAAGACCGTGGTGCGCGGCGGCTATGGGCTCTACTATATTTCGCTGGTGGATGCCCGCCTTACGAATGTCAACCAATCGACGCTGCCCATGTCGCAACTGGGCTTCACTTCCACCACAACCATGAACACTACTCTGGGAGGGCTGCCTCTGGACCAACTCAAGAATCCGTTCCCGCAGGGGCAGGTGCGACCGGTCGGCGCGAGTCTCGGTCTTTCGACCCTCCTCGGCCAATCGGTAAACGTTTTCGACTCCCAGGCCCATCGCGGCAAGACACATCAATACCAGTTCAGCATCCAGCGTGAGCTTCCCGGGAAAATACTGCTGGATGTGGGGTACGTCGGGAGCAAGACCCGAGACTTGCCGGTGGACCAGAACATTGGCGCTTTGCCGCCGCAGTATCTTTCGCTCGCCGATACTGCGAGCAAGCAGGTGGCGAACCCCTTCGCGGGCATTAGCGCCATCGGCGTTGGGACGCTGACCAGTGCGACCGTGGCCCAAAGTCAGTTGCTGCTGCCCTACCCGCAGTTTACGGGAGTAACGCTTGCTTTCCGGCCGATTGGCAGCAACTGGTACAACTCGGCACAGGTTACCGTCAATAAACGCTTCAAAAAGGGATTCTCCATGACGGCTGCCTACACGCTGAGCAAGAACATAGAGAAGCGGAACTTCCTGAACGCGTATGATCCGCTGGAGAGCCGGATCGCGCCGATCGACCGTCCACAGCGGTTCGTCTACAGCGGCCAGTGGGAAGTGCCTGTCGGTTATGGGATGCGGTTCGGCAGAACGATGCCCCGACCGCTTCAGATGCTCATCGGCAATTGGGAGCTTTCCTGGGTCGCCAGTTTCCACAACGGACTGCCTACCGGCAGTTGGAGCGGCGCCATAGTCACTCGCTCGTTGCAGGAAATCTCACCTACCGTCAACAAATGGTTCGACGCAGGTGCTTTTGCGCCGCAACCTGCTTACACGCTGGCGACGCTGTCCAGTTATATTTCACAAATCCGTGCCGATGGGTTGAAGGGGATCGATTTTTCGCTTGGCAAGAACATTCCCATCCGGGAAGCAATGAAGTTCCGCATCAAAGTGGAGATGTTCAACGCCTTGAACACACCACAGTTCGCAACGCCGAACATTACGGTTACCAACGCGGCGTTCGGAACAGTCACCAGCCAAGCGAACCAACCGCGCAACATCATGTTGTCGGGCAGCTTTCACTTTTAGCGACCAGGCGCTGCCGCCTGCGGTCAGCGCACAGCAAATCACTGCATTGTGGGATCCAAGCTCGGTCGGTCGCTCCAGGTTCGGAGCAAACTGCCTGGGAACTTTTGAACTTGCTCCACCAGCAGAAGGAAGGTGCTTCATGACGTCGTCCAAGTCTTTTTTGCCTCTGGTTCTGGGAGCTGCGCTTCTGCTGTTTATTGCCGGCTCATCGCTTGTCCTGCTGGTTCCCAGCGGCGCGCGGGCTGAGGCCGCAGCTCCGGAACCAGTTCCCCAGCGTCCCACGTGGGTCAAGGAAGGCACTGCCTGGGCGGCCTACACCGAGCCGCTCATTTATCTGGTCCGGCGAGGAGGAGACTCCGCCGATATCAGCAAGAAATGGGGCACGGAGTTCACGGACAAAGAAATCCTGCGGGTGAAGCAAGATGGCGCGAACGCTGTCGTCGTCAATCTTTGCAAGGGCTTCGGCCTGAAGGTTGAGGCCGAAGACATCGAAGCAGCGCGCAAATTTGTCGAGCTCGCCCACCGGCACGGGATGAAGGCTGTCGGCTACATCGGCGCCTCGATCTACTTCGAAACGATGTTCGCCGAGGAACCGGATGCGCGCGACTGGATACAGGTAGACGAATGGGGCCAGCCCATTTACTACAACGCCCCGCAGTCGTTCCGGTATATGGCCTGCCGCAACAGCCCGGGCTACCGCAAGTTCATCGAGAAGGTCCTGCGCGTCGGAATCCAGGACATGAAATTGGACGGCGTCCATTTCGACCAGATGCGGTGGTCAGCCGAACCGTACTCCTGCCGCTGCAAGTACTGCCGCGCCGGATTCCAGAAATTCCTGCGCGAGCGCTATTCAGACGACCAGTTGAAGCTGCGCTTCGGGTTTACGAATCTGATTTACGTCGTCCCTCCGCCCTACACCCGGGAATTCTCGCTATCGCATTTCGTTCCGATACGCAATCCCATGATTCAGGATTGGGCCCGGTACCGCGCGACCAGCCTGGCGGAGAGGTTGGGGGAGTACGACGCCTACATCCACCAGTTGAACCCCCAGGCAATGCTCCGCTATAACCCGACGCCGATGGAGCCGGCCTTCAACTCTGGGTACACGCGGGGCTGCGACATTCAACAACTGGTGCAGCATGGAGACATGGTGACCACCGAGGAAATAAACCAGCCCCGCTGGACTTCGGACGGACGGTTAATTTCCAGGATTCGGTCCTTTAAAGGGGTTCGCGCGATGGGGAAGGCCCTTTGGATGTGGCAGGAGATCCACATCTATTCGCCCATGGAGAAATTCGAAGGTCCGTTTGTCCTTCGTCTGGCTGAGGCGATGGCTTACAACGATATGTCAATGGGGGTCATCAGCGGCCGGGATATTCGGGAAGGCACGGTAACGCCAGAAGCCAAGCGATACATGGATTTCTTCTGGCAGCACACCAAGGACCTGAAGCAGACGACGCCGGTGGGTGACGTTGCGGTACTGCGTTCGTTTTCTTCGATTGAATTCAATCCGGCGAAGAGCAACGTGAGCACGGTCCTGTTTGAGCAGTCATTGATCCAGTCGAAGATCCCCTTTCATATCATTTATGACCGGCACCTGGACGATCAGAACTTGCGGAAGTACAAGGTTCTGGTGTTGGCAAACCAGGACGCGCTGAGCGATGAGCAAGTGGGTGTGATCCGCCGGTTTGTCCAAAATGGAGGAAGCCTGGTGGCGAGCGAGGATACCTCGCTGCTGACCGACTGGCGGCTGGTGCGCGATCGCTTCGGGCTGGCTGACGTGTTTGGCCTGGAGCGGCCGCCGGCGGCAAGCCAGGGGAACAAGCTCATCCAGCGGACGTTTGGGAAGGGAAGGGTCGTTTACATTCCGCGGATCGAGCCCAGCACGCCTCCTCCACCGCCCGACACCAATTACAACTTCACGAACCGCTACTGGACACTTGCGAAGAACCACGCCGACATTGTGGCGGCAGTGAAGTGGGCGGCGCGGGACGAATTCTCGGCCGATGTCGAGGCGCCGCTGTGGGTGACGATGGAACTGGCGCAGCAGCCGGGCACCAACTCTCTGTTGTTGCACTTACTGAACTTCAAGACCACCGTGCCGCTGGCGAACATTCCGGTGAAGCTGAGTATCCCGGCAGGGATGAAGGTGAAGGAGGCGGTCGTGGAGACGCCGGACGGCGGCGGCCGGCAGGTGCTGAATGTGGCGAC
>Ga0315279_10001491_pt1 | contig 38815 bp, 32 predicted proteins | sample YL17G06_20_MG_FD_203694 | JGI IMG/M metagenome (GOLD analysis project Ga0315279, IMG submission 203694) | Sediment microbial communities from Yellowstone Lake, YNP, Wyoming, USA - YL17G06_20 | ecosystem: Environmental > Aquatic > Freshwater > Lake > Sediment | place: USA: Wyoming | collected...
GATTTGTTTGATTGCATTGGCTATTGTGATATATTTCATTCCAGAAACTAAGCAACGCATTGTAGAAGAAATTTATTCTACTGAAATTGAAAAGAAATATGAAACTTAATTATTCATACGATTTTTTACTCTTCTTTTGTATTTCCTCTTCTTCCTCGCTTGAAAATAATGGAATTCCTAAAGAATCCATTACAATAAAGCCAAATTCATCTACTGTATATGTTGATTTTCCGGCAACATACTCCGGAGTAAGTGGCTTTAATTCGATAGAAGCTCCTTGTTCTGTTTCGCTAGAAACCGCTTTCATTTTATCAGAAAGAAGCTTAACAGCATGCAATGACTTGACTCCTTTTTCAACTTCTGTCATACTTTTTCGGAGCACTACTCCAACAAACGGAATACTTCCGCTATCATTTCTTATTTGTTTCACAAATCGGCGTAAGATTCTACGGTCTTTCCTCCCCATCACAATTAAAGCCCCATTGACACCGCGAAAACTAAAACTCACCAGAATCTTCGAAGATGCATCTTCTTTCGGAAACCAAATATCAAGTGATACTCCATCGATACTACGGAAATGCCCACTAACTCCATCAACATGCCATGTTTTCTGTGAAATCAATGATAAAAACTCAGCTTTTAACTCATCTGATGTCCCTACTACCACTATTTTAAATATATATTCTTCTATTCAAATCCACTCCCATTGTTTTTACTCTTTAAGAATAATCTGTCCTTTGGGCTATTTATAGTAGTTTAGAAAGTTCAATGGAGCTAATTTGGTCTTTATTCACTAAAATCATAGGGGGAAATGGGAAACTGAATCGAGTGGACCAGCTGAGCGTATAAGCACCAGCATTGAAAATGGCAAGATGATCACCCTTCTTTACTGATTTTATGAATGGATATCGCTTACTAAAAACGTCCAGATCAGTAGGGAGACATCCTGCAATTGAAGTTGAAGTATCACGAGGTTCTGACATATGATCAATTAATTCGAATCGGAATTTACTATTCGAAAGTTTCGGACAATGGTGCGTTCCAGTATTAAGCATAATCCAGCGTTCGCCTTCGACCTCGAAAAGGTTAATAATCTGGGTGAGCAGAAGCCCTGCATCTCCTACTAAATAACGGCCGGGTTCAAAGATACTAATAGTATTTTCCCATCCCCTTTCCTTTAAGGATTCATATAGAAGGAGAAATAAATTATCAAGTTCCTCTTCAGTAATTTCACTCGCTTCTGGAAATCCACCACCGAAATCCAACTGTGAAATCGAAATACCCATTTGCTCAAATTTATTCGCTATGTTAATTAAATATTCAACACCTTCTTTGAAGATTTGATCGTCCAATTGAGTTCCAATGTGTAATTGCAAGGTAGTTAGCAAAAAATTTTCAGATTTGCCAAATAAGTCTATTATTTCCGAAATAACTTCCCTTGTTCCACTAAAACCCAATTGCTTGTTTGGGCGTGGACTTCGGAGGCGAATACCTACATTTTGTATTTCATTCGGATTCGTGTATTTTGCCAGTTCAGTTAATTCATCCAAGTAAGAAAGAAGGATAAGCCCAACTCCATCGGATATGACTTTACGAAGTAAAGGCGCTGGTTTATAGGGTGCGCTCAGAATAATCGATTTGGGATTGACTTCATTTTGAAGTGCAACATTGTATTCATATTCAGTAGCAATTTCAGCTCCAATGCCCTCTTCATTGATAATTCTACAAATAGGTGATAGATAATTGGCCTTGTAAGAATAATAAATCTGTGTATTGAGGTATTTCCGCGAGATCTTTAAGATGTTTTGACAATTTTCACGAATTCTCTGTTCAAGAAACACATACAGCGGCGTCTCATACTCTTGAATTAACGCTATTGCAGGCATTCCATCAATATAAAGTTCTCCTTTGATAATTGCTAATTGCTTGTTACTGAAATAAGAATATTGTGTCCTTGGTACTTCTCCATTCTTTGGTTTAATGCTGAATCAACTCCTGATAAATTCTTTCTACCTTCGTAGCAACGTTCTCCCAAGTATAATTCTGGATTTTTTGATAGCCATTTTCACCCAATCTACGAGATTCTTCCTCATTTTCTAGCAAATAACAAATTGCTTCCGCCAATTTCAGCGGTGAATGAAACGGCACTAGTAATCCATCTTCCCTATTTTTTATAATTTCCGGGGTCGCTCCGATTTTCGCACCGATCACCGGTTTTTTATTTATCCACGCTTCCAGAAACGCAATGCCGAAGGCATCAGTACGCGATGGCATCACATACAAGTCTTGGGCTGAAAAAGCATCTAGCTTTAACTTTGAATAATAAGGAACCACGCCTAGATTTATTAAATTTTTACGGAGATCGCCTAACTTCTTTTTAGCCCTGTTAAACGTTGTTGAGGCGGGTCCAATTAGAATGAATCTACAATTTGGGAATTTATCTATAACATGCTTCATGGAAAGAAGCACAGAAATGGCCCCCTTTTCAAAATTTTTATAGCCACAGAATAAAATCAATTTCTGGTCATCATCTAGATTAAACTGTCTTCGAAACCTTTTTGCCTTTCCTCTTAAGAGTTTTTCAGGATTTATTCCCATATGAATGCGGCGAATCTTCTCCTTTTTAACTCCGTTCATGATAAGATACTGTGATTCACTTTGAGAACAGGTAAGAATTCTGTCAAATTGGTTTAAAAATCCAATATATGTTGGATTATTATATCTAGGATTCCCAAAATGAAAAAAGGGCGTGCAAATTGTAGGCACCTTTTTCAATTTTCCAACTATAAGGGCAAACAAATTTGTCGCAAACGGCATACATACGGAATGAATAATATCCGGCTGATCCCGCATCAGTTGTAGCCAGAGTTCAGGTGTAAAGGGACCATTGGTTAATATGTTCAAATAATTAAATGGAAATATATGCCATAAATTTAATTGTTTTAAAACCTTTTTATAGGAAGGATAAGTATTATTTATAAAAAGGCTAATTCCTGGGAAATACTTAATTGGATATCTAAAAATATCTATATTATTTATTTTGGAATGGGTTTCTTCAACTTTTTTACCCCTAAAGTTTCCAAAAACATTAAAATCCAGTGCATTGGAACAAAATACCTTTACTTTATGGTTTCGTTGTTGTAATATCTCTGATAATTCCTCAATATAAAATTCGCTTCCAGAAATAGCGGGAAAATAGCGTGGGCTTACGTGAGCAAGGTGCATGGGGACTCCTAATTTAAAACTTTTTTAAAGCAGTTAAGCATCGTCATAGATTTGTTGCCATTGGATATTATCATGGACCAACTGTTTAATAAGGTTGATTTTATCCTTCTGGGTAGGGGAAACTCCTGCAGTAACAGTCCAGCAAATATTATAAGTAGTGGCAGTTTCATGTGTGACGAGAAGGACAGGTACCTTTTTATCTTCCGCACGGACAAGGATTTTAACATCAGGGTAGAGATTTCCAGTAAGTATGAGTAGCCCGATGTCTGTTTCAAGGGCGTGATAAATCAAGTCCGACTGATCGCCGCCAGTCACTAATGCGTAATTTCTGTACCGTTTCAGAACTTTCAATGCACTTTCTGTTCTCATAGCACCAATATGGACCGATTCAATGAGGTTACCCAAATACTGTTCTCCAACGAGAAGTTGTCCACCAAGTGCATGTTGATATTCTTCAACTGTGGGTGCATTCAACTCAATATTCTCTGGAATATATCCGTAGAATTTCACTTGAAATCGTTCCATGAGCGGGCGAATTTCGCCATCTATTTTGCTCATCATCTGTTTTCCGATATTATTAAAGACACATCCCAGTAATTGCGCATTTAGGCCTTCAATTAAACTTTTCTGCAGCATAACATCATCAATGATCCCTCTTGACACCAATAAAATTTTGGAATCGAGTGCTTTTGAGAGGTTAATAGAATCCATTTGAAAGGTAAATAAGGATTGAATTCGATGTCGCCCTTCAATTATAATAAAATCATAGTTATCCTTTATTTTATTATAAGCCTCGACGATGCGATCGCGAAAATAATTTGTATCTTCTAAATATTTTTTCCCAAAGGAGTAGGTTCCTATTCGCATATCAACCGGGGGAGAGATTTCATCAATGGATTCTTTTAAGCCTAACACACTTCTAATGAGCGCAACATCACGATCGAGAAATCGTCCAGGTCGAATCTCTTCGCCCACACCCACTGGTTTAAAAAAACCGACATTTATCCCTTCCTCTTTTAAACAGAGGGCTAATCCGAGCGCAAATGCTGTTTTTCCAGAGAATGGAGAAAACGAAACTACATATATACTTTTCATTTTAGAGTTCCTCTTTTTTTAATGTTATTTTCATATCTAAAATATTCACTCCCTCCTTTTCCTTAAACACCCACAGGGGATTGATATCCAATTCGCTTATGAGGGGGTAATCCGTTAATAATTGGCTAATCCGAAGGATTGTATCAATTAACCCTTGAATATCACTAGGAGGTTCACCGCGTACTCCCTTTAATAATTTATAAGCCTTCGTTTCTGATAACATTTCCTGGGCCTCTATACGGCTTACGGGATTTAATCGGAAAGCTACATCTTCAAGAAAGTTGACATAAATCCCACCCAGCCCACACATAATTAAATGCCCGAATTGGGGGTCCTTGTTGGCCCCAACAATGATTTCTTTTCCCTTCTTCTGCAATTGCTTTTGTACTGTAATGCCATAGATTTTGGCATCGGGCATTCTTTTGGAAATTCTCCGAAGAATCGTGTTGAACGATCCCCTGACTTCTGCAGGAGTTGTTATATTGAGAATGATACCCCCCAAATCTGATTTATGTAAAATGTCTGGACTGGAAATTTTCAACGCTACCGGGTAACCCATTGCATCTGCAAATTCTACTGCCTCTTCGGGGGTCTTTGCTAATTGAGTCGCCGGTGTTGGTAATCCATAACATTTTGCAACTTGCATGGTTTCATATTCAAGGAGAACCAATCTTTTATCATTCAATACTTCTGTAAATAGCTTCTTAACTGATTCTTTATCCACTTCAAAGTGCTCATAGCTGTCGACTTTCTTTTGTTTGACGTTTGAATAAGTATATATGCCTGTCATGGCACGCACAGCCGAATGTGGAAAAGAAAAACAAGGAATGTTATTCGTTCGTAATCGTTCCATGGATTCCTGGTTACTTTTACCACCAAGATAGCAAATTATCAGCGGTTTTGTTAGATTTTGGGAATGATAATAATCGAGGATGACATCCGTCGTTTCTTTATATTCGGTCATTGTTTGCGGACTCATTAAAACGATGAGCCCAGATACCGACTCATCAGATAAGCAGGTATCTAACACAAATTTATATCGATCTGCACCCGCGTCTCCCAACACATCAATTGGATTATGGACCGATGCTGCCACAGGCAAATATTCTCGTAAAATTTGGGCTTTTTCGGGCGAGAAGGAGGTTAATCGTAATCCCATCTCAGAGGCATAATCCGTAGCAAGGATACCTGCCCCTCCTGCGTTTGTAATTATCGCAATGGATTCATCCTTCATAGTGGGTTGCGATGAAAGCGCCATCCCATAATTAAATAAATCCTCCAAACTATCTGCTCTAATAATCCCGCCCTTCTTAAAGGCTGTAAAATATGCCGTTTTAGAACCTGCAAGGGCCCCGGTATGGGAAGAAGCCGCTCTTGCCCCTGCATCAGAAATGCCCGCCTTTATTGCCACAATTGGTTTGTTTCTAACAACCTCTCTCGCTATTTTCAAGAAGCTATTCCCATCATCAATACCTTCAATATACATCAGAATTACTTTTGTATTGGGATCATTTTCTAACGCTTCGAGAAAATCGGTCTCGTTCAAATCCATTTTATTTCCAAGTGAAATAATCTTCGAGAACCCAATATGTTCCGGGATACTCCAATCCACCATGCTCGTTATCACTGATCCCGATTGAGAAATCAGGGCAATATTCCCTGGATTGGGAAAAAGATTCGTAAAAGACGCATTCATTTTATTTTGCGTGTCAATATAGCCAACACAATTTGGCCCTAATACATTGATTCCAGAGTCTTTGCAAAGCCCAAATAATTCCTTCTCTAAACGGGCTCCGTCAAGCCCAATCTCTTTAAAGCCAGCACTAATGACAATAATGTTTTTAATCCCCTTTTTAGCACAATCTTTCGCCGTTTGGATACATGCCTCAGCGGGCACCACAAAAACAGCAAGATCGACCTCTCTCTCTATATCGAGGATACTAGGATAAGATTTCAACCCTAAAACTTCTTTTTCCTTCAAATTAACTGGATATACTTTACCCTTGAAGCCAAAATCAATGATATTTTTCAAAACGGCATACCCGACTTTCTTGGCGTTATTTGATGCCCCAATTACTGCCACTGAATTTGGCTTTAAAAAGGTCTTCAATTGGCGTGCCATTTAATTTCAAAACCCTTTACATTTCTTATTTCTTTTAAATATGATCGCAACCTTTAGTGAAATTTGAAATTTACTATATTAATTGGAATTGGTTTCCTCCGGTTTTTCAAATTTGGAACGGTATTGGTAGTATTCATAGAGTTTTTTCATGGCTTGGGTCGCCTGCTCTGGCATAGAATAAATAACCACCTCTTGTTCCAAAATTTTTTCACTTTGACTCAAGGAAACAACGATAATCGGTTTTTGGTAATGCTCCATCAATTTTTTCATTCGTTTTAAAAATTGAAGGTCCATATTGTCAAACTCATCCTTAAATACCTGAATTTCTTGGGGATCAAATTCCTCTTTGAGTACCATTGACAGCATATCGTATTTTTGTGGGTCAAAAGCGCCGCCAATTATTATCCCGAGCACAATTATGCCATCCATTCCGGATTCATAAAGATATTCAAGACATTTTAAATGCCCTTTTCTATTAAGGCTTCCCACTAAATCAATAGGGTTATTCTTGCTCCAGAATGGCGGTAAATATTTATCAATTTTTTGCACAATTTCTTTGGGGAGGGGCGGTACTTTTAGACCTGCATTTACTACTCTATCTGCGGTAATCACGCCCCATCCACCACCCCAACTGATGATTCCAATTTTATCTCCTTTGAGTGGTGGGAGCCGACTGAATGCCTTGGCATAATCAATTAATTCAATGGTATTTTCTGCTTCAATGATCCCACATTGCTTAAAGATGGCTTGATACAGTTCATAGGAACCTGCTAATGCGCCAGTGTGTGATTGTGCCGCACGAGCACCTATGTCACTTTTACCAGATTTAAACACAATAATTGGTTTTTTTAGAGAGACCTGGCTTGCAATTCGGATGAATTTCTTAGGATCTTTTATACTTTCAATATAGCAGAGAATAACTTTCGTTTCAGGGTCTTCTCCAAAATACTCAATGTAATCCTCAAGGCGTAATACAATTTCATTGCCTGAGCTTACGAATTTAGAGAATCCTACATGCTCTTGCACACCTAACCCCATTAACTGAGTCCCTAAATTTCCAGATTGCGAAACGAAAGCGATAGCACCTTTTCTAGGAGTCACTGTCGGCATAAGTGCGTATAAATTGACTTGGGGATTGCAGATACCCATTGTATTCGGTCCCACTATATTCATATAGGGGTAATTCTTGGCTATGTCTTTAATTTCTTCTTCCAACCGCTTTCCTTCGGCCCCTGCTTCACTGAAACCTCCTGCAATAGCCACCACTGTATTCGCCCCTGCTTTCCCGCATTCCTCTACAAATTCGGGGGTATTCTCTGCGGGCAGACAAATAAACACCATATCCGGTGTTTCTGGAAGATCCTGAAGCGAAGGATAGGCTTGGAATCCTAAAATACGTGGGTTAGTTAAATTAATCGGATAAACCTGCGATTCATATCCCCCTGCAATTATATTCATTAATATTATGCTCCCCCACTTCATAATGTTTTTCGAAGCGCCAAGTATTGCGATATTTTTCGGATAGAATATGGAATCCAATAATTTCTTCGCTGGTAGCATAGGATTTCTTAAACTCCTAAACTAATAAAATAAAATCTCATAAAAAATGAAAAAAAAGGTTTCGACTCGGAGGAGTATTTGATTTTTTTTTAAAAAAAGATAGAAATTATAGGCTGGGCTGCCCTTCGGAATCCCACCCACGCAGTTGATAATACTTGGATAGGAGTTGTTCGAGGGGCGGAATATTATCACGGGCACCTCCTTTAGTAAATGGCGTATAGAAGCGCGAACAAATCGAATCATCCGCTTTAGTCACTCCACATCTCATGCTATAGGCACGTTTCAAGTTAAAAAGGCGCTCTCCTGCTTGCATATAGGTTTCAAGGGTGTACTCTCGCCCTGTTATTGCATTAAGAGCTTCAATCCAAGGCGTTAATTCATCAATAAACCAAAACCCAAAAATACAGTTCCCACTAGCGCTGTAAGCCTCAGCAGCATCTTGAATTTTCTTGACAACGTCCACTCCTTCATCTATCCCAAAGCGATCCACTTCTCCTGTTATTCCCAAATCCTTCTTCAGGTTCATATTGAAGGATACGAGCATAGGTTCGTAAGAATGGTAGGCACCTCGGGGCGTGGTGGCATAATCCAAAGCCGTTAAGTTACTTGCCCGTGGTTCATGTGCTGGAACCTCCAATCCCTTTCCATGCATGGCCAATTCAGCTGGGAGATTATGCTTTTTACAGAACCAACGGAGCCCCTCTGCAAGATCGTTTCCAATGCCTTCTCGGGAAGCAATCATTCTAATCAGGTTTTCAATGGCGCTTTTTGCACCCCATATTTCATATTTATCCGGGTTCTCCGGATCTAAGGTAAATCCGAGATCGCTAAGCGGCAGTTCCATTAAATTCCGATCGGCCACTTCAAGCAAGCAAGCGATGCATACTCCGAGGGATATTGTATCCATGCCGAGATCATTCACCAGCAAGTTCCATTTAATCAGGCTTTCTAAGTCATCCACTAAGAGATCTGTGCCTAACATTGCTAAGGTTTCATATTCAGGTCGTCCTACCCAATTTCCCTCATAGTTAATCAGATGTTTACAGGCGACTGAGCAATTAAAACAGGCATGTGGCTTGAGTTCGCCCCGGGATTTTATGGCATTCGCGCCGAGTTTACTTGTTCCACGCCATCGTTCTATTGTATAATTCTTAATAGGCAAATCGCCAACGGTCACCATGGTATCTAGATGCAATGGCGTTCCCGAAGTCTTCATGACTCCTGCAAAGAACGATGCCTTCGTCAATTCGTGCAATTTATTAACAGCATCCTTCAGTGCCTCTACATCATGAATTGATGCTTTTCCTGTCCCGTGGACTGCAATGGCTTTCAACTTTTTACTCCCCATCACGGCACCCATCCCACATCTCCCTGCGGCATGGGTAAGTTCACTAATGATAGCTGCATATTTCACGAGATTCTCCCCCGCAGGTCCTATCGAAGATATCTTAATCTGATCACTCCCTAGTTCTTTTTTCAAAAGAGCTTCTGTCTCCTGCGTTCCCTTGCCCCACAAATCAACGGCAGACCGTATCTCAACTGTGTCATCTTGAATCAATAAATAAACTGGTTCCTCACTTTTGCCCGAAATAAGCACCAGATCGAACCCCGTAGACCGAAGTTCCTTTCCAAAAAATCCACCCGCGGACGATTCGCCCAAAATCCCGGTTAAAGGCGACTTCGCCATTACGAAATGGCGCCCACAAAACGGAACCTGAGTCCCACAGAATGGTCCCACAGAAAATATAAGCAGATTTTGCGCATCATACGGGTCTGTATCGGGTGCTACCTCACGCGTAAAAATTGCAGCGGCGACCCCCGCTCCACCGATATACGTTTCTTCATCTGCACTTTCTATTTCTTCAATCCGAACTTCTTTTGTTCCTAAATCCACTCGCAGCATTTTTCCCATGAAATCTCACCAACAGTTTTCATCACAAATTTGTAATGATTTATTCTAATTTCTACTTGAATTTATTTATGCTTCTATTTCAGAAGTTTTTTAAAAGGAGCGATTCATAGGATAAAATCGGTATTAAAAAAAGGGAGGAATTTAATTTCAAATTGATTTTATTATGTGATCTTTGCGTATTTTTTATGCTGGACAAGAAATATCTTTAAACTAGCCTCTCGTGGAATTCCAGCTGTATATTGGAGAATTTCTTGGACCGCCTTTACTTTTTCCTGTTCTGGCAATTGCGGTAATTTTTCATCGAGAATTGCACGGATTGCTGCTTCGTCACTTACTATTAATTGCGGATAGAACATTCTCTTCATTAGGTCGATGATGCTCCCTGACTGGAACGCTTCCTCAAATTCTCTATCAAATTCCGGACTTTGCTGATCAATCAACTCAGGTCTAGGTGCTTCTGCAATTAAAGGCATTAATGCCCCTTGATTTCGAGGAGCAGTTTTGGAGGAATTTTGAACCGATGGGGAGATGAATGGTGGCATATTTTTCGTTATTTTTACCAACTTTTTCCTTTGATATTCCCGAAGGGTCAGATCGACTTTTACTGAAGAGAATCCCGTTTCTTGGCAAATCGCCTCAATTGTATGATTTCCATCGCAATATTGTAAGATTTTCATATCTTCGAGGGGAAATTTATCTCTTCCAGTGAGTTTTTTGGTTAGCATAGGAATTCTGACTGTGTAAAAGTCCTCTGTAAATGGCGCTACAGGTATTTGATCCGTTTCTGGGGGAGCTGACTGAATTTGCGAGTAATCTTCCAAAGGTTCAGGAGTATTTTCATGATACTCCTTAGAAACTCCTTCGTAATCTGAAGAATAATCTTGAGATTCCGAGGGATACTCTTGATATTGAGGCAAATATTCCTGATTCTCGGGTTGCTGATTCTGAAATTCAGGAGTTAGGCTGAAATAATTTAAATTCCCGATGAGCTCATCGATTCTATTTGACCAATTAAACATAATTTTTATAAAGGATAGAAGTTGACCTGCTGGCCCTTGAGGCGCGTATAGTACAATTACTGCTTTTTGTGAGACTTTAAAGAATGCAAGATTGATTCCCCCAAAGGGCAGGCTATACCCACCAACATTTAATAAATGAAAATTATCATAAATGTAGGAACGCATAAAATACGCATATTGCGAAAAAGCTGAAGTGCTTTCGACGAATTGCGGGTCGCCTTTTGCATCAAATATTGCCAAATATACCCTTGTCACCATCATTTCTCGGAGCTTGCTGAGTATCTCCTTTGCCAAGGCAATGAACTGGGCTTCCTTTCTATCCGTTTCATCAACAACAGGAGCAATACTCATTCATTTCACTCCAGTATTTTATTTTTCATAGAATTTCAGTCGATGGTACCTTTAATAACTACTTAGTTTTGGGTTGCTTTTTCCTTGTAAAAATTCTATCACTTGGTCTGAATAATTTCCATCAACATGCTAACCTCCCAGCTGAGCCCAAATTTAGTGACTTCTTCCCAAGACTCGGACCTGAATCTAATTCTGGAACAGGCATTATCATTCTTTTATTTGCTTTAAATAAGTTAGGGCGCAGAAATTAAACCCAAAACCCATAAAACTATCAAAACGAATCCAAAAAACAAACCTAAAAGTATTAATAAGACCCCCGTGCCTCTCTCCCAACTTTCTGTTTTATTGTCATCATCTCGTGTAGAAATTGCACCTGGATGGATCAGAACAAAAATACCAAGGAGCAAAAAGAAAGACGTAAAAAGCAACAATATAATCGCTAAAATTAGATTTGGAAATAATAAATAGAATAGATCACCCAGCCAAATGAGTACACCGAAAACCATAAGAAATTTACCAAATTCTCGGGTCTCTTTTGAAGAACGTAATCTGATCATTATATTAGGTGATTCTTTAAAAAACAGGAATCCAATACCGAAACATAATAACCCAAAAACAATGAATAATATCTGAGCCAAAATCATAAACAACCAATCTATCTCAACAACATCCATTCCTATCCCACTCTGCTAGAGGGAAATCGTATCTTAAAAAGTTGTACGAAAATATACATAATAGGAAAATTAGAGAACCATTGGGAAAATTTCTTTTGTAAAAAAAAGGATAAAACGAATTAACTGCTTTATTAGCATTAATTTTTTTTAATAAAAGAAAAAAAGAAAATATTTAATAGAAATCTTTAGATTCTTTTTCGAGTTTCAGTTCAATCATACGTTCCTTGGTCGGGATTCCGTCTTCAGTCAATTTATTGTAGTCATAGAACTCCTTTTTCATGGTTTCCAAATCGGGGACAACTCCTGCAGTACTTCCGGTCTGTAAGGGCGTCATTATCGCCTTTGGTAACGTTTCATCTGATGGGCGAACGCCACACTTATAGTTGTACAATCGTTTTAGCATATTGACTCGATTCGCTCTTATATGGATAGCATCCTCCATTGTTACATCCTCGCCAGTCACCGCCTTCACCATGCGCATTAAATCCCTGCTCCCGTAGCCTAACCCAGCGAAATAACAAATGGTCAGCGAGTTGAAAAGCACCCAGACATCTTGGAAAGTGCCGGTAATGATTCCTTTGCCCTCCGTATCGAAACGTCCTGTTTTGTAAGGAATGCCTAATACTGGAAAGATGATTCCTTGATCCGCAGCAGAAGTAAAGCCCGAGCAATGATCACCACCACGAGCTGTGGTCGCATAATGCACACCCAAGGATACAAAAGCACGTGGATCATGCGCTGGAAGTTCTAACCCTTTACTTTGAGCCGCATAATCAATAGCTCCCTTACCAATTTTTTCAGCTGCCGCTTTCGAGCCTAATGCTAAAGTGGCACCAATGCCTTCCTGTTTTACAATCATTTCAGTTAATCGTACAATAGCGTCGGCATCGCCCCAATTCAATTCAAATCCTACATCGTCTGTCGTGAGAATCCCATGCTCGAAAAGATCGAATGCAAAAGCGACAGTTGCGCCGGTCGAAATTGTATCTACTCCATATCGATTGCAGAGATCATTGCATTTACAGATGGATCCAAGATCATCATTCAAACAACTCGTTCCGAAGAAAGCAATCGTTTCATATTCTGGCTGATGTCCTTTTATGCCTGCATAAGGGCCTTCTTTCACTTCAACGTGGCAGCCACAGGCAATTGGACAGCTATAACATGCATATACCTTTGTCTTAATAGTCTTCCGAATAGTTCCTCCTGCAATTTTATCTGTATGCTCATTGCCACCCCAGTCCATTGCGCTTATGTGCCAGTTTTTAAAGGGCACATCACCCATAATCCACATGGTATTTAAGAACCATGGTGTTCCATAGTTTTTCAGAGAAAAGACCAATGGATTGGTATTCAATTTACCCATGATGCTCTTATTGATTTCTTTCATTATATTTGGATCAACGACCTCAACTTTTCTTGAACCTTTACAGGCAATAGCTTTCAGGTTTTTAGAGCCCATTACTGCCCCCAAACCACAGCGTCCCGCGGCACGACCATAATGATTAATGATTGCAGCCATTCTGTTCAGATTTTCACCGGCTTGCCCAATTCCCGCAAAAGAAAGCTTGTCATCACCCAATTCCTGTTTTATTAGGTCTTCTGATTCCAATGCATCTTTTCCCCATAGAGAAGAAGCATCCTTGAGTTCGACTTGTCCATCATGAATCCAGATATAGGTCGGACTTTCTGCTTTTCCCTCGCATATGACTCCATCAAAACCTGCGAACTTCAGCATAGGTCCCCAGTTACCACCGCAATTGGCTTCGCCAAAGATTCCTGTTAAGGGACTCTTGGAAATAACCATAAACCGTCCAGAACTTGGTGCAGGGGTACCGACTAGTGGTCCAGTGAAGAAATAGAGTTTATTTGCTTCCGATAAAGGATCCGTGTCAGCAGGCACTTCATCATAAAGGAATCGAACTCCAAATCCACTTCCACCGATATAAGCCTTGCAGAAATCCTCATCCAAATCGAACTCTTTAATTGAACCATCTGATAGATTGATCCGTGCAATATGCGCTCCCGCTTCTCCCATATAACCTTGTGGCATCTTTCTTTCTCTCCTTTATTCTCTCCTTACTCGAAGTTTTGACATATCTAATTCTTTTAATCTCTTGAAACCGCCGTCAGTAGCGTTTGGATCTGGAAGAAGAGATCTCTTCTTATATAACCGGCCCAGATGAACTCCCGCATAGCCTGAGTCTATAAATAGCCCATATTCCTCCATCTTTTTCGTTGGTAAGGAAGCTACAGGTGTAATTTTATACTCTAATTCACCAAGACCATTTTCTATCCCTGTATTGATTTGAATATTTTCGGAAACGCCTAAGAAACTTCCACACGCACTCATTTTAGGGAGTCCTGAATCCAAACAATCTTTGGATTCTGCTACAGATCCGAGCAATCCCGGACTCTGTGTCACCATATCCAAGCAACATCGGTCAAGTGCGACAGGATCTGACCCTGCCAATATCCCTATATTTGGCACAATTGGTGAATCAGACCACGAAATACAATCACACCACGGAGAAATATCTAATGCTAGGTTAATAAACCCGATATGATCTTTCCCGACAAGTTTCACGAGTGCTTTTGCAGAATCGGCAATTGCAACAGAAGTTGCTTCCAGATATTCCAATTGTTCAATGGATGTAAAGGTACCACATTCCAGAGTAGCAAATGTATGAGCTGTGCAGCCAATGCATTTTTCCCTGTCCCATTCTATACTTGTATCGGTCACGGTTAGAGCACCCATGGGACAAATGGCCTCACACCGCTTCGCATTTTCACATGACTTTCCCGAACAGAAAGTTGGATTGAATACAAATTGGTAAAGCCCATATTTAGGATGTCGCCCTAAGTGTAGATTCAATTTCCCTCGCTGAGAAGCGCATCCAACGCCAATATTCTTTATGGCACCTCCAAATGTCCCCATCGGATGTCCTTTAAAATGAGAGAGCACGATAACGGCGTCTGCCTGTGCAAATCCCGTTGCAACATATTGCTCTTTCAAAAATAATCCTTCTGGCAAATCAATCAGGATATCATCTGTTCCGAATCCATCGGCAATCACTATTGGAGCGCCTACACTCGCCATCGTAAACCCATTCCGGGCAACGGTTTTCAGCATGTCAATGGGATTAGTCCGGGCTGCCCAAGGATGATAGGGTAATGTACAGGTATCGGTCACAAATGGAATGCCTCCGGCGGCTTTTATCCGATCCACAACGGCACGCACATACACGGGCCGAAGATATCCGGTATTATTGAATTCACCCATATGTACTTTGACGGCAACGTAATCTCCTGGATTAAATAACTTGTCTAAATTTGCCTTATCAAACAAGGCAATTTCTTTTGCAACTAATGACTGGTTATTGTGTAAGGCTCTCGCATCTGAAAAAAAAACATTTGCTGGCATTTTTCATCTACCTTCTTTTTTTATCTTTTCTTCAATTAATTTAATTGACTTAACTCCTTTTTATCGATTTAACTGTAAATCTTCAGTACATATCTTTTAAAAAAAATGATTAAAAAACCTTATTTGGTTCTTTGATCGACTAGAATAGCTATCCTTAAAGATAAAGAATAAAGCCTTTACTATTCAATTGGTTAATTTAATAGGGAAAAAACGATTTTGATATTAAAATGAAGACCATACCAGAAATTGGAGGAAATAACATACCAAACCGAGTAAATTCAAGGTAAAAAAAGGTGCTGTAATTTTTACAGTGGTAATAAAATCAATATATTATAAATTCCTCAATAAAATTATTTTCTCGTGTATTGTTTATTTTTTATAAGAAATACCTTTAACCAAGCTTCTCGTGCAGCGCCTGGGGAATAAGTGAGAATTTTTTCGATTGCTTTTTTCTTTTCATTATCAGGTAAGAAAGGTACTTTTTCGTTAAGAATTTCACTGATAATTTCTTCTTCATTTTTCACAATTTTTGGGACAATCCCTGACTGAAGCGCTTTGCCTTGCTCCGTGCGCCGCTCATTAATTAATGATTGTGTCTCCAGAGTTGTGGAAGGCGGATTTACGGTTTGTTTATTTCTTGGGGGAGCTGCCGTAAATGGAGCGCTTGATGGAGAAGGGCGCGGTTTTTTGATAGGCGGTAAAATGACTAATGGTCCTTTAACTGTTGGTGGACTGGTCGGTGGTTTTACTTTTGGAGGGCCTAATATATTTAATAATTCTTCAGTTGTTGGTGGACTGGTCGGGGGTTTTACTTTTGAAGGGCCTAATATATCTAATAATTCGTCAGTTGTTACTGGTTCTGCAATAAGTGGAGGTTCATAGGGGGCAATAATTTCAGGTTCATCGAGGGCGATAAGTGGAGGCTCATTGGGGGCGACAAGTGGAGGCTCATTGGGGGCGATAAGTGGAGGTTCATCGGGGGCAATAAGTGGAGGTTCATTGGGGGCGATAAGTGGAGGTTCATTGGGGGCGACAGGTGGAGGCTCATCGGGGGCGACAGGTGGAGGTTCATAGGGGGTGATAGGCGGAGGTTCATTTATTGAACCCGTTTCAATGGAAGGTAACATGATTGGGGGCGCTTCTGTTGGTGCAGGTCCGATGGATGGTAGCGTTATTTCTCGTGATTCATCAGCGGGTCTGGATGGCGGAGTAATTAGGATTTTTGGAGCGGGGGCATTTAACTCACTGGTTGGAATAGCATTAAGAAGATTTTTTAATTTCTCTATTTTTTCAGTGAGCGCATCCTTTGGTTTTTTACTTGGTGCCTCTTTTAGCACCGGCAATGGAGCTAATTTTATCGCTGGGAATGGTTCTGGTGGTGGCTGAGGGACTGAGGGCGTGGCAATGTGGGGAGTTTTTATCGATGGCGGTAAATTGAATGAACTTGCTGAAGGAATCGCAGGTGGCATTTCCCTTTTATCTTGTGACAGAATCTCGGGTTCTAAAGGTGCATCTTGACTTATAAATAAAGCACGCATTTCATCAGCTTTTCGTTTAAAGCCCTCTGCTAGATCATAGTCTCCTAATTTATGGGAAACCTCCGCGATTTGAAGAAATAGTTCTGGAAGGAGTTCATAGTCATCCTCCTCGAAAAAAGCGGTTGCCTGAGCTAATAGGTCATCCCGCTCTGCTCTTAGCACCTGCTCTTCTTCTCGGGAAAGATTTCTTGCCATCCCTGTTATCACAAAAAAAATGAGGGCGATTCCAATGCAAATCAATCCCATTACTTCAAACATTACTCAAATACTCCTGCTGCATCCACAGAGGTCATAGCCTTTTTTAATATTAAAAAATTTACAATGTATCTTATAAAAATTAATGGTATTAAATACAAGGATATATTACCAAATATTATAGATCACGCGACAGAAATTAAGTTTGAGGATACCTATGCCGTTAACAACGATTGCGATTGAACTGAGCAATGGGAAAAGTGAGACCCTCTATTACCCTAGCAATGTGGTGAAAATGTATTTCCAAGAGCAGCAGGAATTACAGTTGCTGGATTTTATCCAAGTCGCAATGGATTCCCTTGCGGCTGCTGATAAGCGTGTGATTGAGAAATACGGTTACCCCTGTATCGGCTGTATTATGTTAAAATCGAAACTCCAAAAATGGAGCGAATTATACAAAAATGAAACGGTTAAAATTGTAAAAATCTTTGAATTCAAATATTAATCAAGTTAGAGAAATTGCCTATTAACTGAATCAGTAAAGTTTGTGAGTGTTTCCTGTGCCTCTTTTATCGATTTACCTTTTGAAACGATGAAAGTGATTGTTTGCCCTTGTATCGGAACGGCTGGGGTGCTTATTTTGATTCTATTTTGAAACTCGAGGGGTATATCAAAGGCATTAACCTCTCCTTCAAATTCGACTTTTGAGTAAATTACAGCTCCCTCGAACGATATTTTCTTCGGTGGTTTTCCTTGAACTGCGTCTAGAATCAATTGAGCTGGATTGGGGGATAAAACTTCTCGCAACCCCAAATAAGAAGTCGTAATTCGTGGATTTACTTCGATTAAAAAGGGGGCATAGGAGAATACGAAATCCAATCCTGCATAGCCCTGAAATCCTCCTATATGGCGAAGGATCTTTTTAGTATTTTCAAATGCCTCTTCTTTAAGCCTATGACCGATAGGTAGATAGCCTCCTCGATATTCTGATTTCGCATTTGGCGGCCCTATTCTCACCAACTGGGCATTCAAACTGATTGGGTACACTTCTTGCCCACTAACGATAGCAGAAACACTCACGTCTAGCCCGTTTATAAATTTTTGAGCCTGAAAAGAATCCAACCTCGTATACTGTCGAACAGTTTGCATACCTGCCTCAATATCTTGACTATTTGCGACAATGCAAATCCCACCGCCCCCTACACCATCAATAGGCTTAAATACAACAGGATAGCCGATTTGGTTACAGATTTTATCAATTTTTTCTGGTTCTTCTGAAAAGGCAACTCGAATTCCGCTTGGAATTAGAACATGGGCTTCCAAGGCTTTCTTATGTGTTTCAATCTTATTACCTGCAATTTTGATTGCATCCGAGGAAGGACCCAATAACAATCTTCCTGCTGTTTCTACTTTTTTGGCTAATTCAAATAATAAATTATCAGATTCAGGTGCAATTAAAAGAACTGCATCAGAATCTGCCGTAATTTCTATAAACTTTTCTTCAAGTTCTTCTTTCCCAGAAATCTCAATAATTTTATGAGCTTTAAGATAATTTTGCATTGTATTTAAGTTAGAATCTAAAGTTGTTACGATCTCTTGCCCGATTTCTCGAAAATCCTCAATAACTGTATTTAACATCGCAAATCCTTCGGGCAGCAGTGAAGAATCGATGGATTCGCCAGCTAGACCTCCTCCTGCAATGTGCTCATAAATGAAGATGCGCATCGAAATCATATCCAGTTTTTCTTCAATTAAAATAAAGATAAATCTCGGTGGTCCCTCTAAAAAAAAGAGTTGGTCCCCGCCCGAACTTTATTTCGTGGATCTATCAATTTTCTCTCTGATTGCTTGCCGGATAAATTCTGGTATTGACGTGAACCCCTCATCCTTGTGTTCATCGATGTACTTCTCAATTCGCTCAATTAATGGTATTGGTAACGACACTTGACGGTATCCACGCTCTTTCAATACCATTTTCCTAACACCGTATTTTTATTTAAATTTCGTATTACGACTCACAATTTTATTATATATTTCTTTCCTAAAATTCAGTAGATTCTCTTGTAGGATTTCTTCTCATAATAAGGTACTATACGAAATTAAATATAATACAAATATGGAATTCCTATTGCATTTTACATATTTTTGAAAAGCGAATCTTCAAAATCCAATCTGTTGCAATCTCAAAAAGCAATAAAATTTGCCAATTTCCCCTCTTTATTACTATCAATCATTCCGTTCTTTTATATACAAAATAATATTAATGAATTATCTTTCAATAAAAAGAACAAAAATTATTTTTACACAAAAAAAGGGGAAATTATTACATTCCCGCAAATCCGCCGATATCAAAATCGTATTCGTCACTAAGCAATTCGAATAAGCCACGGAGTTGCATTGCCTTCGTTATTTCGCCTATCATATGTAAATCACCTGACATATAGCCAGATACAGGGTCCATCTCACCTTTTACCAACTTAAACCAGACTTCCTTGTCCATCTCGATCTTTAAATCCGGTTCAGAGCCCTCCGATGCTGTTTCCGCCTTAAACGCGCCGTCTTGGACAGTTATCGCAATAGTCATGAACTCCGGCACGACAAGATTAATAGTTAAATTGTCCATATCTTCTAATTCGTCTTTGGCATTTTCACTCGCACTAATTAATTCAGTCATACCATCAAGTAAGACTGGTAACACTATTGGCATCAAGGCTTCAAGGTCACTAGACTCCATCGTTTTGATTTTTTCTCGTATATTTGGAATTAGCTTTTTTGCTTCCGGATCCTTCACCAATACGGTAAAACCCACTTCCCGGACTTTCTCTAAAATGGCTGGGAGTGCCTCTTGCAATTGAGCTGCATCCATCGTCGACATTTCTTTTGTAAACTCACGTATTTCATCCAATTCTTACTCACCTTCTTATTACTTTCCAATTCTTATTTATAATCTCTACTCCTCTCTACCCATATATAATTGTTTTTGCGATGCTCAATTCATTCTTTTCTTTATATGATTCGGCAATAGAGGCGTTGGCTAAATTAACGCAAAATAATACCCTCAAAGGGCTGTAACAGAATGTTTGTGATAGTTTCGGATGGTATGAGAGCTTGGCTTGCTAAGTGAGTTGAGAAGAGCAACTTAGGATTATCGAGGGGTGATGGCAAGGAAAGTAGCTTTTTGGAGAAATTCAGGAGAATTGCAAGCTTCTGTTTCGGATGAAGTCTATAATAAACAAGCGAATGCTTGGTGGGCGATTCCAGTTGCAGGTCCCCCTCCTGTAAAGCGATATTTTCTTGGCGGATTTTCAATAGGCGCCGGTAAAAGTTGAGCAACGAGTTGGGGTCCGTTTCTTGCGCTTCCACGTTGATTTTCGTATAAGTCTTTGAAATTTTAAGCCATGGAGTTGCCGCTGGATTTGGAGAAAAACCTGCATTTGACCCTGAGCTCCATTGCAATGGCGTTCGGCAGCCATCACGCGAAAAGGAGAATCCTAACCGTTTCGACTGCGTAATAGGCATCCATCGATATTTGTATGCTACGGGATCTTGGCTCTTTCGCAACGAAAACTTCTCATTTCGCATCCCAATTTCCTCTCCATTGTAGATATAGGGCACCCCACGGAGCGTTAACTGGAGCGTTACCATGATCTTTGCCTTCGCTGGGTCGTCACCCAAGCGGGAAATCATCCGCATCCGGTCGTGATTACTATATACATATGTAGGCACATAGGGGGGCGGATATAGAGTCTCAAATTCGGAAATTAAGGCGTGAATTTTCATTGGCTCAAGACGCACTGATGCGAATTTAAATAGAAATACCATATTAAGCCCATCATGATTGGGCCCACAGTAATCCCGTACCTGCTTCTCCGTTCCTAATACCTCCCCTACTAAAAATCGGGGCGGCGAGTACTCATCCATAACATTTCGCAGGTCTCTCGCAAACTCAAAATTTTCTGGGCAGTGCAAATCATATATGTGATCCTGAAAAATACTTCTATTATGTGTTTCCCCAGGAAGAAGCGTCCAGCATCGTGGATTATCCCGGAATTCTGCATCTACGAAGGTGGCATGAAATATATCTAAGCGAAACCCATCCACTCCACGATCCAACCAAAAACGACAGGCATCGAACATCGCGTGCTTGACTTCGGGATTGCGCATATTCAAATCAGGCTGAAAGGGGAGAAAATGATAATAATACCATTGTCCTGTCTGCTTATCATAGACCCATGGACAGCCACCAGTCATAGCCTTCCAATTATTCGGGGGCTTCTTGCCATCCTTACCCCGCCCATCCCGCCAGATATACCAATCCCGCTTCGGATTATCCCGGCTCGACCGCGACGCGAGAAACCACGGATGCTTATCTGAGGTATGGTTTAACACCATATCCAGCACTATTTTGAGACCTCGGTCATGTGCCCCTGCCAATAACACATCAAAATCCGCTAACGTCCCATATGCCGGCTCTATATCCACGAAATTGGTGATATCATACCCGTGATCTTGCTGCGGGGATGGATAAAACGGGCTGAACCAGATCGTCTCAATGCCTAACCCCGCTAAATAATCAAGTTTCTCAATGACTCCCCGCAAATCGCCGATCCCATCTCCATCTGAATCTTTAAAGGAGCGCGGATAAATTTGATACACCGTGGTCTTCTGCCACCACTCACTTTTCATTGTCATACTTCTTCTCTCTTTGTCTCTATTTCTTCTACTAATTCAAATGAAATCTACAATTTTTTTCTGGCTTGAAAAGTTATTAATTCTATTTCTTGCCATTTCCACATAATTTGAATCATTGTCTAAACAAATGAAATGCCTTCCACTTTGGATAGCAGCAAGCGCAGTCGTCCCAACACCACAGAAAGGATCCAAAACTATTTCCCCCTTGAAGGTGTACAACTGTATGCATCTATAGGGCAATTCGACAGGAAATGGGGCTGGATGCCCTACCTTTCTTGCTGATTCCGGTGCAAAAGTCCAAATACTTTTTGTAAATTCTAAAAACTCTTCTTTACTAATTGTACTTTCCTTGCCTTTCCTCTCTCGTGAAAATTTACCTTTCGAGAAAATAATAATGTATTCATGGGTGTCCCGCAAGGTTGGATTAGATGCTGAGCACCAACTCCCCCAGGCCGTTGAAACGCCCGCCCCCGCCCCTTTACCCCAAATAATTTCCCCCCTCATAAGAAACCCAATAGCTGACATTGTGTCAATTATAAATTTATGATAAGGAATGTAGGGTTTCCTTCCTATATTAGCAATGTTTATACAGGTTCTTCCTCCATTAATGAGGACTCGATAGGTCTCCAGAAAAACCTCCTTCAGCAAAGTGAGGTATTCATCTAAACTCAGATCTGCGTCATATTCCTTCCCTACATTATAGGGCGGTGAAGTGACCATGAGATGCACGCTCGAATCTGGAATATTTTCCATTTTTCTGCTATCCTGGCAAAAAAATTTATCAAGGGTCTCTAAAGGAATAGGATTTTCCAATTCTTCTGTATTTTCCTCTATTTTTACATTCTGATATAATTTCTTCTTATAGAAAGCTGCGGAATCGTGGCTCTCGCGCTTCGATACACCGAAGCTACTTGTTTTCGAGGCTCTCTTCTCTTTCATCCTATTTCAACGCCAATTCTATACCTTTTATTATGCCTTAAACTGTTAATTTTATTTCATCTAGACTTTTAATACACCTTGAATAATTGATTTTCTAAGGAATAACCCTAAGACAATTTTTTTATAACGGATAATGGATTAGGAAAAACTATGAATTTAAATAGCAAAAAAGTGAAAATTCAGTTTTTTTTTCAGGAAGGGGCGCCTATAGAATATGAATTAAGCGAAATTGATGCGATGGAATTAGAAGCATATGCCATTACACGTGTCCATAAGCGCTTGCTAAGGCGGACTCTTAAGGTCATCGAAAATTTGAAGAATAAAGGTGAGGTTGCCCTGAACTACGTATTAGAGAATTCAGGCTCCCGGTCTGGCGATATCTACAATGCCCTAAAATATTTAGAGTATAAAAACCTTATTAAACTGAAAAAAGACATTAAAATCATTGAAATTGTTTCTCAAACAGAATTGAATGATTTATATAGCCAAATCTATCAATCTTTATGAATTTTTCTACATCTTTTTCGTAATTTTATTGTTATTTGAATTAATATTGCTTAATATTTTTGACTATTTTAGGACTATATGCAATAAACTTCAGGTTTTGTTTATTTCCTTTTTTTCCTATCTAATCTTATCCAAGTAATCGTCTTTTCTTCAATTATTAAAAATTAAAGATCACAACAAATTCGATATGCTTAGGCAAGAGATCGAAATTTCATATCCATAAATACAATCAATGAGAACGACCCCTCTAATTATCAAGGTGGATCAAAAATCCATTCATAAAACTTAGACAAAAAACCCATATCTTTTTATACCTCTTTTTTTGTAGCTAATAGCTGTAGCTTATGAAAAAGAATCTACTCTTTCATAGCGGAAAAAAATACTTCTCTGAGGGAGAACTATGGCAAAAGAAAGTAAAGTAATAACGAAAACCGCTTTGCGAAGGTTAATGAAGAACGAAGGCAATGCAAGTATCGTAGCCTTAGATGCAGTTTTAGCACTACAGGAATTCTTAAATGATAAGGCCATCGAAATAACGAATAAGGCATTAGCGCTGGCAAAACACTCAAAGCGGAAAACAATCAATAAAGCAGATGTTAAATTATCAATTTAAATTGATAATAATTTCTCCTTTTTTTTTAATTTTACAGGTGGAAACTGACTAAATATTAGTTCAGCGACCAGTTTTCTGTTGCGTCAAGAACCCTTGGAATAACCAAAAAAAAATTTGAATCCAAGACCCAATTAACAAGATACTCAATTAAATCTTCCAATAGATCAACGGGTCTATAGGATTATCATTTACTCAGATAAGACCCTAAAAAGGGATGCAAAATATTCGGACATAAAACCACCAGCTTTTTAAATCTCCCTCTTCGCTAGTTATAAGTATGGATTATAATACCAAATAATCCTTCCTAAAAAAAAATTGAGGGAAAAATATGGCAAAAGAACATAAAGTAATTACAAAAACCGCTTTGCGAAGGTTAATGAAGAATGAAGGCAATGCAAGTATTGTAGCCTTAGATGCAGTTTTAGCACTACAGGAATTCTTAAATGATAAGGCCATCGAAGTAACGAATAAGGCATTAGCGCTGGCAAAACACTCAAAGCGGAAAACAATCAATAAAGCAGATGTTAAATTATCACTTTAATTGATAATAATTTCTCCTTTTTTTTTATTTTATATCTGAATAAGTCTGTTTTTTTTAATTTTACAGGTGAAAACTGATTAAATATTAGTTCAGCGACCAGTTTTCTGTTGTATCAAGAACCCTTAGAATAACCAAAAAAAAATTGAATCCGAGACCCAATTAAACAAGAATCCCAACTAAGTCTTCCAATAGATCAACGGGTCTATAGGATCATCATTTACTCGGATAACACCCTAAAAAGGGATGCAAAATATTCGGACATAAAACCACTAGCTTTTTAAATCTCCCCCTTCGCTAGTTATAATAGTGGATTATAATACTAAATAATCCTTCCTAAAAAAAATTGAGGGAAAAATATGGCAAAAGAACCTAAAGTTGTAACAAAAACCGCTTTGCGCCGCTTGATGAAGAATGAAGGCAATGCAAGTATTGTAGCCTTAGATGCAGTCCTAGCACTACAGGAATTCTTAAATGATAAGGCCATCGAAATAACGAATAAAGCATTAGCGCTAGCAAAGCACTCAAAGCGGAAAACGATTAACAAAGCAGATGTTAAATTATCAATTAAATAATTGATAATAATTTCTCTTTTTTTTTTAATTTTATATCTGAATAAGTCTGTTTTTTTTAATTTTACAGGTGAAAACTACTTAAGTTATGCTTTAAGGTTTTAAAAATTGCGTTAATGACTTTTGAGATTTAAGTTCCAAGATTTTATCTTTCTGCATTTTGGAAGCAGACTTTGCTTCCGTGATTTCTCGTTCAATAATTTTTTGGCAATCAGGATTAAGCTCGAACCCAATATAATTTCTATTGGTTTTAATGCAGCTAACTGCCGTAGTACCATTTCCCATAAAAGGGTCCAGAACCAGCGCCTGTTCTTCACTTGAGTATCGAATAATTTTTTCAATCAGAACTTCAGGAAGCTTGGTCGAGTTCTTTTCTTTGCCTGGACTATAGGGGCGATTGATTATCCACACATCTTCGGGATAATGTTCGATTTTAGTGAAAACATATTTTTTAGGATTTTTTACGGTGAAAAGGATGTGATAATGGCTTGTCACGAATTTTCGCTTGGTGAAGACTCCAAATTGATATTTCCAAATAATATGATTCATTACAGTTAACTGTACCGCTTCAATTGCATTTAGAACGTCCTTTAAATTATTCCAGCCCGAAATAATATAACAGCTACCCGTCTCTTTCAGAACTCGCTGCCCCTCCTTCAACCAATTATAGGTAAATTCAGCGTATTCTGCTGCGGGAATTTCACTATACCCTTGCACAACGTAATCCGGCTTTCGATGGTACTGAGTCCCCATTTTATGAAAATCGATCCCGAAGGGCGGATCGGCGATAATCAGATCAATCTGATTGGTCTCAAGGCGGGTTCGCATGCCCTCAATGCAATCCTCATAATATACCGTGTTCATATCCAGGTGCCATCACATTCCTAAGTCTTTTGAGCCATTACACATATTCGATCGTTGCAGGGGGTTTTGGCGTTACATCAAAATAGACATTCCTAGTTTCTGCAATTTTAAGTAATTTATCCCGGATTGAATTGAGTAAAGTGAGAGGCAGATTGGTTACATTTGCGGTCCTTGCATCCACACTGTTGATCCCTCTAATCACTACATCGTATCGACCTTTGGCTTTACCTCCAAGGTCATAAAATACGCGGGCATATTCTTTTATTTCTACACTCATTTTTATAAGCTTTTCAAAGTCCCATTGGCATTTAACACAGAGGGGCATTTCATAGGATCTTTTTCCATCCACAAGCCCTGTAACTTTGGAATTAAGGACATCCTCAATGGTTGCCGCAAATATTTGGAACGGCTCCTGCTCCCCTTTGTCATTTATAATCATCGATTTCCCATATTTCTCAATATAATAATCATCGACAGTTGATTCGACGAGATCATGGATCTTCTTTTCAAACGCCAAATTTTCCCGGGTGACTGGGCCCACTATTCGTGCTGCAAGTGCAGGACCTGGAAACGCTTTTCGATAAATAAGTTCCTGAGGCATATTAAAGTATTCCAGAACTTTGCGAACTTCCGATTTCGTGAGACTAGCAACCGGTTGTATGGTGGCCTCAACATCGTATTCAATCTCAACATTATGCTGGCTCTTTACGAATCCTCCAATATTTTGTTTTTTTAACGCAAGTTCCTCTTCAAGCGTCATAGTTTCTTTCAAATCCGTGATTTGAACCCCGAAACTTTCTTCAATATCAGGAAGGATGGTCCCATCCGCAAATAATTCGCAATTCTCCTCTTTAATTACCTTACTGATCGTTTCAGCATAAGCGGTTTTGAAAAGTTGGCGTTTTGCTTCCGCATCGCCCTCCCCTATTATTTTAGGGAGAAACTTTTCCCGAATATCTAAAATCCTAACATCTGGAAAGAGTTTCTTGATATGTTCGCGCTCCTCAATGCCCCGAATAATCCGCATGAGCCCATGATCAATAAAAACTGGCAATACATTAATTTCAGCTTTTTTGAGTAACAGATACGTCGTTGAACTATCAATTCCTCCAGAGAGCGCACAAAAAACCTTCTTATCCATTGCGTATTTCTGTAGAAATTGAATCGCATTTTCGATAAATTCCTCTATATCGCCTACTTCAGTAATTAAACGGTGATTCAGCATAACTTATTTTATCAAATAAGTAATTATTAAGAATTATGTTGTTAATTCTATATACTAAGGGCAAAATAATGACGTGATCGCTTTGGCGTATATGAAGTGGTTCAACGAGGGCAATCAATTTTTTCAAGAATCGAAGTATGATCAGGCAATAGAATCGTGGGAGAAGGCGCTAGAACTTGGTAGCCAAGAAGATAATGACCAAGTTATTTCTAAATGTCTTATGAATATTGGAACTGCCCTCAGTGCCAAAGTCGATTGGAATGGTGCGCTCAAATATTACAAACAAAGTCTAGAACTCGAAAAAAAACGGGAAGATTTACCCGGGATCGCAGAGGCCCTTTCAAATATAGGGGATGCCTTATTTTCGCTCGAAAATTGGGAGGATGCAAGGGCATATTATCAACAAAGCCTTGAAACTATGGAAGGCGATGAGGCGAATCAAGCTCGGATCTACTTGAACATAGGTCTCACTCTTTTTTCTGAAGGAAAATGGAATGATGCCATTGAATCTTATCAAAAAAGCGCTGAAATATTTAAAGAAATGGGAAATCAATCCGGATTTTCAAAATGCTTGGTTAATATCGGCATCGCCTTCCGGAATTTGGGAAAATGGGAAGAAGCCCTTCGTTATTACGAACAAAGTCTCAAAATTGACCAAGAATTAGGCGATCAATCAGGAACCGCTATCTGCCTGCTGAATAGCGGAATTGCCCTCGAAGTGGTAGGGAAGATTAAGGATGCTATAGAACGGTACCAACAAAGTCTTACTATTTTCAAACAATTTGGAAATGAGCAAGCTATTGCCACGTGTTTATTGAATCTCGGAAATGCATTTGAATTATTAAAGAAATGGGATAAAGCAGTAGAATTTTATGAAAAAAGTAGAGAGATATTTGAGAAGTTAGACGATAAATCTAATACATCAAAGTGCCTTACAAATATCGGTATTGCACTTCGAAATTTGGGACACTGGAGTGAGGCGATTAAGAACTATCAGACGAGCTTAAACTGGTTTGAAACGCTAAACGATCAGGCAGCAATCTCAAAATGCCTTTTAGACCTTGGGGTAGCTTATTTCAGCATCGACAATTGGGATGAAGCGATAAAATATTATGAACAAAGTCGAAATCTGTTTCAACAGTTAAATGATCGACCTGGGGAAGCGCTTGTATGCCAAAACCTTGGATGGGGATACCAGAAACATAACCAGGTGAAGCTTGCCCTTAAATATTTCACTGAAGCGTTAGGGATATACAATAATTTACTAACACAAATTGATACGGAGGAATACCGCCAATCCTACGCCAAAGAATTTGCAGAACTCCCTGAAGTTATCAAAAGTCTTAATATTTTATTGGGCGAACAATCACAGGCACTTGAACCAGAAGGAATATCTTCTGAGGCTATCGAAGAAGAATCCGATGTGATGAACCAACTCCTCACTCAACTTCGAAATAATATCACAGAATTAAATAGCACAGTCCAAGATCGACCTGGATTAGAGATTAATCAAAGCATTTCAACGCTGAAAGACCTCGTTGATAAAACTTTATTGACCTTTTCGGCAAGTGAAAAATTAAAGACTGATAACTTTAGCCAGAAAATCTTGAATTCAATTGAGTTATGTAATCAATTCTTTAAATTATATAAAATATGTAATCAAGATAACGTAGTAAGTGATTTTCTCGCCTTTTTAAATCTAATTCTCTCGAAAATGAAGGCTACTTCCTCAGAACTCGATATACTCAAGGCAATTCAGGATAAAATCGAACAAATTAGTGCGTCTTTTCAACAGGATGATAATATTCCTGTAATTATATCATTAGAATTAAAATTTCTGATCTTAAATTGGACTAAGCTACTATTCAATATAGCTACTTCAAATACGAAACTATATCTTGAAACTATAGGTAAAAGCAATGAAAAAAAATCCCAAAAAATCAAATCTGATTTAAACCTTATATCTAAACAGTTAAATGAAGAAGAAAGAAGATACTCAAAACAAATTTTGAATTACTTGATTATCACAAAGAAGAATTCAGGCATCCCACTTTACCAAATGAACTTTATTGCTGCGAAATTTGATACAGATCTTGTTAGCGGATTTTTAAGCGCAATTCAAAGCTTTGGTGGTGAAATTATTCAAGGAAAAACAACAATGGAAAAAATGGCCTATAGAGATTTTAAAATCTTTTTTCAAGACGGACAATTTATCCGCTCTGCTTTGATCTTACAGGGCGAAATTACCGAGCTCTTGTCCAAAAAGTTGAAAGATTTCGTCACCGAATTCGAGAATACATATCATTCGCTTCTAATCAAAGAAACAGCAAATGTTACGCTCTTTTTAAAAATCGATTCGCTAATTAAAAAATTCTTTGATTTAAAAGATTAAATAAATCAAAACATATAAGGGAATACAAAATGAGATTTAGCGAAAAAGTTAAAGGATTAATTGAATTCCATGGACATCTTGGGCCCTACCTCATAGTTGGAATGAAAATGGGCGAGCTTTCTAATGAACTCTTAGGAAAGGAAGCAGGCGCAGGAACAGGGCAATCTCAGAAAAAGGTAATCGTTAAAACTGGGACGAAACCTCCTATCTCGTGCATTATAGATGGCATCCAATATGTTTCTGGTTGTACTTTAGGGAAAGGCAATATCGAGGTTATTAATTTGCAAAAACCAGAAGCAACTTTCATTTTGAATGAAAAGAAACTAAGTATTATCTTAAAAATTCAAATTGAAACGAAAAACCATGATTTAGAAGAATTAGCTATAGAAATCCTTAATAAATCTCCCCAAGAACTTTTTATTATTTCAAAAAATTTTTAATACGTCATTTTTAGCATTTCTACGAATGCTAACAGCATAATCAACTAATTTTTTAAATGAATAAATCCTTAATAGACATAATTATTTTAATGGATATTACTCGTAAAAAATGACCATTGAAATAAAATTGGGGCAGCTTAAATGGAACAGTATAAAATTATTTTTGCGGGACTAGCAAACGCGGGAAAGACATCGCTGATCTTGACATTAAAACGTGAGTTCAGCTCACTTTCAGGTATTGCACCCACGAAGGGAATCGAGCGAAGTGATATAGATATATTGGGATTCAAGATTGTATCGTGGGATTTAGGCGGTCAATCCATTTATCGGTCTGAATATAAAAAGAAGGAAGCGATTGTTTTTGCAGATACTGAAGTGTTCTACTTTTTAATTGATGTCACAGAGCCTGATAGTTACGAAGAAGCTCTCGAATACTTCCAAGGAATCGTTGAAATTTTTAAACTAGCTGATTCGAAGCATCTGCCGTATTTTATTGTCTGCCTTCATAAATTAGATCCGAATTTACCTTCTGATTACTCTGAGCAAATTGAGGACCTTACTTCAAAGGTTAGTGCACAGCTTGAGGGTGCCGAATTCAAGATATTTCAAACTTCTATCTATAACCTGCAATCGATTATTGAAGCTTTCAGCTGGGGCATTTCTAAGTTTCTCCCGAAACAGTCTGAATTGGATCTTATAATGAAGCAGTTTCTTGCTGAATTTCCAAATATCGGTATTGCCAATCTCCTAGAAAAACAATCAATGTACTTAGTTCATGCATTCCGCGATGAGGAATCCCATAGTTATTTTAATCTATTTAAGGAAGGTCTTATCAATATCATTGAAAAAATGGGAAATCAATTGAGGTTATTAACGCTCGATATTAATAATCAGATTAAACTTTATATTGAGCGCTTGACCATCTTGCAACGCGAATACTATTTTATCTTCATGGGCACTGATCCCGATTTTGAAGCGATTCAGAGAAGTCTCATTGATACCTATTATAACCGAATCCAAGAAGTGGTGCAAGCAGAAACCAAATGAGCTTTTTTTAAGTTTCTCTTTTTCTCTCTAGCATTTATTTTGGGGATTTCATTTCTAATCTTTTTATATTAAAGTATTGGATGTAAACTTGATGAGTCAAGAACAAATTGAGTTAGCGGCTGAATGGATTGCAAAATCCAAAAGGCTCGTAGTCTTCACTGGTGCTGGGATTAGCACCGAGTCAGGGCTCCCAGATTTTAGAGGCCCTGATGGCGTCTGGACACGACGTGATAAAGGTCTACCTCCCCCCAAATCAAAACCTTGGCATTCAGTTGATCCCAACGCAGCTCATTATGCAATTGTGGAATTGCAGAATCTGGGGTTACTAGATTTTCTCATCAGCCAAAATGTGGACAATTTACATTTGAAATCGGGGATTCGCCCTAAATTGCTTGCAGAACTTCATGGTAATACTACCCTGATGCGCTGCCTCCAATGCGATAGACAGATGACTCACGAAGAGGCGGGCTGGGACCAAAAGATATTTGGTCCGGGCTATCGTACCTCTCCCTCGCAACCGCACCAACCACAATGCCCCTATTGTGGAGGACGGATTATCTCTTCAATCGTCAATTTTGGTGATCCTCTGCCAGAAAACGAGCTTAATACAGCCCTTGACCATTCCAAAACTTGCGATGTATTTTTAGCTGTTGGGAGTTCTTTAGTGGTAACACCCGCAGCTTATATGCCACAAATGGCACTTCAAGCCAAAGCCAAAGTCATCCTTCTGAATGAAGGGGAAACCCCATTCGATAAAGCAGTCCATATAAGAATTCATGGAAAGGCGGGTGTCATTTTACCCCAAATTGTAGAGCGGGTAAAACAATTACTACAATCTGACTGATCAAGGATTAGGTTTTCCGATCCTCTGGTTTAAGCCCTCTCCATATATAAATTAAAAGACTCCCAATAGCCAGAGCGAGGATCAGGAGCGCCAAGATCGAATATGCTCCGTCCAATAACGAATAATGGACAATGCTCCAGATCCAATGAGGCGGAAACACAAAACCCGCAATTAAGAAAATCATAATCGAGTCAATGCCTATTATAAGAATGAGATAATTGATAATACTCAATTTTAAAGTATGCTCTCTGGAACTTCCCAAGAATTTAAACATTATAGAGATGAGCAGAATAATAATCGGTAAATAAATCAGCCACATCGACATACGATAATGACACCAGACCCAAAAATCTCCGGGCGGCTTGCGTGGATCAGATGGGACGATCCAGTGGAACCCTGTTTCCACAGCGTTCCAATCCATTTCGGTCGCAGCAAACCAGAAGATTATGTAACAACCAAAAACAAGAACAAGTTGTTTAAAAGTGCTTTTAATCTTTGGGAAATAACCACTAAAAATTGTAAATATTGCGAGAGTTCCTGCGAAAAGCAAAAGCAAATAAAACGGAATTTGATTATTTATAATATTTGTATTTAAATAAAGTAAAATTAAACCTAAAAACCCTCCTAAAATTAATGGAATTGTCCATAAAAATATCTTTTTATCGTGCGGCGTTGAATATCCTTGGAACTTTTCGTCTACATCGGGCTTCTTTTTTATAGCGAATCCGATAAGAAACAAGAAAATGAGAGTCATAGCAATAGAAACTATCCAAATTAGCTCCACCGTATTTACGGGACGTCCGAAATAGATGTTATGCTGCGGAAGCCAAGACCATGCTGTAATATTAAATGGATTTTCACCATGCATTGGATAGTAAATAATATCTTCAAAAGAGAAAAGAGATATTAACGGACCGACTGCCCCAATTCGAACCGCTGCCCAGGTATCGTTCTTTTTAAACCGATAGATCAAACCAAAAATTACAAAAACGATGCCCATTTGCAAGCTCCAGGCTGTCCAGTATAGATTATAGGTTTTATCCCAGACCAAGATTTCAATATTTGAAGGAGGTGCATCCCCAAGGCTGAATATCCGGAGGACTTGATAGTCAACATTCATGGATGCGAGAACTAGACAAATAACCAGGATGCTAATCGCAAAGATTTGCCCTTTGATCGATTTGGGCTGGGGGAATGTGATCAGGATAAGAAGCAGAGGAATATAGAATAAGCCACTATACAATTCCTGAAGAAACAACCCCGTTGCACTCAAGGGCTCAATGAAATAAATCAAAACTTGCAAAATAATTGCAAAAGTTATTGCTAAAATAAAAATAATAGATTTAAAAATCGTTCGATCCATCATAGTAATCCCAATTCTTTAGGACCAGGTAAGTAGTGATCCTTTCCTAATAGCGAAATTGTACTAATAGCTCTACTGATCCAATATAAGATTTTTCGAATCCGTGAAAGGATATTATCTGTAGGTTTAAATAGAATTAACCGGAACCCTTCTGCAAAGAAATGATTCGGTATGTGAATCCCATAAACTAATTGCATGATGGTTTGGGCGCTCTGGGCTCCTTTCCTTGAAAAGCCTTGCGAAACGTGACATGCAAAGGCATCTCGTGCTTTTTTTCGTTCTAAACAGGGCACAAAATAATTTGGCTTAAGCGTATGAAAAAAAAGGAGAATTGGAGGCGGTTTCATTTGTTTTAGAATAATATAGATCAATTTCCCAGTATTTACATGATCTGGATGAAAATCTAAGGTGAATATCGGATCTGGGGCAAATATGATACCTGGATTCACCTTTTCAATATAATTTTTTAATATGGAAAGTGCTTTTTTATTAAAAGGTAGATAGCCATCAATAAAACCCAGCCAATCCAGTTTTGCACCAATAATTCTTGCTGCTCTTTCCATTTCTCTGATTCTAATTTGTTTAATTCGTTTTCCTTTGAAAGCATTCCGCGTCGTGCCATACTCATCTGAGGTCATACAAGCAATAAAAACTTCATGTCCTTGCTTTGCCGCCATAACTTCTGTATTTCCGCTGGTAAATTCCGAATCGTCCGGATGGGCACAGAGAAATAAAATTCGCATACCAATACTCCCGTTCTAAAAGGCAAACAGATTTATTGCCCTTTATCATTTACTATTCATGATGTTCTGGCTATATATCTTATTCTTAATTGTCGCCGTAATCACGGCACCTGTATGGGTTCGCTACGGATTGAAGGCACATGACAGTCTGATCTTGGGAGTAGGCATCCTTCAAGCTTTCTTAGCCATAATTTGGGCTCTGCTTACAATCTATACATAAAAAAGAATAAAAAAAAGCACAAATAAAAAAGTTTAACGCATTCGTTCGAAGAAATCTAAGACGGACGAACAGGAAGTTCCAAGAGGTGGGTTTTGGCGTCCTTTATGGATAAAATGCGCCCCTTTAAAACCACATTCAGGGCAAACTGAATCATTATCCCCGAGGAGTTGCACGATATCATCGACCATTATAGCCACACTGGAAAATCCATTGATCCCGTAGGGCGTTAAAACTTCTAAGAGCCCAGACTCGCCAGGTTTAACAGGTTCTCCGGTTTCGGGGTCTCGAACAATGATCTTTATATAAGGGAGAGTATGCAATATCTGATTCTCATATTTTTTGGAATAATGGCCCGGAAAGATAGCAGAAGATTCAGTGAAAGAATAGATATCACCAACATTCTCCGCTGGAATGCCATAAACTTCTTTCATTTTCTCCATCATATCCTTTTTGGTAATGGGTTCGCTTTTAATGGAGCCCTTGACGCCATCCCAGCCGCCTCCACCGGTCCCCACAGCACCATGATCTCCCAGATTGAAAGAAATTCCTTTCTCTCGAAAGAGTTTTTCGGTAACATTGTAAAGCAAGATAGTATTGCCCCCTAAAACGATAAAGTCGTCTTCTTTTCGATTTCTAATCGTATCCGCCAATTTTTTGGTTTTCAATTCGAAGACACTCGCCACCTGAAAGAAGTGGCGGATTTGGTTCAAGATATTCCTTAAGAGGGGGTAGACCAGCATGTAGGTATTCCTACAATGTGATTCCCATGGCTCATTGAAAAATCCAACAAAACTGCTTCCTTTTGACTGATGCGTTGATCTTCTGGTGGCTATATTCAGTAATGCCCTTGATGGGACAAAATTGAACAAATCTGTGCATTCATCCCAGTGTAAAAAATCCTTATAGCTATCTACTGCCATTGTTTGCAGGAATTTTATATCTAATCCAGTTCTAGCAACAATACTTGGGTTCCCTGAGGTCGCTGTCGAAATAGTCCGATGCATAATTTGCTTTTCATGCACTCGTGTCAATTGAGGAAAAATCCCCTGATTCTCTTTGTAATGATTTGTTAGTAGATAAGGCACCGAAGCTAGATTCTCAAGGTCTAGTTCTTGATCAAAATCATAGTCTGCCTCTTCACATATCCTCTTATAAAAAAGCGAATTCTGTGCTACTTTTTTTATAAGGGATTCTAAATCTTTGAAGAAATTGTCATTAAAGTATGCTGTCCTTTCTTCTTTCGTCATCAAAATAAGCTTTTCTTCTATAGGCATAATATCCACCTTTAAAATAGATAATCTCTTCTTCAATGGAAGAACTGTGCATAAATCTTTTGAATAAACCTTATCTATATCTACTCGATTTTTATAAATTAAATTTATCTTCTATTCAATTCTATATGAAATTCCATATAAAATAGGAAATAGGTAAGGATTTCAATTTGAATACTCAACACTTTCTGGCTTTCGATTTTGGAGCGCAATCCGCACGTGCGATTCATGGAACACTTGAAGCCAACAAACTCGAAATTGCCGAAATATATCGATTCATAACGGGCGGAACCAAAATCCTGGATTCACTCCAATGGGATATCCTACGATTTTTTAATGAAATCAAATTCGCTTGTAAAAAATATGTAAGCGAATGCGAGGAACCGCTGGTTGGACTGGGAATTGATTCGTGGGGCGTAGATTTTGCTCTCTTGGATTCTACAGGCGGATTAATTTCAAATCCTTATCATTATCGGGATAAGCGGACTGACAATATCTACGATGACGCCTTCAAAATTGTTCCGAAAGAAATCATATATCAAAAGACTGGCATCCAATTTATGCAAATTAATTCCCTTTTTCAATTGATTTCAATGGTGCGGGATAAGGCGCCCTCCTTGAAATTCGCTAATTCAATTTTATTCATCGCTGATTTTTTTCATTACCTCCTCACTAAACGGATTGCATGTGAATATACCTTGGCTACCACTTCACAACTCTATGACCTTGAAACCCATGATTGGTGCTATTATTTAATCAAAAAATTTGGGCTGAACCCTAAAATTTTTCCAGAAATTATTCCCCCCTCTACTGTATTAGGACCACTTCTGCCTAGTATCGCCCAAGAGGTCGGTCTAACAGATGTTTCAGTCATCGCACCTGCATGTCACGATACTGCGGCTGCCATTGCCGCAGTCCCTGCCACTCACAAGGACTTTATTTATATCAGCTCTGGAACCTGGTCTTTGCTAGGTGCAGAACTCCCAACCCCGCTAGTCTCCGAGGAATCCCTGCAAAACAATTTCACAAATGAAGGTGGCGTCTTCAACACGATCCGATTCCTTAAGAACATTTCAGGCTTGTGGATTCTGTCTGAATGTAAAAGAATGTGGGATGCAAGTGCAGAAAAATGCTCCTACGAGCAGCTAAATACCGACGCAGAATTAGCTACTCCTTTCCAAATGTTTATTGATCCGGACCACCATCTCTTTCTGAATCCTGAAAATATGCTGGAGTCAATTAGGCAGTTTTGTAAAAAAACACATCAAAATGCACCAGAATCGAGAAGTGAAATTGTGCGGTGCATTTTGGAGAGTTTAGCAATGAAATATCGATTTGTTTATGAAAATCTTAAGAATATTCTGAAAAGATCTTTTAAAACGCTCCATATCATCGGTGGTGGTTCACAAAACCAATTGTTATCTCAGTTTGCTGCAAACAGCACCAGCTTAGAGGTGAAAACAGGACCCGTTGAAGCGACTGCGATTGGCAATATCCTTCTTCAAGCAACCAGTCAAAATGAACAGATGAAATTATCCGAACTACGAACCATTATCCGAAACTCCTTCAATATTCAAACTTTAACGCCCCAAGATACCGCTGAGTGGGATGACGCTTATCAACAGTTTCTAAACATCATTAAACGAGCTTAATTAGTGATTTTAGAATTCATCGTGAAAAATTGCCCTAAGTTTAAAATAAACAGTTTAAGTTACATTAAATAATAATAAGACGATTTTTCAATTAAGAGATCCTTTATATGAAAAATAAATCCAAAAAAGAGAAATTAGAAAAAGAATCTGCTCCCGAACAAAGCTGCTGCTCCTTTTCACACACTGAAGAATTTCTAAAACGCGCTTTAGGCGAGCTTGAACCTGGTTCTCAAAATTTAGAAAGCCCTATGTCAAATCCTGAAGATATAAAGGACTATATTAAAGATCGATATTCGAATCTAGTTTCAGGATCAAGATCTTCTTGCTGTTGTGGTGGGCATGCAGAATCAGATGTGTTCAATTTAGATACAACGGATAAACTAAATTTAATCGAACAACTCGGCTATACAGAGGTTGAATTGAAGGATTTACCTAGCGATGTCACTGATATTTCGTTTGGTTGTGGAAATCCGACTGCTATTGCGGATTTAAAACCAGGTGAACATGTGCTTGATTTAGGATCAGGGGGCGGTATTGATGTATTTCTCGCCGCGAAGAAAGTCGCCCCTCGTGGAAAAGCCATTGGGTTAGATATGACACCCGTAATGATTCAGAAAGCTAATCTGAACGCCCAAAAAATGGGGCTGACAAATGTTGAATTTAAATTAGGCGAAATAGAACAAATCCCTCTCCCAGATAACTCGATCAATGTTGTTATCTCAAATTGCGTCATCAACCTGAGTCCTGATAAAGCAAAAGTCTTTCAAGAAATTTTCCGAGTTTTGAAGCCAGGCGGACGAATGGCGATCTCTGATATCGTACTGAACGGTGAATTACCAGAATTTATCAAAAGTAATTTCGAAGCCTGGGCAGGTTGTGTAGCGGGGGCGCTCCAAGAAGAAGATTACTTACAAAATATCCAAAATGCCGGATTCACAAAAGTTATTGTCGAATCCAAACGAACTGCCAGAGAATTATCCTCTATGATAAATCAATACCCCCAAATTATGCAAAAACTGAAAGAAGAAGCCGATTGCACTCCGGAGGAACTCCTTAATAGAATTGTAAGCATAAAAGTGAAAGCTTACAAACCCAAATAATTTAATCTAAATTTTTTCTTTTCTAAAAAAATTTGGGATGGTTTATGAGAAAACTAGAGAACGGTTCACTTTATAACACGGAACCAGATGCTTACATAGAATATCTCTTTGTTGAAAAGGAATTTGACCTAGATGCCCCTGTAATATATAATCAGGGCTTTTTTTATGGCGATATCAGCTTAATTTTTACGAGACCTCTTAAAAAAGATGATTTTACACTCTTTCTGAATATCTTTACTGAAGAATTTAATAAAAGAGCGAGCGAATTAACATATTTTGAAGGAAAAATAATAGACTTAAGTGAGTATAAATTTGTGATTTTTGATAAAGACAAGAATTTAACGATTTTTGAGGCGATAACTTCATCTTTTTTCAAGGCGCTGAGAGCTTCACAGAAATTTATGATTGTGGGGAAAGAATTAGATTTCGAGAAATTTAAAACTCACAAAATTTTCGATGATTTTTACAAATTTGTTTACAGGATATTTGATAAGGATAAAATTATGGATAATTATATTGAACCAGATGCTACCGTCGAATATCTGTTTATTGAGAAAGCGCAACAGCAAATAGAAGTTATAAATGATGATCAAGCCTATTCTATGGCATATGTATACATTAATTTCACTGGACCATTTGAGAATAACAACCTAACAGCCTTCAAAAAATTTTTACAGG